>Ga0209201_1004270_pt1 | contig 11670 bp, 8 predicted proteins | sample AD_UKC055_MetaG_FD_184411 | JGI IMG/M metagenome (GOLD analysis project Ga0209201, IMG submission 184411) | Active sludge microbial communities of municipal wastewater-treating anaerobic digesters from USA - AD_UKC055_MetaG (SPAdes) (version 2) | ecosystem: Engineered > Bioreactor > Anaerobic >... | reverse complement strand
TGGATTGGCTCTCTTCTCTATGAGGGGTGTTGTGATTATGTTGAGTCAAAAAAACAGAAGCCCCTGAGAATCCTAGTTTTTTTCGCCCGACTCAACATAATTTGCGGCTTTACATAAACCGCCTGGTGGGTGGGACCTCTGACATCAGGCTGTACGAAGGAAAAACCATGAGCCAGGCCGCCGACCTGATGAAGAAGCTCGATCATGCGAAAATCTGGATCGACAACATACAGCCAGCCGATAGGGCCGTTCGGGGATAGTCATTTGTCATTACCGGATTTCCCGCCGCCCCCCTTGGAAAGCCCGAGCCGTCTTCCCGCTTCCTCGGGCGACATGATTCCTCCGAGAACGAGCGCGATAATCTCCCTTGGGTCGCGGACGTCAATCGGTTGCTTCGACTCTTTTTCAATCAACGCGTTTTCAACATCAGGATTCAGCCCCATTTTCAACTGAATCGTTTCCTTTGATGCGACGCCCCGGTCGTAAAGCGCGAGATTCAGTTTCTTGATTTCCGCCTCGTCGATGAGATCAAGGTCGCTGAAAATGTAGTGCAGGCTGTTTTCCTCATATCCTTTCATCGCAAGCCAATCATTGAGCGCCCAGTTCAGGATGTCGCGCGCCGCCTGCCTGATCTCCTTGAGCATTACAACCATCTTTTTCCATGCCAGGGACGCCGTCTTGAAATTGGCCCCGTCTCCGGTGACGATGCTTTTCGCCATGCCGAGCGCGACGATGACGTCCTCTTTCGCCTCCTGGTACTTCGCCTCGAAGTTCGGAATTCTTCCCTCCGCGCCGTATGTCCGCACCTTGATCCAGGGCGGCACGACCGTCCCGGCCTTGATATCCAGCCTGTTCATTATGTCGCGCACGGAGTTGAGCGTCTTCTGATCGGGCATTATGATTTTGTTCCCGAACGCGCCGCCGACCTGGATGAACCGCAACGGCGTCGTCCATCTTTTCGCGGTCGCCGCCTGCGCCGTTCTGTAATCCCGCATAAGCTCAATCGCCTCGAACGCCGCCGTGATCATCGAGTTGCCGCGCGCATTGTACGACGGGGTGTTCCATTTCAGATGAAGAACGCTTTCCGGCGGCAGCGATATCGGCTCGCCGAAATCGGGATGCTGGACGGCCTCGATCAGGACGCCGTTCTCATATTTCACCTTGACGCTTACGGGGTTGACGCAGACGACTTCGGATATGTCTTTTCCGTCGCGGGAGCGGGCCTTCCAGCAGATTGCGTCGCCCTTCACGAGCAGGTTCGTTATCGAATCCCTCACGAGCGCCTGGAGTTTCAGCCGCTCTGCTGTTTCCCGGATTTCTGATTCCACATCCTTGTCGTCGCAGGTGATTATCACGCCGTCCCCGAGCGCGAGTGCCCGCCATGCGTTGATCACGTTGTTCACAACCGGCTCTTCGATATAGCATTGCCACGCCTTTTTCGCGCGGTTCTCCCACGTGCCGGGCACGGCCTCGTCAAGGATCAGGTTCCTGAAGGCGGTGGACAGAATTTCGGCGATGGCGCACAAGTCGTCCTGATTGATATCCCCATCGGCGCCAAGAAGAATAACGTCGTCGTCTCTTTCCCCGTTTTCATCATTTCCGTTTTTCATGATCCGATCCTTATCTCCAATCGGTGAATTTCCCGCGTCAGTAACAATTATACACGCCGCATATGACAAGTCGATGTGGACGGAAGGATATCAGGCCGCTTTCCGCTCTCGTCTCCGGCATTTGATCTGAAAAATGGCTTGGCATTTCGCCCGGCATCGGCCACCCTGTCACTCACTCCGGTTAACAGCGCGGAGAAAAAATGTGAAGGGGGAAAATACATGACGGAAACCATGATTGAGCGAATCAACTCTCTTCGGGACATGACCGTGGGGCAGCTTCGTGAGAAGTACCGAGATGTTTTCGGAGAGGAAACGAAGTCCGGGAACAAGGACTGGCTGTGGCGGCGCGTAGCCTGGCGGATTCAGGAACTCGAATACGGCGGGATATCCGAGCGCGCGAAACACCGGGCGGCGGAACTCGCAAACGAGGCTGATATCAGGGTGAGAGTTCCGAAAGACGCTTTTTCCGGGCAGCCCGCCGGGGAGCGGAAAAAAGCCGTGCCGACCGGGACGGTTCTCACCAGAAAGTACAAGGGACGCTTGTACAGCGTCAGAGTGCTTGAAGCAGGATTCGAGTACGATGGCAGGATTTTCAGGTCGCTTTCAGCAATCGCCCGCGATATTACAGGCTCGCACTGGAACGGCAATCTGTTTTTCAACATTTCGGGGAATGGAGGCCAAAAACATGAATGAGAAACGCAACGGAGTAAATGCGGCGACTGTGCCCGCGCCCGATGTGCGGTGCGTAATTTACACTCGTAAATCAACGACGGAGGGGCTTGACTCGAACTTTACATCCCTTGACGCACAGCGCGAGGCGTGCGAAGCATACATCAAAAGCCAGACCTGCGCGGGCTGGCGCCTGCTTCCCGTTCAGTATGATGACGGCGGTTTCACCGGCGGCAACATGGATAGACCCGCGTTCCAGCGGATGATGTCCGACATCAAAGACGGAAAAATAGACTGCTGTCTTGTCTATAAAATCGACAGGCTCAGCCGCTCGCTTCTCGATTTCGCAAAGATGATGGAAATATTCGAAAGGCACAACGTCAGCCTCGTTTCAATTACCCAGTCGTTCGATAGCGGAACGTCAATGGGGCGCCTCATTCTCAATGTGCTTCTGTCGTTTGCGCAGTTCGAGCGGGAAATTATTTCGGAGCGCACCAGGGACAAGATCGCCGCCGCGAGGAAAAAAGGGAAATGGGTCGGCGGTTATCCCGTGCTCGGTTACGATATCGATCCGCTTAATCGCAGGCTTGTCGTGAACGAGGAGGAGAAAAAACAGGTGAGCGCCGTTTTTGACACCTTCATTGAAACCCGTTCTTTCAGTGAAACCTTGGAGACACTGAGTAAAATGGGCATGGAGACAAAGACGTGGACGACAAGAAAAGGGAAAGTAATAGAGAGCCGCCCCTTCAACCGGGCGCGTCTGATATGTCTGCTGTCGAATCCCCTCTACATCGGGAAAGTGCCGTATAAAGACGAAATGTATGATGGAGAGCATGAGGCGATAATTGAGATGGAAACGTGGTCGCGGGCTCGAGAAATCCTTTGCAACGGGTACGCCGTCGGACGGAGCGCCGCGAAGACGAAGCGGAATGGACTTCTCAGCGGAATCCTTCGGTGCGCGTCATGCGACGCCCCGATGACGCGAACATACGCCATGAAGAAGGGAAAAAAATACTCCTACTACGTCTGCTCGAACGCTCACAGAAACGGATGGAAGTCCTGCGCCGTGAAATCCGTGAATGCCGGAGACATCGAGAGTTTCGTATCGGAACGGTTGAGGGATATTGGCGGGTCGGAGGAGATGATGCGTGAAATCGCCGTCCGTGCCGCGGAGGACCATAAGAGAAAGAAGGAAACGCTCGAGAATGAGAAAGACAGGTCGGAAAAAGACATCACAAAACTGAATGCCGAAATCGCCCGTTTGACGCGGAAGGACGCCGGGAAAAAAAACAACGGTAACGGAAAAGACATGGAGCGGCATGCCGAAATCGGGCGGCTCGTGGAATCGGCAACGGCGCGGGTTGCCGCAATAAACGGCGAACTGATGCGGCTGGAGGGAAGTGTTGCAAGCGAGAAAGAAGTCGAAAGAGCGTTTTCATTGTTCGGCGAAATCTGGGATGTCCTGCATCCGAAGGAACAAAAGCGTATCGCGCATCTTGTTCTGGATCGGGTTGACTACGGCGGACAGGATGGTGCAGTATCAATATCCTTCAATCCGTCCGGCATCAGAGCGCTCGCAACGGAAATGAGTATGAAAAAACGAAAGGGAGCCGGGGATAATCATGTACGGAAGTGAAAAGCATACTGCTGAATCCGGTGTCACGCTGAAATTCGACGCCGGAAAACTACCGAAAACCGGAAAAAGAAAAGCGCGCGACTGCGATCATTCCGGTCAGAACCGTGATACCGGTCGCGTCCCGCGTATTTCCCGCCTCATGGCGCTCGCAATCCATATCCAGAAACTGATCGACAACGGAGCCGTTCGAGACTACGCCGAAATCGCCCGCGTCACACAAATAATGAACCTCACACTCCTCGCCCCTGAAATCCAGGAACAAATCCTCTTCCTGCCCCGCATCGAAAACGGCCATGACCCAATCGCCGAGCGGAATATCAGAAAAATCACAGCCGAACTCGCTTGGGCAATGCAAAAATTGTTGTGGGAAGAAGTAAACCTCGAACAAAACTGCGGAGGCATTGCCCACGATGGCGTGGGGTTAAATGCGCCGCACGATGGGTGTTCTAGCATCTTGCCACAATTCGAAGCCGCCTCATCACCCGCGCCAGAAGGTTCACTCGCCCCAGCGGACGACTCACGCTCACGCTTTCGCCCAACGTCGCCGTTCAGTGCGACCGTGTCTCGACGCTACGCACTTAACGAACAATGACGACAGCGGAATCGCCCGCGCCGCCTGAAAGCCCCCATTTTTCAGCACGCCCGAACCTCGTCCCCCCATACTCGCTTGTCGAAACGCGAAATTTTCACCTTTCCAACCGGCTTCTTCACCTTTTTCGCACTTTTACAACCCAGCCACCATTGACAGATGATGAAATTTATGAAAAATTAGGGCAAATATGTGGATAGCAGATTGTGCTATAGTAAATCATTCTCGAAAGAGGTGCCATTATGCTATTAAATTCTGATATTCAAAGGATTTCCAGTGAAATGGCAGTCCACACAAAACCATTCATAACCGGATTATATGGAATTGTTAGCAATGAAGAAGGCGCTCTTATCGGAACATCAAATATTTTCAAAAGGAAAAGTTGCTTTTTGATTTCGGCTAAACATGTTATCAACCTTCATTCGCATTACAATGGAATAGCAATGTCTACTGGATACGGCAGCCCAGCAACCCACATACAGAACTTTGACACTCATCCGCTATATGACTTGGGGGTGTGTTATATTGATGATACAGAATTACGACCGAATTCAACTTTGTCAGAATCGCATCTTGCAGAGACTTCTCATAACATTGACAAATGCGATGTCTTATTCTTGCATGGTTTTCCGGGGGCCAGCAGCAGATTCTTTGAACTCATAAATGGTGTTACTGCAACAACACTGCCATACTGTTCTTTCCTCAGTGATAAGACCGAGGGGATTGACATCAGAACTCACTTTACCATTGACTATCCATCTCCTGATCGAAAAGTTCTTGATGCCAACGGAAATCCTTTTTCACTACCAGATCCTCATGGTCTTAGCGGTTCGGCTGTTTGGCTACTTTCACTTGATAAAAATGCGGGATACAAGATAAATGATTACAAAATTGTGGGAATAGTGGATAGATGGATGCCGGAGAAGGAGTCTTTAACTGCTGTCAGAGTGGAATATTTGCGTGAATTTCTCAGGGAAACGCTCGTCTGATTTTACTACTCAGGCATCGTCAATTGTGACCGGGTAGAATTTCCAGCACTCTTATATCCGTGAATACCTGCTTTATTTTCTCCGCTAATGGGTTCCCATAAATCTGAGTGGTCATGATGTGCTTATGATATGCAACTTCTTTGGCTATGTGGATTATGCCATAAGTCAATCTTTTCAGACCGCATGTGTCGTAGCTGTGAAATCCACTCATAGCCCAGGTGTTTTATCATCAGGGCATTATTGAGACGTGGGGACGCGGCACCATCAAGATGCGCTATCTCACCGTTTTGACGGGGCTACTGAAGCCGGAAATCGAGTGCCCGCCGGGTGGGGTTGTCGTTCGCTTCCGACCGGCGGCGGTCCCACTCCGAAACGCGGCATGCCGAAAGGCTACATAAAACCCGCGCCACAAACATTGTCTTCAGATGAATCCACGTTAAAAAGAGTCCTGTTTTTACTCCATTCCCTCAACCCAGGATTGCGTTTTTTAATCGCGGGGGAGAAAATATACGGCAGGCCGTTATTCATGAGGTGTCTGTACGATGCTTATATTGCACGCCGGATTGCTGAAAGATGAGTTCTTATTGTGGGGCGAGAAGCCGGTTGAAGCCGCAGCCGGTGAATCGCCGCGAATGCGCATACGGAAACAGAAAGCGGCGGCAAAGGGTTATCCTTTCAGCGCGGGAATGGATGATTTGGCGGCCGCGCTGGCCGCCGCCGATATCACCATAAAAAAGAAGGATGAGCAAGTTGTTTCCCTGTTCGTAAGGCTGCCGACCGCCAGTGGAAAGCCGATCCCCTCGAGTCCGCTGATTTCGGAGCCGCCTGAAAATATTGCAGACGCTCGAATCGAGCCGTGGGAAATAGTCGCGCTACGGCTTATGCCTGAACATGCCGTTGAGTTTTTGTGCCGGTGCGCCGGGAAAAGCGTTCTCGCACCGGGCGTGATAATAGGCGACGACACTGCGTACTGGGCGGCGGCGATGCGGTTCGCGGGGGAACTCGCCGCACGACAGCAGTTCCTGCCCGGCATGAAACGTGTTGAAGATAGATACTTCGCGCGTTGGGAGCCTGTGATAGCAGGCGCGTCTGCGGGACGCCTGGCGAAACTTGCCGCGACTATGCCATCCGCCGCAAGGGCGCTTTCAAATGACGGAGCGAATCTCCCCGCCGCCCCATCCTCCGAAATTGTTTCCTCATTTATCGGGATGCTCGTGGATCATCTTGTAAGAACATCGGCGGATGGAATTTACGAAACTCAACCAGCCGCACGCAAACGCCGCAAGGAAACGTTCGACAGTGTCCACGACCTGTGGCTCCACGCGCTGCGCACGACTGATAGCGCGATGGAAGGCGACGTGGCGGAACTGGAACGGTTCACCGCGCAGCTTGCGGACTGGCGGCGTCCGGTTTCCATTGCGGACCGCACGCCGTTCCGCCTGTGTTTCCGTCTCGACGAGCCGATCATCGGCCAACAGGACATAGATGCCGACCATGCGGAAATTCCCGGCAAATCGGGAAACGGAGAATGGCGCGTCCATTATCTTCTTCAGGCGGCGGACGATCCGAGCCTACTCGTTCCAGCCTCCGATGCGTGGCTTGAGAAATCAAAATCATCGAAAATCCTGAAGGCGCGCGAATTCAAAGCACGGGAATATCTGCTCTCCTCGCTCGGGCAGGCGGCGGCGATATGTCCCCGGATCGAAGCGAGCCTGCGGACGCCGAATCCCGGCGGATACACGCTCGACAGCTCCGGGGCGCATGATTTTCTCACACAATGCGCGGCGGCGCTCGAGCAGGCGGGATTCGCCGTGCTGCTGCCCGCGTGGTGGACGCGAAAGGGAACCAAGCTTCGCCTTGCGGCGAAGGCGATGGTCAAATCGCCCAAGATGCAGGGCGGCGCGGGTTTGACTCTGGACTCGGTTCTGAAATTCGATTGGAAGATCGCGCTCGGTGGCGAGGAGATTTCGCTCGCCGAACTCGAGGCGCTCGCGCGGCTGAAGGAGCCGCTGGTGATGTTCCGCGGCCAGTGGACGCAGGTGAATACGGAGGAAATTAATGCCGCACTGGAATACTGGAGGAAAAAAGACGACGGCGGCGAGGCTTCCGTTCGGGACATCGTGCGCATGGCTCTCGGCGCAGAGAAAGCGCCAGGCGGAATCGCGCTGGAGGGAGTCGAAGCGGACGGATGGATCGCGGATTTTCTGGCGCAGCTTGACGGGCGCGCGAAGTTTGAGGAGATTAAAGCGCCGGATAATTTCAATGGCGAACTGCGCCCCTACCAGGCGCGCGGGTATTCATGGCTGGCCTTCCTGCGATGCTGGGGACTCGGCGCCTGCCTCGCGGACGACATGGGACTGGGCAAAACCATTCAGGCGCTGGCGCTGATTCAGAGAGACCGGGCCGCAAAGGGAAAACGCCCCGTCCTGATCGTATGTCCCACGTCCGTCGTGGGCAACTGGCGCAAGGAAGCCGAGCGGTTCACACCCAATCTTTCGGTCATGGTCCATCACGGGATCGCCCGCGCGAAAGGAAAAATCTTCATCAAAGACGCGAAAAAACACGCGATTGTGATATCGAGCTACGCACTCATTCACCGCGACCTCGAAGTTTTCAAAGGCGTGAAATGGGCGGGCGTGATTCTCGACGAGGCGCAGAACGTGAAGAATCCGGAGACGAAGCAGTCAAAAGCGGCGCGGTCGCTCCATGCTGATTACCGTTTTGCGCTCACGGGCACGCCCGTCGAGAACAACGTCGGCGAGTTGTGGGCGATCATGGAATTCCTCAATCCCGGTTTCCTCGGCACCCAGACTGAATTCAAGCGCTCGTTCTTCATCCCCATCATGGCGCACCGCGACGAGGGTGCCGCGGAACGACTCAAGCGCCTTACCGGGCCGTTCATCCTGCGCCGAATGAAAACGGACAGGACGATCATCGCAGACCTGCCCGAAAAAATGGAGATGAAGGTGTTCTGCACGCTCACGAAGGAACAGGCGTCTCTCTATGAAGCGGTTGTCAAAGAGATGACGGGCGAACTCGCGGAAGCGCGCGGCATACAGCGAAAGGGCATGATCCTCGCCGCGCTCTCGAAGCTGAAACAAGTGTGCAACCACCCGGCGCAGTTCCTCGGCGACAACTCGGCGATTCCCGGCCGCAGCGGAAAGCTCGCGCGGCTCACTGAAATGCTCGAGGAAATTCTTGCCGTCGGCGACCGCGCTCTTATTTTCTCGCAATTCTCCGAGATGGGTGAAATCCTGCGGCGGCACGTACAGGAGACATTCGGACGCGAGGTTCTGTTCCTGCACGGCGGCGTACCGAAAAAGAAACGCGACGCCATGATTGAGCGGTTTCAGTCTGACGGAGATGGCGCGCCGGGAATTTTCATTCTTTCCCTGAAGGCGGGCGGCACGGGCTTGAACCTCACCCGCGCGAATCACGTGTTCCACTTCGACCGCTGGTGGAACCCGGCGGTGGAGAACCAGGCCACCGACCGCGCGTTCCGCATCGGCCAGACGAAAAACGTGCAGGTTCATAAATTCCTGTGCGCGGGCACGCTCGAAGAGAAAATAGACGAAATGATCGAGCGGAAAAAAGAAATCGCGGACAGCATCGTCGGCGCGGGTGAGGCGTGGCTCACGGAACTATCAACTTCGGAGTTGAAAGAACTTTTCAAACTGCGCAAGGAAGCTGTTGCTGATTGATGTGAAAGAGATGGACGATGGGCATGGAGAAAAAGAATTCTCAAAACGGCTGGTGGTTCGAATATGAGGAAGACGACGATCAGACTCCAATATATGACCCTGACGATGATCCCACAAAAAAGATGTGGGAGGAAGTCGAGAGAATGAAAGCGGAGGCCGAGGCGGAAGGTGAAGACGTGGATGAGGAATGGATGAACGAGGGATTCCTGGAACTTGACCGGGAGTATGAGGATGCGCCGCCGACGGAGAAGGAAATCTCCTCTCAGAACAAAAGCTTGATAAAAAGACAGCGGGACTTTCAGCGCGCCGCCGAGTATGTTGCGGGTGAGTTTTCGAAGCTCACGGAGGTTCTGAAAGTTATTGCGTTCGGATCGGTTGTCTCGCCGCTCAAAGTGGAAGTGCCCCGGTTCAGAAAATTCCGCCGCGCCGGTGTTGCCGTCCGCCACGAGTGCAAAGACCTCGATCTCGCGGTGTGGCTGACGCGCCTCGACAACCTCCGCGCTCTTCAGATCGCGAAAGGCCATGCCGTGAACCGACTTCAGAGAGATGAAAATATTGGTGTCGCCCATCATCAGGTTGATGTGTTCATAATGGAGCCGGGGACGGACAGATTCCTCGGCAACCTTTGCAGTTACGCGAAATGCCCGAAAGGCAAACAAGACTGCCGCATCGAGGGCTGCGGGAAAATACCGTATCTGAAACAGTACGAGAATTTCAGGTTTTATGACGATGCTCTGAGTCCCGGCAGGATCAGGCTTCTCTTTGAACGGGAAACGTAAACGGGAAAGGAAACAACGAGATATGTCGCGGCGTTACTACGGTTACTACGAATACTTCCCGCCGTCGCGTCCGCGCGAGGCCAAGGGTGGCATAAAGGCGCAGTCGAAACGAGGCGGATTCGGCGAAAGCTGGTGGGCCAAGCGCTGGATCGCCGTGCTCGAGAGTTTCAACATCGGCGCGCGCCTGGGCCGGGGGCGCTCCTACGCAAGAAGCGGCCAGGTGCTGAACATCGCCATAGCGCGGGGCGCAGTCTCGGCGGACGTGCAGGGCTCGCGTCCGAAACCGTACTCGGTGAAAATAAAAGTCAAAACGCTGTCGGAAAAGGAATGGAAAAAGATCGCAGCCGCGCTCGCCGGGCAGGCTATCTTCGCCGCCCGGCTGCTGAACGGCGAAATGCCGAACGACATTGAGGCTGCGTTCAAAGCTGCGGGCTTTTCCCTCTTCCCCGAAAAACTGAAAGACCTTGAGACCGGCTGCTCGTGCCCGGACTGGTCGAATCCATGCAAGCACATCGCCGCCGTGTATTACCTGCTCGGAGAGGAATTCGACCGCGACCCGTTTCTGATCTTCAAACTGCGCGGCATGGAGCGCGACGCCTTCATGTCGCTCCTCTGCGGCGCTGGCGCGGAATCGGATACATGCAAACCGCGCGGTCGGAAAAAAGAGAAAGCCTCGTCAGCAGACACGTCTCCGGCCCCCGAACCGACATCCGCATCACCATCGCCGGAACTGCCGACAAGCGAACCGCTCGTCACAAACCCAACCACATTCTGGAAGGGCGCCGGGCTGCCTGCTGATCTCTTCGGAGAAGTCTCCACACCGGCCATCGACGCGCCGCTACCAAAACGCCTTGGCGCAATCCCATTCTGGCGCGCCGACACCCGATTCCTGGATGCCATCGAGCCGTTCTACAAACGGGCTTCAGAAAAAGGACTTCAACTGTTCATCGGAGACACCGGCGTCGCCGCCGATTGATTTATGTCGAGATCATTGCTCTGTCTTATGGGATTAGCGCACGTCCTCTTATGCGACCAAGGGCATGGCCTGCGCCATCATTTATTTTCGCTCTCTTCCCCCAGCCGGGCGCGGGCAAGAACCGTGGCGTCGCGCAATTTTTTCCTAAGCAGATTTCGGGGCGGCAGTTCGGTCAGGTAGGCGGCTACGCGAATACCGCTCTTATCCAGTTGCAGCAATTCAACGTGCTCATCTGATTTATCCGCGCACAGAATCAGACCGAGTGGAGATTCCTCCCCCGGCTGTTGCTCGTATTTCTCCAACCAGCGAAGATAAAGTTCCATCTGCCCTTTGTCCGCCGCTTGAAATTTGCCCAGCTTCAGATCGACTGCCACGAGCCTCCGCAACCTGCGATGATAAAAAAGCAGGTCCAGGTAGTAGTCCTGATTGTCCACAGTGATACGTTTCTGGCGGGCTACGAAACTGAACCCGATGCCGAGTTCCAGAATGAAGGATTCGAGTTCCCGCAGGATCGCCGATTCAAGGTCTTTTTCGCTGTACGTGTCCGCGAGCCCTAAAAAGTCAAGGAAATAGGGATCGCGGAAAACGAGGTCGGGTGTCAATCTGTCTTCCTCACGCAGCGCCGCAAGCTCCTGACTGGCCAGTTTCGCGGGTTTTTTCGACAGCGCCGTGCGTTCGAAAAGCATGCCGGAAATTTTCTGGCGAAGTGTGCGGACACTCC
>Ga0209201_1004269_pt1 | contig 11674 bp, 10 predicted proteins | sample AD_UKC055_MetaG_FD_184411 | JGI IMG/M metagenome (GOLD analysis project Ga0209201, IMG submission 184411) | Active sludge microbial communities of municipal wastewater-treating anaerobic digesters from USA - AD_UKC055_MetaG (SPAdes) (version 2) | ecosystem: Engineered > Bioreactor > Anaerobic >... | reverse complement strand
TAATACCCATCGTTTTCATTGATACCCTCCTTATTGATACTATTGTAGTCAATTGAAATGACCATGTCAAGAAGACTTGTAATCTCAACAGCCGAACGCCGGGCATCAGCGGCGCGGCACCGCCGCGTCCGCCTGGATGACCTTGTTCGGTGGTTTGGTTGACATTAAGTATCTTCCAATACAATACGAAGCTTTTGGAGCTCTGATTTTAGAAAGCTTGTATCAGTGTCCTGTGAATGAAGTATTTTCACGATGGTATTATCTGCAAACGCTGCTTGGAAATCGAAAGCCAGCGATAGACTCGGGGGAAACTCAAATATGCTTCCGTCCTGTAGTGCAAAATGCCCGAAGCCTAAGGCAGAAAGAGAAATTCTCAATTCTTTTTCCTCTGCAAATAGATTTTTATCCTTGAGATACGTGTACACGATTGGATTCGGAAGACGTTCGCTATTTGTCTGATGTGAGTCCCTCTCAACATACTCGACCAACCCATAATTCACAGAAAAAATCTGATAACATAGATTGCCGTTGTACTTGATCGCGGCATTTCCTGGCCGAAGGATATTGTTGATGGTGCTACGCAGCTTCCCGAATTCAAAAACAACACAAACCTTGCCGCGCTCGTTTATGTTTGCGTAGTTGCGCCAAATGTAGTCGGAGTTCTCCAAAGAAAAGCAACAAGCGTAAGTTCTTGAGCGTGACTGGTCGTAATAGTCTGCGGCTGTAAAGTTTGGTTTATTTTGAAAGTGAGAACTTGCGTTTCCAGGTTCGTCTTTTGGTAACTGCCGGCCATCGTGCGGGTCAGCACCGGTAAAATCCGAGTAGCTATCAACTCGGTTGAAATGAAGGTAGCGACCTAATACAGAGCGCGTTAAATTTTCCACGCTCATAATCTTGTAGAGTAATTGTCCGGCAGATGGAATGGTCAGCAAAGGCGCGTGGGACTCAATGTGACCTAAGAACACTGGAACGTCCTGTAGTAGGTTATTATTGCTCATCTCCCTCTTTTAGATACATTTAACGTATTGGAGTGACACCGAACGTGCGGATCACCGGCGGCTGAAAGCCGTCCGGTGGATTCGTTTGTTAGCTCTTATTTATACGCTCTTGATTTTTAGGCTTATTTCAAAGCCCTCATAGCTTGATATAATGCTCCAAAATTCTTTCATTGTTATTTTATCGCCGTCTGTTTCTATGACAATGCTATCATCTTCTTTTGAATAACAAATACGACCTTCAATTTCATCGTGAGTTAAGGAAAGATGTTCGCCATGATCGTCTACGTACTTTATTGATAATTCTTTCTTGATCTTTCCTCTTAAATCCCAAAGAGCAGTGAAGGGTGAATCAGTTGCAAAAGACTCAAACTGGTATCCAAATCTATCACATTTGCTCTCTTCTGTTTCCTCAGCCTTCACAGTATAGCCAGATGGAGTCTGAATTACTGAGATATTAAAATCTATTCTTTGCCCAGCTGCATTCCTGAATGAATCTACGACTGGAAATTCCTGCTCCCAATCATCCATGAATATTCTCCTGTTTATATTGTATTGAAGGAGCTAACGGCGCGCATCAGCCGCGCGGGCGGCAGCCCGCGTCGGCCTGAATGCGCTGGTTGGGTTTTACTCTCCCCTTTTCAAAAATATCCCACCGATCTTTATATGCCTTTAAAGGTCTCATCAGTATTCCGGACATCTTCTGCTTACCATCTCCACCACCGTAGAGAGTTTTTTCATTTTTAATTATTTCTTTTCCCCTAAGGATGAAATACTCAACAGGCTGGCCTGGTTTATGGAGAAGCACAAAAACATAGATGTGTTCTGGAATAATATCTTGAATTTTTAAAAGATAACAATTTGAAGTGCGAAGAGTTTTAACTTGAACCTCATAGGTTCTTTCATCTGTTTCTGAATAAGCAAAGATATCGATGGACTTTGCATTACCAAGGGTTAGTGATACCTGAAATTCCCGCTTGAGTAATTCTGCTGCGACGAACATTTCACCTGCAAGACCAGATTTCTGACAATCACGTCTCATTTATATGCTCCTAAACCCAACGACCAAGCTCACCTGACGCTTTTGAGCGCAGCGAAAAAGCGATCAGGTGGAGCGCCGTGTTAGGCGCTGTTGTTTCCAAATAACTTTGGCTGTTCATATGCTTCAAGCTGCCACGCATCGTCGTATCTCATGTGATCGGCAATTTTCGGAATCTCGGTATCAGCGATCTTTGAAATTTGAAATAGGCATCTATACAGGTGGGCACGAAGCATCTCCAACGCGGAAAAATACTGCTCACGGACTGGAGGTGACCGCCTGAAATCACTTGGTGCAGCAATCACGACAGACCCTGGCTCTGCCGCTTGATTCAACCTTTGCTCGAAAGTAAGAAACTGGCGAATAGCCTCCACTTGTAACTCAATAAGTAAATACAAAGGGCTATCTGGGCCCCCCGAAAGCTCAACTTGTTTGTCAACCAAGATGCGGCGGATCTCTTGCAATGAAGAAAGGGCTTGATCAATACAATCGTCACAGCATTCAAAAGCATTCAGAACGCGTCTATCGGCCATTCTAATCACGATTTCTCTAGCTAGGCGCCTTTCGAGGTCACCAGGGTTCAGGGAGAACGATAGAAATGGGAGGTTTATGGAAACTGAACCGACGCGCGTATTAAGTTTCCGACGCGCATCTTTTAGCTGCGATCGGAAATCAAACTTAAATGGTGGTTTCAAATCTCGCATAGTTTCCGTTTCTGACGCGCCTAACGTGCGGATCACCTGCCACAAACAGGGCGGAGCACCAAGCCAAGAGAGAGCACTGACCGTGGAGCGGAGCAAGGCCAAATGCACACCCCAGAGCTGTTTGCGGTCAGGTGCATTTGCTTGTTAGAAAACATTATTGTATGAAGCCAATAGCTTTTTCATTTTTCTCAGTTGCTGTAGCGATAAATTTGACAAAAGAATAAGGTATCCAAATGGACATTTCTTCTTTTATTCTGTTATCAACTTGCGAAGGTGTAAAAGTTAATTCTACGAATTGCCCTAGTACCTGGAAGTTTTTACAATAAAGATACTTACCTATTGGTCCACTTTGCTCATATGGTTTCAGCTCATTAGCAAGTATTTTCCATGCATCATCAAAAAGAATTACACCATAGTTGTTATCCGTTGACATATGCTTATCTCCTCTTGTTCTCTAGCGTGCACATCAGTCGCACGGGCGGCAGCCCGTGTAGGTCTGCATGAGCTTGTTACAGCTGTGGATTCTCCACTTTTTTAAGAATCATATAATTTGTCATCCAGCACAGAATAATCAGCGCCCAAAAAAAATAATTAACCCATGAAGGGATATTAAAATTGGTAATTGCAAATAATATCGTTATCATAACAAAGCCAGGTCCAGCAGGACCAACTAAACGTGACATTGGACCTATTGTTAAAGAATATTCGAGAGAGGCTAGAAATATACCAGCTAAAATCTTAATACCTATTCCCCATAATGTGTTGGGCAAATAGAATAATAGGAGAATTGGTATCCAAGAAACAATTGTAAGAAAAAATAGCTTACCTGACACACTCATTTCGATACCTCCTGCTGCTAAACTGGTCAGTTTAAGTAAGTATTACAGGGTGCTCTAACGGCCGGCATCACCGGCGCGCGTCAGCGCGTCCGAGTGCATGCCGTGGTTAGAAGTTACTTTTCAGTTTTTATTAAGGTGCCAATAATGATTCCAAAATTAACACCCAACAAATTAAGAAATTCTTGTTTACTAGTAACTAAAAATAAAACTAATAATATCGCCATAAAAACAACTGCTACGATTAGTTGCCATTCCTTTTTATGCCACAATCTACTATATGATGGAAAAAAGCTATAATCCCATATTGGACGTACATGACCGTCTTCAATTAATTGCCCCTGGTCATTATACTTCTTATACTTGCTATCAATTTCTATTATTTTTTTTATTTTATAGAATTGGTAGATATAACGAACAATCACTATGATTACGAAGCCCCAAAAAATTTGCCCAAAATAATTACAAAATAAAACTTGCATCAGCACCTCCATCTTCTAATTACAATGGAATGATTTCATCTACTCGAAAAACCCATCACGCATCTTCTTCCGTGTAATAATTGTTGCAATTACTACGGCAAATAATCCGAATAACCCATTAAAGTATGAAGGTACATTAAGTAAACCTGCAATAAATAAAAAGGGCATATCAGCCAAGACAGTGACAATAAACCAAAAGAAGAATATTTTAAGAATCCTCATATAGGCTCCCCTCGTAAAGAAAGAACATTTTTATATAGTGAAAATAAATTTATGGTACTTCTAACAAGTTTCTCTACTGCATCATTGCAGCAATAGTTGCTATATAGCAACTATTGCTGCAATATATGGAAAATCGAATAATGGTTGCCACCGCTTATTTCTTCCTGGTTGTTTTTATATCATTTCTTCATTAAAATTGCAACGTGCCAATTTTCCTTGTTTGAATATTTGATATTTCGATTTCATGAGGAGGTTCGATGATGAACAGGAGCGCCGGAGATCAAAAGCTTTTTGCGGTCATCGTCAATGTCCTGCGCAGAAAACACTATTCTCTCAAAACCGAGCGGTCTTATTTGTCCTGGATAAAGAGATTCATCGGCTATCACCACATGCGGCACCCGAGAGACATGAGCAAGCATGAGATCGAATCGTTCCTCACCCATCTGGCTGTTGACCGCAAGGTCGCATCATCGACACAGAATCAGGCATTCAATGCCATCCTGTTTCTCTACCGCGACGTGCTCGAGATCGATCTCATGCAAGATCTCAATGCCGTGCGCGCAAAGAAGCAGACCCGCATACCTGTCGTTCTGAGTCATAAAGAAGCCATGAAGGTGATCAACTCCCTCACAGGGGTGCATCAGACCATGGCAAAGCTGCTCTACGGCTGTGGGCTCAGGCTCATGGAGTGCCTTCGTCTGCGGGTCAAGGACATCGACTTCGAGACGAACTGCATAACCATATTCGACGGCAAGGGAAAAAAAGACCGGGTCGTCATGCTGCCGGAAACAATCAAACCCTTCATGAGAGAGCAGATAGACCTTGTCCGGTCCATGCATGAGTATGATCTCGGAAGAGGGTGCGGAGAGGTTCATATCCCATTCGCCCTGGAAAGGAAATATCCGGGTTCTTCGAAAAAGCTCGGCTGGCAGTATGTATTCCCTTCAGGCGATGTCTCACGAGACCCGATAACCGGAAAAACCATGCGGCACCATGTCAGTCCGACCACCCTGCAAAGGGCCGTGAAGAAAGCGGTCGCTGTAGCCGGCATCCACAAGCATGTCGGCTGCCACACCTTCCGGCACAGCTTTGCCACCCGTCTGCTCGAAAACGGATACGATATCCGCACCGTGCAGGAGCTGCTCGGGCATAAGGACATCAGTACGACCATGGTCTACACCCACGTGATGAATAAAGGACCCCTTGCAGTGAAAAGTCCTCTGGACATCTGAGAAAGGTTGATAGGCGGCCTCAGACATTAAGCTTGGACAAACGGCAGACTCCGTCCGTGGCGGGTGAAACAGCCGGGGAACAATCATGCCTCCTCTTTAGCTTCATGACTTTTCAACACAGGTATGGTGCGGAAATCATGCTGCACGTGCATTCCAATACGGGCAATGATAGCGTAATAACGGGCTGAAATCCAGAATATTATGAACTGCATACCGGAAATGCTGCAGCTTCGGGGGCTGCCTTCCGTCTTCCTATCCTTCAGCTTTCTTCAGCTCCTGAGCCTGGGGTCGATCGCGTCGCGGATGCCTTCACCCAGCAGGTTGTAGCCCAGCACTGTGATCAGGATGGCCATGCCCGGGAAGAGCGAGAGCCACCACGCCACGCCGAGCGTGCTCTGGCCGAGGGTGAGGATGTTGCCCCAGCTGGGCGTGGGCGGCTGCACCCCGATGCCCAGGAAGGACAGCGCCGACTCCACCAGCACGGCCGACGCGATCCCTAAGGTGGCGGCCACCAGCACGGGCGCCATGGCGTTGGGCAGGATGTGCAGGAAGATGATGCGCGGGCTCTTCGCGCCCATGGTCTTGGCGGCGAGCACGAAGTCGCGCTCTTTCAGGCTCAGAAACTCCGCGCGCACGAGCCTCGTGATGCCCATCCACGAGGTGAGCCCGATCACGGCCATGATGTTGAAGATGCTGGGCTCCAGGAATGCGATCACGGCCAGGATCAGGAAGAACGACGGAAAGCAGAGCATGATGTCCACGAAGCGCATGATGATCAGGTCGATCACGCCGCCGTAATAGCCCGCGATCGACCCCAGCAGCACGCCGATGATCGTGGCGATGCCTACGGCCACGAACCCAACCTTGAGCGATATGCCCGCGCCGTAGAGCATGCGGGTGAACACGTCTCTGCCCAGGTCGTCCGTTCCGAAGAGGTGCCGGGCGGACGGCGGCATGAGGATGCTGTTCACGTCTATGGCGCTCGGATCGTAGGGCGCGATCACGGGCGTGAGGATCGAGAGCGCGAAAAACGAGAGCACGATCACGAGCCCTGCCACTGCCAGCCTGTCTCTGAAGAAGCGCGACCAGAATCCCATGCTCAGCCCGTCCGTATCCTGGGGTCGGCTACGCTGTAGGCGATGTCCGCGATGAGGTTGCCCAGCAGCGTGAGCACCGCGCCGATGGTGAGGCTTCCCATGATGAGGTTGTAGTCGCGCATCATGATGCCGTCATAAAAGAGCTTGCCCAGCCCGGGTATGGAGAAGATGCTCTCGAAGATCACGCTGCCGCCGATGAGCCCGGGGATCGAGAGCCCCAGGATCGTGATCACCGGCAGCAGGGCGTTGCGCATGGCGTGCTTGTAGATCACGGTCCGCTCGGGCAGGCCCTTTGCCCGGGCCGTCAGGATGTAGTCCTGCCGGATGATCTCGAGCATGCTCGAGCGCATGTAGCGGCTCAGCCCCGCGAGCGCCCCGAAGGCCGAGATGACCACGGGCAGGGCCAGGTGCCTCACGAGGTCCCAGGTCCGCTCGAGAAAGCCCATGTATTGATACCCCTGGGAGTGCAGACCGGAGATGGGGAGCCACCCCAGCCTCACCCCGAGAAAGTCCATGCAGATGAGCGCGAGCCAGAACCCCGGGATCGAGAAACCGACGAACACGAACACCGTGATCGACCGGTCCAGCACCGAGCCGCGCCGCACCGCGGACACCACGCCCAGGGGGATGGCTACGAGAAAGATGATCACCATGGATGCCACGTTGATGGAGATGGTCACGGGCAGGCGCTCTTTTATCTTGTCCCACACGGGCCTGGCGTCCGACGAGATCGACCGGCCGAAGTCCAGCCTGGCGAGGTTCTTCATCCACACCAGGTACTGCACGGGCAGGGGCTTGTCCAGGCCGTAGTGGCGCTTGAGCTGCTCGATGGCCTCGGGCGTGATGTTCGGGTTGAGCTCGGCCTGCATGCTCGTGGGCTCGCCCGGCGCAAGGTGGATCACCAGGAAGCACACGACGGTGATCCCGATGAAGGTCGGTATGAGAACAGCGAGTCTCTTGAGCAGATATTTCAGCATGGTTTCCTTATGGCACTATCGTATATCTCTGCAGCTCTTTCGGCACATACCACTTTTCCAGGTTGTGGGTGATGCCGGCGGGTGCGGGCTCGATGCCCCGGATCCGCGAGCTCACCACGGGCAGGCTGTAGGGCACGTAGAGAAACACATAGGGCTGCTCCTCGGCCAGGATCTCCTGGATGCGGAAGTAGCACTGTTTGCGCTCCTGCTCGTCGAAGGTGTGCCTGCCCTGCACCAGGAGCCCGTCCACCTCGGCGTTTCTGTACATCACGAAGTTGAGCCCGCCCTTCTTCGCGTTGTCCGAGTGCCACACGTTGTGGATGTCCGGGTCCTGGAGGATGTTCCAGCCCAGAATCACGGCGTCGAAGTTGCCCTTGTCCACATACTCCTTGAGAAACACCGTCCACTCGATCACGCGGATCTTGGCCTGAATGCCCACGGTCTTGAGCCGCTCCTGGATGATCTGGGCGGTCTTCTCCCGCAGGGGGTTGCCCTGGTTGGTGACGATGGTGAACGAAAACGGCCTGCCGTCCTTGTCCACGATGCCGTCGCCGTTCGTGTCTTCGTAGCCGGCCTCCTTCAGCAGGCCGAGCGCCTTCTGCGGGCTGAAGGGGTAGCGCGGGACATCCGGGTTGTACCACCGGGTGCCGGGTTTGTACGGCCCGGTGGCGATCTCTCCCAGGCCCATGAGCACGCCCTTGATGATCTCTTCCTTGTCGATCGCGTGCGCGATCGCCCGCCTCACCCTCACGTCGTCGAACGGCGGCCGCGTGAGGTTGAAGCCCAGGAAGGTGTAGCCGTCGGCCAGGTATTTGTATTTGGTGTATCGGCCCTGAAAGTCCGGCGTGTCCGTCTGCCTGAGATACTGCAGCGGCGAGAGCCCCATGATGTCGATGTTGCCGGCCTTGAGCTCCATGAACTGGGTGTTCTGGTCCGGGATGATGCGGTAGAGAATGCCCAGCAGATACGGGGCGCCGTCGAAGTAGCGCTCGTTGCGCTCCAGCACGATCCTCGAGCCGGTCTCCCAGGTCTTGAATCTGAAGGGTCCGGTGCCCACGGGCCTGCGCGTGAGGGCGGAGGTGGAGATGTCCTTTCCCTCGAGCAGGTGCTCGGGCAGCATCTGCAGCGCACCCCAGCTGATCAGGGCCGGCGCCAGAGGCTTGTCGTAGGTGAACTCGATCGTGTAGTCGTCGATGAGCCTGGCCTCCTTCACCAGCTTGTACTTCTCGGCATAGGCGGTGGGCGTATTGGGATCGATGATGGTCTTGTAGGTGAACATCACGTCGTGCGCGTCGAACTTCTCGCCGTCGTGCCACAAGACGTCTCTGCGCAGGTGAAAGCGCAGCAGGCGGCCTTCGCCCTCGATGTCCCACGACTCGGCCAGGTCGGGCACGATGTTGTATTCCTTGTCGTATTTCACGAGGCCGTTGTAGACAAAGCCCGCCACCTCGTGCGATGTCTGGTCCGATGCGAGCATGGGGATGAGATTCGACGCGTCGCCGATTGACGACTCAACCAGAACGTCGCCCGAAACGGGACTGGCACCGCCCGAAGCCTTAACAGCCGGAATCTGCTTCTTGTTATTCTCGGGCGAGCATGCTACTATTGTTGACACCACGATGATACATGTTATGAATCGATAAAACACATTCATGTCGGTCGTAATAGCAGAACGAGCAGTGAAGGACAATACATCATATTTTCCCATGAAGGAAAAGCCATTCTCCGGGATCCCAAGGCAATGAAATTTTTTGCCGACCTCCACATCCACTCCCGGTTCTCACGTGCCACGAGCAAAAGCCTGAACCTCCATTCGCTTGCGCGGGGGGCGCGGGAGAAGGGCATTACGGTCCTGGGCACCGGCGACTTCACCCACCCGGCATGGCTGGGCGAGATCGAGGACGAGCTCGAGGAGGCAGAGCCCGGGCTCTTCCGGCTGAGAGAGGCGGATGAAGGGGTGCGGTTCATGCTCACGGGCGAGATCAGCACCATCTACAAGCAGGGCGACAAGGTGCGCAAGGTCCACCATCTCATCGCGGCCCCGGACCTTCCATGCGCCCGCAGGATCGGCGCTTCGCTCGCCCGGGTGGGCAACATCCTCTCCGACGGCAGGCCCATCCTCGGCATCACCTCGCGCGACCTGCTCGAGATCGTGCTCGAGGCAGGCGAGCACGCATATCTGATCCCGGCACACATCTGGACGCCCTGGTTCTCGGCCCTGGGGTCCAAGTCCGGGTTCGATACCATCGCCGAGTGCTACGGCGACCTGGCCCCTCACATCTTCGCCGTGGAGACGGGCCTCTCCTCCGACCCTCCCATGAACCGGTCGGTCAGGAGCCTGGACGGATACCACCTGGTGTCGAACTCGGACGCCCACTCCGCAGAAAAGCTCGGCAGGGAGGCCACGATCTTCGAGACCGATCTCGACTACTTCGCCATGCTCCGGGCGCTCAAGGAGGGGGAGGGGCTCATCGGCACCGTGGAGTTTTTCCCGGAAGAGGGCAAGTACCACCTGGACGGCCACCGGGACTGCAACGTAGTGCTCAGCCCGGAAGAGACGGCCGCCCTGGGCGGCGTCTGCCCGGTGTGCGGCAGAAAGGTAACGGTGGGGGTGCTGAACCGGGTGGAGGAGCTCTCGGACAGGCGTGACGGCTCTCAGCCGCCGACCGCCCGGCCTTTTTACTCGCTGATCCCTCTGGCCGAGATCCTGGGCGAGATCATGCAGACCGGAAGCGCCTCCAACCGGGTGAAAGACGCTCATCGCCGCCTCATTTCCCGGCTGGGAGGCGAGCTGCCCCTGCTCATGGATGCGGACCTCGCGGAGGTCCGGGCCGCGGCGGGCGATGTCCTGGCCCTGGCTCTCACCCGCATGCGCGCGGGAGAGGTCTTCAAGGAGCCGGGGTATGACGGCAGGTTCGGGCGCGTGCGCGTGTTCGGAGAGCATGAGGACGACCTGCTGTTCTCCGCCGATCTTTTCGGCAAGCCGCTGGCCCGTCCGAAAAAACGCGCGAAGGCGGCGGCATCCTCCAGTCGCAAGAGCGATCCACCTGCAGCCGGGCTCCGGCTGGGGCCGGTCCAGAAAGACATAGCCGCGTGCCGCGAGGGAGTGCTCGTGGTCAGGGCAGGCCCGGGAACGGGGAAGACCAGGACCCTGGTGGAGCGGATCCGGACGCTGCTTCAGGCCGGGCAGGCCTCGATTCTCGCCGTCACGTTCACGGTCAAGGCCGCACAGGAGATCAGCGGCAGGCTGGACGGGGCGGGACCCGATGTGCTCACCTTTCATGCCCTTGCCGCACGGATTCTGCGAGACTGCGGGCGCGATTTCCATATCGCGGACGAAGACATGCTGTCCGAGACGGCGTCGCGGTGGGGGCTGGGCGACGGGCCGTTCGTCCAGGACCTGCTCCTGAGCCTCAGCACGCGGCGGCCCCTGGGAGGCGAGCAGGCCTTTCTGGTCGAAGCCCTTCAGGCCGAGGGATATTACACTTACGAGGGCATGATAGAAGAGGCGCTCGGGCTCATATCGTCGGGGAGGTATGTGCCGGCCTGGGATCACGTGATGGTGGACGAGTTCCAGGACATCAACCCCCTGCAGTATGATTTTCTCAAGGCGCTCGCCGCCCGGGCGGAGAGCCTGATGGTCATCGGCGACCCGAGCCAGGCCATCTACGGCTTCCGGGGCAGCAGCCCCGCGAGCTTCGACGATTTCCTCCGCGACCACCCTCACGCCCGCTCGTTCGATCTGACAGAGACCTACCGGCTTCACGCCCGCATCGCGGAAGGGTCCAATGCGTTCATTGGCCGCCGCGCGGTGGTGAGCCCCCGCAGGGGCGAGCCGATCAGGGTGGTCAGGACGCACGCCGGGCCCGAGTTCATCGCCCGCGAGATCGAGTCGCTCGCCGGAGGCCTCTCCAGCCGGGCTGTAGACAGGGCGCAGGCCGAATACTCCCTGAGCGACATGGCGGTCATCGTACGCACCCGGCATCAGGCGCAGCCGATCATGGAGGCCCTGTCGAAGGCGTCGATCCCGTTCGACACCGCCTACGCCAGGCCCCTTGCGTCGCTGAACGGCGTCAGGCAGCGCCTGGCC
>Ga0209201_1004268_pt1 | contig 11676 bp, 8 predicted proteins | sample AD_UKC055_MetaG_FD_184411 | JGI IMG/M metagenome (GOLD analysis project Ga0209201, IMG submission 184411) | Active sludge microbial communities of municipal wastewater-treating anaerobic digesters from USA - AD_UKC055_MetaG (SPAdes) (version 2) | ecosystem: Engineered > Bioreactor > Anaerobic >... | reverse complement strand
GGTGATTTCCGGCATGATCGTGGCGTGCGCGGTCATCATCGGCTTGGTGCTGCTCGGCGTGTCGCTGGCCCTGGCCTTCGGTGATTTCGAGGCCAAGACCCATCTGATGCTGTCCCTGTTGCGTGTGATGTTTCCCTACATGCTGCTGGTCTGCCTGACGGCGGTGTTCATGGGGATGCTGAACGCGCGCGGTCATTTTTTCATTCCGGCCTTGGGCGCGACCCTGCTGAACGTGGTGCTGATCGCCTCGGTGATTTTTCTGGCGCCGCGCATGGGGCGCGAACTGCACGAGCAGATTTACGCGCTGGCCCTCGGCGTGCTGGTGGCCGGCGTGGCGCAGGCCGCCTTTCAACTGCCGTCCCTGCGGGGGGAAGGATTCCGGTATGCGTGGGTGACACCGTGGCGCGACCCAACGGTGCAGCGCACGGTGCGGCAAATGATTCCGGGCACGATCGGGGTGGCGGCGTTTCACATCAACGTGGTCATCATCCAGAACCTGGGCTTGTGGTTGGATACCCCGCAATCGCCCGTGATCGCGCCCTTCAACTACGCCGTGCGGTTGATGGAATTGCCCCAGGGGGTTTTCTGAAGAGAAAATTAGATTCAAAGTCAGAAAATGAAAACCCTCCTTCTAACAAAAATGCCATGTCTATTGCTGAATATAATGAAATGGACGATAAGGGAATGCTCCTAAACATTTCATCAGTAGAAAAATATTTAGGAACACCGGATGTTAAAACTACTGATGACAACGGTCGTATTGTTTACATTTATTATGACCTGGTTGAATATGAAAGTGGAAATCTGGGAAGTGTAAAGATGACATTTTATAATGAAGAGGATTATAAAACATATATCAAGAACATGGGAGCAAGTTGGGAATCAGGCAAAGAGACTTGGGATGAATCAGGTGGAGGGATTACAGCGACAAGCGAGATAAGAAGTGCTAACACCTACAAGCAACAATATGGAGAATGAATAGAAAACAAAAGATAGCTACAAAATAATGGTTTATTTTGCAATAGCACCGCTTAAAAACTCAAAATTGGATATGGAGCCTGACTAAGCGAATCTATGGAAATTAATGCAAATTGCTACGCAACTTCAGATATGCTGATACGTTATATACAGTGATTTTTTAGAATCGAGAAAGCGACTAAAAATTTTTGTAAGATTTTTTCGGCGAACATCAGGATTCTTTTGATAAAAAGTTCTAACTTTATCCAACAAACACTACCAATAAAAAACTCCGTACAGTTCAATTACGGAGTTTTTTATTTATAAGCAAAAATAATTATAAAAATTCAAACAAAATAAAACTTAAATACAAACAGATTAATATTACCCCCTCCCAACGTTGGAATTTCCTAGTTGTAACATAAAAAATACTGACCACCGATAAAATAATAACAACAAAAAGTATTAAAACATAATAGCGCCACGATAAAGATAAGGGAATGGGGGCAATAAAGGTAATTAAACTTAAAATCAAAATATTGCTTGCAGCGGAACCCACTAAATGACCGAAAGACAAATCGCCGCTCTTAGTTTTTAAAGAGCGCAACATCACCGTTATCTCTGGCAAATTAGTACCGATGGCAAAAACCAGCAGACCAACCAAAAAGGGGGCAACAGGGAAAATACCAAGCGCGATTCCAACGATTTCCATAATGACATATGAAGAAAGTGACACCAAAAATAGACCGATAAGCGCCCACAAAATTTCCCGGCGCAATTCCCGACGCCAAAACAAAAATTTTTCTTTAAATCTCTGCCAAGCATGATGATGATGTTGTTGCTCCGATACAGCTTGTTTAATAATTTCGCCATCAGCCTGATAATGACTGCCCGATAGATAATCAAGATAAATTAAGATGAGATAAAAAACTACTAGCAATAAGCCATCATAATAATGGAAACTGCCTTTCAATCCCAAAAAGAGAGAGAATATGATAAATATAAAACTGGGCAAAATCACCAATATCCGGCCATCGGTCTTAATTTCTCTTTGCAAAACAATTGACACGCCCAAAATCAAACCAAAAATTACAATTATGCCGCCCCAAATATTACCTAAAAATACGGCCGGCACTCCTTGACGAATGGCGTTAAGACCAACCATAAATTCAGGAATAGTGGTTAAAAAACCTAAAATCGTCCCCAATAACACCGGATGAATTCTAGTCCTATCGGCCACCGCCCTTAAATTACCCACTAATAAATCAGCCCCCTTACCAAGAATCAGAAAAAAAACAACGGCCAAAAAAATAAGAGAAAAACTAAACATCATAAAATTTATTAAACGGCTAAATTAATTTATCAATCAGCAAAGAATAGCTATAGCCCGACGCTATCATTAATTGCGGATATATGGAAATATCAGTAAATCCCGGCAAAGTATTAATTTCATTATATTAATATTCCAACAGACTGTATATCAATATTTTAACAGACTATAATAAAAATCCCAAGGACTTACTTAATCTCTATTTATATTAATATAATACGAATAAAAGATCAAACATGAAAACGAAAATTGGAATACCGAGAGTAACAGGAAATACCCCGGAAGTGCCTGAGCTTTATGTTGGTAAAGAATTTTTACGTCAACAAAATAATAAACAAAAAACATTAAAAGGCTCAAAAAGGAAACAATGCGGACGCCACCGCCGCAATCTGCCTGGTGGAAAATAAAAAAACATTAACCTCTAATCTGCGCCCCCGCAAAGGAGCGCTTTTTTATTTCTCTTACACCTTTGCTTATCCACTACCGCCCGTGCTAAAATATAGTTATGCAAAAAAATCTTCCCAAATTCATCATTATCGATGGTAATGCCCTAATTCACCGCAGTTTTCATGCCATCCCCCCGACTTTAACCACTAAAGACGGACTTCTAGTTAATGCTGTCTATGGTTTTACCAACTTTATCTTGAAGGCTTTCTTAGAATTAAAACCAGAATATGTCGTTCTTACCCTCGACCGCCCCGCCCCCACTTTCAGACATGAAGACTATACTGAATATAAAGCTACTCGCATAAAAGCGCCGGATGAGCTTTATAAACAAATCCCTTTAGTCAAAGAAGTAGCCATCGCGCTCGATATTCCTATCTTTGAAAAAGACGGCTTTGAGGCCGATGACCTTATTGGCACGATTACTAAAGAATCAGAAAAAGAAACGAATTGGCAAAACATTATTATCACCGGCGATATGGATACCCTCCAGCTCATCAGCGACCGAACCAGCGTCTATACCATGAGCCGCGGCTTCAGCGACAGCCTTCTCTATGGCGCTCAAGAAGTAAAAGATCGTTATGGTCTCAGACCCGACCAGATAGTTGATTACAAAGCTTTGCGCGGCGATGCCAGCGACAATATTCCCGGCGTCAAAGGCATCGGCGAAAAAGGCGCGACCGAATTATTGCAAGCCTTTGACACCCTCGACGGCGTCTATAAAGCGGTAGCGCAAAATAATGGGAAAATAAAATCACGAACCAGGGAATTATTACTACAAAATAAAGATAAGGCCTATCTTAGTCAACGCCTGGCTACAATCAACCGTGAAGTGCCGATTAAAATCAAATGGGATGAGTTTAAACTAGATTCTTTTGATGAAAGTCGAGCGGAAGCTGTTTTTCAAAAACTGGAGTTCCGTTCCCTTCTCGGTAAATTAAAACAGATAAAAAATCTCGGTCAAGCCGAACAATTAAAAAAGGAAAAGACGCCAAAGGTAGAATATCAAGATAAATTTGCGCGCAATCAAGCTGAAAAGAAATATCAACTAATTGCCGATGATCAAAGCTTCAATATTTTCTTCAAGAAACTAAAACAGCAAAACGCTGTGGCTATCGACACCGAAACTGAGGGACTGGATCCGCTTAATGCCCAGCTTCTGGGCCTATCTTTTTCTTGGCAAGCTAACGAAGCCTATTATCTTCATCTCGACGCCAAAACTACAACTAAAACCGACTTATTCAATTACAAGAAAGCGGGGGCGGGGTATGACTGGCTAAAAAAATTGCAAATAGTCTTAGAGGATGAAAAAATAAAAAAATACGGACATAACCTGAAATTCGATTGGCGCGTTTTAAAAAATCAAGGCATACTACTAAAAGGAATCGCCTTTGATAGCCTGCTCGCCTCATATCTGCTTAATCCCGATAATCGCCAGCACGGACTGGATGGGGTTTCTTTCCGCGAACTGGCTTGGGAAAAAATCAGCACCGAAGAATTAATCGGCAAGGGTCAGGAGGCTCTTTCCTTCTCTCAGGTTCCTGCAGAAAAAATGGCGCAGTACGCCGGCGAAGACGCCGACTGTGCCTGGCAATTACAAGCAATCCTTAGTAAAAAATTAAAAAAAGAGAAATTAGATAAACTATTTATCAATTTAGAATTACCCCTGATTACCGTCTTAGGAGAGATGGAAGAAAATGGTATTAAACTAAACCCTAAACCTTTGGCGCAATTGGCAAAAAAATTAGAAAAACGCCTAAACAATCTTACTAAAGAAGCTTATAGTTTAGGCAAAGAAGAATTTAATCTCAACTCCCCCAAACAACTGCAACATATTTTGTTTGAAAATTTACAACTGGATACGCATGGTTTGAAAAAAACTAAGACTGGTATTTCTACCGCTGACGAAGAATTAGAAAAATTACGCGACCAACATGAGATTATCGCTTTAATCCAAGAATATCGCGAATTAAGCAAACTACAAAACACCTATGTTTTAGCTTTGCCGAAAATGATCAATCCTAAAGACGGAAGAATCCATACCAGCTATAACCAAAGTGTTACTGCCACCGGCCGCCTCTCTTCTACTGAACCCAATTTACAAAATATCCCCACCCGCACCGAAGAGGGCCGGGAAATCAGAGCCGCTTTCGTGGCAGCTGAAGGTTATTCTCTACTTAGCCTTGATTATTCGCAAATCGAACTTCGCCTTGCCACCCACCTTTCCCAAGATAAAAAGATGATAACTGCCTTCCAAAAAAATGAAGACATCCATACCGCTACCGCTGCCGCTATCAACGGCGTCGCCTGGCAAGAGGTAACCAAAGAAATGCGTCGTGCCGCTAAAGCTATTAATTTTGGCATCCTCTACGGCCAAGGCCCCCATGGCTTAAGTCAGGGCGCGGGCATCAGCTATAGCCAAGCTAAGGATTTTATCGACCGCTATTTTGAGGTTTATCCGGGCATAAAAAAAATGATGGATAAATTCATTGCCGATGCCAGAAACAAAGGCTACGCGGAAACTCTTTTTGGACGTCGCCGCCCTCTTCCCGACTTAAACGCAGATTTTATCCAGGTGCGCCACGCCGCCGAACGCATGGCCATCAATATGCCGATCCAAGGGACAGCCGCCGATATGATTAAAAAAGCTATGCTTAATATTGACGATTATATCCAGGACAAAAAAAATGATATTCGCCTTTTACTCCAAGTTCATGATGAATTGATTTTTGAAATTAAAAGCGATAAGCTGGAAAAATATATTGAACCGCTCAAAAAACTAATGGCCGAAGCTCTGCCCTTATCGGTACCGATAATTGTGGAAGCGGCCAGCGGCCAAAATTGGGGAGAATTAAAATAATATGTTTCTTAATTCGCAAAATATCGCCCTCTTAGGTCTAGGCAAAGAAAACCAAGCTTTCTTAGCTTGGATTTTTAAGCATGGCTATAAACACGTCGTTACTATCTGCGACCAAAGAACAGAAACACAGTTAAAAGATATCATCAGCGCTACTCCTTTATTTAAAAAACACTTGGATAAATTAGCTTGGAGGACAGAAGCAAACTTTAACAAAAATCTAGATGACTTTGAAGTTTTGTTTCGCTCCCCCGGCTGGCCCCTGTCTTGCCCCGGCGTGCAAACGGCTCTTAAAAAAGGAGTACTGGTAAGCAGCGCGATGGAATATTTTTTTGCCGCCTGTCCAACTAAAAACACGATTGGAGTTACCGGCAGCAAAGGCAAAGGAACAACCGCCTCAATTATCGCTGCCATTTTAAAAAAGGCCGGTAAAAAAATTTTTTTAGGAGGCAATATCGGTATCGCCCCTTTCAATTTTTTTGATAAAATAAAAAAAAACGACTGGGTGATTATGGAATTATCTAGCTTTCAACTTGAAGATATGCACTTCGGTCCACGATATGCCGTTATTACTAATCTCTTCAAAGAACATTTATCACCCGCCGACCCTCTTAATCCTAATTACCACCATTCTCTTTACGCCTACTGGCAAGCTAAACTTAAGATTGCTAAACATCCGGAAAACAAACTTCTGGTAGCCAATAATAATTTGCGTTCTAGGTTAGAAAAAGAAAAATTGCCGGGTAAAATAATTTACTTTGAAGCTTCAACTCTGCCTTCTTGTTTGCGGGGTATATACAACCAAGAAAATATCGGTGCGGCGGTAGCCTTAAGCCGAGTTTTAAAAATTTCCGCACAAACATACAAAAAAGCCATTAAAAACTTTAAAAATCTGGAACATCGGCTGGAATTTGTCGGAGAAAAGAACGGTATTAAATATTTTGATAACAGTTTTTCTACGACTCCAGAAAGCACTGCCTTAGATTTAATCTCTTTTCAGGAACCAATCATCCTAATTGCTGGCGGAGCGGACAAAGGAGCTGATTTTAAACCCCTAGCTAAACTTATTAATAAAAAAGTAAAGGCCTTAATCTTACTAAAAGGAACAGCGACTCCTCGTTTGTTCGTGGAGGTAAAAATGGCCGGATTCAACAAGAAAAATATCTATTTTGCCGACACTATGGCCGAAGCAATAAGCGCGGCCAGAAAAAAAGCTATTGCCGGCGATATTATCTTATTATCCACGGCCTGCGCCAGCTTCGGTATTTTTAAAAACTATAAAGAAAGAGGCGACCAGTTTAAATTCTATGCTAAAAAATAAAACAAAATCCAGCATCGGCGTCTTTGATTCCGGACTAGGGGGCTTAACCGTACTCAAGCATCTTCTGGAAAAATTACCGCCATATGACTACCTCTATCTTGGCGACACCGCCCGCGTGCCCTATGGCGGACATTCTCAAGAAGTAATTTACCGCTATACGAAAGAAGCAATGGATTTTCTATTCTCTCAAGGTTGCCGTTTAGTAATTTTAGCCTGCAATACCGCCTCTTCCCAAGCTTTACGCCGCCTACAACAAGAATATCTCCCAGAAAAATATCCCGACCGACGCATTCTTGGTGTTATCATCCCTTTGGCAGAATATGCCTCCAAAAGTAATAATATAGGAGTAATCGGAACGCGCGCCACTATCGCTTCCAAGGCCTATGAACACGAAATCAAAAAATTAAATCCGCAAGCTTCTGTTGTCAGCAACAGCGCCCCTTTGCTTGTTCCTTTAATTGAAGAAGGTTTGGCTGGCAGCGATGTCACGAATAAACTTTTAAAAAAGTATCTGAGACCATTAAAGATTAAAAAGATTAAAACTTTAATTCTCGGCTGCACTCATTACTCCTTTCTATTAAAAGACATACGCCGCATCATGGGAAATAACTGTCGCGTCCCCGATCCTGGAGAAATTGTGGCCAATAGCTTAAAAAATTATCTCATAAAACATAACAACCTGGTATCTGCTCATAAAAAACCCGGTAGCCGACATTTCTATTTAAGCGACAAGCCGGAAAATTTTATTAAATTAGGCGAAAGGTTTCTTGGTCAAAAAATAGACAACTGGAAAATAATTTCTCTATGATCTTCCTGCTCCATGGCGCCGACTCTTTCCGTCGCCAGCAAAAATTAAATGAACTAAAACAGCGCTTCATGTCCGCGATTGATTCTCTGGGGCAGAGTTTGATTATTCTTGATGGTCGCCAAACTTCCGACGCCGAACTGCAAGAAAAAATCAGTAGCGGCTCCCTGTTCACCAAGAAACGCATGGTAATTGTGGAAGATATTTTTAGTAATAAAAATGAAGCTATTTTTGAAACCGCCTGGCAATTATGCAAAAAAAATTCCGGCACTGAAGATAACGCCCTCATTTTTAACGAAAATGAAATCACTGTGTCCAAATTAAAAACGGGGGCAAAAAAATTATATAATTGGTTATTACAACAGCCTTTTGTACAAGAGTTTAAATTATTAAACAACGCCCAAGTGCTCAATTTCGCCCAAAAAGAAATTGAAAATCAAGGCGGTAAAATCTCGCCTAATGCCTTATCTCTACTAATTGCTCGAACGGGCAACGACTTATGGCGCCTCAATAATGAAATTCAAAAACTAACAGCCGCTGGCAAAAATAAAATTATCGACGAATCATTAATTCAAGCGTTAGTAAAAAATGAAGTGGAAGATAATATTTTCGCCCTTACCGATGCCTTCGGTTATAAAAACAGCAAATTAGCCCTTAAACTACTGGAAGAACAATTTATTGCCGGCCTGAGCGCTGAATATATTCTCGCCATGTGCCAAAGGCAATTTAAAATTATTCTTCAAATCAAACAAATACAAAATCAGAACCGCCTCAGCGAAGCTCAATTGGCTAGTCAACTCAAACTACATCCCTTTGTGATAAAAAAAAGTAACAGTCAAGCCAATAAATTTTCTCTAAACGAACTGGATCATTACTTCCAAACTTTTTTAGAATTAGATTATAAAAACAAACAAGGAAAAACAGATTTAAAAAGCGAGTTGTACGCCCTGGCAGCTTCTTTGTCCTAGAAATAAGCCGAAAAACTCTTGCTTTTTTATTACTCTTCTGTTATATTTTATCCAGAAGTTGCCAGAAACTTATTTTTTATTGTTATTTTCCCATAATTAAGGGCAATTAGCTCAGTTGGTTAGAGCGCAACACTGATAATGTTGAGGTCGGAGGTTCGAATCCTCCATTGCCCACTTCAGCTTTAAAATAAAAGAATCGCGGGATAGAGCAGTTGGCAGCTCGCCAGGCCCATAACCTGGAGGTCGTCGGTTCGAATCCGACTCCCGCAACTAATCTGTTTTTAGTCGAGCCTCGGTAGCTCAGTGGTAGAGCAAAGGACTGGATTTTCGGTCCGTTCAGTGGAAACACTGGAATGAAAATCGGGTGAATTCGGGGAAGCCCTCAGCGTTATGCGCCGGGTAATCCCGAGCCAAGCTTCAATTGGGTTTAAAATTGAAGAAGGTGTAGAGACTAGCGGGTGCGCCCAACAATAATCCCGCCGCGAGCGCCCGACCCCGCCCTTTATCCTTTTGATAAAACGGGGATGATATAGTCCAATCCTTAGGGAAACCTAAGCGCCGCTAAAGGAAAATCCTTGTGTCGTCAGTCCGATTCTGACCCGGGGCACAAATGCGAAAAAGTTATAAAGTTATAAAGTGATGACTTCGAGCACCATGCTTTAAGCGAATAATTCTATAACTTTATAACTTTTTTACTTTATACGGGGTATGGCCTAATTGGCTAAGGCGCCTGCTTTGGGAGCAGGAGATTCTGGGTTCAAGTCCCAGTACCCCGACTAAGTTAAACTTTTTTCAAATTCAGAGGCGATTGGTTCCAATTTTTTCCGCAAACGATTTGATTTCATCAAAATCGTTTGACGAAGCCAGTTTTTCAGCGTGGTGAGCAAATAAAATCCATTCTTTCAATGGTTCAATCCAATTGTTTCCCTTTCGCCTAAAATCAGCCTTTCTTTTGTTAAGGTCTGTTTTTGTTTTAATGAGTTTATCCTTTTTTGATAAGATAAATTTCCTTTTCAATTGAGCCGTCCAAAAAGGCGTTAACGAGTTTGTCTAACTTTTGCTCGGTTTCCTTGATTTCCTTTTCTAATTCTAAATTTTGGGCGAAAGTGCAACGATTAAGCAAAATTTCAATTAATTCATTAATTAATAGTAAAGAATTTCAACAATTATTATTTTTAATGCCTTTGAGTTTCTTTTTAAAAATCGTCTATTTTAATTTGGAATTTCTTATCTTTTTTGCTAAAATTATAATGAAAAATTCATTAAATTAAAAAATGAAAAATTTTTATAAAAAATTAAATAATGATGAAATTCAATGCTTGGCCTGTGTTAATCAATGTAAAATAAAAAATGAGCAAGTAGGTATTTGTGGTGTTCGCCAAAATAAAAAGGGAAGGTTAAATTTATTAGTGGAAAATCGGCCAATTGCCATTAATCTTGATCCGATAGAGAAAAAACCTCTTTTTCATTTTTTACCCGGCACAGAAATTTTTTCTTTTGGCACTTTTGGTTGTAATTTTCGCTGTGCCTTTTGTCAAAATTGGAATATTAGTCAACTTCCTAAAGGTAATAAAATTTTTGAAGAGTTTATTAAAGAAACTACTGAATTTTGGCCACCCGAAAAAATTGTTAACCATTGTTTAGAAAATAAAATTTCTTCCATTGCCTACACATACAATGAACCAACAATCTTTGTTGAATATGCTTTAAAAACTATGATTTTAGCTCGAAAAAATGGAATAAAAAATGTCTTTGTTTCTAATGGTTATCAATCAAATGAAACCATAAAAGAAATTACTCCATATTTAGATGCTATCAATATTGATTTAAAATCAATGAATGAAAAATTTTATCAAAAAATTTGTGGCGCTCATTTAGAACCAGTTTTAAAAAACATCAAAACTTTTTATCAAAAAGGCGTTTGGATTGAACTAACCACTTTAGTAATTCCTCAAGAAAATGATAGCGAAAAAGAATTAAAAGAAATTGCTCAATTTATTGCTCAAATTGACAAAAACATTCCTTGGCATATTTCTCGTTTTTTCCCCAATTATCAAATGGCTAATTATAAAGAAACTCCAATAGAGACAATAAAAAAAGCTTATGAAATTGGAAAAAAAGCCGGCTTAAATTTTGTTTATGGAGGAAATATTATTAATTCTTCTTTAGAAAATACTTTCTGTCCTCAATGTGACGCTCTCCTTATTGCTCGCAATAATTATAATATAAAAATAACAGAAAATTTTTTTAAAGGCCGATGTTTGAAATGCCACGCTAAAATTAAAGGCGTTTGGTAATAATAAAAATATGTCTATTAGACCACCAGCGGTTGCTGGCCAATTCTATCCTGAAAATCCCCATGAATTAAAAAATTTAATTAATAATTTTTTAAAAAAACAATCGGCGAATTTATTTGTCCCCGCTAAAATAAAAACCTTTATTGTTCCTCATGCTGGTTACATTTATTCCGGTCCAGTTGCGGCGAGCGCTTATCAAATTCTTTCTTTATCTTTGTGGCAACCCAAAAAAATTATTCTCATTGGCCCTTCGCATCATTCTCCTATTGTTGATTTTGTTTTTTCTTCTGCTAATCAGTGGGAAACTCCCTTGGGGAAAATTCCTCTCTATTTTCCTTTTAAAAATAAAAACGATTTTATTTTTGATGATTTGGCCTTTCAATTCGAACATTGTCTTGAAGTACAATTACCATTTTTACAAATCATTCTTTCTGATTTTCAAATTTTACCAATTTTAATTAATAATGAAAGTAAAAGTAAAAAATTAGCTGAAATTGTAAATTCCATTTTAGACAAAGAAACTCTTTTAATAATTAGTTCTGACTTAAGTCATTATTATCCATTAAACGTAGCCGAAAAAATTGATACTCAAACAATAAATATAATTCTTCAATTAAAAACAGATGAAATAGAAAATATTAATGCTTGTGGTGCGCCGGGAATTTTAACCTTAATGTATTTAGCCAAAGAATTAAAA
>Ga0209201_1004260_pt1 | contig 11689 bp, 11 predicted proteins | sample AD_UKC055_MetaG_FD_184411 | JGI IMG/M metagenome (GOLD analysis project Ga0209201, IMG submission 184411) | Active sludge microbial communities of municipal wastewater-treating anaerobic digesters from USA - AD_UKC055_MetaG (SPAdes) (version 2) | ecosystem: Engineered > Bioreactor > Anaerobic >... | reverse complement strand
CTAATGCTTAAAGATATTTTCCCGCAAAATGCTGTGGATATAGGATTAATTAAAAAAGCATCATTTTTGTATAAATACTTTAGAAAAAAAGAAGAAAAACTCTATGATATTTCAGATTTCATAGGCTGTATGTCTCCTAAAAATTGCGAATATATTTTGAAAAACAATCATATTGCCAAAGAGAAAATTGAAGTTTTTCCTAATTCTATAAAAATCTCTGATTTTTCAACTGCAACAGACTATTCCGATATTTATCAAAGATACAGCATACCTAAAGACAAAATACTTTTCTTGTATGGTGGCAACCTTGGAAAACCACAAGGGATAGCTTTTTTAATTGATATTATAGATAATTTTGAGAAACTGGAAAACAGCTTTTTATTGATTGTCGGTTCAGGCACAGAGTACGGAAAGATTGAAAATCACATTTTAACTCATAAGATATGCAATACAAAACTCATTTCATTTCTTCCAAAAAAAGACTACGATAGTATTTTAAAGAAGGCCGACGTTGGTCTGATTTTTTTAGATAAGAGATTTACAATACCTAACTTTCCATCGAGACTTACTGCATACATGGATTATGCTTTACCTATACTTGCTGCAACTGATAAAAGTACAGATTTAAAAGAAACTTTGGAACATTCAGAATGCGGTTTTTGGTGTGAAAGCGGCGATACAGAAGCGTTCATGAAATACGTAGAAATTCTTTCCAAAGATAAAGAGAAAAGAGTAAAGATGGAGAAAAATGGAAGGAAACATCTTGAAAACAATTACAATATCGAGAAAAATATAGACATTATACTTAAGCATCTATATAAACCGGAGGCATAGATATGTTTAAAGAGAAAACACTCATGATAACCGGAGGAACCGGATCTTTTGGCAATGCTGTTTTAAAGAGGTTTCTTGAGACTGGTGTGAAAGAAATAAGAATATTTTCAAGAGATGAAAAAAAACAGGACGATATGAGAAAATTATACAATAACGATAAAATAAAATTCCATCTTGGAGATGTACGTGACATACAGAGCATTAAAAATGCAATCCATGGTGTGGATTATATTTTTCATGCTGCTGCTCTTAAGCAGGTTCCATCATGCGAATTTTTTCCGATGCAAGCAGTACAGACAAATGTTCTGGGAACAGAAAATCTTCTTACTGCAGCCATTGAAAGCGGAGTCAAAAAAGTTATCTGCTTGTCGACAGACAAAGCAGTTTATCCAATTAATGCCATGGGAATATCAAAAGCTATGATGGAAAAAGTTTTTGTAGCTAAATCAAGAACTGTAGATCCCCAACAGACTCTTATATGCGGTACAAGATATGGTAATGTAATGGCTTCAAGAGGATCTGTAATACCGCTTTTTATTGATCAGATTAAGAATCGCCAGCCGATTACAATAACCAATCCTGATATGACAAGATTTCTCATGAGTTTAGAAGAAGCTGTTGAACTGGTAGTTTTTGCTTTTAAAAATGCAAATACAGGTGATATAATGGTTCAAAAAGCTCCCGCATCAACAATCAGAGATCTTGCCCAGGCAGTAGTGGAACTTTTTGATCCTGCGACTGAAATAAGGATAATAGGAACTAGGCATGGTGAAAAATTACATGAAACGCTGCTTACTAAAGAAGAATATGCAGTGGCTCAGGATCTTGGAAGTTACTATAGGATTCCTGCTGATCAGAGAGACTTAAACTATAATAAATATTTTGTAGATGGTGATGAAAAGCTATCATCGGATAAAGAATACAACTCCTTTAATACTCAAAGGCTAAATGTTGAGCAGGTTAAAGAAAAGCTTCTTACTCTTGAGTATGTAAGGCAGGAGTTGGAAGGTTGGGAGAAAAGATGAAAATACTTGTAACCGGTGCAAAAGGTTTTGTTGGTAAAAATCTTATCTCTGAGTTACATAACAAAGGTTACGATGAAATCTTTGAATACGATATTGAAACAGATAAAACGATGCTTGAGACTTACGCGAAACAGTGTGAGTTTGTTTTTCATCTTGCTGGAGTAAACAGACCAAAAGATGAAAAAGAGTTTATGCAAGGAAACTTTGGATTTACTTCTGAACTACTTGAACAGCTTAAAAAACATAGAAATAAATCTCCTGTACTAATAACATCTTCTATACAAGCTGAAAAAGATAATCCTTATGGCATAAGTAAAAAGGCTGGAGAAGAGTTGCTTTTTAGCTACGGTAAAGAAACAAATACAGATGTTTATGTCTACAGACTTGCCAATTTATTCGGCAAATGGAGCAAACCTAATTATAATACTGTAGTTGCAACCTTTTGCCATAATATAGCAAGAGATATCGAAATAAAAATTAATGATCCTGAATATGAGCTTACTTTATGCTACATCGACGATGTGGTTGAAGAATTTGTAAGAGCTCTTGAGGGAGAGCCTACAAGAAATAATGAATTTTGTGAGGTTCCGATTACTCATAAAATCAAACTAGGTAAACTTGCGGAAATAATAAAAAGCTTTAAAGAGTCACGTCTGAATCTATCTGTTCCGGAACTAAATGATCCGCTTATCAAAAAACTTTATAGTACGTATTTAAGTTTTCTTCCAACAGATAGTTTTTCGTATAGCTTGAAAATGAATTGTGATAACAGGGGTTCCTTTACCGAATTTTTACGTACGCAGGAAAAAGGCCAGGTTTCTGTAAATATTTCAAAACCAGGAATAACAAAGGGTAATCATTGGCATCACACAAAAACAGAAAAATTTCTTGTCGTAAAAGGAACCGGACTAATAAGGTTTAGGAAAATAGATTCAAATGAAATAATTGAATATAAAGTTACCGGAGAAAAGCTAGAGGTTGTGGATATACCGCCGGGATACACCCATTCTATAAAAAATACAGGAAACGAAGATATGGTAACGGTTATGTGGGCAAACGAAGCATTTAATCCTGAAAAACCTGACACTTATTATTTGGAGGTTTAAAATAGATGAAAAAGCTTAAAGTACTTACAGTAGTAGGAACTAGACCAGAAATAATAAGACTTTCCCGTGTAATTAAAAAACTTGATGAATCACAAGCTATAACCCATACACTTGTTCATACAGGACAAAACTATGACTATGAACTGAATGAAATTTTTTTTAAGGATCTTAATCTAAAAAAACCTGATTATTTTTTAAATGCAGCCACAGGAACAGCGGTGGAAACTATTGGGAATATTCTTGTAAAAATAGATCCGATTCTTAATGAAATCAATCCGGATGCATTTTTGGTATTAGGAGATACGAACAGTTGTCTTACGGCTATTGCTGCTAAGAGAAGGCATATACCTATTTTCCATATGGAGGCAGGAAACAGATGCTTTGATCAAAGGGTTCCGGAAGAAACTAACCGGCGTATAGTTGATCATATATCGGATATAAATATGACTTACAGCGATATTGCACGCGAGTACCTTATAAAAGAAAATTTTCCTGCTGATAGGGTTATAAAAACAGGTAGTCCGATGTATGAGGTAATCAATTCTAAGAAAGAAGATATAGAAAAATCGGATGTGCTTGAAAAATTAAGCCTTGAGAATGGTAAGTACTTTGTGATATCAGCACATCGTGAAGAGAATATAAATTCTGAAGAAAATTTTTTGAATCTTATAGAAAGCCTTAATGAAATTGCAGATAAGTATAAAATTCCTCTGATTTTTAGCACACATCCCAGAACTAGAAAGATGATTGAATCCAAAGAAACGGTTCTTAATCCATTAATTTCACTTATGAAGCCATTAGGCTTTAACGATTACATAAAACTACAGATTAATTCTAAGGCTGTGTTGAGCGATAGCGGAACTATAAGTGAAGAATCTTCAATATTGGGATTCAAAGCGCTTAATATTCGTCAAGCACACGAAAGACCTGAAGCAATGGAAGAAGCAGCAGTGATGATGGTAGGACTAAAAAAAGAAAGAATACTTCAAGGGCTTGAAGTATTGGAAAATCAGAAGAGTAAAACACTGAGACTTGTTTCTGACTACAGTATGCCGAATGTATCAGAAAAAGTTTTGAGAATAATTATTTCATATACTGATTATATCAATAGAGTTGTTTGGGGAAAGTAAATTTTTAAAAATAAGATTTGGAGGTTTATCATGAGAAATGATTATAAAATTCTTGATACTGAAAAAACATATTTTATTACAGGAGTTGCTGGATTTATAGGTTTTACACTAGCAAGAAGGCTTCTGGATGAAGGATGCAGAGTAATTGGTCTTGATAATATTAATGATTACTATGATGTAAAATTGAAGAAATCGAGGCTAGAGATAATAAAAAAGTATAACAATTTTATTTTTTTTCAAAATGATTTACAAGATAAAAAAGAACTGGATTCTATTTTTGGAAAAACAAAAATTGATATTGTTATAAATCTTGCTGCACAAGCAGGAGTACGGTATAGCATAACCAATCCTGACATATATATTCAATCGAATATAGTAGGTTTTTTGAATATTCTTGAAGAATGCAGACATCATAATATTGAACACCTTGTTTATGCATCTTCAAGCTCTGTGTATGGTATGAATGCTGTGATGCCTTTTTCTGTTCATCAAAACGTAGATCATCCTATAAGCCTATACGCTGCAACAAAAAAATCAAATGAATTAATGGCTCATACATACAGTCATTTATATGGGTTGCCAACAACAGGATTAAGATTTTTTACTGTATATGGTCCTTGGGGAAGACCAGATATGGCATTGTTCTTATTTACAGATGCAATTTTAAACAATAAAACTATAAATGTATTTAATAATGGAAAAATGAAAAGGGATTTTACGTTTGTTGACGATATTGTCGAAGGTGTAACAAGATTGCTCAATAATCCACCAAAAGAAAACAGAGAATGGGATAAAGAAAAGGCAGATCCAGCGACCAGTTCTGCTCCATATAAACTTTATAATATAGGGAATAACAATCCTGTCGATCTTATGGACTATATAGAAACTATAGAAAAAAAATTAGGGAAAATAGCAAAAAAGAATTTTCTCCCGATGCAAGATGGAGATGTTCCGGCGACATATGCAGATGTTACTGATTTAATAGAAGATGTTGGTTTTAAGCCACAAACAACTATAAATGAAGGAATAGGAAAATTCATTGATTGGTATAAAGAATATTATAAAATATAAATATGGAAGTGAAAAATATTATGCTTAATAGGAAAATAAGAATAATACTTATCTCTCCTCTACCACCTCCGGTAAGTGGAATTGCTTCTTGGACAAAAAGAATAATAGATTGGACTGCAGATAAAAAAAACATAGTTATAGATACTGTTAATACCGCTGTAATTGGTAAAAGATTGAAAAAAATTAATTCAAGAAGGAATTTTTTTGAAGAATTTTTACGATCTATAAAGATACTTACATCCTTGAAGAAAAAAATTTTTTTATTTTCTCCAGATATTGTTCATATAAACACACCTTGCGGAAAATTTGGATTGTATCGAGATTTTCTTTGTGCGAAGATTGTCAAAAGAAATAATATAAAATTAGTGGTGCATTACAGATGTAATATTGAAGATCAAGTTGGTAAAAGTAAGTTTTTAAATAGAATTGTCATAAAGTTAGCACATTTGGCTGATGAAAATCTTGTTTTAAATGATTTTTCAAAAAAATATCTGAAAAAAATATCTGGAAAAGATAGCATTTTTTTACCAAATTTTATTGAGAGTGAAGCACTAACAAAAGAAAAAAGAAATATTTCACAATCAATACAAAATATTTCTTTTGTAGGGCATGTTCAAGAGAGTAAAGGAATATTAGAAATAATATCCTTATCAAAAAAATTTTCTAATAAAACCTTCAAACTTGCTGGTCCCGTATCTGATAGTTTGGACATTAGTAGATTACCAAAGAATATTGTTCTTTTAGGTTCAATAGACAAGAAAAAAGTTTCAGAATTACTTATAAATTCAGATTTGTTTTTGTTTCCAACACACTCGGAAGGATTTCCAAATGCTTTGCTAGAAGCCATGGCTTCGGGTTTGCCTGCAATAGCTACAGATGTTGGAGCAAATAGAGATATGCTTGAGGATAAAGGAGGAGTTATTGTATCTAAATTTGATGTTGATAAAATGGAAAAAGCTATTCAATATTTAGAACCCAAAGATATAAGGGAAGAAATGTCTATATGGGAAATAAAAAAAGTCAAAAACGAATATATCTTAGATAGAGTTGTTCCAAGGTTACTTGAAATATATGAAAAAATCTTAAAAATTAGTTAAATAATTTATTATTAGTATTTAAAGGAAACAGCGACTATACTGTATCTTAAAAGTAGAGTCGACAAACACCCCAAAAATTGATAAAATAAAATCAAAAGAAGAGGTGTTTAAAAATGAGAAAGTACAGTAAAGAATTCAAAGAAGAAGCATTGAAACTATCAGATGAAATAGGAGTGAAAAAAACATCTGAACAACTAGGTATCCAGTATTATACAATATCATGCAGGAGAAGGAACCATAAAAAGGAATTATTAAAGCCTGTACACAGATGATGAGATACGATTACATATTGTTGAACTCGAACGTGAAAACAGTGAATTGAAGAAAGCTAACGATATTTTAAAGGATGCACTTGGTTTTTTCGCAAAAGACCGGAAGAAGTAAAAACATCAGAACGACATCTGTTTATACTGGAGTTTAAGGACAAGTATACTGTAAAAAAGATGTGTATGGTGGTTGAAGTAAGCGAATCCGGATAATACCGCTGGTTAAAAAATCGCGAAAGACAGACACACCGGCAGCTTCTTCTGGTCAAAATCAAAGAAATACTTGCAGAACATCCGGATAACAATAATTATGGAGTAAAGAGAATTCAAAGAGGTCTTATACAAAAGGGAATAAATGTAAGCATTCGTACAGTATACAGAGCTATGAGAGAAAACGGTTTGATTCATAAACGCAGGATTCCTCACACAATAACCAAAGCAACTACAGAAATACAGAAAAAAGATAATATTATAAAACGTGACTTCAAGGCAGATAAACCATTAACGAAGCTTCTGACAGATATTACCCAAGTACAGTGTTCTGACGGTAAGCTCTATGTTTCTGCGGTACTTGACTGTTATAACGGTGAGATCATAGCTCTTGAAATGAGAGAAACCATGAAAAAGGAGTTATGTATAGATACGGTCAAACAGCTCGGAAAACTTAATAATTGCATATTACATAGTGACCGTACAAGTCAGTACACAAGCACAGAGTTCCGAAAAGAACTTAAAAAACTAGGCATAACCCAAAGTCTTAGCAGTACCGGAAGATGCTATGACAATGCAAGAATGGAAAGCTTCTTTGCTACATTGAAGAAAGAAAAACTGTATCGTATTCCTACTTACACAATGACAAGAAAACAAGTAAAAAGAATAATATTCAGATATATCTTCTGCTATTACAACACACAGAGAATTACAAGCTTTAATCCTGATGGGATGACTCCTATAGCATATCGTAAGCTTACCTGTGAATCTGTAGCTTAACAAGCAGACTATGAACAAAAGTATCTACACCCTTAGAAATCATTACTAAGTTATTTTATATTTTGGGTATTTTTCGACTATACTTTTCTTGACATTTCCATTTTGCTATTTTACATTTGGTGTGTTTTGCGAATCTGCTTTTATGGTTACTCTTCATGGAGTTTTCTATTATCAGAAAAAATAGTCAATCAATATTTACAATATAATTCTAACTAAGTGGAGGAAAAAACATTGGATAAAAAAAATGTAATGATTATTGCAAATGCATTAACAGGTGGTGGAGCTGAAAGACTTGTATCAGATATCTCTAGAGGAATTCAGGATAAATATAATTTATTTGTTGTAGTTTATAAGAAAAATGAAAATGATTATGATCATGGTGGAACTAGAATTGATTTAGAGCTTCTTTCTAAAACAAAATTTGGTAAAATTATGTGTGCAATAAAAAGATTGATAAAAGTAAGAAGCTTAAAAAAGAAATATAAAATTGATTGTTCAATATCTTTTGTGCCACAGACTGATTATATTAATGTCTTTTCGAGGCAAAAAGGAGAGAAAGTTATTATAGATGTTGTTAGCAATATGTCTTTAGCATTTCCGTCGGGGATAAAAAGAAAATTTAGAAAATATATTTTAAAAAAAGCTGATTTGTTAATTACTGTGTCAGAAGGAGTTAGAAAGGATTTACTTAATAATTTTGGTTGTTCTATGGAAAAATCTAAAACTATTTATAATGCATGTGATGTAGAAACTATTATGAGTTCGAAACTATCAACTAGACAATCTAGAGATTTTTTTAGTGATGAGAGTGGTATATACATTTGTAATCTAGGGTCTTTTAGGCATCCAAAGGGACAATGGCACTTATTAAAAGCATTTTCTATTGTAAAACAAGAATTTCCGAATTCAAAATTATTTCTTTTAGGTGATGGGGTTTATCGTACACAGTTAGAATCTCTTGCTAGAAATTTGAAAATAAGTGATAGTGTAATTATGCCAGGATTTATAAGTAACGTACATGCTATCATAAAAAGAAGTCACGTATTCGCTTTTTCTTCTATTTATGAGGGGTTTGGCAATGTTCTTGTAGAGGCTTTAGCTTGTGGTGTACCTATAGTTAGTACAGATTGTCCGTTTGGTCCACGAGAGATATTAGCTCCAGAAACAATGCCTAATAAAGTTGCATCGGGCATTGAAGTCGGAGAATATGGAATACTTGTACCTCCATTCAATAGTGATAGCATAGATATAAGTTCATCAATAAATGATAATGAAAAATTATTTGGTCAAGCTATAGTATTTCTATTAAAAAATGATCTATTAAGGAAAGAATACTCGGAGAAAGGATTGTTATACTGTAAAAATTTTGATTATAAAACTATTTCAGAAAAATGGATTAGATGTATTGACGATTGTTTAATTAATAGAAGAGGTGATCATGAAAGCTATTTTAATAACAGAAGATCATTATAATGCTTTAGGAGTTCTGCGAAGCCTAGGAGAAAATGGAATATCTGTCATTATAATAATTACAAGTACCCAAAAGACATTTATCGAACATAGTAGATATGTCGATGCTTTTTTCAAAATAGAGCGTTCAGAAAAAAGTATCATAGACACATTAAAAAAAGTAATAAATGATAATGAAACTTACGTTATCTATCCACTAAGCGATTTTGCGGCTATGGTAGTAGATGATAATCATAATATTTTTTCACAGAATGTTATAGTTCCGCATATGCACGGAAACATGAAAAAATACTTGAATAAGGACTTTGTAAAAAAAGAAGTAAAAAAGTATGGTTTCTTCGTAGCTGAAGGAAAAGTAATAAATATTAATGAAGTTAAGGATTATGAATGGGATATATTTCCTGCAATATTAAAACCAGTATTAAGTATAGAAGGGGTAAAACAAGATATAGTTATAGTTAATGATATCTATCAAATGCAAGAACAGTTAGAAATTTTAAGACAAAAAAGATACGAAAGAGTATTAGTAGAACGTTTTATAACTGGTTTAGAAGAGCACATGATAGAAGTTATGGGATATTGCCCCAAAAACCATGAACCAGTTATTTGTAGTATCATTGAAAAAATTAGAGAATATCCACTTCAAAATGGAAGTACTTCTTATGCCAAAATTGTACATCATCATAATGGCATAGATGAAAAGTATATTATCAAATTTTTAAAAAATACACAGTTCTTCGGATTGTTTGATATGGAATTTAAATATGCAGACGGGAAAGCATATTTTATAGAATGTAATTTCAGGAATGGAGCACCTAGTTATGCAGCTAAAATTTATGGGAATAATATTCCATTATTGTGGCTTCAAAAAGCTATTGGAAATGTTGAAACACATAAAGTTGAAAAATATGAAGATATGTATTTTATGATTGAGCAGAATGATGTCATAAATATGCTAAAAGGTTATGTCTCGCCTATTAAGTGGCTAATAGAGTATACTAGAGCTAAAAAAATATTTTTTAGTATAAAAGATTTCAAGCCTGTATTGTTTTATTGGTTAAATATGATAAAGCAAAGATTACATAAAAAGATATAATTTTCAATTAGCTACAATATTGGAGGTTGTTTTATGAGCAAAATAATAGAAAGTATATTTCCTTTTAGTGAAAATTGGAGTTGGCTAACTTTCTGTCTTTATGTGATAGTAAAATAAATGTATTAGACTGGGGCGGAATAAGTAGTATAGACGGTTCTAATGGAGTGGATAAATTTAAAAAAGAATTTGGTGGGCGTGAATGTAGCTATTATAATGTTATCTTAGGAAAGAGCATTATTGGGAAAATAGTCATTTCATTAATGAAGTTGAAAAGGGGTTAGCTTATGTACTTAATAAGACTAGATGATGCTTCAGAATATATGGATGTTGGAAAATGGGATAAGATTGAAAGGTTATTAAATAAGTATAACATAAAGCCTATAGTTGGTATCATACCAAATAATCAAGATAAAGAATTGGTAAGCAAATATAAAAAAGATTTTGGATTTTGGAATAAAACTAAAGTATGGCAATCAAAAGGATGGACGATTGCATTACATGGATATAGTCACGTTTGTTTAACTAATGAGGGTGGTATTAACCCAGTAAATTTACGATCTGAATTTGCAGCGATTCCTTTGGAAGAACAAAAAATAAAAATTTCTAATGGTATTAAGATTTTTGAAGAACAAGGATTAGATGCTAAAATTTTTTTTGCACCATCTCATACATTTGATATGAATACACTTGAAGCTTTAAGAACAGAGAGTGATATAAGAATAATAAGTGATACAATAGCAAATGACATATATATAATGAGAGGATTTTATTTCATACCACAACAATCGGGTCATGTTCAAAGTTTGCCATTTAGAATTACAACATTCTGCTATCACCCAAACAATATGAGCGAGAATGACTTTAAAATTCTTGATAATTTTATAAAGCAAAAAAGAGATAAGTTTGGTAGCTTTAAGGATTTATCTTTTAAAAAAAGAGAGATTAGTGTATATGACAAAGGGTTGAAAAAATTGTATTTCTCCATTAGAGCAATACGGAATAAATTAGGAGAAAAATAATATGAATAAACCTATTAGAATATTACATGTTTTAGGTGCTTTGAATAGGGGCGGAGCTGAAACTATGATAATGAATATATATAGAAATATTGACCGCTCTAAAATACAATTTGATTTCATTATTCACACTCAGGATAAATGTGATTTTAATGATGAAATTATAGCGTTAGGTGGTAGAATTTTTAGCGTACCTCGTTACAATGGAAAAAATCATTTTTCATATAAAAAATCTTGGAAAGTTTTTTTTACGCATCACCGTGAATATAAAATAGTTCATGGGCATATGAGAAGTACGGCTTCAATATATTTAAAAATTGCCAAGAAATATGGACTAGTAACTATTGCGCATAGTCATAGTACAGCTTCAAGAGGTAATAAAATTGAGCAAATTGTAAAAAACATTATGCAGTATCCAATTAGATATATTGCTGATTATTTATTTGCTTGTTCAAATGAGGCTGGTGCACGGTTGTTTGGGAAAAAATCATTAAAGAAAGAGAATTATAAAGTAATTAAAAATGCAATTGATGTAGATAAATATGTATTTAATGAAGTTAAAAGAAATGAAAAGAGAAAAGCTTTAGA
>Ga0209201_1004254_pt1 | contig 11705 bp, 6 predicted proteins | sample AD_UKC055_MetaG_FD_184411 | JGI IMG/M metagenome (GOLD analysis project Ga0209201, IMG submission 184411) | Active sludge microbial communities of municipal wastewater-treating anaerobic digesters from USA - AD_UKC055_MetaG (SPAdes) (version 2) | ecosystem: Engineered > Bioreactor > Anaerobic >... | reverse complement strand
AAAAGCCGGAAAAATTCGTTTTGGAGCCAGCACTATTAGTAATCAGCTTGCCCGCACTATTTTCTTAACCACAAATAGGAGTTATCTGCGTAAATACTTGGAAATTCAGGCAACGGTGATTATGGAAATTTGTATGAGTAAAAAGAGAATGCTGGAGCTTTATTTCAATTATGTTGAATGGGGTAAGGGAATTTATGGCATTGAAACTGCATCGCGTTATTACTATGGCAAAAGCTGCACGAATTTAACCCGGACGCAAACAATGAAATTGATCAGCATTTTAACCAATCCTCTTCGCTATACTCCTGAAACATATTATAAATCAGCTTCCGCAAGGCAAAGATATAACTTACTGCAGAGGTATTTCTAATGGATGAAAAATTTCTTTATCATATCTGGGATGAAGGTCACTTGGCTCCAAACCTGAAAACGGTTAGCGGTAAAGACCTGAAAGTAAATTACCAGGGTCAATTCAATACTTTTCGGGGTCCCGATTTTATTAATGCCATAATATCTATTGATGGAGAGGATTTACAGGGAGCGGTGGAAATTCATAAAAACACTCAGGATTGGATTAAACACTCTCATCAGGAAGATGTGTTTTACAATCAGGTTATTTTACATATTGTCTTGCATAATGATAGCCCTTTACCTTTTACTATGAAAGAAAATGGTGAACTGGTAGAAATTCTGGAATTGAAAAATCAGCTTTCCGATGAAATTCAAAAACTGCTGGCTGATATTGGCGATAAAAATTTAGCCAGTGGCAGTGATTATTGCGATCTTCTTTCTGCCATTGATAATGACAGATTACTAAGCATTTTAACCATTTCCGGAAAACAGCGGTTTATGAGTAAAGTGCGCCGATTTAATGCCTCTTTGGCTTTAAGCGATTTTGACCAAATCCTCTATGAAGGAATGATGGAAGCTGCAGGATACGACAAGAATAAATTCAATCTCTTTCAACTGGCACAAAGCATTCCCTTTGCCAAATTGAAAGAGTGGCACAAAGAAGGGCTGAAAAGTGATGAAATGAGCAGTATTTTTCTTGGTTCTTCAGGTTTATTACTGAAAAGTCGGAATCGTTTAAACGGTGAACTTTATGAAACACTTTCCCGCTCTTTTGAAAGCCAGAGATTTTATGCGCGTAAAATTAATGTGGACTGGCAACTTTTTCGTATCCGTCCGGGAAATCATCCTGTTTTTCGTCTTATTCTATTAAGTGAATTCCTTTATAACTGTTTACAGGAAGGGGTTTTGCATTTCTTTCTCAAGACAGTAGAATTAGACAAACCCAATCCCCAAAAAAGATATCAGACCTTTTGTAAACAATTTAAACCAGGGCAGGAAGGACTGTTGCAAAATAATACTGGCTTAGGTATTACGGTTATCAACAATATTTACATTAATATTTACCTACCTATTCTCTATCTTTACTATCAAAAACTGGCAAATACGGAAATGACTGAATCCGTTTTAGAATCCTATCTTTCTTTTAAGGCATTACCAGAAAATTATATTACCCGCTTTATGTGTAATCATATAAATTCCAGCCAAGTTAGCATTGTTAATAAGAAGACCCTTTACCAGCAAGGTCTGATAGATATTTATTACCGCTTTTGCCGTTATCATCTCTGTGAAGAATGTGTAAAACAGACCTAAACACAAACAATGATTTTTTATCAAGAGAATTTTATGTTATGATGTGTGTGATTGTCATTCCGCACTTGAAGCGGAATCCATTTTAAAAGTATGGATACTTGCTTGGGCAGGAAGGTCAATAACTAAGAAATAACAAAAGGGTAGGAATAACAAGAAACTCATTTTCTTGACAAAAATCAATAAACAAGTTCCCTTGATTTGTGAAAGAAAATAGTAAATAAAATTTATCTGTGAGGCAGGAACCGTATGAATAAACCCATACAAAGTGCAATAAGGGATAATCATCAACGCGGAACAGTTGGCAATTTTATCAGTGAGCATCTAAGTGAAGGATGCTCTTTATCTTTTGTATCAGCATTTTTTACTATTTATGCCTATAATCAATTGAAGAACAAGCTGGATAACATTCAGGACTTAAGATTTCTCTTCGGAGAGCCGCGTTTCATTTCTCAGATAGACCCTAAAACCGATAAGAAACAATTTCAGATTGAAGATGACAAACTAATTATCCCCCTTCAGAATCGTCTTACTCAAAGTAGAATTGCTTTTGATTGTGCCAATTGGATTAAAGAAAAATGTGAAATCAAATCTATGGTCAAGCCGAATTTCCTACATGGCAAAATGTATCATATAAAGTCCGCCAATGGTAACGAGAAAGCTATTTTAGGCAGTTCCAATTTTACAGTTAACGGTCTCGGTTTTGGTAACAGTCCCAATATTGAGCTTAATATTGAAGTGGATAGCGATAGAGATAGAGCAGATTTGTTAAATTGGTTTAATGAATTGTGGAATGATGATACCGGCTTGGTAGAAGATGTAAAGGATGAGGTCTTAAAATATCTTTCCAAACTCTATGCGGAAAATTCACCTCTATTTATCTATTATAAGACCCTGTATCATATTTTTGCCAAATTTCTGGAAGAGCAGGAAGATAAGGGTTTGCTGAAGGAAAAAACCGGTTTTTACGATTCCGAAATTTGGAATACGCTTTACAGTTTTCAAAAAGATGCTGTTAAAGGAGCCATCAATAAACTGGAAAAACATCAGGGTTGTATAATAGCTGATAGTGTTGGCTTGGGAAAGACCTACGAAGCATTGGCGATAATTAAATATTATGAAATTTTGGGCTACCGGGTTTTATTACTCTGTCCCAAGAAACTACAGAATAATTGGACAGTTTATCAGGCACAAAAAGGAGATATATTAAATCCTTTTAAGAATGACAGATTTAGTTATACAGTTGCTTATCATACCGATTTAGCAAGAACAAGCGGAATTTCTAAAGCTGATAATTTGCATCTTAGTACTTTTAACTGGGGTGCCTGGGATTTGGTAGTTATTGACGAATCTCATAATTTAAGAGGAAATCCCCAAGAAAAGAAAGAAAATGGAGAGGTTATTTTCAATCGGGCTAAATTTCTTTTGGAAAAAGTAATAAAAGAAGGAGTGAAAACCAAAGTTCTAATGCTTTCGGCAACCCCGGTAAATACCAATTTGAAAGACCTCCGTAATCAAATTTATTATATTACGGAAGGCGAAGATGATGCTCTCAAAGATAGTTTAGGAATTGAAAATATTTCCAATACCTTAAGATATGCGCAACTGCAATTTACTGATTGGGCAAAACGCTCCAGAACGGCAAAACGGGATACAAAGGATTTGTTTTTAGCTTTGGATAGTTCCTTTTTTAAACTTTTGGATGGATTGACTATTGCTCGCAGCCGCAAACACATACTAACTTATTATTCCGATATAGATAAAAAAAGCTTTCCTTTGCGTCTTAAACCCCTTTCCGAATATACGGATATTGATACAATGCAAAATTTCTGTTCTTATGATAAAGTAAATGATCAAATCAAGCTGTATAAGCTATCTTTATTCAAGCCCTCCAATTTTGTATTACCTGATTTTAAACACATTTATGAAGTTCCAGGAAAAGTAAAAGTATTCTCACAGGAACAAAGAGAAGATTTTTTGGTGGAAATGATGAAAATCAATTTCCTCAAGCGTTTGGAAAGCAGTATTTATTCCTATCGTTTAACCCTTCAAAGGGCTTTAGCTAAAATTGCTTCCTTGGAAGAAAAAATAGAAGCATTTGAAACGAGCAATAATGAAGAACAACTTGATCCCTTTGAACTTGAAACTATCATTCCTGAAGATGAATTAGAAGGCGAAGAGGAAGAGGAATTTACGGTTGGGAAAAAACTAAAATATAAGCTGGAACATTTAGACCTGGAAAATTGGAAAAAAGCCCTGAAAAAAGATAAACAACAATTAACTGCTTTGTATGAAACTGCTGCAAAAGTTATACCGGAAAATGATGCCAAACTAAAGCGCCTGAAAGAAATTATAGAATATAAGCTAAACCATCCTATCAATCCTGATAATAAGAAAATAATCATCTTTACCGCTTTTGCCGATACCGCTGTTTACCTCTATGAAAATCTTTCTGAATATCTTTATGATCAATTCGGGCTTTATTCTGCCTTAATAACCGGTAGCACAACCTGTAAAACCAACTTTCCGATGCCAACCCATTATAAAAATGATTTTAATTCCATTTTAACCTGCTTTGCTCCCATTGCCAAAGAACGGAATAAACAAACTTTCCTGCCTCAAGATAAACAAATTGATATTATTATAGGCACCGATTGTATCTCTGAAGGACAGAATTTACAGGACTGTGACTATGTTATAAATTATGATATTCACTGGAACCCTGTGCGTATAATTCAACGCTTTGGAAGAATAGACAGAATAAATGGTCCCAATGCCCAAATCCAAATGCATAATTTCTGGCCCACCAAAGACCTGGATAAGTATATAGACCTTAAATATAGAGTAGAAACAAGAATGGCTTTAGTTGATCTGACTGCAACGGGTGCTGATAATATCCTCAGCGAAGAAGATATAGACAATCTGGTTGCCAACGAAAAGAAGTTCCGAACCAAACAACTAAAGCGTTTACAGGAAGAAGTTATTGACCTGGAGGATTTGGAAGATAGCATTAGCTTAACCGATTTTACTTTGGATGACTTTAGAATAGACCTGTTGAACTATTTAAAAGCTAACGAAGTTGAATTAAGCAATGCCCCTTTGGGTTTATATGCTATTACTCCTTCCCCTCACAATAAGTTGTGGCTTAAAACCAATAATTTATCAGAAGAACAAAAAGAAATTATCCGACCCGGTATTATTTTTTGTTTCCAGCATTTTGCCGATGGCTCGGAATATAATAAATTAAATCCTTTGCAACCATATTTTCTTGTTTACATCAGAGACGATGGAACTGTCCGTTATCATTTTACCAATGTGAAACAAATTCTGGAGATTTACAGATTGCTGACCATAGGAAGAAAAGAAGCTATAAAAAAGCTTTGCGATCTCTTTGATGATGAAACAAACAATGGTCAAAATATGGATAAATACAATAATCTTCTTATAAAAGCAATTGATGACATCAAGGATACATTGAACAAAAGATCATATAAACAATTGCAAGGAGATAGAAATGCCATCATTCCTAAAAAACCCCAAGAACAGAGTTTTGAACTAATCACTTGGCTGATTATCAAATAAAGGAATATAAATGGATAAAGAAAGTATTAAAGAAGCCCTGTCCCTTTTTCAAAAGCAGGATACTTATTCCGCTGCTCTGAAGTTCTGGAATACTTTAGGTTATCTTAGTGACCGTCAACCGGAGCAACATAGTTTCAGTTACAATGATTTTGCTCAATTTTGTGGAAATAATATCAATGCCTTTAAAGCTAAAAAAGAGGATTGGGATCAATTTCATTTGCTGTTTCAAATTACCGATGAAGAAATGATGCACTACTTCAATAATAATTATCAAGAGTTTATTCCCGGGAATATAAAACAGGAATTTCAAGCATCCAATATCAAATCATATCTTTTTGCTGCTCTTAAACTTAAAGGTAATACTTATAACCGCACTCAGCTTGCCGATATAGCCAGGCAAATTAATAAACAATATGCTATTCCTTTAATTATTCTCTTTCATTACAATAAGTTCATCACTATCGCGGTTGTTTCCAGAAGGCAAAACTTGAAAGACACGCAAAGAGATGTTCTGGAAAAAGTTACTATGATAAAGGATATCAAATTAACTGAACCCCATAGAGCACATATTGATATTTTAGATGACCTGAGTATAGAAAAACTCTCCGAAAAGTATACCCTCAATAGTTTTGATGCCTTGCATAATGCCTGGTCCGCTACTTTGGATATTGAAGAATTAAATAAAAGATTTTATAAGGAACTCTCCAATTGGTATTTTTGGGCAATTAAGAAAGTTGTTTTTCCTGCAGGGGAAGAATCAAATGAGGAAGTAAGAAATTCCATTGGTCTAATCAGATTGCTAACTCGTCTTATTTTTGTTTGGTTTATGAAAGAAAAAGGGCTAATACCCGATGCTCTTTTTGATCCCCAAAAAATAAAAACCATTATCAAGTTTGAGGATTTTAACGATTCTTCCTATTATAAAGCTATTCTGCAAAACCTCTTTTTCGCTACCCTGAATACGGAAATGAATAAAGATAAGGAAAATTCCCGTAAATTTCGCAGAGAGATTAAAAGTAAAATGAATCCCGATTTCAATGTGCATACTCTGTTTCGTTATGAGTCCTTGTTTCATCATCCAGAACAAGTTATAGATGAATATTTTGCCAATATTCCCTTTCTAAATGGAGGTCTGTTTGAATGTCTGGATACTGAAATTACCCAAAACAATAATAATAATTACATTCGCATTGATGGTTTTAGTGACCGACCGGATAATGTATTAAAAGTTCCGGATGAATTGTTTTTTAGTGATAAGGAGCAAGATATTGACCTAAACGAATTTTATGGAACTACAAATAAAAGATATCAAGTGTGCGGTTTACTTAATATTTTAAACAGTTATAAATTCACCGTAACAGAGAATACTCCCATAGAAGAAGAAGTTGCTCTTGATCCGGAATTACTGGGTAGGGTTTTTGAAAATCTGCTTGCCTCATATAATCCGGAAACAAAAACAACCGCCAGACACGAAACCGGTTCATTTTATACGCCTCGTGAAATTGTAGATTATATGGTGGATGAATCATTAATAGCTTATTTGCTGAATGAATTGCCTCATAGCACTAAAGCAGAAGCAGAAGATAGTGAACTAAAGCTAAGGTTGCTTCTCTATTATACAGATGAAGATCATCTCTTTAATCCTGAGGAAGTGGATAAGCTGATTTATGCCATTGATAACCTTAAAATTATTGATCCTGCTTGTGGCTCAGGAGCTTTTTTAATGGGTCTGCTGTTAAAAATTGTCTATATGCTGCATAAATTAGACCCCCAAAATACAAAGTGGAAACAGCAACAAATTGATAATATCAATAATCTTATAGCTGATACTAAAAGAACCATTAACGATCCTAAAATCAGAGAAGAAAGCATCCAAAAACTAAGAAACAGTATTCAGGATATTGAAGAGACCTTTGATCAATTTGATTTTGATTATAGCCGTAAACTCTTTTTGATTGAGCATTGTATCTATGGCAGTGACATTCAACCCATAGCTATTCAAATTGCTAAGCTTCGGTTATTTATTTCTTTGCTGGTAGATCAATACCCTAAACAGGGAAAACCCAATTTAGGAATTAGAGCTTTACCCAATCTGGAAACAAACCTGGTAGCAGCAAATTCTTTGATACCATTAGAATTACCCGATCAAATGGAATTATTTGATAACTCCATAGAGAAATTCATAACTGACATCAAAGCGATACATAACGAATATTTCAGCACTCGCGAACGTAAAGAAAAACTGGAGCTTAAACATAAGGAACATAATTTGCGGTTAGAATTTTCTAACAAACTGAAAGATTTGAACTTTCCTCATCAGCAAGCTGATTACATTGCCAATTGGGACCCTTATTCTCTAAATTCCATTGCTCCTTTTTTTAATCCAACCATTATGTTCGGAGTGCCATATTTTAATATTGTGATTGCCAATCCACCCTATATCAGACAGGAAAATTTACTTTACAAAGATTTACTTAGGGAATCGGGCTATCAAATTTTTAATTCCACTTCCGATATCTATACCTATTTTTATGAACTGGCATATAAGCTTTTATCTGAAAAAGGAATTGCTACTTACATTACTTCCAATAAATGGCTCCGTTCTAAATATGGCACTAAGTTAAGACAATTCCTGAAACAAAATACTAAACTCCAAATTCTCATTGACTTCGGGGGTTATCAGGTTTTTAAATCCTCTACTGTGGATACTAATATCATTTTATTCAGCAAAGAAAAACCTGAACCTAATCACTCTTTTTCCTTCGTTAATATGCCTGTTAATTTGGAACCGGAATCCCTAACCACTTACATCTTAGATAATAAACAAACTTTACAACAAAATATTCTCCAAGATAACTGCTGGACTTTAACCGATAATACCATTTTAAACCTGAAAAATAAAATAGAAAAAGCAAGAAAACCACTTAAGTTCTGGGATGTAAATATATTTTATGGGGTTAAAACTGGCTTTAATGAAGCATTTATCATAGATACTCCCACCAAAGAAAAAATCTGTAAAGCAGACCCGAAATCCGCAGAAATTATTAAACCCGTATTACGGGGAAGGGATATTCATAAATATTACTATGAATGGGCTGGACTTTGGCTAATAGTTATTCCATGTGGATGGACAAACGCTAATAAACCGAATAATATGGATGCTGAACAATATGTTAAACAATGCTATCCAGCTGTATATAATCATCTAAAAATGATAGGTGATGCAATGGATAATAACAAGATTAAAATGAAAGGGAAAGGTTTGTATAGTAGAGATGATCAAGGTGACTACTGGTGGGAATTAAGACAATGTTCATATTATGAAGAATTTAAGAAACCCAAAATAATATATCCCAATATGACAAAATATCTGCCTTTTGCTTTTGACGCTAAAGGTTTTTATCCTAATCCAAAATGCTATATTATAACTGGTGAAGATTTATTACTTATTGTATTAAACTCTTTGTTTAATTCAAAAATTATTACTTATTATATTAAAACTACCTTCCCAGAATTACAAGGTGGTACAAGAGAGTTACATAAAAATAAATTTGAAAATATACCTATACCGGATGGTTTATTAAGTAATACTGAATTTGTTACTATATGTATACAGTTAAACAAAAATATTCAATCGTTTCAAGGAAATTTTTCTAACGAAGATTGGTATCATAAAATGATAACTATGATTGATTCAATAGCTTATAAGCTATATGGTCTTAATGAAGACGACATCAAATTAATAGACAAAGCATTAGAGCAATGATGTTCTATGTTTTTAACTCTGATAATAAAAATTGAATATATTACCAATGTGTTGAAGTAGAATTATTATTTGAGAGGAGGAAAATACAATGTTATTTTCAGAAAGATATGGTTATGAACCCCAAAAGCCATTACAAGTAGAAAGTATGGATGTTGATCTGAAAACGGCCATCCACAATATTATAGTAGAATTTCAGAGATCAAATAGAATATAATAATCTTTTATATTTAAGAATTTGGCGTGATTTTTACATACAAGATGCAAATGATTATTATAATGGACATTATCTGAAGCAAAACTTGAAAACAATGACTGGAAATTTAAACCAATAAAAATAGAATTAGACAAGCAACAAATGGAATTTTTTTCAAGTGATGATCTTAATTAATCATTATTCTGTTGATTCGGAATCCATACAAAGTAATAAATGAAGCATTTTTTGTTTCCTGGATTCCTGCTTGAGAGGGAGTGAAAATGGAACTATTGTTTTTAAACATTATATAATTCGGATACAAAAGTTCCGTAGGAACGACAGATATTAACAACGGGTTTTGAACCCGGTGATGAGAATAAAAAAAATACATATCTCTTTTTTTAAGAATGAGTTCCGTAGGAACGACAGATACTAACGACGGGTTTTAACCCGGCGCTTTTCTCTCTGGAAATAAAATAAGTCCCAGCGGGAAGACAGATAAGATATACAATAAATACAGATAGCATAAACGCAAAGTATAATAATAAACTAAATAGATAGTATATTGTGAGAATATAGTATAAAGCAAATCTGTCATTCCTACGGAACTTTTTTCTCCTTTATCTGATATTTTTTCACCGGATTAAAAATCCGTTGTTAAAACCTGTCATTCCTAAAGGAATTGATCTTTTTTTAGAAACCTTCAGTTTTTTTGGCAAAGAAAGAATTTGCCAACCCATTTTTCCCTAACTGCATTAGTGGTTTAAACTGGATTTTTGTAGTTTTATCACAAAATTGCTTGACAAATTAAAGGGATGAATTATTATGTTACTCTAAACCTAAAAGGAGTTTTTTATGTTAGTAGAATTCAGCGTAGAAAATTACCGGTCTATTTATAACAAAGTTACTTTAAGTATGGAAGCGGTTACCAAAAACGAGCTGGATGACCATATTAGAGAAGTTTCCCATCAGCGTTTACTTAAAACCGGTGTAATTTATGGAGCCAATGCCAGTGGCAAAAGTAACATCTTTAAAGCATTTTCTTTTATGAAAAATATGGTTCTCAATTCCTTCAAAGAATCGCAAATTGGAGAGCTGATTTTAGTGGAGCCCTTTTTACTGAATTCTACGGGTAAAGATGAACCCAGTTCTTTTGAAGTGATATTTTTAATTGATGATGTTCTCTATCGCTATGGATTTTCTGCCTTTAGAGATCATATTGCCAAAGAATGGTTATTTAGCCGAAAAACAATTCCCAGAGCACGAGAAATAGTTCTTTTTGAAAGATCGGGTCAGGATATTAAGGTCCACATTCAATTCAAAGAAGGCAAAGGGGAGGTGAAAGACAAACTGAGAGAGAATTCTCTTTTCATCAGTTTATTAGCCCAGTTTAATGGTCTTATAGCAATTAAAATAGTTAAATGCTTTTTAGATTCCAATTTATGGGCAATGGATGCGTATAATCCTATTCATACAACTGCTTTATTGGATAACAATGTTGTTCCCCTAAAATGGGTAAATGAATTTATGCAAAAAGCTGATACTGATATAAAAGAAATCCGGATAAATGAGCAAGAAATTGAAAAGGATATGAGAATAAATATTCCCGTTTCTTCACTTATTTTAAAGGGGAAAGAAAATCAAGTGGTTACTCTTTCTATTAAGACCATACACCAGTTCTATGATCCTAAAGAAGATGTCCTGAAAGAAGTAGAATTTGATATGGAGAAGCAGGAATCTGAAGGAACCAAAAAATTCTACTGTCTTGCAGGTTTATTATATGCCACTTTACAAAATGGTGGAAGATTATTTATAGATGAAATAGAAAACAGTTTGCATCCTTTCTTAACCAGAATCATTATCCGGTTATTTCAGGATAAAGAAACCAATCCCAAGGGTGCACAATTATTTTTTACAACCCAAAATACACTCTTTCTGAATAAAGATAATTTTAGACGGGATGAGATCTGGTTTGTGGAAAAAGCACCGGATCATTCTTCCGATCTTTATTCCTTAGTAGAATATAAATTACCGAAAGGTTCTGCCCGTAAAGATGCATCTTATGCAAAGGATTATATTCGTGGAAAATATGGAGCTGTTCCTTATGTAGAATATGCGGATTTTGCAGAGTTATTCAAAAAAAGCAGAGAGCGGACTAAAAATGAGCAGAACTAAGAGACCTTATAACATCAGAAAAATTGCTCCGGATTTAATAATTATTGTTACTGAGGGTGAAAAGACCGAACCGAATTACTTTAGGAAATTTCCTGTGCAGAAGAAGAAGGTAATTATAATTGAAACAGGTATGAATACAATATCATTAATTTCGGCAAATCCTGTTAATTTTGTTACAAAGTGGAATTTATCCATCCATTTTTTCTCAATTGCTTTATTTTGGGTTAAATTAGTATAAAATAGGAGATAAAAAATGGAATACACCTTTGAAGCAATTAAATTTTTTCAGGCGCGGATTGAGGCATATTTAAATATTTGGGAAAATGCTAC
>Ga0209201_1004251_pt1 | contig 11712 bp, 9 predicted proteins | sample AD_UKC055_MetaG_FD_184411 | JGI IMG/M metagenome (GOLD analysis project Ga0209201, IMG submission 184411) | Active sludge microbial communities of municipal wastewater-treating anaerobic digesters from USA - AD_UKC055_MetaG (SPAdes) (version 2) | ecosystem: Engineered > Bioreactor > Anaerobic >... | reverse complement strand
CCCGGCCGGGTTTTACCCACAGGGCCGATCCAGGCGTCAATACGCCCGCTTGGACTGCCCGCTCAGCTGCGCTGCCGACCCGGCCACAATCCAAATCCGCCCAAATCACTTTCTCGAATCCGGCGTGCATTGCCTCGGGACTGAGGGATTTTGTGCTTTCAAAGCGGACTCGCCGGGGCTAGAAGGGGCTTATGCCTGTGCTGGTGAAAGGCGGCGAAATCATCACCGCCACTGAACGGTACTTTGCGGACATTTGGTGCGCGGACGAGAGGATAACGCGCATCGAGCCGAACATTCTGCCGCCGCCGGGAGCGGAGGTCCTTGACGCGACCAATAAGTACGTGTTTCCCGGTTTTGTTGACCCGCATGTGCATATTCATCTGCCATGCATGGGCACATTCGCGAAGGACACCCATGAGACCGCCAGCCAGGCGGCGCTCGTTGGCGGCACGACGACGCTGATCGAAATGCTGGGGCCGAACCGAACCCAGGAACCGATGGAGGGGTTCGAGTTGTGGCTGGACAAGGCACAGCGGCACTGCGCATGCGACTTTACTTTCCACATGACGGTGTCGAGGTATGACGACAGGGTTGGAGAGCAGTTGCGGGAGATTGTCAAACGCGGGCTCAGCAGCTTCAAAGTGTATCTGGCCTATCAGAACGCGTTCGCTCTCAGCGACCGGGAATTGTATCTAACTTTGCGGCTGGCCAAGGAACTTGGGGTCATTACGACCGCCCATTGCGAGAACGCGGACCTGATCGCGGAGTTGCAGTACCAACTGTTGGCCGAAGGCAAGACTGGGCCGGAATGGCACCACGAAAGCCGTCCTCCGGTTGTCGAGGCCGAAGGGGTGCATCACCTGCTGACTTTCGCAGGATTGCTGGACGCCCATGTGTATATCGTTCATCTGAGTTGTGAGGAAGCGTTGTGCGAGGTGTTGGCCGGGAGAGCGCGTGGGGGCAAGGTCTGGGCTGAAACGCTGATCCAATACCTGCTGTTGGACAGGACCTATGCTGAGCGGCCGAACTTCGAGGGCGCAAAGTACGTGATGTCTCCGCCGCTCCGCGACCGCCGCAACCGGGAAATCCTGTGGAATGCGCTGCGCGACGGCGTGATCAGCACGCTGGCATCCGACCACGCGCCCTTCGACTTCGCCACGCAGAAAGGGCTGGGCAGGGATGACTTCACCAAGATCCCCAACGGGCTGCCCGCGATCGAAGACCGTGTGAACGCTTTTTACACCTGCGGCATCAAGCAAGGCAGGCTGGATTTGCACCGATTTGTAGATACAGCGAGCACGCAGGCGGCGAAGCTCTTCGGTCTCTACCCAACCAAAGGCACAATCCAACCTGGCAGCGATGCCGACCTCGTTGTTTACGATCCAGCTTATCGAGGGACGATTTTGGCCAAGAGCCAGACCATGAGTGTGGACTATAACCCGTTCGAGGGAATGGCGATCGAGGGCCGGCCCCATATCGTGACCCTGCGGGGAGAAGTCGTGGTGCGCGAAGGCAAGTTCGTCGGGCAGCCGGGGCGGGGACGGTTTCTTCAACGCGCGCCGAACCACCATTAACCTTGATTTCCAGACGCTTTTTAGCTCCCAATAGGCGTCGCGTGAAATGCAATGCAAGCCAATCCGCCAACCATTGAGATCACTCAACCGAGACGATTCACCATGGGTGCGGTGATTATAATTAGCGCCTATGGCGTTCTCCTGCTGCTGCCGCTGTTCTTCTCGATCCTGCTGGTTAGCCTGCTCAAGTTCAGCCTCCTTACCATGTTAATCCCGCTCCTGGTGGTCATTGCCACAGTTTGCCTGCTGCCCTTCGGCTTGGGGAACACCTATGTCACCCGCCTCGTCAGTTCGCTCGCCCCAGAGGCAGGTAAGGGAGAAGGCGAATTCGTTGTCCAGTTGACGTTGTCGCCGAGAATCAGGTCAGGTGTCCGGGCGATTCTGGACGACGCGGATGATGTCGGGTGCCTTAGCCTTACCAGTGCAGAGGTGGTTTTCCGGGGCGACTCGGTCAATTTGTCCGTGCCTTATGACCACATCGTAGAGGTCCAGCCCCACAACATTGGGCTGCGGGGGCTTTTTGTTTATGGGCGGCGGATCCGAGTTCCGGTCGCGGGATCGCCGAGTATCGAGGGATTGGAGTTCACCGAGCGCTCGTCGTGGTTGCTGTTCGCGTCGAAGAGAATTACCCGCCGCTTGTATGAGCAGCTTGCTGCCAAGGTCTCGGCTGCCGCAGCCGAACCAGCTCGCGGGCTGACTCTACGTTAGACGCGGACATCCCGTCCCGTTGGAAGCGACGCGAGTCTAATTTTCCCCCCTCACCATACCTCCTCCTTCGGCCGTAGGACCCCCGTCGCTCCTCCGTCCCTCCTCCGTTCCGGGTTAGGCACCCAGCTGCCAGAAGTTGATAGGCTTCAGTCGGAACAACACATGGAATTCGGTGCGGACTAAGCGTGATTCTCACCCCGCCCGCGATGACCGACTAACCGGTGGCCAGAGGACTGGCCGACAAGAAGACAGTGAAGCTCGTTCCTTGCCCCACTTGGGTGTGAACATGCAGGGCGCCTCTAGCCTGCTTAACGAGGCGCTGGACAATTTTCAATCCCAGGCCAGTACCCTGTCGCGGGTCCTTGGTGGAATAATATGCCTGGAAAATCTTCGACAGAGTCTGGGGCGGGATTCCCGGCCCGTCGTCGCGGACAGAGACCATCAGGACAGGCGGCGTAGCGTCGAAGTTCTCCACGTTAAGCAACCGATCCTGTGGGCCATCCTTGAATTTCGTGAAGTCAATCGGTTCGCGCACCGTGCGGCCTTCGATTTCTACCGAGTGTGCCTGGGGCGCACACTGGAAGGCGTTAACCACCAGGTTGAGCAGCACCTGGATGAAATCGGTTCCATTCATACGCACGGCGATGTCCCTGGCCAGTGGATGGAGGTTGAACTGGTTGTCTTGCAGGCTGGGGTGCACGCGGACTAAATGGCTAAGGTCGGTAAGGAGTTGATTCACCCCCACACGAGGCATGTCGTCGGATTGCCGGCGCAGAAAACCGAGGTACCGGCGGGAGATCTCGACGCAGTTCATCACCTGGCGGGTGATTACCGTAAGCCGGTCCTTGATGAAGCCGAGGTCTTCGAGTTCCAGCCTCGTCGCATTGCTGATACGCTGGTTCATCAGCTGAGTGAACCCCGAAATGACAGCAAGCGGCCCGTTGATATCGTGAATGATACTGGCGTAGATGTCGCCACGTGTATGGGCGATCCGCTCCTCAACCTTCTGGTTCTCAAGTTCTTGCAGGAGCTGCTGCAGTTTCCCCGCGTTGGTCCGAATCTCGCTTTGCAGGGTTCGGCGCCGCATGGCGCTTGCAACCGCAGCACGAATGGTAGAAACGTCAAACGGCTTGGTGATATAGTCGCAGGCGCGCAGGCGCAATGCCTGACGCATGAGGTCGGTGGTTTCGTAGGCAGTCAGCATGACCACCTCAATGTTCGGATCAACGCATTTCAGGCGCTCCAACACCCCCAGGCCAGACATCGCAGCCATCTTGATGTCAACGATTGCCGCATCTACCTTGGTTTTTTGGGCCAACCCGATCGCTGTCACGCCGTCCCCGGCCATAATGATCTGATACTCGTCTTTGAAAATAACCCGCAACGACTCGCGCACGGCCTCTTCGTCGTCCACGAAAAGCAAAGTGCCTTTGCATCCCGCTTGTTCCGGCGGTTGCGTCATCGTTGCCACTGCTTAAATTGGCGAGGTGAGGGACATCGTCAAACGTGACTGTCGTAGCACTCTAACATCAGACCACTCGCTAAGACTTCCAGGTCCAGCGAGACAAGATCTTAGCGAAACGGGTGAACGCCACAAGCGAAAATAGTCGCCGAGCGACAAGCCAAGGCGCTGGTGAGGCGTGAACACGGGGTGGGGCAGGATGGGAAGCCGAAAATCGCTCGCCTCAGTCAGTCAAGGAGCAGGAAGGATGGTTGGCGGGCTTAGAGTGGCGCGCGGCAACCTGCCATTTGCGGGGGCCAAACGGTGGGCTGGCGCGCGGTGACGTGCTCCAAGCGTTTGAAGTTGATGCTGCAGGTGCGGACGTTCTAGTTCTCCGCCTCGCAGTTCCAAGAAGTCCCTTGCCCGAGGTCCCCTGCCTTGGCTACATTTATTCCAGCGGAATCTCAACATGGGCTGCCATGCAAAATTGTGGGTCATACCGGAAGCAGCGCAACGCCAGCAGCGCGAGGCGCCAAGGAGTTGCGTTGCCGCCTTTGGTAGAACAAAGGGAGGGCGGCTTGGCCTTGGGCGGGCGGCCGGAATGGCTGTTATTGCCGTAAGCTGCCTGCTGCTCAGCGGGTGCAGCGCAAAGCACTATAGGAGATCCTCTGACAAAGAGACCTACACCATCGTCCAGCAGATGGAGAGGCGCGTATTTGGATACACCAACGAATTCTCGATTAACACCCGGTATTCCGACCGAGACCCGAAAGGCATTCCACACGCGGAGATCCTGGACGACCGCTCGGCGAGTAATCACTTTTTGGTCAACCTTGACCAGGCCTTGAAGCTGGCTGTCGAAAACAGCCGCGAATATCAGACTCAGAAGGAGCAATTGTACCTCGCGGCTTTGGCGCTGACGGGTGCGCGGTACGAGTTTAGCCCGCAGTTTTTCGCTAATTCCACACCCCAGATTGCCGGCAGTCCAGAGGGCTCGGAGGTGGGAAGCGTTTCGAGTCAGATCGGAGTCAGCCAGTTGCTCAGGACCGGCGGTTCACTGACGCTGGCGTTGGCCAACGACCTGGTGCGCTATTTCGCAGGCAAGCCCGATGCGGTGGCTCGAAACTCGGCCATTAACACGCTCTCCGTGAACCTGACTCAGCCGCTGCTGCGCGGCTTCGGCATCAATAACCCGAGCGTCGAGGCCCTGACCCAGGCCGAACGAGACGTGGTTTACGCCGTCCGGTCCTACAGCCTTTACCAGCAGGAGTTCGCAGTGGGAACCGTCAGCGCCTACTTCGGGCTGCTGACGCAAAAGGACATCGTCCGCAACAACTACCGCAACTACACCAACCGCGTCGAGACAACCCGCTACCTCCAAGCGCGCGCGGTTGATCGCGAGCGCCTGAGCAACGCCGATGACGCGCGCACGGCTGAGCTTAGAGCAAAAACAGATTACATTGACTCGCTGGCGTCGTATTTGACCGCGCTGGACGCCTTTAAGCTCAGGCTCGGCATACCACTCGCCTCGCACTTGTTTCTGGACGATAAGGACCTCGGGGACCTGATCGAGGCGGGGCTGATTCCGGTTGACATTGACCGCCAGGCTGCGTTCGCAATCTGCGTCCAGAAGCAAATGGATCTTCTCAACGCGATTGATCGCTTCGAGGACAGCAAGCGCAAGGTGCGTGTGGCTGCAGACCAGTTGCGAGCCGACGTGAACGTCATTGGGAATGCACGCCTCGAGTCGGAGCCCCCGGACGACTACGCAAACTTTGACTTCGACAAGTTACAGTACAGTGCCAGTGTGCGCATCAATCTGCCGGTCAACCGCCTGCCCGAACGCAACGTTTACCGAAGGACGCTCGTTTCATTCGAGTCGCAGCTTCGCTCATTGAGCTTGACGCTGGACACCTTCAGGGATCGCATAGATCGCGGGCTGCGGACGCTGGAGCAAGCCCGCCTTAACCATTTGAGCGCGGTGGAGTCGCTGAGAGTGGCTCAGCGCCGGGTTGAGAACAACGTCATGCTCATGGAAGCGGGCCGCGCAACCATCCGCGATGTGCGCGAGGCGCAGGATGGGTTGATCCAGGCTCAGAACAGCCTGGCCACGATTTACGCCCAGTATCTTACAGCTCGACTAACCCTGCTGCTTAATGTCGGGCTCATTGACACCCGACCAGAGAGATTCTGGCTGCATGACCCGTTGCACGAACAGTTGACTCCCGTCCAACGCGGCCCCGCGCCGTTGCGAATGCCGGATGACCAGGTGTTGCCACCGGAGAACTTTTTAGAGCCGACCTCATGAACGCTACCATTTTTCTGCAGAAACTTCCCGATTCGCTGCGGCGCCATCCAGTGTTGTTCGGAGTTGCCGGGCTTGTGGCGGTGCTTGTTCTGGCATTGCTTCTGTTTCGCCCCTCCCGGCCTGCGGTTGAAGCCACGGCGTATCATGAAGTCAAGCGCGGCGATTTCACCGTTTCTGTTGTCGAGGGCGGCACGCTCTCCGCCGTCAGCGAAGTTAGCATTCGCAGCGAGGTGGAAGGCACCGCCCGCATCATTTCCATTGTGCCCGAGGGCTCCTATGTTAAGAAAGGCGACCTCCTGATCGAGTTGGACTCTGCCTTGGCCCAGGACCAGGTCAATCAGCAGCAAATCAGCTACGAGAAGGCCAAGTTTGCCGTCGAGCAGGCGCTGGCGCAATTGGAGATCCAGAAGAGCGCGACCAACAGCGAGTACTTGGCGGTGGACCTGAAGCTGAAACTAGCCCGGATTGACCTCGAGAAGTACGAACAGGGCCAGCGCTTGGTGGATTTGGTCGAGGCCAGCAACAAGCTTGTACAGGCCCAGGCGCAGTTGATGGTCAACATGGACACGTACCGAAACTCGACTAACCTCGCAGCCAAGGGCTTTGAGACCAAACAGAAAGTGGATAGCGACCGGCTGTCGGTGCTCAACTCTGCCAACGCGCTGATCGTCGCCAGTAACAGCATTTGGATGCTGAGGCAATTTGACGAGGTGAAACAGACCGAAACCTACCGTGCTGCGGTTCTGCAGGCTGAGCAGGAATTGGATCGGGTCGTGAGTCAGAATGTGCGAAAGATGGCCCAGTACGCCGCCGACCTCATCACGCAGTCCAACACGTTGGCACTGAGTGAGCAAAAACTGGAGCGCGACAAGAAGAACCTCGCGGGTACCACCATTCGGGCGCCCCAGGACGGGTTGGTGGTTTACGCGGTCGGCGACAGCCATTTCAGCAGTGAATCTTTGGTTGAAGGCGGCGCCATCGTCCGGAACCGACAGGAACTTATCAAACTGCCTGACCTGTCCCGGATGAAAGTCGTGATTAAAGTCCACGAATCGCATGTAAACATGATCCACCCGGGGCTCCCGGCGTTTATCATGCTCGACTCGATGCCAGATGAACGTTTCCGCGGCGTTGTGGAAAAGGTCGCCCCGTTGCCAGACACGCAATCGCGCTGGGGCAACCCCAACCTGAAAGTCTATAGCACCGAGATCTACCTGACCGATACCCTGCCTAACGTGAAGCCCGGGGTTTCGGCCAAGGCCGAGATCATCGTAACGAACATCGCTGGCGCCCTGTCCGTTCCGATTCAAGCCATCGCTACCTACAAAGGCGAACCGGCTGCCTACGTCGTTAATGGCGGCCGCCCCGAGCCGCGGCTCGTCGAGGTTGGGATGTTCAATACCAAGTTCATCGAGATCACCAAGGGGTTGAAACCGGGCGATCGGATACTGCTTTCGCCTCCGTTTGAGGCCCGGGAGAAAACACTCGAGGGCGGAGTCGTAGCTGAAGGCGAAAAGGCCGGGGCTGCCACCAACGTGCCACCCGGGGGAGCGTCCTCTTCGGCCACGCGTGAGGCATCTCCGGGCGAGCCTGCCGCCAGGGTGGATCGCAATGACGATGGCCAGCGCCAGCGTGGGAACTTCAACCAGGAGGAAATGCTGGGGCAATTTGACAAGGACAGAGACGGCAAGCTCGATGAAACCGAGCGCCAGTCAATGCGCGCGGCAGTGGCAGCACGCCTCGAGGGCGGACCGGGCGGAGCGCGGACCAACTCACGGCCCAGATTGAGTCAGGAAGAGGTGTTGCAGAGATTCGACAAGAACGGCAACGGCAAGCTGGATGATGACGAGCTTGCCGCCATGCGCGAGAGCCTTGGCCGGGGGCGTGGAGCCCAAGGCAAAGCACCCGGGAGTCGCAGCGGCGGTGGTGCCACGGGCGGCGGAGGCGACGCAGCGCCAACCGGGCGATCGCCTGCGTCCTGACAAGCCAGAAGACAGGGCTATCCTATGACCACCTTCGAGCGTCGTCAACCTGGCCCGACTGGATCCGCTGTTGGAGGATCTCCCGTGGAGAGCATCATCCGTATCGAGGCGTTGAAGAAGACCTACGTGCTGAGCGAGGAGAATGTCGTGCACGCCCTTGACGGCGTGGATCTGACCATCAATGCGGGCTCTTTCGTGGCCATAATGGGGCCCTCAGGCTCCGGCAAGTCTACGATGCTCAATATACTGGGCTGCCTGGACAGACCGACCTCGGGGCGGTATTTCCTCGGCGCGGAGGATGTCTCCCGTATGAGCGACGACGCCCTCTCGGACGTCAGAGGTCGCCGCATCGGGTTCATATTTCAATCCTACAATTTGATCGCGCAATTGACCGTGCTGGAGAACATCCAGGTGCCGCTCTTCTACCGAGCACAAGATGTTAAGACTTCCCATGACCGTTGCATCGCGCTGGCGCACCTGGTGGGACTTGGCGACCGGCTCACGCACCGGCCCAGCCAGTTGTCGGGTGGCCAGCAGCAACGTGTTGCCATCGCGCGTTCACTGGTGAATGACCCGTTGATGATCCTGGCTGATGAACCCACCGGCAATCTGGATTCCAAGACCGGAACGGAAGTGCTGGATCTTATCAGCCGGCTGAACCAGGACGGCAAGACCATCATTCTCGTTACGCACGACGACAAAGTGGCCCAGCGGGCGCACCGTGTCGTCCGTATGAAGGACGGGCGGATTGACCGGGATGAACTGCGACCACTGCCCTTGTCCTCAAACCCTGCGAGTTGAGAACATGATTCCCTATCAGTTCATCATCACGGTGCGGCTTGGCTTCAAGAGCCTCAAGCTGCACAAGCTGCGATCGGCGCTGACCATGCTTGGTATCATCTTTGGCGTTTGCTCGGTCATCGCCATGCTGGCCATCGGCGAGGGGGCATCCTACGAGGCGCAGGAGGCCATAAAGCGGCTGGGTAGTAATAATATCCTGATTCGCAGCCTTAAGCCGCCCGAGCAAGCCCGCCAGCAGGGCCAGGGAAGCGGGCGCGGCTTCCAGCTCAAGTACGGGCTTACCTACGACGACGCCGCCCGCCTGCTCGGCACCATTCCCGGCGTCTCACGAGTTCTGCCCATGCGCATCATCCGGGAAAATGTCCGCTTTCAGCGCAATGAGATTCCCTGCCAGGTCATCGGCACACTTCCTTTTTATCCCGAGGTGGCCGGCGCGGCGTTGGTGCGGGGCCGCTTCCTGGCGCACTACGACGAGGAGCATATGGAAAACGTCTGTGTGATCACCACAGGACTGGCGCGCCGGCTTTTCCCTTACCAGGATCCGCTCAACCATGCGGTAAAGATCGCCACCTTCTACTACCGGGTTATCGGCATCGTCCAGGAGCGGAGCCAACCAGAGCAGCGAAGCCAGGCTGGTCAAATGGAGGGTCAGCCCCTCGACAATAATGTCTATATCCCCTTAAACACCTCCCGCACCCGCTTCGGCGAAGTCCTGATTCGGCGCTCAGCGGGCAGTTTTGAGGCGGAAGAGGTTCAACTCCACCAGGTCACCGTCCAGATGCGCGACCTGGCAGCGGTGGAAACAGCCGATCCTCAGATCAAGACCATGTTGGGCCGGTTTCATAATGAGACCGATTATGAGATTATTGTGCCCCTTCAGTTGCTCCGGCAGGCAGAGCAGACCAAGCGCATTTTCAACATCGTGCTGGGCTCCATTGCTGCGATCTCATTGCTCGTGGGCGGGATTGGCATTATGAACATCATGCTGGCAACCGTGACCGAACGGACCCGCGAAATTGGGATTCGCCGCGCCTTAGGTGCCAAGAAAGCTGACATTACTATGCAGTTCCTGGTCGAAACGGTAGTGCTCGCTGTAGGGGGGGGGCTGGTCGGTGTGGCGGTTGGAATCATTACCCCCATCCTCGTTTCGCACCTGACCACGATGAAAACGATTGTCACCCTTTGGTCCGTGCTCCTTGCCTTTGGCATTTCCGGAGCGGTCGGCGTTATCTTTGGACTCTACCCTGCCAAAGCTGCCGCCGGTCTCGATCCTATCGAAGCGCTTCGCCACGAGTAACTTTGTATGCGACCGATCGGGCGGGCAACTCCTCCACCAGCCTCTGCAACTACACCTTGGATTACTTCGGCGTCACAAATCCGCCGGCCCTTACCCTCTATTGGCCACAGGACGGAGCCCGAGTGAGCGGGACGAGCTTCACCCTGCGCGGCTTGCTGGACGACCCGACGGCGACTGTCACGGCCCAGATTACCGACACCAACGGGGCCGCCAGTCAGGCGGAGGGCTTGGTCGAGCGCAACGGCCTGCTGTGGGTCGAGAACTTGCCCCTGGGACCTGGAACGAATACCTTGACCCTGACGATGACCAACGCGGCGGGCCTTTCCAGTTCGAGCCGCCTGACAGTAATTCAAGGCGACGTGACCCTCACGATCGGTGACCTCTCCGCTACAGACCTGTACCAGCCCCGCATCCCTGTCAGCGGGACCATCAGCAGCGACGCCTACAGCGTCTGGGTCAACGGGGTGGCGGCCACGAACGTTTGGCCCAATGGGGACGGGACTTGGTCCTGGCAGGCGGAGAGCGTCCCTGTGAACGAGGGAGGCACGGCGGTGGTCCAGGCCCGCGCCATCCCGAACACGGACAATGGCGGGCAGGGCACCGGCGGCAGCGGAGGCACGACCGCCACCATGGCGAATCCCGGCAACCCTTCTTCTCCAGATGCCCGTGATGCGGAAGCTGACCCGGAGAAGCGGCCCCAGGTGGTGCAGGTTCAATACAGCAGGGGGCGTGTGGACTCATTCAAGACGCCGCCCGAGACCCCGCCACAGTACTGAGAAATCTGGACGGACAACATTTTCTGGGACCTGGGCGGGCCCGGAGGCAGCTTCTTGGATTTTTGCTGCGGGGAGCCAGATGGCCAGTATTACGGCTGGAACAGTTCCTTCTGGGGCGCCGACGGAGTTGCGACGTCGTATGCTGGCTGGTATCGCGGCTCCAACATCTGCGGCATCATGCTTAACGGCATCTATACGACCCACGTGGTCTCGACCACTTGGCCCGGCGAGTTCGGCGCGGTCGCCGCGGAGCGAGTAAAGGGTCAGTTAATGAGATTGTCATATCTCCAGGAGCGCTCTGCCACACGTCATCACTCGCAGTGAGAGTATGGGCCGAGCAAGCGATGGCAAGTGGCTTCGGTTGATTTTGGATCGCAACCACCGGTGACCTCCGAATCGGTAATCCCCAACCCGAACGTCAGGCTGCTGGTCCAGGTGCGCGAGGTGATGCGGCGGAAGCATTTCGCGATTCGGACCGAGTTGGCGTATGCCGTCTGGGCACGGCGCCGCGTGCATTCTATCTTAGCAGTCTCAACCAGGCGCGCATGGTCGCTTCCGGAAAACCGCGAGTTCGCGCTTGATGCCACATGCTCTGGGGGGCAACCTTTACCCCAAGGCTGCGGAGGCATGGCAGTCCGGGAGGCTGGCCTGTGTTGGGCTGGCCGCCGGGCGGCGCTCCCGGCCGGCAAACGAAAGGTTATCATCCATGAAACTCCTCGATTCCCCTCGCACCGGAAGACTCGGCTCTCACATCTTCTACCCCTCACCCTTCGGCCAGTGCTGCCGCGCCCTGACCGTGCCGCACGATCCCAAAACCCCGGCCCA
>Ga0209201_1004249_pt1 | contig 11713 bp, 12 predicted proteins | sample AD_UKC055_MetaG_FD_184411 | JGI IMG/M metagenome (GOLD analysis project Ga0209201, IMG submission 184411) | Active sludge microbial communities of municipal wastewater-treating anaerobic digesters from USA - AD_UKC055_MetaG (SPAdes) (version 2) | ecosystem: Engineered > Bioreactor > Anaerobic >... | reverse complement strand
GCCATAGTATTAAATATTAACCTCAATAACTTTGGTAGTGTCGTTGCCGAAAATATCAATCACCTTAATTGCAATTTTCATTTTGCCTTTTTGTGCGTCTTTGAAAGCCGAAGTTAGCTCAAGTGTTCGGTCTTTTTTGGTTCTAAAAGATTGCCATTCGTTTTCAAAAATATAATTTCCGGTCCATTCTTCTTTTTCTTCGCCTGTTTTCTCATCAACGACTCGAACAATTTCCTTTTTACTTTCAAACTCAAAATCCACCGACCAATAATCAATCCAATCTGTCCATTTTTTCGTCAAAACTTCTCTTTCAATAATGTCTGTTTGCTTGTCCTTGGAAACTTTGATTACTTGTCCGTTTTCAATCACAATTTTGCTTCCGCCGGATTGCAGTTTTTCTTCCACTTCGCCGGTGTTGTCTTGGTTATAGAAAACGGAAAAGTCAGTCAGCTCAATCGCCACTTCTTTGGCATTGCCCCGTCCGCGAATAATTGGTTTCACTTCAATATAGGCGACATCGTAAAATTTAACTTGTCCTTTTTCTACCGCTTTTTTATCAAACACTTCACGAGGTATAACCTTGAATTGAATATCTATACCAAGTTTTTTCGCACTTTCAAAATCAAGTCCCATTTCATAATCAAACCCCAAAACATCGGCTTTAGTGATTTTCTTTTCTTTGCACTCGCTGATTATTTTTTCTAAAAAATCATTTGTAACTGGTGTGTCAATTGATCCAATAGCCACCAATCTATCCCGCTTCTTGCCAACAAAAGAATTAAAAGAATCTACCGGCTCGGCTTTGTAAGCGGATAAAATAAGTTTGATAAATTCCTTTTCTTTATTTTCCCGCTGGATTCTTTTTTCTTCTTCGCGCAAGTTTTCATTCACACCCAAAAACTTTTCCCGTTCGTATTTGCCGATATTCAAAATTTCAAATGCTCGAAAATCTTTGCCAGCTTTTTTCAGTTCTCTTTGCACACCAATCATTCTTTTCCGGGTGGTATGAATAGAAAACCTGCCCAAATCCGAACCGATCCATTTCCGACCAAGTTTTTCCGCCACCGCCAAAGTAGTGCCGGATCCGCAGAAAAAGTCGGCAACAAGGTCACCCTCATTTGAGGATGCTTTGACAATTCTTTCAATCAGTGCTTCTGGTTTCTGGGTTGGATATTTAATATTTTCTGGACTAACAGGGTTAATAACACTTACATACCAAGTATCGCCAACTGATCGTCCTTGAAATTCTGCGATAATATCATCAGGCAACGGATCTCTTTTATTTTCTTTTTTAAACTTATTTAAATAAGGCTCAAATTTTCCGTCACCGTATGGTGCATTTTTCCCGTATATTTTCCCATCTTCAATATATCTTTCCCATCTTTTTATAACACCTTTTTCTGTTTTTTCTTTTTCGTAAATACGATTAAAGATATAATCTTCTGATTTAGAATAGAAAAGTATTCTCTGACTTCTCCTTGGATAATAGGTTTTTGGTTCTACCCAAGACCCCTGATATTCCCATGTAATCTCATTTTTATAAGCACTTTTGCCAAACAACTCATCAAGTATCAATCGCATAACACTATTAACCCTCCAATCACAATGCACATAAATACTGCCGTCCTCTGCCAAAAGCCCGTGCATCAGTTTCAATCTTTCATAAATCATCGCAATAAAACTGTCCGCGCCTTTGCCCCAAGTGTCGCGATAGGCGATTTCTTCAATTACGGACGGCTTTTTGGTAAAAGTATCTTCGCCGATTTCAATATTCATGGAAAAATCCGCACCAACATCAAAAGGCGGATCAATATAAATAAGTTTTAGTCCGCCTTCTGCTTCAATTTGTTTTCGCAAAGGGCCATTTTTGAGCGATGATAAAATCAGTTTGTTGTCGCCCCAAATAAGTTTGTTTGACCAACCTTTGATCTGTCTGCCGGAAGTATCAAATAAAGTGGTTTGCGCCGTGATTTTTTCCTCGCTTCTGGGCTCATCAATATGCTCAATTGCTTGAAACGGCAAAACCATATTTTCAACTTCGTCAGTTTTTCCATTCCACAAAAGCTCAACCTCGCGATCAGTATCAAAAAGCAAAAAACGATATTTTTCCGGCAAAGGTTTGCCAGATTCCAAATACTTGATTATGTCTCTTTTTTCGTTGTCGGTTAGGTTAAGTTTATTGTTCATATTTTTTACTTAAACAATTCCGCCGTCGGCACGCCGAGTGCTTTGGCTATTTTCTCTAATGTGTCCACGGTAGGATTCGGACTTTCGCCGGTTTCTATCTTTACCACGGTATTTAATGCCAAATCAGCGTCTTTTGAGAGGCGATCTTGCGAGATTCCTTTTTTTATCCGCAATTTACGGATATTTTCACTAACTGTATTTGCCATAATGTTTTGACTTTGATAAACTATTATAATACACTACTTATAGTGAGTGTATATCAACTTGCTTAATACAATGGTATCAAAAATATTAAAATTTGGCAACCAAAAAGGGAGTTCCTTGTCGTTGCCCGCGCACGGGTGGGTTGGGGCAAGGGCAACATCTTTTTCTGCGGCGCATTTTGCAAAGCAAAATACAAATTCCGTCGGCGTCCAAAGCGAGGGCGAGGCGGAAGGGGGGTGTGGGGGGAATTCCGCCTCGCCCGAGCCAAAGCGAAGCCCCGCCGCCCTGCTCTCAAAGAGCAGACCGCCAAAGAAAAGTTTTGTTTTCCTTTTAGAAGAAAAAATCGGGCGCGCGCAAATAAAAAATTGTGAACAAAACTTTTCTTTGTCGGAGCGAGTGTCAGCGAGCGGCGGCGGGGCAGAGCGTCAAAATTCAGCGTTCGGATTTTCGCTAAAAAAAGTTCGGATTTCGTTCAGCGTTCGGAGCCAGTACTAGGAAGAACCCCTTAATTACTCGTCGGTCACAATATTTATTTCCCAAAAAGGCAACTCCATTTTTTGTAAGAAAAATACACTAATAACTGGCTAGCGATTTTTCGTTTTGCATTTTGCCAGCCATTGAAACAAACACAAACATTTCATTTCGAATTCTTCGGTTTCCTCTTTGTGATAAGAAGAATCTCTATGTCATGAATGACCTCTTTACTATCAACATCCAGCAAGAGCCACTTCCCATCGTGGTATGTTGTTGCGCTCTCATAAGCATTTCTTGTTCTACTGGACAAATTTTTCTTTATCTCCTCAACCTTTAAGCGCTCATCTTTGCCAAACACAATTTGAATGGCCAATCTATCTTTTCCTGGAATCATAGTGCAAAACGATTTGTTCTTCTTATATCGGAGCGACCAGCCATGTTTTTTGCCGCCATACAGCCATTCAGGAGTAAAAACACCAGGATATTTTTGATCAATCAGGCTGGATATCTGGTCCCAGAAAGTAAATGCATTGCCTAAGAATTTTTCAATTTTATTGATGTCCGGCACATCATTTGGGTCAACCAGCTTCAAAAAAGACTCTTCCATTTGTACACTTCTCCTTGCTGAAATTATAACAAAATTTCTAAAACACAGATAATATTGATACTAAATTAGTTCTTGCAGTGATCGTTATAAAGTTGTCACAATTAAAATACTGGATTATCAATTATCTTTTTGTATGATTTATCACAAAAATACAAGAAAAGATGATTTTTGCAGTTTTACTCAAAACATGAACAGTCTTGCCAAAGCTTTGGTGTGAGCCAATAAGTAATTTTTCGGTAACAACTTGTCCTGCCAGGTGTGTACAATCTAGTATATCACTCCAAAGGAGGGGGTAATGGTCCAGAAAAGCAGAGTTTTAAAGAGGAAAACAAAAACTTCTACAAAGCCAGCTATACAGGTGGCACACAATGCGAGTGTAAAACATACTCAGTACCATCTCGTTCCGGACAAAGAAAAGAAATGGATTGTTAAAAAGGTTGATACAGAAAAAGTGATGATGCATGCGTCAACAAAAGACGATCTTTTGAAAAAAGCCTCCGATTACATAAAAAATCATGGTGGTGGTTCCCTGAGAGTGCACAAACTTGATGGGACCATACAGGAAGAAAGAAGCTATGGCTTCAATTCCAGGAGTTCAAAAGGCTAACTGGTTTTATAGCTCCTAGATCTACCCCAATCATTCTCATCAGAGAGTTCCACTAGTACCTTGGTAGAGAGATGATAACTATCAAAGAAATAATTGGAATTTTCGAAGCTCTCTGATGGAGATGGAAAGTTTTGTTTTGCCAAAGAAACAATCAAATATCAAAATTATCGATATTCCTGGTTTAATTTGGTATTAAGACAGACATTTGATGATTCCATCTGTGTCAGCTAGCTTGCCTGTTTGCCCTGAGGCGGAATTTGGAGAACCACCACCCTTGCCATCAAAACTTGCCGTGATTGCAGCAATTATTTCTTTTGCGTTCCCGCTTTGTGAGGCAATACTTATCTGCTGCGGTTGGGAACTGGTAAAAACAACCGCTGGAAGTTTTGTATTATTGGCAATGATTGCAGACAGTTTGCTCAGAAGCTTTGGCGGAGTGTCTGTTCCCAGTACTGCCAGTTCGCCAAACCTTGTCTGGCGTTTTTCTGCTTTTTCAGCCTCAGCCGGTAGCAGGACCTCCCAGAGCCTGTTCAGTTCTTTCTGGAATGATTGGGCCTGGTCTATATATTTCTGGAAGGCCTGGGGTAATTCTTCAGTGCCTGTTGTGGATATTTCTTTCAGTTGCCTGATTATTCTGTCCTGCTTCTGGAGGTGAGCAATACATCTTTCCCCGGCAACATAGGTTATTCTGGAACCACCTTTGTGGCCCTCGATGGATATGATTTTTATCGGGCCAACTTTCCCGGTTGAGACGCAATGTGTCCCACAACAGGCCGATGTGTCAATGTTTCCTATGCTCACAATCCTCAGATCATCCTTGTTCTCGCCCAGCAAATCTTCCCTTATTCTTGCCCCATCACCTGGGGCCCCAAAAGTTGTTGTGACCTGGATGTCCATCATGACAATTTTGTTTGCCTGCATCTCGATATCTTCGGCCTGAATGAGATTTATTGGATTTTTCAGGTCGAGTGTCGAGGTGGCATCTCCGATATGGAATCCGTGAGTAGGTGTTTTGTATTCCCTCTCGGCAATTGCCGAGATTATGTGTTGGGCAGTGTGTTGTCTGCTGTTCTCTAATCTTGTGTGAATGTCAATTTTTGCTGTGTGTTTTCCAGGTGCAAGGTCTCTGTCCAGTTTTACGCAAACCTTGCCATTTTTGAACTGGACATCCAGAACATTTGCATCGTCAATAGTTCCACGATCTGGGGGCTGCCCTCCCTCGTCTGGGTGGAACACAACCGGCTCCATGATAAACTCGTTCCCGCCTATTGGGATAAGGTCAACCTCAAAGTTAGATCGTTCCGGATCAGTCCAATATTGTCTCTTCATACGTAAAAGTATAGGAAAGCGAAAGAGGCTGGTCAATCTTGAAGCTGTTATGGTATAGCGTAGACTCTCTAGCCATGAACTGCCCACCAATACTTGCTGTCAAAAAAAGAGGACCCTTGGATGAATCAATTCTCAGGGGGCACATTGTTGTTGCAGATGGCCATGGCAAAATAATCCAGAGTTTTGGTAATCCCCATTATATCACCTATTTCAGGAGCTCGGCCAAACCTTTTCAAGCAATGGCGCTCCTTTTGACCGAAACTTACGAATATTTTGGACTGGAGCTGGAACATTTAGCCATAGCATGTGGTTCTCATAATGGACAAGCCAGGCACGCCAAAACCGTTCTTGAGATACTTTCAAGGGCTGGCCTGTCAGAAAAAGATCTTTTGTGTGGGACTCATGAACCAATCTCTGCTGCCGCAAAAGCAGAGCTTGATGGTAAACCCCTTTCACAATTGAACCATAATTGTTCTGGCAAACACTCGGCAATGCTGGCGGTATGCAAAAAAATGGGTTGGGACACAAAAACCTATCTTGAGCCGACTCACCCTATTCAGAAACTGTCCCTAGAGATTGTTGCCGGCATATGCGGTTTGCCAGTTTCGGATGTCGTTGTGGCAACAGATGGCTGTGGCGTCCAGGTCTTTGGTGTGCCGCTTGTCAATATGGCCCAGGGTTTTGCGAGGCTATCAGATCCAGATTCCGCACCGTTTGATCTCCAGGAACCTGCAAAAATGGTGTTCAAGGCGATGACAAAAAATCCGGAACTTGTTGCAGGCGTTGACAGGGTCGACACTATCGCCATGAAAGACAATCCAGATTTTGCCATCAAATCAGGCGCAGAAGGAGTCAACTGTATTTCAGCAAACAAAAAAGGCCTTGCCCTCAAGATGGAATCGGGCGAAGGCCATGAACCATTTTATTGCGTTGTTACCAATTGTGTCTGCCTGCTTGACGGAAAAATCGGCGAACTCAAGATATTCGACAATCTGCCCCTGATGAGCACAAATGGGGTTCAATCGGGGCAAGTTGTCTGGAGAGGGCCTTTCTAGGACCGTCCTCCCTTTGGACTCTCCTCCGGGACTATGCTCCTGAGGAACTGTTCGTTGTTGTGTGTATCGCTGAGCCACTTGAGAATCTTTTCAAGTGCTTCGTAGTTTTCGAGGTTAGAGAGGAACCTCTTGAGGCTCCATATTCTCTTTCTTTCCTCTTCGCCATAAAGCAGCTCGTCCCTTCTCGTACCTGACCTCTTGACATCTATGGCTGGGAAGAGGCCTCTTTCTGCAAGTTTACGGTCAAGGACCAGCTCCATGTTGCCTGTGCCTTTGAACTCCTCGTATATGACCTCGTCCATTTTCGAACCGGTTTCAACAAGGCATGTGGCCAGGATGGTCAATGAGCCACCGTTGTCAATATTTCTTGCGGCTCCGAGGATCTTTTTTGGCCCATGGATTGCAGATGTATCGAGACCGCCAGTGAGAGTTCTTCCAGTTGGGCTCATGACAAGGTTGTAGGCCCTTGTTAGTCTTGTGATACCATCCATGAGGACAACAACGTCCTTTTTCATTTCGACAAGGCGTTTTGCCCTTTCAATTGCAAGCTCTACAACCCTGATATGGTTTTCCGGAAGCTGGTCAAAAGTCGATGAAATAATTTGTGCCCTTACGGACCTTTGCATGTCTGTTACTTCTTCCGGACGTTCGTCAATGAGGAGGATCATGAGGACAGTATCGGGACTGTTAATCGAGATTGCTTTTGCAATCTTTTTGATGATGGTGGTTTTTCCAACCTTTGGTGGTGAAACTATCATACCACGCTGGCCCTTGCCTATCGGGGAAGTCAACTCTATAAGCCTGAGTGTTGTGTCATTTACGCCCCTGAGCTCCAGTTTGATCCTCTCGTCAGGGAAAATTGGAATAAGGTTTTCAAAATGGGGCCTGTTGCGGATATATTCGGGGTCCATCCCATTTACCGAGTCAAGCTTCAACATCGCGGCATACTTTTCGCCGGGTTTTGTTGGATACCTCACAGAACCTTCTACGAAATCACCGTTCCTGAGGCCAAAGCGCCTTATTTGTGAAGGTGCAAGGTAAATGTCTTTAGGGTTTGGTACATAGTTGAGTCTGAGGAAGCCATACCCATCAGGATGTATCTCCAGGACTCCGCCGCCCTGACCCATTGACTGGTCACCCCTTGGTGGCGTTTCGCTTTGTGGCTCACTCGAAAAAGTATGGCTATATTCAGGTTTACGATACTGAGACTGTTCACTGGTTTTGTATGTTTGTTCCTGCGTCTTGTATTCGTATTTTTTCTCCGGTTGCTGTGCTGGTGTAAAGAGCGTTTCTTTTTTGACTTCGGTTTTTGATGCCTGTTCAGCGGCTTTTCTCATTGCTTCAAGCTCTGCTTTGGATTTTCTGCCTCTTTTTTTGCGGATTATGACTTTCTCGCCTCTTGAGACAAGAACGATCTCATTTATCAAATCATCCTTTTTGAAGCTTGTGTAGTTCTTGATTTTGAGAGCCTTGCAAATGTCATAAAGTTGCCTAGCAGTTTTGTCCTCAAGCTCTTCGGCTGTATATACCCTAACTAAATCTTCCATAGTCCTCCTTCATCAAGCGCCAGGTTGGCAAGTTTGTCAGCCTTTGCGTTCTTCTCACGTCTAACGTGTTTGATCTCTATTTTCGGAAACCTCATCAAGAGGTTTTTTGCAACCAGATAGTATTCAGCCAGTTCTTCTTTTTTGAGCCTATACTGGCCGTGTATTTGTTTGACCATGAATTCAGAATCTGAATTTAATGTTATCTGTTCGTTTTCCAGCTTCAGTGCCAGAAGCATCGACAGCGCAAAAATGAGCCCGGCATATTCGGCGGTGTTGTTTGTTTTGATGCCTATTTCGTGTGATTCTTCAATGACAGTATCCCCATCAACTATAATGAGCACGCCAAAAGAAGCTTTTCCTGGGTTGCCTCTCGATGCCCCATCAGTAAAGACTTCCACTTTTTTCAAACCTGGGTCCTCCTGATAAAAACCATTCTTCCGCAGTTATTACAATAGTGGATTTCTTCAGGTTCCGATTTTATCGAATCGCACAATGTTATGGAGATTGGTTGCTGGCAACCTGTACAAAGGTTGTTGATTACTTCAACCATCGCGAGGCCCATTTTTTGTTCAGCAAGCCTGTCATACTTGGCAAGAAGGGAGGGATCTATGACTTTCCGTATCGCATCTTTTTCCAGACCAAGCTCTTTGAGTTTAATCTGGCCTTTAACGGTCATATTTTTAAATTTTTGGGTTACCCCTTCCAATTCTTGGGTTTTCTGGTTCGACATCGCCTGCAGCTTGTCGCAGGAAGCAGTGATTTTTTCAAAAGCCTCCATTGCCTCGAGCTGTCCTGTTTCAACTTCGTCTATGTGGGACTTTATTGATACAAGTCTTGCCTGTATTTCAGATATTGTTTTTGGCGAAACACCCTGTGAGAAGAGCTGGGCCTCCATTTTCTTCTTTTCGGCCGAGGCCTTGTCATATTTGAATTTCAAATCATCAAGCAGTGATGATATTTGTTTCTTCTTTGCCAGTGCCAGGGAAAGTTTTTGATTTATAACTTCCAATTCTTTTTTGCAGGCCCTTCCGTCATCGAGTGTATCTATTTCATTCTGGGTAGACCGGATTTGCCAATCAATCAAAGACAGTTGGACGAGTTCGGAAAATCCTTGCATGTTTTCTTGGAGTCTGGGACCAGTAGGACTCGAACCTACGACCCGCTGGTTATGAGCCAGCTGCTCTGACCGACTGAGCTATGGTCCCGTACGACCGTGCATGTCTCCTATATGATAGGTGTTTTAAAACCAGACAATGGTGTTAACCATCGGAAAACCATTAAAGCGAATAAAGTGGGGATGTCAAGACTCTCTCTTTTTAAGTGGGTCTTTTTGGATGTTCCAAGTTATCCCCCCGTTTTTTCCAGCAACGCTAAGAGTTCTTTATCTGTCAGCATTCTCCATTGCCCGGACAATAATCCATCAATTTTTACAGGGCCAATGGCTACTCTCCGGAGGAAACATACTTTTTTGCCAAGTGATTCAGCCATTCTTTTGATATGATGATATTTGCCCTCGTGGATTGTCAGGGTGAGCACCTCACCAGACAAAACTGCCTTGTCGGCCCTTACCCAAACGTCTTCTGCGATCTGTACACCGCCAAGAATTGCATCAACATCCTCCCTTTCGAAGGGAGGGTTTGCCCTGACCTGATAGGTCTTTGGAAAGCTAAATCTTGGATGGGTCAGGAAATTGGCCAGTTCGCCATCGTTTGTCATTATTACGAGACCGCTTGAATCAAAGTCAAGCCTTCCGACAGGGTTAAGGTGAAGAAATCTTTCCGGAAGAAAGTCCATTACAGTATTTCTTCCCTGCTCGTCACTTTTGCTTGTGATCACAAGTTTTGGTTTGTTCAGGGCAATATAAACCTTTTGTTCAACTGGTTTTATGGTTTTTCCATCAATCTTTACAACATTTTGCAAAGTGATCATGGTTCCAGGGTTTACCTCAAGAACTCCGTCAACAAAAACACGACCAGCAAGAATGAACTGATCGGCGTTTCTTCTCGAGCACAGGCCCGAAGATGCAATATATCTGTTCAGCCTTGTTTTGGTTTGATCAGTAGGAATCGAACAGTTCTCCTTCTTTTTGGGGTTTTTCGTCTTCTTCCGAGCCTTCAATTTTGCTCTGGCCATCATTGTTAAAGTTAAACCACGGCATGACTTCAGGAGGTTTTTGCTCTTCTTCCTGTTGCTGATCTTCTTGTTGTGCAGGCTGTTCCTCTTTTTCATGGACAACCAGGTTTTCTGGTTCCTGCTTGCTTGAATATAGAACTACATCGTTTATGTAAATGCCTTTGGGTAGTACAAGATCGACGATTGAAGATGTTGCCACGTTTTCATGGGTTTCTTCTGCGTTGCTATCCGTCAATTCTGTAGGTTGTTCCACTAACTCTGTTGGTCTTTCTTCAGACGTCTGGAAATCCCTGTCAGAATAAATACTTTCTGATTGTTTTTCCTCAATTTCAATGTCCGGAATATGTTCTGGTTTTTCATTAATCATGGTTGGTTCTTCCGGCCAGAATTTCGCTTTTATTTCCTCAGGCTCTGTCAGGAAGTGCTCTGATTCGTCAAGCTCTTCACATTCTTCGCATTCATTGCACTCTTCATGGCAGGTAATTTCCTCGACAGGTTGCTGCAAGACATCCTGCACATCTTCCATTCTTGGTTTGAAATTGGGTTCTATGGCGATGGGCTCTTCTTCATAGACCTGCGAACCGGCCAAAAAATTGTCTCCAGGTTCTTTGGAGTAATCAGAAAACGGTTTTGAAAAAGCGGGTATGCCTATGCCCTGTTCGGGGGATTCTGATTCAGGCTGTGAATCCCTGGATTTTGCGGAAGTATAAGAAACCTCTTCAGGGTGCGCCTCTTCAACACTCTCAGTTTCAATGGTGCCAAGCTCCCTGGCGTAAATCCTCGGATGTTCAAGCTTTTTTGGCGCAATGTGCTCATCGATTATTCCACTAAGCTTTTCAACAAGTTTTTGCCCTTGCAGCAGGAGCATGCCAAGGTTTGCTTTCTGCCCGGCCATTACAAGCACAGAGAAATTCTGTTGGCCAAGAGTCATCATGAAGCCGTTGTTTGACCTTATGAGGACGTATTCAGCATCACCTTTTCCAGCAAGCTCGGATGTTGCGGCAGTAAGCCCAAGGACAGACGTTGATGATGCAGCGAGGGAATCATTTTTATCTGGATTATAGTCAGGATACGCCGTTATAATGAGGCCGTCTGATGATGCAACCAGTATCTTGTCGCAATACTGGATTTTTGAAAAAGCCTCTGACAGTAACCCGTTTATCTCGCTCATAGAATTGCTTCCTTGATTCTCGCCTCAACTTTTCCCATCAAATATCTTGCTTTTCCAATGTTTCCATCAGACCTCAGGCAGACTATCTGGAAAAATGGAGTTTCACCAATTTGAGAAGTCAGGATATGGTAATTTTCTGTCGAAAAGATCGAACTGTGAAGTTTCCCTGCGTTTATCTCCCTCCCTGCCTTTGAAACCATTGAGACAATTGAGGCGAATTCGGCCCCTACCATACTCATGTCAACCGAGCTGTCTTTTGCGAGGGTCGAGATTGTCAGGCCATCACTACCTGCAACGGCCGCAGCAACGAATTCGGGGAGCTCGTCCTTCAATCCTTCAAGAATTGTGTCCAGTTCCACTTTGTCCTCCTTCATATTGGTGATATCGCACATCTTATGC
>Ga0209201_1004241_pt1 | contig 11735 bp, 7 predicted proteins | sample AD_UKC055_MetaG_FD_184411 | JGI IMG/M metagenome (GOLD analysis project Ga0209201, IMG submission 184411) | Active sludge microbial communities of municipal wastewater-treating anaerobic digesters from USA - AD_UKC055_MetaG (SPAdes) (version 2) | ecosystem: Engineered > Bioreactor > Anaerobic >... | reverse complement strand
TCGTTCCTGGCTGAAGAGTTTTAATATCCAGTTCTCTTGTCCCCTGTCTTTTTTCTATACCAGTGTTCTCTACAATTATCGGCAATTCCACTATTTTATCTAGGTAATCCTTACTGTCCTTGATAAACTTATTTGCTGCTTCAATATCTTCGGGTGTTACCCCCTCAATTTGAAGCTGATATTTACTGCAGAGATAAGCATTATATATCACTCCCCCCAAAATCAATTTATCAGCTATTTTCAGCAGAGAAGAAAGAGGTCCGATTTTAGTATCAAACTTGGCTCCCGCCACAATAGCCAAAAATGGACGCCTGGGTTCAAAGACCTTGTTCAAATTCGCTATTTCTTTCTGCATTAGCAATCCCGCATAAGAGGGAAGAAATTTGGCAATATTATAAGTGCTGCTATGTGCTTGCCACGAACCGAAGGCATCGTTAATATACACATCAGCAAAAGCAGCTAAACCCCGGGCAAAAATATCGGCACTTTCATCTTTTGCCTCTTCTCCTTTAAACCAACGGGTATTAGGCAAATAAACCAAATCTGCTTCCCCCTTTTTTAATGCCTGAACAGCTTTGCCAATAGGGCTTAAATCCGTTATTCCACTACTACCTTCTGCTCCGCAATCGGGAATCAGACCCTGTAACTGAAATTTATTCTTAAGATATTGAACTACGGGTAGAACAGAATCTCCTTCCGAGATGTTAATAATACCCGTCTTCTTATCAAAGGGTCTGCCTATATGCGTCATCAAAACAGGTAAACCGCCTTTTCTGTAAATATGTATTAAAGTTGGAATTGTGGCATCAATCCGCATCGTATCTTTGATGATGCCATTTTTAACTACATTGTGGTCCATCCGCACTAAACAGACCTTATCTTTTAAGTCCGCATCCAGCATATCGGCAATCTTGTTCATTTCCTCTATCTCCTTTTTATATGGATAGTTATATGCACTTAGATATTTCTGTTAAAGGGCTTTTCTATTACGGAGATTTATCTCTTAAAATAGGGTTATTCGTCAAGGAATTTCTCTCACAGATTACACTGATTACACAGATTTTATTTTTGATTGGTCTACAGGGTCGTTGTTTCACGCAGATTTCGCAGATTACGCAGATTTGATTTATGATTGTTCTTAAGTGCCGTTATGAGTCATATGTGCCACAAAAGTTATCTCCCAGGTTAAAATTCTCAAGGCACAAATGACTCCAGGTTTACATTGAGGACAGGAAACGACAAGGACATCGTTTTTCAGGAAAGTATCCATCTCACCCTCTTGACCTCAAGACCTCTCGACCTCAAGACCTCTCGACCTCAAGACCCCTTGACTTCTCACCACCTCGCCATCTCACTTTTCTCATTCTTCTTTTTTGATTGACAAAATACCAATCCTCCCAAAAAAGGAAATAATAAAAATATATGCAACAGGAGATAAAAATGCCCAATCAACCACCCCAGAATCAAATTCAGATTAAGATTGACGAAAAGGTCGGAGAAGGCACTTACGCCAATTTCTTCGTTATTACAAATTCTCCTTCCGAATTTATAATGGATTGTGGACGTGTCCTTCCAGGAATTCCGGATGCCAGAATTTATACTCGTGTTTTGATGACTCCATCCCATGCCAAACAATTAATGCAGCTTTTGGAGAAAAACATAGATTCTTACGAAAGTCAGTTTGGAGAAATCAAGATTTATGGTCAGCAGGATAATAAGCCGGTAGGATTTAAACCAGAAACAAAGAGTTAACAGGTGAATGGTGATGACTTTCTCTCACAGATTTCACTGATTTCACAGATTTGATTTTTAATGGGTCTACAGGGTCGTTGTTTCACGCAGATTACGCAGATTACGCAGATTTGATTATTGAATAGGTCTGGGATGAACGGGATTGGAAGGATTTTGGGGATTATTATATTGTAAAAACAACTTAAGCTATCTGGCGTCTCAAAAATTATCTTCCAGGTTAAAGTTCTCAAGGCATAAATGCAAGTCAGGAGTCGTCACTGCCGAAATAACTTTTACGCTATGAACTAATTTTCTTGGCAGTGAGGACTCATGACGACTATCTCTCACAGATTACACTTATTTCACAGATTTGATTTTTGATAACCAGAACCGTCGTTTCACGCAGATTACGCAGATTTGATTTATGATTGTTCTTAAGTGCCGTCATGAGTCATATGTGCCACAAAAGTTATCTCCCGGGTTAAAATTCTCAAAGCACAAATGCAAGTCAGGAGTCGTCACTGCCGAAATAACTTTTACGCTATGAACTAATTCGTTTGGCAGTGAGGACTCATGACGACTATCTCTCACAGATTACACTTATTTCACAGATTTGATTTTTGATAACCAGAACCGTCGTTTCACGCAGATTTCGCAGATTTGATTTATGATTGTTCTTAAGTGCCGTCATGAGTCATATGTGCCACAAAAGTTATCTCCCAGGTTAAAGTTCTCAAGGCACAAATGACTCCTGACTTACATTGAGGGTAGGAAACGACGAGGACGTCGTTTTTCCGGAAAGTATCCCTCTCACTATCTTGACCTCAAGACCTCTCGACCCCTTGACCTCAAGACCTCTCGACCTCTTGACCTCTCGACCCCTTGGCCTCTCGACCCCTTGACCTCAAGACCTCTCACCACCTAACTAAATACATTCTAACTATTTCTCTTTCTCTCTTTTTCTCTTTGTAAAAATATCTCCGAACTCCTTTTTATTCTATTTCGCCGGGAGCTATTAAATCTTGATAGTTAATTGCTTGATACATAGTCAATTCAGTAACGACCCCGTAACACTTCCGTAACAGTTCCGTTGTCTCGTTACGGGGTTGTTACTGGGTTGTTACTGGAGTATAAGAAGAAGGGGAAAGAACGGTAAAAAATCAAGAAAAGAAAGAGAAGTGGAAATAAATCTACATATAAACTCAATTTTTCTGTTTGTTTCTTATTGACAAAAAATAGCAACTGGAGATATAAGTAAAACCAGATTTGGATGTATCAAAACCCTCATCAGAAACCGAATTGTAAGAGGTTACACAAAATGAGATTTATTGTTTTACGGCTAATTTTCAGGCGAAAGGTAGGTTTATGCATAGCAGGCAAATAATTTATCTGATAATAGCTCTGATGATAGCCGTCTTCTTTTTCACCGGTTGCAGGAAAGAAAAGAATGGGCAACTGGAAATAACTCCGGAAAAGACAGATAGTCCAGAAAAAAAAACCTCCCTGTTTACAATTCGTTATCGTCCGGTTTGGACCGCTCAAGCAGAATTTGCCGGTGTTTATATAGCGCAAAAGAAGGGTTTTTATTATGATAAGGGCTTAAATGTAATAATCCAACCCAGTGGAATAAATTATCCTCCCTACGAAAATTTGCAGCAGGGCTATAGTGATATTGTTCAAATGTCTTTATTAACAGCGTTGAAAAGGGATGCGGAAAAAGGTAATTTAATAAACCTGGCACAAATTACGCAGCGCACTTCTTTAATGCTGGTGGGGAAAAAATCCCGCGGAATAAACTCTATACCTGATTTTGAAGGAAAAAAGATAGGGTTGTGGAAAACGGATGACCGCTTGCTGTCCTTGATATTTTTACAGCAGAATAAATTGAATATGAATATAGTAGATTTGGATATTACCATCAATCTCTTTCTGAAAGACGGCATAGATGTAATGAATGTAATGCGTTACAATGAATATCACCAAATTTTACAAGCGGGAATAGACCCGGAGTAATTATTTACAATTTCCTTTGCTGATACAGAGCTAAATATTGCTGATAATGGACTTTATACTACCCGTGAATTTTATAGCAAATACCCTAAACAATGTCGTGATTTTGCCGCTGCCACACTTCAGGGCTGGATTTATGCCATAAACAATCAGGAAGAAACCGTCTCTACTGTTTTGGAAGTTATGCATCAACATCATCTACCGGCAAATAGACCTCATCAAAAATGGATGCTAAATGAGCTTTGTCGGGATATAACAATATATAAAAATCAAGTAGGTATTCTGCAGGAAAGTGATTTTAATAAAGCAAAAAAAATTCTTACAGACCAAAATTTACCAGCAACAAGACAAACATATAAGGGCTTTTTCCCCCAATGAAACAAAGACAAGAAAAACGCGGACTGGCATATCAGATAATAGTTTTCATTTTTATCTCCCTGATACTTGTTTTTGCTGCGTTTATTGGAATAACCAGAATACTCTTTTCTCATATAATGATGGATAATGCTAAAGAGACAGTAAGCCATCTGGCAAATGAGACAATTTATCAAATTGAAAATCGCTTAACGAAGGTTTTAGATATCTCTCGCACAATTTTAATACTATACCATAATAATCATTTTGAAAGAAAAAAACTGGATTCCCTCCTGCACGATTTGGTTTATGAATTTGAAACTCTGGAAGCAGTAACAATTGCTTACGCTCCTTCCTCTTATCAGAAAGGTTATTCCCGCACTATTTTTCACTCTCAAAACAAGGCAATTTACCGAGAATTACAACCTGCTGATTATCAATATCTGGATTGGTTTCAGATACCTTTTGAACTGGAAAGTAAATATTGGACGGAACCCTGGTATGATGCCAACGCTACTAAAGAAACTGTTATTTCCTATTGTATTCCTCTTTTTGCGGAAGGTAAATGCATAGGAATTATGAGATTAGATACCGAACTCTCGGCTTTGCAGAAAATTGTTTCTCCCTTAAAGCTAAAACATAGCGGTTATGCATTTTTAGTTTCCAGTATTGGCACAATTATTACTCATCCTGCTGATTCCCTCACTTTCAATGAAAGTATCTTTAGTTTGGCAGAAGCTACTAATGACAAGCAATTAAGGCAAATTGGCAAAAAAATGATTAACGGGGATATTGATTTTGTTCACTTACAAAATAATGCTGTTTTTGGTGATTCCTGGCTGTATTATGCCCCCCTCATTACGAATAATTGGTCGTTAGGAATTGTTATAGCTCACGAAGATATAGTCGGTGACCTCAATCTTTTATTGATTATTCAAACCCTATTCTCGGTAATTATCTTTTTAACTATATCCCTCATTGTTTATTATAGAACTTTAAGCATTTCCAGACCTATCCGCCTCTTTATGGAAGTTGCTAATAAAATTGGTCAGGGCGATTTTGATGCAAAACTGCCATCAACCGGTAACAGCTATGAAATAGACCGCCTTATTTTAGCTTTTGAAACAATGCAGGAATCACTGAAGGAATATATCCAAAATCTGGAAATAACGATTGAGGAAAAAAACCGTATTGAAGCGGAAGTAAAAATTGCTTCAGAAATTCAACGCAAATTGATTCCCGAAAATACTCTTCATCCCTACGGAATACAGGAACTTCGCTGTTATGGCATTCTGGAACCGGCAGGAGATATAGGGGGTGATTTATACGATTTCTTTCCTGTTGATAAGTCCCATTTCCTTTTTGTGATAGCTGATGTTACAGGAAAAGGGATTGTTGCCTCAATGACAATGACAATGGTCTCTACCTATTTAAGAACTGTTTCTACCTATCACTACACGACAGGTGAGATAATGCAAAATCTGAATAATTTCCTCTGTAAACAAACCTCTGCTTCTAATTTCGTAACTGCCCTTTTAGGTATATTAAACCTGAAAAACGGAAAACTGGAATTTTCTAATGCAGGACATACACCACTCATCATTAGAAATATTGATAATGACTATAAGATAATTTCCGAAACACATTCCAGTCCCTTAGGGGTTTTTGAAAATATAGTTATTGGCTCTGCCGCTATTACCCTGGAAAAAGGTGATGAAATAATCCTTTTCACCGATGGCATTACGGAAACATTGAATCCTGCAGAGGATTTTCTGGAATTAAAAGGTCTGGAAAATATTATCACAGAACTGAATTCAACGAACCCTGAACAAACTGCTGTCCAAATTTTGCAAAAAGTACATAGCTTTGCTCAAAATACACCCCAAAAAGATGATATTACTATTCTGGTGATTGACTATAAAAAATGATGAATAAGAGAGGTCGAGATGGTGAGGTGGTGAGATGGCGAGGTGGATTTTTTTACAAAGAGAAAAAGAGAGAAAGAGATATAGTTAGAATGTATTTAGTGAGGTGGTGAGAAGTCAAGGGGTCGAGAGGTCTTGAGGGCGAGAGGTCAAGGGGTCGAGAGGTCAAGGGGTCGAGAGGTCTTGAGGTGCCTTCAATCTTTTTACTTTAATTCATTCTTCATTTCGGATGCAGATTTTCCCGTCAATCCTCCAACAGATATTTTTTACTTGACAGAAACCCAGTTGAGATAATGATTAGATAATGAAAGAATTGTATTTTATATACAAAGGTGTAGATATGTTTAAGGAAAGAACAGTCATCTTAATTGAAAACAATATAATTATCTATAAGCAAGGAGAAAAAGCAGATGGTCTATTTAATAAATTTTTATACACCTGAATGCTTTTTACCTAATAAAAAGGAGAAAAAATGAAAACGAAAATTACTTTCACATTTGTTGCACTGCTGCTTCTATTTTTATTCACTGCCTGTGACAAAGATGATAATAATAAACCCCCTGTTAATACGGAAATCACAGTTGCCTTGAATAATTACTGGCAGTATCAAACAGACCTTACTTCCCTTATGGAGGCGCATGATGGCACAATGGATGAGATGCAAAATGCCATTCTCAACCTGGGAAGTAAAAAGAAAAGTCGTGATGCCTTTACCCAAATAGACGCTATGGTAGAGGATTATGTTAGCCAGAGTAATGCTATAGCTGGAAAATTTGATGTTTTGGTTCAAGCGGAAAATGCTATAGTTCCTTATGGCGGGAGTAAAAACTTATTAACCGATATTGCTAAAGGTGTCTATAACAAGGCGAAGGATACCGTTGTATCAGGTGGAAAGATGGTTCGTTCCGGTTGGCGCGTGATGAGCGGTAAACAAAGTATCCGTCAGGTATTAAATGACCCAGATTCAGGTATACCCTTAATTTCAGGATGGGCAGCAACCATCCAGAAACGAAATAGTGCTCGGGATGCAAAAATTCGGGATATGATTGAACAATGGAATCCTGTAACTTCTCCTGCAGATTGTAATAATACCATTCCTTATGATGATTTACCTGGTTCTACTCCTGACGAAAAAGCAAACGCCTATTTGAATATGAGTGACGAAGACCCTGTAAAAATGGGTATGCGAAGAGATGTTATGCTTTGGAGTGATGACGAACGCCAAGCTACAGCCGAAACAGCCAAAGAACTTGGCGAAACGAGTGTAAAAGCTGTTGGTGATGCTTATGGAGGACCTTATGGTGAATGGACAAATGAAATTGTGAACCAAATGCTGGATGAAGATGAAACAGCTGATGACTGCGGCACTATGGATATTGATATTCCTGTTACGGCAAGTAAAACACTTATTATTTCCAAAGCTAATATGCCTGATGATGACCCCCGAATTACAGTTATAATGAATGCTCCCCAAAATCTGGAACAGCAATTACCTCCCGGTGAATATCATATTATTGCTTTAGCGGAAGGTTTTATACGGGGTGTGTATGAAAATCTGCAAATTGTCAAAACTTCAGTTACCAATCTTACAGCAGAATTATTAAATTTAGCAGAAAACCCCATTATCATTGAGGATTTAACTGTTCAAGAAGGTTGTCCAACGGTAAATCAACCTGTTCATTCACATCTATCCTGCGTAAGCACAATCGGGCAAGAGCTTTCTTTTGCGTGGACTGTTTCCGGAGGTTCTTATACAGGGTTTAATCCTATTGGAACAGAACTGACTTTTACCCCTACTGAAGAAAAGGAATATACGATTTCGGTAGATGTTTCGGATAATCTCAATAATCATAAAACAAGAAGTGTTTCCCTTGCCTCCTTAGGAGGAATGTTAGCTATTGACGATTGGGAAATTGGTAGTGAAGATTTCACAGATAATAAGCTGAATCCTGGCGAAAAAATAACTATTGAGCTTTTTGTTACTAATACAGGAACAACTGACCTTAGCGGTTATCATAATATTCCCTCCGGAAACGGTTTTACCTCTATGTTTAATTCAACTCATGTTGATATATCTGCTGGAACAACGATAGCTATATATGTCCCTCTTAAAATTAACAGTGAACTTAGTATAAATGAAATAACTCTGCAGTATCAATTTACAACTGAGAATCAAAACCATAACACCGTCCTGATTAGTGATTCTGTAGAACTACCAGTAGATTTTTATGTGACGATAGATGAAATTAGTGATGTAGTAACTGACCGTATTGTGAATATTACAGGAAAAATAGCAAATCCCAGCTTAACTACCGCACTATTGATATTGGATAACGATAGTGAACATTCCATTGAAATGAATTTGAATAACGGAAATTTTTCCCAGGCAGTGGTTCTGAATGGTTCAACAGCAGAAGTTTCACATACGGTTTATGTGATTGCCGTTTCCGGAGGTTTAACCGCTGAAGATACAATGACTTTTACTTCTCTGGTACCCATAATGTCTTTGCATTGTACTCTCACCTGGGATACTTCAGGAACGGATGTTGATTTCTGGATTACCGACCCCAACAAAGAAAAATGCTATTACGCTCATAGACAAACAGCCAGCGGTTTAGCTCTTGATGTAGACGATACTGATGGCTATGGTCCTGAAAATATCACTTCTACAAGCGTAATTCCCGGTGACTACATCGTGCAGGTTCATTATTATAACGACCACGATGATGAAAATGCTATCGGAACCAATTGTGTAGTAGTTGTTCGTCAAGCAGAACTTGCACCTGTAAACTATTATGGTTATTTAGCTGATACCGGAGATTTATGGACTGTAACTACCCTGCATTATGACAGCGAAAAGGGTTGGAGTATTAAACCCAATAATGCATACTCTAAAGTTAATCTTGCCACTTTACCTAAAAAGTAGGAGGTTTTTTCCCGCAGATTACACAGATTTCACGCAGATTTCGCTGATTACGCAGATTTGATTATGGAATAGGTATAGGATGAACAGGATTGGAAGGATTTATGGGATTTAATAGGTATAGGATGAACAGGATAAAAGGGATTTTAAGGGATTTAATAACTCGGAGATAATTTGTATAGACGGAGGACGCTGTTCCTCCGTTTTTTTTCCGGAAAAACGACATCCTTGTCGTTTTATGATTGACCGGGAGGTCAACATTCCGGAAAAACGACGTCCTCGTCGTTTCCTGTCCTCAATGTAAGTCAGGAGTCATTTGTGCCTTGAGAATTTTAACCTGGGAGATAACTTTTGTGGCACATATGACTCATGACGACACTTAAGACCAATCAAAAAATCATATCTGTGTTATCTGTGTAATCTGTGAGAGATGGTCGTCATGAGTCCTCACTGCCAAACGAATTAGTGTATAGCTTAAAAGTTATTTCGGCAGTGACGACTCCTGACTTGTAGTTCATCCCCTACCTATTAAATCCCTAAAATCCCTTAAATCCTGTTCATCCCATACCTATTAAATCCCCAAAATCCTTTTTATCCTGTTCATCACAGACCTATTAAATCCTTGTTTCTAAAATCAAATCTGCGTAATCTGCGTAATCTGCGTGAGAAAAAAACTTGACAGAATTTTTATCAAATTTATAAAAGGAAATATGTATAAATTTTATGGAGATTGAGAGGATATGTTAATATTAAAAGAGCAAAACAAACTACAGTATTTACATAGAAAAAATAGCATTGTCTTAACAAAGCAAACCCCATTGCCATATTTACAAAACATTAACCTATTTATCTTAACAAAGCAAACCCCATTGCCATATTTACCAAACATTATCATATTTATCTTAATAAAGCAAAGCAAATTACTGTTTCTCTATCTTCATAATATAAATATACCTACTTTAACCCTGTATTTTATAATTATTACGCAAAAGCAAAAAAATATCGGGGAGGAAATTATGAAAAAGTTATCTCTAATCATTATCTTGGTTTTCTGCTCCGTAGCACTCTTTGCCCAAAATGAGGATTGGTTCTGGGCAAAGAAAGCCGGAGGAACAAGTAATGAAAGTGGTAAAAGCATTGCTGTTGATGACAATGGAAATAGCTATGTTACAGGTTATTTTTATGGTAGTGCAACCTTCGGAACTACTACATTGTCCGGTTCTGGCATCTTTGTTGCCAAGATGGATAGTAACGGGAATTGGCTCTGGGCAAAGCAAGCCGGTGGATTATATAGTGGTTATAGTTATGGTATTGCTGTTGATGCCAATGAAAATAGCTATGTTACCGGTTATTTTTCAGGAAGTGCTACATTCGGCACTACTACATTGACCAGTAGCAGTGAATATTATAGTGACATCTTTGTTGCCAAGCTGGATAGTAGCGGTAACTGGCTCTGGGCAAAGCAAGCCGGGGGAACAGATTGTCATGATGGCTATGGCATTGCTGTTGATGCCGATGGAAATAGCTATGTTACAGGTTATTTTTATGGTAGTGCAACCTTCAGCACTACAATATTAACCAGTAATGGATATGAAGACATCTTTGTTGCTAAGCTGGATAGCAGTGGTAACTGGCTATGGGCTAAGAAAGCCGGCGGAACAAATTATGATGATGGCTATGGCATTGCTGTTGATGCCAATGGTAATAGCTATGTTACAGGTTATTTTTTAGGTGATGCTGACTTCGGAAATACTACATTGACCAGTAGCGGAGGTTCTGACATCTTTGTTGCCAAGCTGGACATTAACGGTAACTGGCGCTGGGCAAAGCAAGCCCGGGGAACAAGTTATGATAAAGGTTATAGCATTGCTGTTGATGCTAATGGAAATAGCTATGTTACAGGTGGTTTATCTGGTAGTGTTACCTTCGGCACTACTACATTGATAAATAGTGGAGAATATGACATCTTTGTTGCTAAGCTGGACATTAACGGTAACTGGCTCTGGGCTAAGAAAGCAGGTGGAACAAGTGGTGATTTTGGTAATGGCATTGCTGTTGATGCCAATGGAAATAGCTATGTTACCGGCAATTTTTGGAGTAGTGCTACATTCGGCACTACTACATTGACCAGTAGTGGAGGTTATGACATCTTTGTTGCCAAGCTGGACATTAACGGGAACTGGCTATGGGCTAAGCAAGCCGGGGGTGGAGCAATTTATGATTATGGTCAAAGCATTGCTGTTGATGCTAACGGAAATAGCTATGTTACCGGTTATTTTGAAGGAGGTGCAACCTTCGGCACTACTACCTTAAACAGCTCTGGTAGTTGGGACATCTTTGTTGCAAAATTAGGAGAAGTAAATAGTATAGATTTACCTGACATTATATCCTTTAGTGGCATCCGTTCTATCTATCCTAATCCGTTTAATCCCCTAACGACTATTGACTATGAAATAAGTATGCCCGCAGATGTGAAAATTGAGGTCTACAATAATCGGGGTCAATTAGTGCGCAATTTTATATTGGGATATAAAGAGCAGGGAAGTTATAAATTAACTTGGGAAGGCGAAGATAATAATGGCTGCCTCTGCAGTACGGGTATTTATTATATTAGAATGCAGGCAGGCAAGGAGATTTATATTAAGAAAGCAGTCCTATTGAAATAAAGAAGGGGGGATGCCATTCCTCCGCTTTGTTTCACGCAGATTACGCAGATTACGCAGATTTGATTTTTGAAACAAGGATTTAATAGGTAGGGGATGAACAGGATAAAAGGGATTTTAAGGGATTTA
>Ga0209201_1004236_pt1 | contig 11743 bp, 9 predicted proteins | sample AD_UKC055_MetaG_FD_184411 | JGI IMG/M metagenome (GOLD analysis project Ga0209201, IMG submission 184411) | Active sludge microbial communities of municipal wastewater-treating anaerobic digesters from USA - AD_UKC055_MetaG (SPAdes) (version 2) | ecosystem: Engineered > Bioreactor > Anaerobic >... | reverse complement strand
GGCGCCGTAATTAAAGTAGGTTTAATCAACGATATTGCTAATCTCATAGCCGGGGCTGGCCAAAATAACATTTTTCTGCTTTATTCTATTATTGTCTGGGGCTCAGTCCTAGTTTCTGCTTTCGTTGACAATATCCCCTATGTGGCCACAATGTTGCCGGTTATTAATGCCCTGACTATGCAACTAGGTGTAAGCCCCTATCTTTTTTATTTTGGACTACTCTCTGGCGCTACCCTGGGTGGTAATATTACTCCCGTTGGCGCCTCTACTAACATTACCGCCCTTAATATCTTAAAGAGGGAGGGTTATCATGTTTCCTTTAGAGAATTTATAAAATATAGTCTCCCTTTTACTTTAGCGGCAATTATTTCTAGCTATCTCTTTATCTGGTTTGTCTGGCATTAAATAAAAATTGTTGTTGGGTTACTAACAAAAAACTTAAAAAATATCTTTATTATAATCCAAGCAATTCAGCAATTTTTTGACCAAACTCCTGGGCTGCGGCTGGACCATTAGCAGTAATAATTTGGCCGTCCACCACGACTGGCTTATCTACATATTTCGCACCGCTTTCTTCGAGAATCTGAACAGCACTTCTATCTTCGGGGCTAGACCAAACTGTAGCCTCTTTGTCTTTAAGTACGCCAGCCTTAGCCACAATAACCGGTGAAACACAAATAGCAGCCAGAATCTTCTTTTGGCCTAAAGTAGATTGTACTAATTGGTACGAATTATCATTATCTAAATGTTCTAAACTACCAGATCCGCCAATAAAAATAACCGCGTCAAAATCAGCTGGATTAACATCAGTGACTAATAAATCAACGGTTACTTCTCGGCCACCCACTCCCCGTGCCACCCCAGCCTTATTAGAAGCGGTTTTAACTATAACTCCCCGCTCCTCTAAAATAGCTTTAGGCTCAAAATACTCTTCATCACGAAAATTCTCAGAAGCCACCACCATTACCACCTTTTTATTAGAGATACTCACTGAATTTGGCTGATCAGTTACGGAGACAATAGATTGATTTTTATTCTTCTTGCTCTTTGGTCCTAAATAAAAATAAAGACCAAGCACTACAAGAATAACTACTATAACAATAAATGTTTTGTTCATATTTTTTTCTTTATATTATTAATAATTCTATTAACATTATATAACCACTATATCATTTTTTCAACTTAATTAATCTTTCAAAATTACTCTAATTATCGTATAATGTTCTTAATGAAAGAGGCCTATCTTTATAAACAATTAAAAGATCACCATGTCCGCTGCCTAAATTGTCACCATTATTGCCATTTAGAACCAGGGCAAAAAGGTATTTGTGGTGTTCGACAAAATATTGACGGCCGACTATATTCTTTAAATTTTGGGCAAATAATAGCTCTAAATATTGACCCTATCGAAAAAAAACCGCTATTTCACTTCCTGCCGGGCTCGCTATCTTTATCTCTAGCCGCAGTGGGGTGCAATTTTAAGTGTCTCTCCTGTCAAAACTGGTCAATTTCTCAAGCTGGACATTTAATGCCCCAAACAAATTGGGGTACTAATATTACTCCCGAGGAAATAGTAGAAATTGCCCTAAAAAATAATATACCCTCTATCTCCTATACTTATACTGAACCGACGGTCTTTCTGGAATATGCCCTAGATACTATGAAAATTGCCAGAAAAAAAGGCTTAAAAAATATCTGGGTCAGTAATGGTTACATGTCTCCAGAAGCGCTGGAATTAATTTCACCCTATTTAGATGCTACTAATATTGACTTAAAAGGATTTAGCTTAGCGTTTTATCGTAAAAACTGCAGCGCTACCCTAGAGCCAATTTTAAATAACTTAATAGCTATTAAAAAGAAAAAAATTTGGCTGGAGATAACTACCCTGGTTATTCCTGGCCTTAATGATGATAATCAATCTTTAGGGGGCATAGCTAACTTTATAGCCCACAAATTAGGTCGTAATATCCCTTGGCATTTATCACAATTTTCTGGGGCTATTTCCTGGAAACTACAAAATATTGAAGATACACCGGTAGAAACCCTGGAAAAAGCCTATCATCTTGGCCGACAAGCGGGTTTACAATATGTATATATTGGCAATGTTTGGGGAGAAAAATATGAAAATACCTATTGTCCTAAATGTGGTGCTTTAGTGATTGGACGACAAGGCTATCATATTACCCGAAAAGACATCAACGGTCATTGTCCAGCTTGTAATTATAATATTCTTAATAAAATAATATGATTACTTTTGCTTGTTTATCACCCCATGCCCCTATTTTCCTTCCAGAAGTTGGCAGTCCTGAAGATCGTGAATTAGTCAAAAATACCATTACTAGTCTTAAATCTTTAGGCGCCAAACTAAAAAAGGCTAAGCCCGAAATAATTATTATCTCCTCGCCACACACTGATTGGGGTATTAATGTACCTCTCTATTTTTTAGATCCGCCCGCTTCTTTTAAAGTAGTAGATTACCAAACCCCAGATGAAATTATAATTGACCCAACCCGCAAGTCCATCATCTATCCTATTATAACTACCCTGGATTCGCCACAACAACACTATCAGTGGGGGCAAACATTATATAATGATCTGCTTAAAAATTGTGCCTTAAACATTGCTCTAGTGGGCAGTGGTGACATGTCGCACTGTCTAAAAATAAATGGGCCCTATGGTTTTCACCCCGATGGTCCTCAATATGATCAAGCCCTAGCTGAAGCTCTAAAGAAAAAAGATATTGCCACTATTTGGCAATTGGATGAACTTTATCCTGAGGCCGGTGAATGTGGCCTTAGATCTTTTACCTTTATTTTAGGCATCCTAGAAGCCGCAGGACTTAATTACCAGCCGCAAATTTTATCTTATGAGGGTCCATTTGGTGTTGGCTATTTAGTTGCTAATATTAAAATTAATCATTAATAAAACTATATGACTCCTTTAGCCAATTTAGCAAAACAAGCGGCCGAAACTTATATCACGACCAAAAAAATTATTAAGCCCCCTAAAAATTCCCCCCCTACCTTCCTCAAAAAAAGAGCAGGCGTCTTTGTTACTATTGAAGAAAAAGACCAAGAACTACGAGGCTGTATTGGCACCTATCTGCCAGTAAGAGAGAACATAGCTGAAGAGACTATTTATAACGCTATAGCCGCCGCTACTGAAGATTATCGTTTTATGCCTATCCAAAAAAGTGAATTGCCCAATCTTGTCTATACTGTTTCTATTTTAGGTCAACCGGAACAAATCCGAGATATTGCCGATTTAAATCCTAAAAAATATGGAGTAATTGTCTCCACTCCCGACCACTGCAAAACTGGCCTCCTTTTACCTGACCTGGAAGGAATAGATACTGTAGAAAAACAAATTATGATTGCCTGCCAAAAAGCCGGCATTAATCTCGCCCAAGAAAAAATCGTTCTTTATCGTTTTACTACAGAAAAGTATCAATAAATAACAGCTGGATAACATTACTGCTCCTGTCTCTGCTTAACTAAAGCCATAAATCTACTACACCACAAATTGACTATTATATAAAGCAGTATAAAATCCATTTTGTGCTAACAATTGCTTATGCGTCCCCTGCTCTACAATACAACCGTCACGCATTACTAAAATTAAATCAGCATTACGAATAGTGGATAGTCGATGGGCAATAATAAAGCTAGTCCGGCCCTCCATCATTTTATCCATAGCCGCCTGAATTAAAATTTCGGTACGAGTATCTACTGAGCTGGTGGCTTCGTCTAAAATAAGCATCGGGGTATTGGCTACAATAGCCCGCGCTATAGTTAAAAGTTGCTTCTCACCTTGAGAAATATTATCTGCTGCCTCACTAATTTCTAGCTGATAATCTCCAGGCAGAGTACGAATAAAATGATCAGCATAAGCTGCCTGAGCCGCCTTCACTACTTCTTCATGAGAAGCGTTGGTTTTACCATAGGCAATGTTTTCTTCAATTGTACCGCTAAAAAGCCAGGTATCCTGTAATACCATGCCAAAAAGCTTGCGGAGATCCGAACGTCTTAAATCTTTTATATTTACTCCATCAATTTTAATAGCGCCGCTATCTACATCATAAAAACGCATTAGTAAATTAACTATAGTAGTTTTACCGGCGCCGGTTGGTCCAACAATCGCTACTTTTTGTCCTGGTTTAATACTGGCAGTAAAATTATTAATGATTGTTCTCTGAGGCAAATAGCCAAAACTTACCTTAACAAACTCTATAGCACCTTTCACCTTTTTCAACTCAACGGGCCGGAGTGGATCTGGTATTTCCTCCTTTTCTTCTAGAAATTCAAATACTCTTTCAGCGGCAGCGGCAGTAGACTGAAAAACATTAGCCACACTAGCCATTTGGGTAATAGGACGATTAAATTGATTAAGATACTGAATAAAGGCCTGAATGCTACCAATGGTTATTCTGCCTTTAATAGCTAACCATCCGCCAAGTATTGATACTGCTACAAAACTAGCATTATCCAAAAAATTCATTATGGGGTGCAAAATACCAGAAAAAAATTGAGATTTCCAAGCATTGTTATACAGTTCATTATTAATCTTACGAAAAGTATTAATAGATTGCTGTTCACCATTAAAAGCTTTAACAATAGTATGGCCAGAAAACATTTCTTCTACATGACCATTAATTGCTCCTAAAGAAACCTGATGATTAAAAAAATATTTCTGTGATTTTTTAATGATTAGTCTCGCTAATAAAAAACCAAGCGGCAAAATAATGAGGGCAATTAAAGTTAACTGCCAACTAATAATAATCATCATTATGAGAATGCCAACAATAGTGGTAACGGCGGTAACTACTTGAGTCAAGCTTTGATTAAAACTGTGACTGATAGTGTCTACATCATTAGTTACTCGGCTAAGAATATCTCCATGATTCTGACTGTCAAAATAACGCAAGGGTAAACGATTAATTTTTAAAGAAATACTCTTTCTTAAATTAAAGGTAACTTTTTGAGTAATTCCCACCATAAGCCAGCCCTGCAGATAACTGCATAAAGCGCTGATTATATAAATACCGACTAAAATTGTTATTAAGTGGAGAATGGCGGAAAAATCAATACCTCCTTGAGTAATATTCTTCAAGCCATCAACAATTTTATTAGTAATGTCACCCAATATTTTAGGACTGATGACACTAAAAATAGTGCTAGCCATGGCTAAAAATAAAACCAAAATGATAGAAACGTAATAGGGTCTTAAATATTTAATAAGTTTGCGCATTGTACCTTTAAAATCCTCAGGCTTTTCCACAAGACCCCGCATTCCCCTGCCGCGTTGATGACCCAACCCACTTAGTCGTAGTCCTTGAGGCGGTAAATGAGTAGAAGTAGTATTTGATTTTACTTTATCTTGGGACATAATATTTTACCTTAAAATCTGGCTAGCTCTTCAGGCGCCAGTTGTGAAGCAGCAATTTCACGATAGGTCTTACAGGTCCGTAACAAACTTTTATGAGTACCCTGTCCCACTATTTCGCCTTTGTCTATCACTATTATCTTATCGGCATTCATAATGGTGGCAATACGTTGAGTAACAATAATAACGGTCTTACCTTTAGCTTCTGTCTTCAAGGCATGCCTCAGGGCTGTATCGGTCTTAAAATCCAGGGCCGAAAAGCTATCATCAAAAAGATAAAGCTCGGGATTTTTAGCCAATGCCCGGGCAATAGCTAAACGTTGCTTCTGCCCTCCAGAAAAATTACTACCGGCCTGAGCAATAGAGCTATCAAATGTCTGTTCCAACTCCTTAATAAACTCTAAAGCTTGAGCAGTAGCAGCGGCCTGTAAAATTTCTTCCTGGCTAGCACGAGGATTACCATAAATAATGTTATCTTTAATAGTGCCCGAAAATAGCATCGCTTTTTGGGATACATAACCAATGCGTTCTCGCAAATCCTTTTGTTTCATAGCCCGCACATCTATATCATCAACTAAAACCTGCCCATTGGTAGCGTCATAAAACCGAGGAATAAGATTAATAATTGTTGATTTACCACTGCCAGTACTGCCGACAAAGGCCGTGGTCTCACCCGGCAGAGCAATAAAAGAAATATTATGTAAAACTGGCTCAGCAGCACCAGGATAAGTAAAGGTAACATTCCTAAATTCTACCTTCCCACCCCTCCTAGGAGCTTTTACTGGGTTAACTGGATCTTGAATTTGAGATTCAGTTTCCAATACTTCAGTAATCCTCTTGGCCGATACTGCAGCCCGAGGAAGATTCATAAAAATAATGGAAATCACTAAAAAGGCAGATACAGCCTGCATGGAATATTGTAAAAAAGCCAGCATATTGCCGACCTGTAAATTACCAGCCTCAATATGATGCGCGCTAAACCAAACAATAGCAATCATCATAAAATTCATAATAAGCATCATGGCAGGTTGAAGGACAACCATTAATCGATTAACTAAAAGATGAATTCTAGTTAAGTCTTGGTTAACCTTATTAAATTTTTGAGCCTCATATTCTTCTTTGCCAAAAGCCCTAATAACTCTCAAGCCGGTAAGAATTTCTCTAGTTACTGAATTTAATTTATCTACTAATTTCTGTAATTTAGTAAATTGAGGCATAACTATATAAAAGAGCACCAGCACTATAGCAATTAAGGCCAGTACCGCTACCGCCATAATCCAGGACATTGATGGAGCTAAACGATAAGCCTTAAAAGTAGAAAGTATACCCATTAACGGGGCTAATAGGGCGATACGGCAAAGCATTATGGTAACTTGCTGAATTTGTTGAATATCATTGGTACTACGAGTAATAAGCGAAGCAGTGGAAAATTTATTAAACTCAACCAGGGAAAAATTTTCTATCTTAGCAAAAACCATATTCCGCAAATCTCTAGCGAATCCCGTACCAATGCGTGATGACAAATAACTCGCCCCCAACATTGCTAATCCGCCGGCGATAGTAATAAGAATCATGGTCAAGCCACTATGAAAAATCATTCCGACGTTCTGGCCCATGATTCCCTGATTAATAATTTTGGCCATATAGTCTGGCAAAGCTAAGGTAGCCGACGCCTGGCCATAGGTTAGGGCAACCAAGGCTAATAATGGCCAAATATATGGTTTAAGATATTTTAAGAGTTTAGTCATGTAAATTTAATAAAAAATTCTCTACTTCAGTTATACCAACTATTATAGATATAAAAGTCTTGAAAATGCCTGTTTTGCATTGTATCAGTTTGCCTGATTTTGGACAAGCAACAATTATTAATTAAAAAGAAAGATATTAACAACTTCAAAAATTCTTTAGCTTTAGTACTATTAGTCCGGGGAATCATACTGCTTCTGTTTTATGACGTGTTATAAAGCACCATTTAGTAGCTTCAATTAAAAGAATATTTAAAAATCCAATACCCAACAGCAAGCTCCAGTCAAAAAGACTTAAGGATGTTGTTTTTAAAAGTGTTTGCAACGGCGGTAAATAAAGACCGGCTAATAGCATAAAAACCCCAAAAAGAAGAGCCCAATTTAAAAACTTATTAGAAAAATGATTAAAATGCCAAATATTTTTTCTTAAACTTCGACAAGAAAGGATATAAAAAAGTGAATCAATGGCCAATCCGGCAAAAATAATAGATTGAATATGAGAGAGTGTATAGCCCGAATATTTCATTAACCAGAAAAATAATCCCAAAAGAAAAATATCAGTTATTATCCCAATAATAAAAACTAAAAATCTCATTTCTCTCGTTAGCAAAGGCGTACTATGGCCACCTGGTTTTTGTTTCATTAAATCTTTTTCTTTGGGCTCAAACGCTAAAGCTAAAGATAATGGTCCATCTTCAATTAAATTCACCCATAAAATCTGGACGGCGACAATGGGCAATGGTAGACCTAATAATAAACTAGCCCCTACCAATATCACCTCAGTAAAACTATCAGATAAAAGATAGGTAATAACTTTTCTAATATTATCTAAAATCGCTCGTCCTTCTTCAACTGCAGCCACAATGACTGAAAAATTATCAGTTAATAAAACTAGGTCAGCAACTTCTTTGGCAACATCAGTGCCAGAGCCCAAAGCTACTCCAACGTCGGCTTGTTTTAAGGCCGGCGCATCATTAATACCATCACCGGTCATTGCCACAACTTCTCCCCTTTCCTGCCAAGCTTTTATTATTCTTAGTTTATGCTTCGGTTCAACCCGGGCGTAAATTTTGATCTTAGGTAGAATCTTTTTAAGTTCTTCATCAGATAAATTCTCTAATTCTTTCCCTTCTAAAATATTATCATCCTCAATCTTCATTCCTATCTTTTCAGCAATTGCCTTGACCGTTAATGCATGATCACCGGTAACAATAATTGGCCGCATTCCTGCACGATAACAAGCCTGAATTGTTGCTTTGGCATCTTCCCGTATAGGATCTTCTAAGGCAAAAATCCCCACAAATATTAAATCGTTAATATCCTGCTGACTTAAATCTGGGGAACATTCTTTTAAATTTTTATACGCTACTGCTAATAATCTATAACCTTGGCTCGTTAACTCTTCATATTTTGACTTAAATTCTTCTATTTTTTCTTTAGTTAGCTCCTCTATGCCACTTTCCCCTTTAATATATTTTGATTTCTCCAATAAAATTTCTGGCGCTCCTTTAACATATAAAACATAATCATCACCAACAATTTTTCGTAAACTCGCAGAATATTTATATTCAGAGCTAAAAGGAATCTCGTCTATTTCTTCCTCACTTTGCAAAAATTGATTTTGCAAAATTCTCCTTTCCCCAGCCCTAGCAATCAAGGCCTTCTCGGTTGGCAGTCCTCGAATTCTCCATTTTTGCGGTGAATCATCAGGATTTTCGACAAACGCCTCGCTAGACAAAATAGCAATTTTAAAAGCTAACTCTTCCTGGAGTTGAGGATAAAACTCAGTAACTTGCATCTTGGCCTTTGTCAAAGTACCAGTTTTGTCAGAACAAATAATGCTTGTGCTACCTAAAGTTTCAGCTGAAGCTAATTTTCTAACCAATCCTTTTCTCTGAAAAATCCTTTGCATACCAGTGGCTAAAATCAATGTCATGGCTACCGGCAAACCTTCAGGAATTCCCGCCACAGCAACAGCCACTGCAGTGGTAAACATCTCAACAATATCTCCACCAGTTAATACTCCTTCAATAAAAATTACAAGGCAAATTACTCCAATTATTATCCCAACAATTTTGGAAAAATGAATCAATTTTTTTTGATAAGGAGTTTTCTCTTCTTTGGTTTCTTTTACCAAAACACTAATCTTACCAATCTCTGTCTCCCGGCCTATTGCGGTAATCACTGCTTTCCCCCTGCCATCTTCAACTACTGTCCCCATATAAACCATGTTGTCTCGATCTGCCAACGGTGTATTCTCTAGTAATGAATTAATATTCTTAATCGCCGGCAGCCATTCACCCGTTAAGGCTGCTTCGTTAACTTTTAAATTATGGCTCTCAATTAATCTTCCATCGGCCGGCACTTTATCCCCTGGTCTTAGCAAAATAATATCTCCAGGCACCAAATTCTCAGCTGAAATTTCCTCTTCTTTACCATCCCTAAAAACAATAGCTTTTATACTTAAGGCCCTTCTTAATTCTCTTAATGCCTGTGAAGCTTTTTTCTCTTGGACAAATCCAACAATGGCATTTAAAACAACCGCTGCAAAAATTACAATGCTGTCAGTGTGCTCTTTTAACAATAAAGTGATAATACCAGCGATAAATAAAACATAAATTAAGGGACTTTTAAATTGCTCTAAAAATATTTTAAAAGCCGACAAGGGTTTCTCTTCGGGAAGTTTATTTATCCCTAATTGTTGCTGACGTTTTTTAACCTCCTTTTTCGAAAGCCCTTTTTGAGCATCAGGGACTAATTTTTGAATAACCTCCTCAGCTGTAAATGAATGCCACATAATCTAGGGATTTATAAAATAATTATGGATATTATATATAACATTTAATCTACCTCTAATTACCCACTGTTTTGTATATTATCATAATATATCCTCTTGTGGAATTAGCAATGCCCTTTTAAAAACAATCCTGAAGTTTTAAGAATAGTATTAATCGCACTCATTGGCTTGCTTTTTATATCTCAGAAGTGAACCAGGGAATAAAAACCTTGATGCAATAGGCGGAATTATCTTGGCTAACTCAAAAAGTAATGTTTACATCATTGAAAGTGTTAAAGCACTCCAAACACTCTAAAAATTTTTTCTTGCCGAATTGAAAAAATTTAAAGGTTCGTAGATTAATCTCCTCCTTTTTCTAGTACGAATATTCTCTCTAAATCTTCGATAAATTTTGTAGGCTCTTTCTTTATAACTTCTCTATAATACTTAAAATCTTTATATCTTTCATCAAAATTTTCAAAACAATCTTTAATCTTTTCTACTATTAAAGAAATATTTTCCTCCTTGTCTTCAAATTTGTATTCACTTAGAATCGGCACATCTTCATAAAACGCTGCACTACCTCGTTCCCCGGTTATAACACAACATCCTAAAATTGCTGCTTCCCTTGGAATTCTATCCTTCCCCGGATGATTGCCAAAATCAATATAAACTTTTGCTTTTTGAAGGATTTCAATAACTTGGTTAGGGGTCATATTAAGAATGGGGATAAATTTAATATCTTTTGCTTTTTTCATAATCTTTTTTGTAAACTCACGGCCCTTTCGGGGATTATATATTACTACATTTTCTTTTTTAGATAAGTCTGTTTGTGTTTTTAAAAAATCCTCATTCAAGTGATCAGAGAGATAAAATACTTTTTCTTTTGATATCTCTTGTTGAAGCAAATAATTCAAAGCATAAAAACTTTGAACTAAATAAAAATCGACATTTTGGATTTCTTTTGGTAATTTAAGTGTGCTAAAATTAACTTTTTTATAAATTTTTCCCTCAATATCTATTAATGCTGTTTTAAAAAAAGATCTCCAAATTTTATTAATCACTCTATAAAAAAAGTATTTTCTATTACCCCAAAACGTCGGCAAATAAAAATTATCAACGCTTAACCACCACATTATTTTTTGAATATTTTGATAGTGAGATACAATTGGCAACACCCGATAAGCTTCGGGAAACAATAACACATTACTGTCTGAATCTTCAATATTTTTTGTCACTGGATTATTATATTTTTTATAAAAATTATGGATTGGATTTGAATCCTTATAGGGATAATAAAGATACGCTCCAATTTTTAAATCATTTCGTAGGTGATAAACTAATTGATGCAAAAGTTCAGGGCCTCCACTAGCTCGATTAGTAGGCAAAAAAACATAAACTTTACTATTTTGAGATATTTTTATACTCATACGTTCTATATTTAGAAATTCCTAATGCTGACCTTACTGCTTCGTCCATATTGTAATATTTATATTCTGCCAGGCGACCGACAAAATAAATATTTTGTTTTTTTAACTGTTCTGCTTCTTTTGAATATTTTTGAAAAAGTTCTTTATTCTTTTCATCCAAAACTGGATAGGCCATAAAACCTTCACTCCCCGGATACTCAATACCAATAGTAGTTTTTCTATGATTTTGCTGGGTTAATTTTTTAAATTCAATAATTCTTGTAAAATCATAATCATTCGGATAATTCACTACTGCTGATGGTTGATAACTTTCTTGATTAAATGTTTGAAAATCTAATTTTAAATAACGGTAATCAAGTTTACCAAATCTATAATTAAAAAATTCGTCAATCGGGCCAGTGTAAAATAAA
>Ga0209201_1004235_pt1 | contig 11747 bp, 8 predicted proteins | sample AD_UKC055_MetaG_FD_184411 | JGI IMG/M metagenome (GOLD analysis project Ga0209201, IMG submission 184411) | Active sludge microbial communities of municipal wastewater-treating anaerobic digesters from USA - AD_UKC055_MetaG (SPAdes) (version 2) | ecosystem: Engineered > Bioreactor > Anaerobic >... | reverse complement strand
AGGAACCACGGCGCATTCCCGGCCAAGTTGCCCGCCCCGGACAAGAAATTGTATGCACAGCCACATGCTTGGCCCGCCCGCACCCATCAAAAAGAAGTTGCGGCACGTGGGCATGCCTAAAGCATCCCACACGCAACACCTGCCGGATCGCCCATCACGCCCCGGCCACACGCTCTCTCATGAAAAAGTTCTCCATCGCCATCGGGTCCGATCACGCCGGCTTCCAGTACAAGGAAGCCATCAAAGCCATGCTGCTCGCAGAAGGCCACACCGTGCGGGACTTCGGCACCTACAGCGCCGCCAGCTGCGACTATCCGGACTTCATCCGCCCAACCGCCGAGGCCGTCGCCCGCGGTGAATTCGAGCGCGGCATCGTCCTGGGTGGCTCCGGCAACGGCGAGGCCATCGTCGCCAACCGCGTCAAGGGCGTGCGCTGCGGCCTGTGCTGGAACGAACAAGTCGCCATCTGGAACCGCTCGCACAACGACGGCAACGTCCTCTCCATCGGCGAGCGCACCGTCACGCAGGACGAAGCGCTTCACATCGTGAAAGTCTGGCTCGCCACCGAGTTCGAAGGCGGTCGCCACCTGCCCCGCGTCCAGAAAATCGACGCCTAAACGGCGCTTCAGCCTCCGCTCATCACCTGGATGATCCGTACGATCGGCAGGAATAGAGCGATCACGATCCCGCCGACGACCACCGCCATGAGCACGATCATGGCGGGCTCGATTAACGCTGTCAGTCCGACGACGGCCCGCTCCACCTCCTCGTCGTAGATGTCGGCCACCCGGGTGAGCATCGCGGGCATGGCGCCCGTTTCTTCCCCCACCGCGATCAAACTCACCGGCATCGCGGGGAAAAGCGGGCTGTCGCCGAGCGTGCGCGACAACGACTCCCCCGCACGCACACGCCCGACCGACTGACTGATCGCATCGGCCACCGGGGCATTGCCACTCGTATCGCGCGCGATCTCCAGTGCCTGCAGGATCGGCACCCCGCTGGCGAGCAACGTCCCCGCCGTCCGTGCAAACCGCGCGATGCTCGTCTTCAGCCAGAGCTCGCCCAGTAAAGGGACGCGCAACAGCCACGCATCATAACGTGCCCGCCCCGCCGGCGTGCGACACCAGCGCCACACGCCCAAAACCGCCGGCGCGCCCAGCCCAATCACCCAGGTCCAGTGAGCCCCGAGGATCTCTGCACACCCGAGCACCCACTGAGTGAGCCACGGGAGCGATTGCCCGCGCAACTGCTCGGCAAACAGCGCCTGAAAGCGCGGAACCACCCACACCATCAAAGCCGCCACGATGCCACCTGCCACGACCACGATCGTCGCGGGATAGACCATCGCGGCCTTCACCTTTCCGCGGACCCGTTCGCCGTTCTCCAGAAAACGCGCCAACCGGTCCAGCACCGCCGCGAGCGCCCCGCCTGCCTCGCCGGCCCTGACCATGTTCACGTACAATGTGCTGAAAACATCCGCCCGACGCGCCAGCCCTTCCGCCAGCGTCCCGCCCGCACGGATTTCCAGTGCCAGCGACTCCGTCAGCTCCCGCACCGCGTCCCTCCGCTCCTGCCGCGCAAGCACATCCAGCGCGCGCACCAGCGGCACACCCGCGTGCAACATCTCCGCCAGCTGACGCGTCCACACTGCCAGCAGCTGCCCGCGCATCGGGCGCAGACCAGCCCGCCACGGTGCACACATCGTCTGCCATCGCGGCAACCAGCCACCCTTCCCTGCGACACCTGGCCACGACTCCTCGCTCATACAAAACGCATCGCCTCCTCCAGTGAAATCTCACCGGCACACACCAGACGCCACGCCTCGTCGCGCAGGCTCCGCCAGCCAGCCTCCCGCAAGATACGCCGCAAGACCTGCGCTGGCGCTCCCGCGCTGATCGCCTCGCGCAACTCCGGGAAAACCGGCGCCCATTCGAAAATCCCAACGCGCCCCCGGTGGCCGCTTCCCCTGCACGCCGGACAGCCGGAGGCACGCCACCCGGCCGTGAGCGCAGCTCCCGCGACAGGCGCCCACTCGCCAGCGAGCGCCCCATCGAGAGAAACCGACTCACGGCGGCAGTCGGGGCAGAGCCGGCGCACGAGGCGCTGCGCGAGCACGCCCTCCAACGTCGCGCCCAATAGAAACGGTTCCACGCCCATATCAACCAGTCGCGTGACGGCGCCCATCGCATCCGGCGTGTGCAACGTCGTCAGCACAAGATGTCCGGTGAGCGAAGCCTGGATCGCGATCTGCGCCGTCTCCGCATCGCGGATCTCGCCGACCATGATCGTATCGGGATCCTGCCGCAGAAACGCGCGCAGCGCAGAGGCAAAGGTGAGCCCGGCAGGCAGGTTCACGGGCACCTGCATGATGCCGTCGATCTCGTACTCCACGGGGTCTTCGACGGTGAGAATCTTGCACTCGCCATCGTTGAGCCGGCGCAACCCGGCGTAGAGCGTCGTCGTCTTTCCCGAGCCGGTAGGGCCGGTCACGATGAGGATGCCGCACGGTCTTGCCAGCCGCTCCTCCAGCCCGGCGCGCATCTGCGCGGGCAGGCCCAGCTCGCTAAGATCGAGGCCGATCGACGACTGATCGAGCACGCGCAACACCACGCTTTCGCCAAACTGGGTGGGCAGCACCGAGACCCGCAGATCGATGGCGCTCCCCGCGTGCCTGTGGTGGATGCGCCCGTCCTGAGGTGTACGCCGCTCGGCGATGTCGAGATCGGCCAGCACCTTGATGCGGGAGATGATCGGAAGCGCGAGCGCCCCCGGCAGCGTCTCGATCTCGCGCAACGTCCCATCAACCCGCAACCGCACTTTCAACGCCTCGGCAAAGGGCTCGAAATGCAGATCGCTCGCCCGTTCCTCGATGGCCTGGTGAAGTAGCCGGTCGACCAGATCCACCACTTTCCGCTGCGCGGCAAGCACGGCGAGCTCCTCGGGCGCGGGCTCCCTGGACTCTCCGACGCCCCCGCCGGCGCCTGTCTCCACCGGGCCAGTTTCGCCACCGTAGTGCCGCTGGACCAATCCCGCCACGCCCGCCGGATCGGCAATCACCAGCCGTACCGGTTGTCCAATGAGAAACGCGACCCGCCCCGCCAGCCCGGGATCGCATGGATCGCGGGCGAGCACAGCCACGTGCGAATCCTCGCGACGCCACGGCACCACGCCATGCCGCCGTGCAAAGCCTGCCGGGAGCAATCCGACCAGCTCCGCCGGCGCCCGCTCGGGCGTCATCTCCACCCAGCCACAGCCCAAATACCGCCCCAGCGCCTCAAGCAGCTCGCCACGCGTCAGCAACCGGGCTGATAGCGCCAGCGAGGACACGGACTGTCCTGTATGCCGGCTCGACTCATGCAGCTGCGCCAGCACCGCAGGCTCGGCGAGCGCCGCCTGGTTTAGTGCCTCAACAACGATGTGGTCTGGCCGAAAGTTCACCGAGGGGAAAGGGGCTGCCCGCACAGGGCCGATCCGGCTGATCCAACCAAAAGAAAACCCGGACGTGTCGACCGTCCGGGCTCTGGGCTTAAATATCGCGCAACTTGTGCCCCATCTGGAGCAGCTTGTCGCGCATCACGACGGGGTCCTGCGCCTTGTCGAGGGCTTCGTCGGGGTTGACGAGCTCCCGGTTCACGAGGCTCATCAGATGGGTATCCATCGTGATCATGCCCAGGTTGGCGCCAGTCTGGATGTCCGAGCTGATGCGGAAGGTCTTGTTTTCGCGAATCAGCGAGGAGATCGACGTGGTGTTGATCATGATCTCGTAGCCGGCGATTCGGCCGCCGCCGATCTTCTTGCACAACACCTGGGAAATCACCGCCACCAGCGACGACGCCAGCTGGGTGCGAATCATCTCCTTCATGTTGGCCGGAAACGCATCGACGATACGGTCAACGGTCTTGGCCGCGCTGTTCGTGTGCAACGTCCCAAACACCAAGTGACCAGTTTCGGCCGCGCTGATCGCGGCCTCGATCGTCTCCAGATCGCGCATTTCACCGACGAGGATGATGTCCGGGTTCTGACGAAGCGCGCGGCGGATGGCCTCCGAGAAACTTGGCACGTCCACATGGACCTCGCGCTGGGTCACGATACAGCGTTTGTGCGGGTGATAGTACTCGATCGGGTCTTCGATCGTGATGATGTGACCCTCGCGGTTCTCGTTGATGTAGTTGATCATCGAGGCGAGCGTCGTGGACTTACCGGAGCCTGTCGGCCCCGTCACCAAGATCAGGCCGCGCGGTCTGTAGAGCAGCTCGTGCAGTTTATCGGGCAAACCGATATCACGCAGGCTAAACATCTTGTACGGGATCTGGCGGAGCACCATGCCGTAGTTGCCCTTGGTCTTGAGCACGGAGACGCGGAAGCGGGCCCGGTCGAGAAACGCGAAACCGAAGTCGGCACCGCCATTCAACTTAACATTCTGCACATGAAGGTCCGGCGTAATCGATAGCATGAGCTTCTCGGTATCGGCCGCGGTCAAAATCGGACCGTCGATGGGCGTCATGCTACCGCTGATGCGCAGACAGGGCGCCTGGCCTACCTGCAAGTGAAGATCTGAGGCGTTTTGGTCCACCATCAGATCCAGCAGATCGTTCATTTCATAACTCATGGGGCTTCTTGGGTTGGCGTTAAATTGGCTGATGTTAAAGAGAATCGCCAGCGGTGACGGAAACTACTTCTTCCAGCGTGGTCAAACCAGCGCTTGCAACCTCCAGCCCGCAATCCCGCAGGCTCCGCCAACCGCGTGCATGCGATTGAGCCCGCAATACTGAGGAAGATACGCCATTTTGCACCGCCGAACGCACCGTTTCATCGATGTCCAAAATTTCGTAAATTGCCAGCCGGCCGTGGTAACCAGTACCATGGCACGCCACGCAACCGACCCCGCGCCGCCAGCTCGTCGAGACTGCACGCGGCCACTCCGCGTGCGGCCACCAGCGCCGCACATGCGCATCGGGCCCTGCGCACCGATCACAGACTCGCCGCACCAGCCGCTGCGCGAGCACGGCCCGAAGCGCTGAGGCCACCAAAAACGGCTTTACACCCATGTCGATGAGACGGGCGAGCGCGCCATGTGCATCGGTGGTGTGCAAGGTGGAGAGCACCATGTGCCCCGTCAGCGCCGCCTGCACCGCGATCTCCGCCGTTTCCCGGTCCCGAATCTCGCCCACCATCACCAGATTTGGCGATTGCCGAAGCATCGCGCGCAGGGCCGAGGCAAACGTCATCCCCAGCTCGCTGCGCACCGGCACCTGATTGACGCCCGCCAGCTCGTACTCGACGGGGTCCTCCACCGTGATGATCTTGCGCCCGGCGTCGTTAAGCTGCTGGAGGCCGGAGTAAAGTGTCGTCGTCTTGCCCGATCCGGTCGGTCCGGTCACCAGCACCAACCCGTCGGGCGCGGCGAACCAGCGGCCGATATGCCCCTGTGCCTCCTCGTCAAAGCCCAGCTCCGCCAGACTCGGGATGCGTGTCATCCGGTCGAGCAGGCGCAACACCACGCTCTCACCGTGTACCGTCGGCATGATCGACACGCGCAGATCCAGCTCGCGCCCGGCCACCGGCACCCGCATCCGCCCATCCTGCGGCACGCGTTTCTCGGCGATGGACAACCGCGCCATGATTTTCAGGCGTGAGACCACCGCCGCATGCCAGTCGGACCCGAGCGACTCGCCCTCCTGCAACACTCCGTCCACGCGATACCGTACCCGCAACGCCCCAGCAAGTGGCTCCACATGGATATCCGAAGCGCGCCGATGTACCGCTTGAGCAAGCAACCGCTCTACGCACTCCACCACAGGCGCATCGTCAGGTCCCCCCTCGTCACCTGATCGAATCGCCGGCGAGCCCGCCGCGATGGCCAGCGCCCGTCGCACACGCTCGGGCGACGCCAACCACGGCTCCACGCGGCGGCCGATCCGGTGGCTCAACACATCGAGCGCGGGCAGTTGCGCAGGATCGGCGCAGACAATCCGCACGCCCGCTTCGCTCAGCCTCACGGGCACGGCTTGATGACGCTGCGCCCAATCGAGAGTGACGAGCGCCAGCGCCTCGGGGGCGGCCTCCAATGGTTCCGTCTCAGCCACGCACGGCAGGTGCAGCCCGGCCGCGCGCTGCCGCCAGTCAGGCGACGACAAAAAAGCCAGCTCCCGGTTTGCACCCGGAGCCGGCGAAGCGAAATGGGGCGTCGTCATGGTCGCGTGAGTTTGAATCGCGATGACGGCACCCGAGAGCCGGAGGTTAACGTCCCAGTCCGAGGAGGAACTCGGCGTTGGTCCCCGTCTTTTTGAGCCGCTGGATGAGCATATCCATCGACTCGATCGGCCCGAGGCCCTGCATCGCGCGGCGCAGATTGTAGATGCGCAGCATTTCCTCGGGGTGGTAGATGAGCTCTTCCTTGCGCGTACCCGAACGGTCGATGTTGATCGCGGGGAAAATGCGCTTGTCGGAGAGGCCGCGGTCGAGGTGGAGCTCCATGTTGCCGGTGCCCTTGAACTCCTCGAAGATGACCTCGTCCATGCGACTGCCGGTGTCGATGAGCGCCGTGCCGAGGATGGTCAGACTGCCGCCGCCCTCGATGTTGCGCGCCGCACCGAAGAAACGCTTCGGCTTCTGGAGCGCCGTGGCCTCGACACCACCCGACATGATTTTGCCGGAGTTGGACGCGAGGGCGTTGTAGGCGCGCGCCAGACGGGTGATCGAGTCGAGCAGGATGATGACGTGCTGGCCCATCTCGACCAAGCGACGGGCTTTTTCGCCCACCATCTCCGCGGCGTGCACGTGGTTTTCCGGCATCTCGTCGAAGGTGGAGCAGACGACCTCGCCCTTCGTGTGGCGCTTGAAGTCGGTCACTTCCTCGGGGCGCTCGTCCACGAGAAGGATGATCAGCGTCGCCTCGGGGTAGTTGTTCGAAATCGAGTTGGCGATGTTGTGCAACAGCACGGTCTTGCCGGTGCGCGGCGGCGCCACGATCAGGCCGCGCTGGCCGAAGCCGATCGGCGTGAGGATGTCGATGGCGCGCATCGAGACGTCCTTTTTGTGCACGTCTTCCGACTCCACGAGGATGCGCTTGAGTGGATAGTAAGGCGTGAGCTCCTCAAACGGCGTGTGCTTCGCGATCGTGTCGGGCGACTGGCCCATCACGCGGTCGATGCGCACGGCCGACGGGCAGCGCTCCCTGTTTTGCGGCGCCTGCGCAACGACATCGAGGGCATGGCCGCGCTTGAGTCCGTAGCGCTTGATGAGCGCCTCGGGCACGTAGGTGCTTTCCGGGTAGAGCCGGTAATTGACGCCGGCATGCACGATGAAGCCGTGGCCGCGGTCGGTCATGTCGAGCCAGCCGCGGTCGCGCAGCGGGCGCTTGGCCGAGGAGATCGTGGAGAAAACCTGTTCGAGCAGCGCGCGGCGCGGGGGCAACGCGCCCTCGAAAGTCACGCCGAGATTGCGGGCAAACGAGACGAGCTCGCCCATCGGCAGCGCGTAGAGCTGGTCGATGTAGATCGGCTCGCCCTGTTCGGAGGAGACGAGCGTGGCAACGGCGGCATCGAGAGCCGTCAGATCATGGAAACGCGACGGATCGGGCAGATCGCCATACACGGGCGCGGCCGACGGCGGGGGCGGCTGCACCGGGTGCTGGTTGCCAGAACCGCCGGGCTGGCCGCCACCATGGCGCGCCTGTTTCCAGTTCTTTTTATCCTTCTTAAACTGTTTCCAATAATTGCGGTCCTTTGCGAAGGGCCGATCACCACCCTGGCGCGGGCGATCGCCGCCGCCCGGCGAGGACTCCTGGCCATGCGCCGCACCATCAGATGTGGCGGCGGCAGGTGCCTCGGCCGGAGCCGGGCTCGACTCGGTCGACGCCGCAGGAGCGGGCGCGGGCGCCGATTCCTCGCGCGAGGCCGGAGCTTGCGGAGCGGGTTCGGAGACGGGCGCCGGAGCGCGCTCGACGCGTGCCGGGCGCTCGACCGGAGCGGCAGGCGCGGGGGCAGGTTCTGGAGCGGGAGTGAAAAGTTCGCGTTGAACCTGCTCGGGGGCAGGTGCCGCCGGGGCCTCGGTGGAAGTTTCTACCGATGACGCTGACTCCTCCTTGGCCGATTTTTTTGTGGTCTTGGCTTTCGTGCGCGGAGCCCGGGGGCGACGGGTGCGGGCGGCTTTGGGCGACTCAGCACCATCCTCGGCGGGAGGCATGTTGTCGTCGTTGTCGTTCTTGGGAGGGAGGGCCATAGTAGAAAATATCGGGGAGGACCGCAGCGGGGCCACGGCAAGGGGGATTTTGGGGAGATCAGACCGCCGCCGGATAGCGCAGCATCAGCTGTCGCACTTGATCACGGAGGAAGTCGAGCGTGCCATCATTCGACAGCACAAAGTCAGAAAGTTCAATTTTACGCGCCAGAGGCAGTTGCTTCGAGATTCGTTGAAGGGCGAGCGTGCGTTCAATCCCGCGTTGCTCCAGCCGGGTCAGTTGCAGGTCCGGAGCACAGGCAACGCATACGGTGAAATCAAACATTTTCTCCAGGTTCTTCTCGAAGAGCAGGGGTACTTCTACGACCCACATCGCCTGCGGCGCGCTCTGCACCTGCCCCGCCCAGTGCCGCCGGACCTCCGGGTGTACCAGCGCCTCCAGCCAGAGCCGGGCCGCATCGTCGCCAAAAACCGCCTCGGCCAGCCGCGCACGCTCGATCTGCCCATCGGCCGCGAGCACGCCCTGGCCAAAACGTGCGCCGATCTGCGCTACCACGGCGGGATCGCGCAGCACCACATCGCGCACCAGCGCATCGCAATCGATCCGCCGCCAGCCCAGCTCGGCAAAGAGCCGGCCCGCAGTCGATTTTCCACACCCCATTCCTCCCGTAAGTCCAAAAATCATAGGCGTTTTTAACCCGTTTACCCCGACTTAGGGGCTATTGCTTTTTTCGCAAAACATTATTCTCTGGCCACGCCGGAGCGGTCGCCGCCGCCCCAACCAGCCACCCGCCAGCCATCCCCAGCCAACCATGCTCGCGATCATCCCCTCGGGCGCCCTGCAAGGCATCGCCGCGCAAGCCGTCTCCGTCGAAGTCAACACCGGCGAGGCCGGCAAACCCGAGATCGTCCTCGTCGGCCTGCCCGATGCCAGCGTGAAGGAATCCGAAGACCGCGTGACCTCCGCCATCGCCAACAGCGGCTTCCGCATGCCTCGCACGCGCACGACGATCAACCTCGCTCCCGGCCACATCCGCAAGGAAGGCCCGCTCTACGACCTGCCCATCGCGCTCGGCCTGCTCCAATCCACCGAGCAGCTCCGCGCCACCGATCTCGACGACTACCTGATCGCCGGCGAGCTCAGCCTCTCCGGGCAAACGCGTCCCGTGCGCGGCGGGCTCGCCCTGGCGCGACTCGCACGCGAGCTCGGCAAACGCGGCGTGCTCCTGCCCGAGCTCTCCGCCCGCGAGGCCGCCCTCGTCGAAGGCATCGCCGTGTACGCCGTCGCTTCGCTCGCGCAGGCCGTCAGCTTCCTCTCCGGCGAACAGCCCCTGACGCCGCTGCCGGCACGCGCCGATTTTGCGCAGACCGCGACAGGCACCGAGGGCGAGCTCGATTTCGCGGAGGTGAAGGGTCAGGCCAGCCTGCGCCGCGCCGTCGAGGTCGCCGTGAGCGGCGGCCACAATCTCATCATGATCGGGCCGCCCGGCTCGGGAAAATCGATGATCGCCAAACGCATCCCGACGATCATGCCGCCGCCGACGTCCGACGAGTTTCTCGAAGTCCTCTCGATCCACTCCGCCGCCGGGCGCACGTTGCAAGGCGACATGCCGTGGGGCGTGCGCCCGTTTCGCAGCCCGCACCACACCGTCTCCGACGTCGCGCTGCTGGGCGGCGGCACCGTGCCCGGCCCCGGCGAAATCTCGCTCGCGCACCACGGCGTGTTGTTCCTCGACGAATTGCCGGAGTTCAAACGTTCGGCGCTCGAAGTGCTCCGCCAGCCGCTCGAAGAGGGCGAGGTCACGATCTCGCGCAGCGCGGGCAAGGTCACCCTGCCGTGCTGCTTCATGCTCGTGGCCGCGCTCAACCCCTGCCCTTGCGGCTACCTCGGCGACGCCGCGCACTCGTGCCGCTGCTCTCCAATACAGATCCAACGCTACCGCGCGCGGATCAGCGGCCCGTTGCTCGACCGCATCGACCTGCACGTCGAGGCGCCGGCGTTGTCGGTCTCGGAGCTGCGCACGCTCCAGCCCGGCGAAAGTTCTGCGGCAATCCGCGCCCGCGTGACGGCCGCGCGCCAGCGCCAGCATGCGCGACTGGCCGGCTGCAAAATCTCCGTCAACGCCCGCCTGCCGCACGCACTCATCCGCAAACACTGCGCGCTCGACGGCTCGCTCGGCGACCTCCTGCAACAAGCAATGGAGCGGTTGAAACTCTCCGCGCGCGCCTACGACCGCATCCTCAAAGTATCCCGCACCATCGCCGACCTCGCCGACTCGGAAAAAATCCAGGCGCCGCATTTGCTGGAGGCGATCCAGTACCGCAGTCTTGACCGCAATCTGTTTCAGTAGACGCCGTGACGCGTATTTTTTACCGGAGCGACCGCCGCCGCCCTTGACGCATCACCACGCCGCCGGTACCCCCTAACCCACGCCTATGTACATTGTAATGATTGCCCCCGAATGCGCACCGGTCGCCAAAGTAGGCGGTTTGGGCGATGTGGTCTTCGGCCTGAGTCGCGAGCTCGAGATCCGCGGTAATTCGGTCGAGATCATCCTCCCGAAATACGACTGCATGCGCTACCAGGAAATCTACGGTCTGCAGATCACGATGAAGGATCTGTGGGTGCCGTGGTACGAGGGCTCCGTGCATTGCACCGTGTACTTCGGCTTCGTGCATGGACGGAAGTGCTTCTTCATCGAGCCGCACTCGCAGCAGAATCTCTTCAACCGGGGCGTTTACTACGGGCACAACGACGACGACGAGCGTTTCGCCTTCTTCAGCAAAGCCTCGCTGGAGTTCATGCTAAAAGCCGGCAAACACCCCGACGTGATCCACTGCCACGACTGGCAGACCGCGCTCGTGCCCGTGATGCTTTACGAGCTCTACGAACGCGCGGGCATGACGCATCCGCGCGTGTGCCTCACCCTGCACAACGTCGCCCACCAGGGGCTCACCCGCGAGCACATCCTGCGCGCCACCGGGCTCAACCGCCCGGCGCATTTCTACACCCAGGATCGCCTGCAAGACCCGCGCAATCCCGGCATGCTCAACCTGCTCAAGGGCGGCATCGTTTATTCGAATTTCGTCACCACCGTCTCTCCCCGCTACGCGTGGGAACTTCTCAACACCGGCCAGGATCAGGGGCTCGGCCGCACCTTCCACACGCACCGCAGCAAGCTCGGCGGCGTGCTCAACGGCCTCGACTACGACGTCTGGAATCCCGAGACCGACGGGCGCCTGCCCAAGCCCTACTCGATTCCGACGCTCAACGACAAATACGAGAGCAAGCGCGCGCTCCGAAACCGCTTCTGGCTCCAGGACGTTTACAAGCCCCTTGTCTGTTTCGTCGGTCGCCTCGACTACCAGAAAGGCGTGCCGCTGATCACGCACGCCATCCACTACTGCCTCAGCCACGGCTGCCAGTTCGTGCTGCTCGGCACCAGCCCCGACGCCAAGATCGGCCAGCACTTCTGGGATCTGAAACGCCGCTACAACGACAACCCGGATTGCCACCTGGAGCTGAGCTTCAACGAAGACCTCGCGCACCTGATCTACGCCGGCTC
>Ga0209201_1004228_pt1 | contig 11762 bp, 9 predicted proteins | sample AD_UKC055_MetaG_FD_184411 | JGI IMG/M metagenome (GOLD analysis project Ga0209201, IMG submission 184411) | Active sludge microbial communities of municipal wastewater-treating anaerobic digesters from USA - AD_UKC055_MetaG (SPAdes) (version 2) | ecosystem: Engineered > Bioreactor > Anaerobic >... | reverse complement strand
AATTCCGCTACAGTAGAAGATATCCAAAGTGCCTACGAGCTTGCCTATCATCTTGGCTGTAAAGGAGTTACTGTCTATCGCGATGGCAGCCGAGAAAGTCAGGTTCTCTATTTGGGAACTCAAATGACAACATCCGAAAAAACAGACCAAAAAGTAGCACCAAGAACCAGACCGGAAATAACCAAAGGCATAACTCAACGCCTGGAAACTGGCTGCGGTCATATGTATGTGACTATTAATACCGATGCTCAAGGTGCTTGTGAGGTCTTTATTCAAATGGGAAAAGTGGGAGGATGTGCTTCTGCACAACTGGAAGCTATTGCCCGTCTTGTATCTTTGGCTCTGCGTTCCCAGATCAAGATTGAATCCATTACCCGACAATTGAAAGGAATTCGTTGTCAGTCACCGATGTGGAATAAGGGGAAAATGATTACTTCTTGTGGAGATGCAGTCGGTCAGGCACTGGAACAGTTTGTAACTTTTTATACAAAAGGACAAATTCAAAGCGGCGAATTCTCCGCTGAAAATGAAAATCCAGATTCTCCTAAACAATTTGGAAATGGCTTTGCTCTTTGTCCTGACTGCGGAAATACTATTGAACACACAGAAGGATGTTTAAAATGTCCTGCCTGCGGTTGGAGTAAATGTTAACCCGTGCTTGACAAAAGTAGTGCTTTTTGTTTTTTGCCTTATCTGCTGAAGTGGAATTTGGCAAACCCTTAAAAAAGGAGTATAAATGCGTTGTAAATATTGTAATGCTCGTCTTGCTGTTCACGATATCTGGTGTATGCAATGCGGTAAACAGACACCTGTAATCAAAAATGAACTCTATGCAATGAAATCCTTCTCAGAAACCTGGAAAGCATACAAGAGCAAAATGTCCTCTTCCCTACCTGGAGCTGGTTTTGCTATTATTTTAGGTTTGATTCCAATTGCAGTTTTAATTTGGCTCTTCAGCGGTATAATTCAATTGGAATGTAATACAGCAACGCAGATGTTATTAAACCTGCTTATCAAATCTGTTGCTTTTTCTCTGTTTATTCCTTTCATTTTAATTGCTTTTAAGCCCATTTGTAAACATAATGATTATCATCTTAAGCTGGCGGAAATGTTTTCCGCACTGCGTAGTTATCCACGCTATTTTCTTTGGACTCTCATCAACGCTTTATATTATAGCGTCATCTATATAATTTGTTTTGGTTTACCCAATTTTGCATCTGCTCCCATTTTGCGTTTGGTTTGGTTGGTTTTAGTTAATTATTGGGTTGCTATTGTGTTACCTTCTTTGGTCTTAATGGAAGAAATGTCTTATAATCCCTGGAAAGCAATCAAAAAGTCCTATCAGCATTTTCAGGATGTCCGCTGGAATATCTATCTGCTGGCTTTAGTTTTAGCTGGGTTAAATGCTTTGGGTTGTCTGTTTTTTTGGCTGCTTTTAATTCCCGAAGCTTTGATTTTACCTCTATCCTTATATGCTGTAAGAGATTATACCAGACGCTTAATTGACTTTGAATTGTTGAATTATCGTTTATGAGGTATCTTGTTTTATGAATCGTAGAGAAATTATTTCCCTCATCATTTTAGTTTTAGTAATCGGTTTCGGAACTTACAAATATCTGACCCGTTCCTTTACTGAACTTAAAAGTCAATACTTAATGGATACAATTGTAGAAATATCTGCCACTTCACAGAGTAAAAATGTTGGCAGACAGATAGATGCCGTTTTCAATTATATCCGCAATCTGGAAAATAAATTAAACGAATTCAATCCGCAAAGCTATCTGGCTAAAATCAATGCTGATACTTTAAATATGGTCTTTGAAATGGACTCCGATGTATATAATTTATTAACTATAGCAGATAGTTTATATAAAATAACCGGGGGCGCTTTTGATCCTACTATCAAGCCGGTATGGGATTTATGGGGTTTTAATGCTGAAAAACCTGTTCCTCCTGACTCCCTGAAAATAAAGACAATGTTGGAAAAAGTGGATTTCAGCAAGATAAAATATACTCCTCAAAAACTGATTAAGCCGGCGGGTATGCAATTAACTTTTGGTGCTATTGCTAAAGGTTACATTCTGGATAAGGCAAGAGAATATATGCAGACCTTAAATTTGGATAGCGGATTTATAAATTGTCGTAGTTCTATGGCTTTTACGGGATTTAAAAAACCTCAGCTTGTTTATATTCAGCATCCGCGCCGATTAGATGATTACATTGCCAGTTTCAAAGTGCTAAATCAAAGTGTTTCTACTTCCGGAGATTATCAACAGTTTTATGAATACAAAGGTATTCGTTATCATCATATCATTAATCCCTTTACGGGTTATCCGGTTCCCGATGTGCATTCAGTAACAATTCTTTGTCCTTCTGCTGCCTGGTCTGACGGGCTTTCCACAGCACTTTTCTTGTTGCCTCCGGAAACTGCAATCTCTGTAATTAAACAGTTTTCGGATTGTGACGCCATTATTTATTACACTAAAGATGATTCTCTCGTTTCTCTCAAAACAGAAGGAATGAAAGAAAGGGAGTTAAACGAAAATTTATGAGTATACCGGACATCCAATCTCAACCCGATAACCGTAAAATAACAATAGATAAAGTTGGTGTAAAAGGTATTCGTTATCCTATTGTAGTTCAGGATAGAGAAAAGGGTATACAGCATAGTGTTGCCGATTTAAATATCTATGTAGAACTTCCTCATCAGCGTCGGGGAACACATATGAGCCGTTTTCTTGAGGTTTTGAATCGTTATCATACTGAGGTTTTTATAGATAAGCTGGATGCTTTTTTAAGTGAGCTAAAAACAACTCTGAAAGCTGATTCTGCCTATATTGACATTATGTTTCCCTTCTTTATGAAAAAAAAGGCACCCGTTTCCCGCGTTTCTTCTCTTTTGAGTTATGATTGTAATTTCAATGCCTCTTTTAAGGATAGTTTTGAACTCTGGATTGGAGTGAAAGTTCCGGTAACTACTTTGTGTCCTTGTTCTAAAGCAATCAGCGTTTATGGAGCTCATAATCAACGTTCAGAAATATTTATCAAAGTTCGTTACCGGGAATTTGTTTGGCTGGAAGAACTGATACAACTTGCGGAAAAGCATTCCAGTTGTGAGATTTATCCCCTTTTAAAGCGCTCGGACGAGAAGTATGTAACTGAAAAAGCATATAATAATCCTAAATTTGTAGAAGATGTAGTGCGGGAGATTACACTGGAATTAAATAAAGATAAAAGGATAACAGGATTCTATGTAGAAGCCGAAAATCTTGAATCCATCCACGCTCACAATGCTTATGCACTGATCAGTAAAAGTTAAAAACGCTATGAATAACAGGATAAATTCAGGGTTAAACAATATTCCCGAACCTGTTAGCAGAGTTTTAGCTAACGGACTGGAAGTTATTTCCGTGCAGGATAATTCCAATTCTGTTCTTTGTCTTCAATTATACATTAGAACAGGTTCGGTTCAGGAAAATAAAAACCAGAAGGGCTACTCGCATTTTATTGAGCATTTGAGCTTTAAGTCCACCAAGGATTTTCCTTATAATGGAATTTCTCATTTTGCCACTGGTTTGGGTGGAATGCTAAATGCTTTCACCGATTACGATTGCACTTGTTACTATGTAAATCTTCCTTCCGAAAAATTAAAAGAGGGCTTATATATCCTTTCGCAGCTTGCTTTTCAGAGCACTTTCAGCCGGGAGGATGTTAAAAAGGAAAAGGATATTATTTTAGAGGAAATAAAACAGTATAAAAACGACCCCGAAACTGATTTTTTGGAATTTATCCAAAGCAGTTATTATCAAAAAAGTCCTCTTAAATATCCGATTTTGGGTAGTCCCGAAAGCATTATAAAAGCAGATTTTGCATCCCTGCAGAGGTTCTATAAAAACCGCTACAACCCGAAAAATGCTTTTCTGATTATTTGTGGTGATTTCCAGCAAGAGGAATTAAAATCTTTTCTGGATTATTATTTTGTGCCCTGGAAATGCCGAGGTAAACTTATTAAACAGCCGCTAAATATTGAACCGGAAATAAATGGCTTCCGCTATTTTTATCGTCAGAAAGAGTTAAGTGAAAATACCATTGCCATTGCTTTACCCGAATTAAGCGAAAAACATCCTAACGCTAATGCTCTTTTAATTGCAATACGCTATCTGGCAATAGGAAAATCATCCCGTCTGTTTAAACGCCTGATGGAAGAAGAAAAAATTTGTTCCAGTGTGAAAGTAAGTTCTCTTTGCGGAGTTCTTTCCGGTGCTTCAGTTATTTCTATCACCCCTGTTTCTGATAAATATATCTCTGATGTTATCAAGATCTTCAGGTCTGAATATTCTGCTTTGCTGAACTACGGAATTCCTGAATACGAAATGAAGCTGATTAAAGAAGATATTATTAATAGCTGGTTATTCAGTTTTGAGGGAATGGAAAATCTTGCCGATTTGGTTGCTACGGAAAAATTTGCCGGAGACCTAAACCGACTTCAGAGCTATGGTGAAGAAATTACTGCTACTACTATTAGCGATGTAATGTCCACTATTCATAAATATTGGCTTCCTGATGGGCTTGCTGTTTATTATCAAGGTGCCTTTGAAAATGCTGATTTTGCCAATAATGCTTATGCTATAAAAAGTATTGCCCTGCAGCAAGATTTGGATTTTAACCCTGCCAACTTAGGCATAAAACCCTCTCTCAATCTGGAAATTACACCTTTGAACGAAGAAGCAGATCTAAAAACTGGCTCAATTGCTCAAATAGATGAGAACTTCTATCAGATAATTCTTTCTAATGGAATGCGAGTTCTCTTTAAACAACTGAAAAACAAAAACATCAGTGGTTTTTCTCTTTCCACTCCTCTCAGCCAGATTTGTGAAACACCTTCCACTATTGGGCATAATTTCTTTTGCTCTTCCCTGTTGCTGTATAAAACTCAAAAACATAGTCATCAGGAGTTACAACAGTTTTCCCGGGAAAATGGATTTAATATCCGCTTAATTCATCATTTGGATACAACTACTTTCAGGGGGAAATGTTTAAGCGTTAATCTGAAAAAAGCATTGTCTATGCTAGCAGAAATAATTTATCTACCTTGTTTTGATCGTAACTATCTTTCTCTTTTAACTTCAGCCGCATTAGATGAAATTCGGCGGGATAACGATTTTCCTGTTAGCTATGCCTATCTTAACTGGTATAAAATGTTGGTGGGAAACAATAGCAACCTTTTTCGCAGTTCCGGAAATCCTTCCCCAATTCGCTCAATAAAGATTCAACATCTTCAGGAATGGTATGAAAAATGGAATATCGGAAAGGACTTTTCTTTAGGCATTGTAGGTAATCATAAGCCGGAAGAAGTGTTAGAACTTTGTGACCGGACCTTGGGCTTAACTAAAACTGCATCCTCAGCGTTAATTCCTAAACCTGTTTATTCACCTTCAACAATTCATTTTAAAAGGAAATACAAAAAAACCGACCAGGCAATTATTTTTATCGGTGGTTTTGCCTGTCCTGCTTTGAAGCGTGACGAAAATACAGCTTTCTATGTTCTTTCTCAAATCCTGGGAGGTGACATTTCTTCCCGGTTTTTTTATATCTTACGGGAAAAATACGGCTATGCTTATCAAACAGGTTTTGAATTTCACTCGCTGAATGAACTTGGTTTTTGGAATGCTTTTGCTTTTTGTGACCGCAATGATAATCGCAATTGTCTTTCTTTGCTGCAGGATATTCTTTATTCTCTTATAGAAAAAGAACTTGATGAAGAAGAACTGGAAAATGCCAAACAATATCTAATCGGAATGAACCGTTTTGAAGATGAAAGCGTTTCCTATACTGCATCTATGATGTCTAACCTGTCAGCTTTGGGTTATGAATCCGCATATTATCTTTCCAGAGAAGAAAGGATTAGAAAAGTTAACAGGAACATAATTCAGCAAATTGCCCAAAAGTGGCTGCTGCCTGAAAATCAATATATTTATCTGTTATTGTGATTATGTTGAAAATTGGTATTGATATCGGGTCAAGAAACACAAAAATAGTTATTTACAATGCACAATCAAAGCGCCTTGAATTCAGTGCTTTTCATACAACAGAACTTTCTGTTACAGATGGAGTTAACAACCTTTTAAAGGAAGGTCTTTCCGCTTTGAATATTACCCGGAAAATAAACACAATCGGAGTTACGGGCTACGGACGCAAACTTTACCGCGAAGCAAGCTCCGTTCTGTCAGAAATTAGTTGTCATACAGCCGGTTGCCTATATTATTTTCCTGAAATAAAAACTATCATTGATATCGGAGGTCAGGATTCTAAAATTATCACTCTTAACGCAAATGGTAAAGTAACGGACTTTGTAATGAACGATAAATGTGCAGCAGGAACAGGAAGATTTTTGGAAATGACAGCTTTGCGCTTGGGCTGTAATGTTTCCGAACTTTCTCTTTTAGCTGAAAAATCTACGCAGGATTTAACTCTTAATTCCACCTGCGTTGTTTTCGCGGAATCGGAAATAATCGGAATGCTTTCTTCTTCTATTCCTCCGGAGGATATTGTTCTCTCTGTGCATCGCAGCATAGCAAAACGCATTTTAGCCCAAATGTCTGTTATTGTTTGGGAACAACCACTTGTTTTTACCGGTGGAGTTGCCCTGAATAAAGATATGGTCAAGTGTTTGAGTGAAACATTAAATTCTCAATTACTTACACCTCCTGATCCGGAAATTACAGCTGCTTTAGGCGCCGCTATTTTAGCCAAATGAAGTTTGATTATCATATTCATACCGAAGATAGTTATGATAGTTCAATTAAAGCGGTTGATTTAATTAAAAGAGCTATTCAACTAAATTATAATGAAATTGCTATTACTGAACACCTGGATTTGTTACCTCTGGAAATTAAAAAGTATGGTGCCCCTTCATTAGACCATTATTATAAGAGAATTAAAGAGTTACAGAGTAATACATCAGAAATTAATGTGCTTTGTGGAATTGAAATTGGTGACTATCATAGAGTTAAAGAATATGCCCTTTCTTTGGTTGAAGACCTACAGTTGGATATTATTTTGGGTTCCGTTCATTTTTTAAGTGATAATACAAATGTTGCTGTTCCCCTTAAAAAACCTCTTACTAAGGAACAGGTTAGGAATTATTATCTGCAAAATTTAGCGTTGGTTTCCCGGTGTAATATTGATGTTCTTGCTCATTTAGGCGTTTATAAAAGAGGTTATCATTATATTCCTGATGAAAGTATCTTTTATCCTTTAATTAAGGATATTTTGGCAACTATGATAGACCGCAATATTGCTCTGGAAATTAATTACAGTTCTTTGCGCAGAGGATACCCCACCTTTATTCCGGAAATTCCGATTTTGGAAATGTATCTTGATTTGGGAGGAAGGTCTTTTTCTTTAGGCAGTGATGCACATCAAATAGAGCATTTTGACCTCTATCGGGAGTTAGTTCCTGCTAAATTTTGTACCTCTTTTCGCTATCTATAAATATTTTTCCCCCCGGAAGAACGACATCCTTGTCGTTCACTTTATAGTTGACGGAGAAATCAACTTTCCGGAAGAACGACATCCTTGTCGTTCTTTGCCATCTTCACATTTTTTTTCCAATTTTTTTAAACCTGGCAATAGTGCAATAAGTTCTTTTCTTCTTGACCCTATAATAACCCAGTAACATTCAAGTAACAACTCCGTAACGAGACAACGGAAGTGTTACGGAAGTGTTACGGGGTCGTTACTGAATCGTCTATATAACAAACAAATAACTGATTTGAGAAACAGGAGACAGAATGTTTAACAATCCTATTATTGTTTAATGAATTAAGTGATTATTGAGGTTTGAAAGTTATATATCTTTCCTGCGAATAATTTGCCGGTATAGATTTATTTTTCCTTTGAAAATCAAAAATATTTACTATACAGGTCAGGAGTCATTTGTGCCTTGAGAACTTTTACCTGTGAGATAACTTTTGTGGCACATATGACTCATGACGGCTCTTACAAGCATAAATAAAATCTGCATAATCAGCGAAATCTGCGTGAAATATGTCGTCACGAGTCCTCACTGCCAAACGAATTTGTGGGATTCGTAATAAGTTATTTCGGCAGTGACGACTCCTGACTTGTATGCGGAGCTACGGCGAGCTCCGGCTACCTTTTTTTATTTCAAGAGCACTGCTTTCTTTGTATAAATCTCTTTTCCTGCTTGCATTCTGATGTAATAAATACCGGTACTGCAGAGGCAACCATTATTATCCTCTCCTTCCCAAGTTAATTTATAATTTCCCTGCTCTTTATATCCCAATATAAAATTACGCACTAATTGACCCCGATTATTATAGACCTCAATTTTTACATTTGCGGGCATACTTATTTCATAGTCAATAGTCGTAAGGGGATTAAACGGATTAGGATAAATAGAACGGATGCCGTTAAAGGATATAATATCAGGTAAATTTATACTATTTGCTTCTCCTAATTTAGCAACAAAGATGTCATAACCACCACTGCTGGTTAAGGTAGTAGTACCGAAGGAAGCAATATAAAAAAAAACACCTGTAACATAGCTGTTACCATTGGCATCAACATCAATGCTATTACCAACATACCAATATGTTCCCCCGGCTTGCTTTGCCCAGAGCCAGTTACCGTTGCTGTCCAGCTTGGCAACAAAGATATTATTATATCCACTGCTGGTCAATGTAGTATTGCCGAATGTAGCACTACTACTATAAAAACAACCGGTAATATAGCTGTTTCCGTTAGCATCAACAGTAATGCCATAACCTTCATCATTACCTATTCCCCCGGCCTGCTTAGCCCAGAGCCAGTTACCGTTGCTGTCCAGCTTGGCAATTAATATTTCTTCATAATTATCACTATCACTGGTTAAAATAGTAGAGCCAAAGGTAGCACTACCTCTAAAATCACCTGTAACAGAGCTGTTTCCGTTGGTATCAACAGCAATGCTATTGCACCAATCATAATTTGTTCCCCCGGCTTTTTTTGCCCAGAGCCAGTTACCGAAACTGTCCAGCTGAGCAACAAATATGTCATAATCTCCACTACTGGTTAAAGTAGTAGTTCCGAATGTAGCACTACCAGTGAAATTTCCGGTAACATAGCTGTTTCCGTTGGCATCAACAGCAATACCAAAGCCCATATCAGTACCTGTTCCTCCGGCTTGCTTTGTCCAGAACCAGTAACCATTGCTATCCAGCTTGGCAACAAAGATATCCCAATCGCTAGAACCGGTAACATAGCTGTTTCCGTTGGCATCAACAGCAATGCCAAAACCATAATCATCATAATACCATCCCCCGGCTTGCTTCACCCATAGCCAGTTCCCGTTATTATCCAGCTTGGCAACAAAGATATCATCCCAACTACTGCTGGTTAAGGTAGTAGTACCGAAAGTAGCACTACCTCTAAAACTACCTGTAATATAGCAGTTTCCGTTGGCATCAACAGCAATGCTCTTGCCCTCATCATAATCTGCTCCCCCGGCTTGCTTTGCCCAGAGCCAGTTACCGTTAATGTCCAGCTTAGCAACAAAGATGTCATTATATCCACTGCTGGTTAAGGTAGTAGAACCAAAGGTAGCACTACCAGTGAAATTTCCGGTAACATAGCTGTTTCCGTTGGCATCAACAGCAATGTTATAACTTTCATCATTACTTGCTCCCCCGGCTTGCTTTGCCCAGAGCCAATCCCCATTTTGGGCAAAGAGTGCTATGGAGCAGAGAACCAGGATAATGATTAGAGATGTCTTTTTCATAATATTCCCCACGATATTTTGGTTTTCTTATTGGTTTGAAGAAAATGAAAGTTTAATGTGAGTATATCTGTATTTTGTAGATAAAGCAATTTACTTTGATTAGATAAACTAAACATTTCTTTTACTCCCTTTTTGGATTTTCCAATTAATAATATAATTACCTATAACCAATATGTCAAGTTTTTTTTGGGGGTGCGAGAATAGAGAAGAAAATTTGGAAGGGAATAAGAGAAGTGATAAAAAAATTAATAATACAGGAGAAACTGATGTCTGCAGGTATTTAACAGGAGTTTGTCAAAGATTAAGCTCTTAAATTTCCTGAAATATGGAGCTTTCATTACGATGTTACTCCAAAGTAGCATCTGATAATTTTTCAACCTTTTTATTTCCATTTCCGGGCTACATATTTTCCTTGCCAAAAAAGCCCCTTCAGTTATAATGTATAAAAAACATACCTGCGATGAGAGATAAGTTCTGGCATCAAGGGTGGAAAGCCATCTTTTCCTCTTTTGTATGCCAGCATAAATTTCTTTTCGCTGAAGGAAGCGAAAAAAATGAACACCAAATATCATATTTTAAGCATTATTATGGAAGACCGTGAAAGTGCTTTTCATCCTGTAAACGAATTATTGCATAGTTATGCTCAGCATATTCTTTTACGGGTGGGCTATCCAATGCGTGATTTAGGAGTTGCTGTAATATTTTTAATAGTGGAACTCCCTGTTTCTGAAATGGGTGCTTTATCCGGAAAACTGGGACAGATAAAGTCCGTTAAAGTAAAAGTTACAACTTTGAAACTTGAGGAAGGAGAACAAAATGAAAATTAACACAGAAGGACTTAAGTCCTTTATTCCTACAGCTGAAATTGAAGAACAATTAAACAAAAACCGTTTTGCCGATGCTTTTCGGATTAAAGATATTGTAGATAAATCACTGGATAAGCAGCGTCTTTATCCAGAAGAAACAGCTGCCTTAATCAATGTTACTAATCCTGAATTAAAAGAACTTATCCTGGAAGGTGCACATACCTTAAAAGAACGAATTTACGGAAATCGGATAGTTCTTTTTGCTCCTCTTTATGTAGGAAATGAATGTATAAATGATTGTGTTTATTGTGGATTCCGCATTTCCAATAAAGAATGCCAGCGGGCAACCCTTAGTAAAGATGAGTTGATTGCTGAAACAGAAGCTCTTGAAGATAAGGGGCATAAACGTTTAATTATGGTTTACGGTGAACATCCCGAATATTCTCCCGAGTTCATTGCTGAAACGGTTCAAACGGTTTATAATGTAAAACATAATAAAGGTGAAATCCGCAGGGTTAATATAAATGCTGCTCCTATGGATATTGAAGGTTTTCGCACTGTCAAATCCGTTGGCATTGGAACTTATCAGATTTTCCAGGAGACCTACCACGAAGAGACCTATAAAAAATTACATCCGCGGGGACCTAAAAGTAATTTCCTCTGGCGTTTATATGGTTTGGATAGAGCTATGCAAGCCGGAATAGATGATTTGGGTATTGGTGCATTGATGGGGCTTTACAATTGGCGATTTGAAGTTATGGGTCTTCTTTATCATACAATTCATCTTGAAGAGCGCTTTGGAGTTGGTCCGCACACTATTTCCTTTCCTCGTATTGAACCTGCTATTGGAACGGACTTTACAGAAAATCCTCCCTACAAGGTCTCCGATGAGGATTTTAAACATTTAATAGCCAGCATCCGCTTAAGCGTTCCCTACACTGGAATGATTCTTACAGCCAGAGAACCAATTGAAGTGAGAGATGAGGTTTTACGCTATGGCATTTCCCAAATTGATGCCGGAAGCAGTATTGGAGTTGGTGATTATGCACATAAAGATGAAGAGTCCAAACGCAAAAGTCAATTTGTTTTAGGTGACACCCGCACATTGGATGATGTAATTTATGAACTAGCAAATAGCGGTTATATACCTTCTTTTTGTACTTCCTGTTATCGTG
>Ga0209201_1004226_pt1 | contig 11765 bp, 10 predicted proteins | sample AD_UKC055_MetaG_FD_184411 | JGI IMG/M metagenome (GOLD analysis project Ga0209201, IMG submission 184411) | Active sludge microbial communities of municipal wastewater-treating anaerobic digesters from USA - AD_UKC055_MetaG (SPAdes) (version 2) | ecosystem: Engineered > Bioreactor > Anaerobic >... | reverse complement strand
CGATCGATTCCATCTTCTTTGATTCGACGTCAATCAGGACATCCTCCACTTCACCGACAAAAACACTCTTCTCGGTGTAGACCTTGCGATCGAACATTTCGGTAATCTGATTTTTCATCCTAATCAAGAATGATATATACTATTCGCATAAAAATATACTCCTTTTATGAACGGCTCGCTGAAAATCGGGACCTTTTATGGGATTCCCATCCAGCTGCACTGGACATTCCTCCTCATCATTCCCTTGTTTGCCTGGATCATCGGAAGCCAGATCCTCCAGACAACGGACTTGATCAGCACGATCTTCCGGGTTCCGATCGATACGAGCATTATTTCTGCAGGATACATGCCATATATCCTCGGGGTCATCGTCTCAATCGGGCTTTTCGGCGGTGTCCTTATACACGAGCTGGCACATTCCATCCTGGCCAGGAGCAAGGGTATCAAAATAAACGGTATCACCCTCCTTATTTTTGGAGGGATATCTTCAATGGAGGAGGAGACACCTGATCCAAGGGTAGAACTGCCGATGGCTGCGATTGGTCCCCTCACAAGCCTGGTTGTGGGTATCCTTTGCATTGCCGCCACGTATATTGCTGGAGCATATACCGGCAATCCTCCTGTAGCGGGAATATTCGTCTTCATGTTCGGCTACCTGGGCCTCTTGAATGTGTTCCTGTTTGCGTTTAATCTCCTGCCGGCCTTCCCGATGGATGGTGGAAGAGTCCTCCGTGCATTTCTGGCCCGGTCGATGTCACTTCCGAAAGCTACCCGTATTGCGGCAGACGTTGGCAAAGTCTTTGCGGTACTCTTCGGCATAGCCGGGGTAGTTATCCTGAATCCGATCCTGATCCTTATCGCATTCTTTATCTATATCGGGGCAAGTCAGGAATCAACGGCGATAAAGTACAATTTTCTCCTCAAAGATGTCAAGGTCAGTGATATTATGGCAGTCAGTGTGCTGACAGTCTCCCCGGATCTCCCGGTCAGGGAAGTGATTGACCTGATGTATTCAACAAAACACCTTGGTTTTCCGGTTGAGGAGAAGGGCCATGTGACAGGGATGGTGACGCTTGCTGATGTGCACAAGATCCCTGCTCTTGATCGGGATGCAATGCTGGTACGGGACATCATGACCCGGGGAGTGATTGCCCTCCCACCAGGTGCTCCTGTTATCGATGCCCTCCGGATCATGTCGGGGAATAATATTGGTAGGATCCCGGTGATGGAGGGTGACCAGCTCCTCGGCATCGTGACACGAACAGATATTATGAAGGTTATTGAGCTGAAGGACGTGTAAATGCAAGGAGGTGATCGACAGGAGTTGTTCCGGCTATCCCATGGAATGCGGCAAGTCCCGGAAGTGGCCTTGCTCCCGCAATCCTCGCAGCAGCAGCAGGACCAATTCCCGGTATCCATTTCAGGGCTGGGCTGGGGAGGAGATTTACCTGAACGGGTACCGGTAAACCAGTTAGGGATCGCATCCCGTGGTCCACGACCACTGTATCAAGAACCGTATGCCTCTTAAGATGAACGGGTATTCCCATAAGGATGGGATAGGATCCCATCTGCCGCCCGAAAGAGAGAGCTCCCTCTTCCTCGATGATAACGTTATGCAGGATCGTGCCAATGGGGTACACCTGCCTCAGCATTGGCAGATCAAATTTTTTCCTGACATACTCTTTGAATGCCCTGAACTGGGAGGTATGCTTCCCAAGAGTGTTATCGTCATAAGCCCGTGTCCCTTCGAACGGCATCAGCTGGCGTATATTTACCCGTCTGACCAGAAGCCCCGATGCGAGGACGCGGCTGAGGAACTGTTCATTCAAAAGAAAGGTTCTTTTTGTCTCTCCGGCAAGTCCGGCAATAAAATTCAGGCCGGGAAGCAGATCGGGTATGCCCTCCTTCCGATCTCCTCCGACTTCGTTTACAATCCGGATCGCTTCCATCACCTCATCAGGATCTGCTTTGAGATTGTTCGTCCTGACCACGATCGGATCAGCCGTCTCCATGCCGAATGCTGCAACATCCCCCGGAGTGTGGTACCGGACAATCTCCTCGAGCGCCTTGCGTCCTGCTTCCGGATGCCGTGCAAGGGTACCTGGATTGATATTGTCGATATGAAGCGTTTGCAGCCCGGGGGCGGCTGACCGGATAGTCTGAAACAGTTCACCGATAAGTTCCGGCCGTGGCCGCGGAAATTCCCCTTGGCCGGCACCATAGGTGAGAAGGTCCGGTTGTCTTCCCAGGCGGAAATGCCGGGCTCCGGCAGCATAAAGTGCTGATATTTCATGATGAATCCCCTCGATCGTCCGATAACGGGGATGGCCGTAGAATGGCTCGGTGCAGAAGGAACAACCGCCAGTCACCTGACGTGTACATCCGCGGGCTGTCTCGACCTCGCACATGATGTGCGGGAAGGAAGGGTGCTGACGGATAATGCTACTCCCGGTTACCGCCCAGAGGTCGGACCGTTGATAGGAGTGATCACCAGGTGTTGTTCCACCAGAAAGCCAGTTGTCAAGCGATTCGGCAGGTGAACCGGTAAGGAGGTGATCGAACCCCGAGATTGTCTTCCGGACTGCCCGCTCGCCTCCTCCTCGCGAATAGCCAAAAATGACGGGGCCTGTGATGAGCCGGTTCATTCCCCTGAGCTGTGTCCCGACCTGCTGGATCTCGGTGAGAGTCGCGGGAGTTCCTCCCAGGTATTTGCCGGGGACCGTCACACCGGCTATCATGATTGCAATGCCGCCGGGGACGGGAGTAAGAATGCGTGGATTCGCCCTGACCTGGTCGATGGTAATGTAGCGCGGCTCGATTCCATGTGCTGTAAAGACCCCGGCTATCGTTCGTATGTAAGGGGAGATATACGGGGGCACCCCAAGACACGCGGGTTCATCAACGTAGCCATCGATGATGAATGCATCAGCATTCATATCCGATCAACCGGAGAAGACGCCGGGCCCACAGCAGTTTTCCTCTCTTCATAGGACCCACGTTCATATCGTCGAGATCAAATCCCACAAAAACAATTCGTTCTGCTCCGAGTGCATCGGCTGCGAATGCTGCACGGTCCCCATCAGAGAAACCGCCAAAATTATGAAGAGGAGGGACTGGCTGCGACTGGGTGGTACCGACAACCGGCCCGGGGAAAAGGGGAACCCAGTACTGCAGCTGAGGGATATTATCCCCATGGGCATGGATGACCATAATCGTTCCCTCGCGATTCATCTCAAGAAAAGACTCTGCCGCGCCGTCAAGGTCAGTAAACACTGCGTCCGGCCTTATACCGGACTCATACAGGACACCAGCTGCTGCATCGGCTGCAAAGATGCTCCCTTTAATATGATCGGTTTCATCAGGGAGGGCAGGGGCATTTCCGCATACCGTGACGATCCGGCCCCTGCAAAGGGATGAGAGGAGGCTGCAGTCATCCTTCTCAATCAGGGACGCGAGGATGCGGGCAGCCCTCTCGTCATCTTCCCTTGTGATACCAAAATATCCAAGAATTTCCTGATAATAGGGCTCCCATTCCTCAAATTCCATTTCTGACCTCGCTTTCAAGGCCGACAATGTTTGCAAACCTGCCCAGGAGTGGTTCCGTGACAAGGGAGAGGAGATCCACCTTGGATTTGGCGAGGCTGAAAAAAGAGAGGGGGATAACGGCCGCGGCCATGGTCGGGTGCCCCCCTGCTTCCCCCATCGTCCCAAATGCCTCCTTGAGAACGTTGCCGATATGGAGCCGGACATCCCGGTTCCGGGCTGACATGATGATCGCTTCATCTGAGATGCCGTAGATAAGCGCCGTGTTGACACCTTCGAGAGTTATCAGGAGGTCTGCTGCCTGGGGAAGTGCATCCCTGTTCCTGATAAAACCGACATTGGAGAAGAGATACCCGCTCTGGATCTTCCTGTTCGCGATCGCGGTTCCGAGAATATCGAGCGTTTCTTCAGAGAGCGAGGGTGACATGATCTGGTCGAGAAGTGAATTGTCGGTAAGGGGGAGGAGAAAGGCCGCGTTAATCAGATCCTGGGGGGTGACATTCCGGGAAAAGTCGCGGGTATCCGACCGAATGCCGTAGAGAAGACCGGTGGCTACCTGTTTGTCAACACTGATATCCAGCTCCTGCAAATACTGGGAGAGGATACTGGCGGTTGCCCCAATTCCTGGCCTGCTATCGACAAATAGTGCAGGCGATTCAGCCAGTTTGCCATCCTCATGGTGGTCGATCACGATATGCACCCGTGTTTTTGAGGGAAGGGTATTATTCACACCCGGGGCGGGAGAATCCACAAGGGCAAGGTAAGTACATTCCTGGAGCACCGCGGGATCCATCTTCTCCATCTTGATCTCAAGGAGGTTGACGAGGGTCCGGTTTGCCTGGTGCCCGATAATCCCATCATAAAAGATCCGGCATATCAGCCGGTTCGGGTTGGCATTTTTCGCGATGACGGCAAGGGCGAGCGCACTTGAGATGGCATCGGGATCGGGATTTTTATGGGTGATGATCCCGAGAGTTCCCTCCCATGAAGAGAGGAGGGAATAAAGGCGCTGGGAGACGCGATTGGCATACACCTTGTTGATCTGGTAGACTGCAGCCTTGGCCATCAGCTGGTTCTGGTTGAGGACAAAATCTGCCCCGGCCTCTTCCAGGTTTCGCGCAACAAGGGGATCTGTAGCCCGGGCCATTATCCGGGAATGGGGGTACGCTACCCTGAGCGCTTTAACAGCAGCAAGGTTGGCTTCGTTATCTCCAGTGAGGACAAACGCAATCTCAATCGCAGGAATGCCTGAGAGGAAATCCAGGGCGGAGATGTCACGGCGCACGGCATCGATCCTCTGGTCTCTGAGTTCCCTGACGCGATCCTCATTTTTATCAATAACGAGAACATTCCCCGTACTGCTCTGCAATTCCTGCAGTACGTGGTATCCCGTGCTGCCGCATCCCAGAACGGCATACAATACCCGTTCCCTGCTCCCATTCTGCGCCGAATCTGCCATAACAGATTAGATGTAAACCCGACAGGATATAATGGTTACAATTTTATGTGAATCTCAAGGGTTTTGGAACACGTTACATGCTCCGTTTCCCGATCCGGGCAAGAAATCATGCGAACTCGAAAGGTTTATCAATGAGGCACAACCAATGGTATAGGTCAAATCACGGGCTTGTAGCTTAGTTCGGAAGAGCGACGGACTCTTAATCCGTAGGTCAAGGGTTCAAATCCCTTCAGGCCCGCTGTTTTCCCGATTTTAGCGTATCTTTTGGGGTATGATCCACTTCCTATTCTGTGCAGTTGAAAAATCCTTGAATTCTGGAGTTCCCACCATCTTTTTCCCACCCAGATGTTCAATTGACATATCTGTGGATTCTTTACACATTTCAGTGCTATTTCCTTATCCGGGAATAGGTTCTGCTGCAGAAACAAAAAACAGGCTACAATCACGAGGGAGAATCATCCAGCATCACAGACGGATAAATTCCAAATGGAGAATGTATTGGAAAATCTCTATTCTGCATGGATCTGGCAGCAGATAGATAAACGATACATTATGGAGCATCTGCATCCTCATTGGCCGGATATATATTAAAAAAGGGCTCTGGTTTCGGTAGATTTTATAAAACACTCATTTTAAATAAGGGTGAAGCAAGATAATAAAAGACATGCAGGAAGCGGATTTCCTGAACAACCCCGAGCATCCACCGGATTCACCAACTGGGGATGTTCTCTTTTTTTCAACACGACAGAAAAAGGTGGCAATCAGCAGTCCGGTAAAGGTGCTTATTCTCGATCTGGTAAAAAGAGGTCCAACACCACTGGAGATCGTCGTTGAACGAAGCGGGAAAGCCAAGTCGACCATCACAAAACATGTCCAGGATCTCGAAGAGGCAGGACTTATTGTCACCCATACCAATCCAGACGATAACAGGCGTCGGATTCTTACCCTCTCTGCAGATGAGATCGGCCGTCTGACAGCCCCTGAAAGTCGTATGAGACCAGGAATATACTATATCCCAAAACTTCATTCTTCCTTCAACGGCGAGGAAATCGCTCAGTTCTTCCGTTTCCTTCTTGTCAGCTTCCGCCTAAAAGCAATGGCCATCGGAATCAACATAGATCCGGTGCTGAAACAGGCTGGCATCCAAATAGGGGAGGTGCTTGCCCCTGCTGTGGCGGATGAGAGCATTGAGGGTGTCGTGAAGAAGATCGCCCAATTCTGGGAGATACATCACCTGGGCACCGTAGCTCTCCGCAGTACATCGCCTCTTTCAATCGAGGTGAGGGATTGCTTTGAATGCAAGGATCTCCCGGTAACCGGGCATGAAGCCTGCCCCTTCGACAATGGCGTAATTACGGCAATCTTCTCCCACCATCTGAAGAGCCCGGTGACAGTCGTTGAGGAAGAATGTTATTCAAAGGGGAATGATCGATGCCTCTTTGTGATCACGCGCTCATCAGAGCACAGTTCATTGGTCGCCGGGACGAAAGAATCAGGACAGTAAACTACCTCCTGTAGTGTCTTCAAGAGGACTTTTTTTGGGGATATTCCGCTTAACAATAATATCTTCACCGTGTCATCGGTAAAATGGAACGTATCTCCCGGTCTCCCTGTAGTCGCACTGTGAGATCACAACCTTTGCATCAATGAGCGGTCGCATTCTTCAGAGAGGGTGAAGAGGATCGGCCAGTCAAGGGGCACAAGATGCACCGTATTACCGTATCGGATTGTGTACAGTTCGAAAAGATCTATTACTTTCCTCAGTCTCCTTTGCTTCGCCTGCCGATCTGCATCGATTACAAGAATGTTCATGGAAATTGCCTCATTTGCGCTGAAGAGAATTCCATTGTATGGATTCTCGGATGTGACAAAACCAGAAAAAGTGGTAGGCGGTCATTGGGGGGTGACCATCTCCAGCGAGATCCCAAAAGCGAGATGGAGATCCGTTGGGGGGGTGATCTCCATTTATGAGATCTCACCGGCCTACGCAGGAGAAAGGTTTCTCTTGGTTAGCGATGAGATTAATCTATCAGATTAATCTTAATCGCATAATATTAGTTATCTGCTGAACATTTATAATTTTATTGCTCTCGAACCATTAGTGAATAATGAATTATAATCCTGATCGCCAGGTGAAACACAATCAGGAGAACGTTTTTTCAGGAAACACATCAATCGAGAATCGTAGGATCGGTCTTAGGAGGTATGCTATCCCATGGATCAGATCATCATCCGAATGGGTCGAACCGTGTCGCCCACTGGTGAGTGATGCTCAATAAAATCCCTTTCAAATACCCATGACAGCCCCGCAAAAACCATTATCTGATCCTCCTCACAGCCTTTCTTACCGTCATTTCATCAGGATATCCCAGGAACTCCACCATTTGCATTGTCTTGTTTCATCACCATGGCACGTTCTGGTTTCATTCTCGTGAGGGGGATGCCCCGCTTCTTCATTCATTTTCACCCCTCCGGCACCTGTTCCCAAGGTTTGATATCGCTCAAGGAAGTCCATGTACTGATATGGTACTCTCCCTCTCCCGGATGCAGTCATACCTCCTCCTGCTCTTCGCCATCCTCCTCCTTGGTACGCTCGGGGTGATGTTCGTGGAGGGACTCCCGGTTTTTGACGCACTCTATTTCGTCATTGTAACTATCGCGACGGTTGGATATGGTGACATCTCTCCATCGGATGTCTATGGGAGAGCCATCACGATACTGATCATCATTGCCGGGGTGGGTACATTCGTTGCAGTCTTTGCTGAAATCATGGAGAACCTTATCTCGCGGGAAGAGAGGAAATCCCGGCGAAGAAAGATCAATATGATCGTAGGGCTCTTTTTTTCTGAGTTTGGAAATGGAATGCTCCGAACGCTCTCTTCTGGCGATGCTTGCATCGAAAGTATCCGGAAGGAGCTTCTCATCTCATCATCATGGGAATCTGCAGATTTTGAACGATTGAAGAAGAACCTTGAGGACCATGAATACTGCATTGAGACAGATGCGGTGAACCTTGTTGAACTGAAAGAACATCTCTCCAAAAAGAAAGAATTTCTTATGCTTCTTCTTGAAAATCCGGTAATATTCGAGCATGATTCTTTTACGGATACCCTCCAGGCTTTCTTCCACCTGACAGAAGAGTTGACGTTCCGGGAAGATCCAGCTCACCTTTCCCCTCCTGATACAGCCCATCTCCTCAATGATATCAACCGAGGATACAGGCTCCTGGTTTTTGAATGGGTGACCTACATGGAACACCTCAAAGAACATTACCCGTTCCTGTTCTCCCTTGCGATGCGTACCAATCCCTTCGATCCGGAAGCCCATGCTGAGATTCGCGATCAGGAGCAGAGAGAGAGATGAGATGCACTCCCTCTCTTTCCCTTTCGTTGGAGATTCGAAACAGAGACATCCTCCTTTGAAACACATTCTCCTCTCTTGGTCTCTCTTACAGGTAGCCGACACTCACCACATCTGTCAGTCCTGAACGATTTCGATACTGAACAGGAGTAAATGAGAAGAGATCCCCCCATTTCTCATCAATAGTCGCCTCGTAAAGGAATATCCTTGCAGAACCTCCACGTTATCCGGGAATACCAATTCTCCAGGTATCACAACGAACACGCCCAGGTCTTTCAGAACGAGAATACACAATAAATTCAAATATGACCCGTCTTCAGACTCCGGGTCAACAAGAATCGATACATTGAAGTGGTGCCCTGCCGTCACTTAACAAAGGAGGAGACTGATGTACTGTCCCAGATGCGGAAAAGAGACAGAACAGTCGGGAAATTTCTGCCAGTCATGCGGCACCAGCTTCAAAGACCTTCCCCGCAGACCTTTTACGAGGAAACGAACCGGAGCAATAAAAACAGAGAGATTCTCCGGTCTATCCGGCCGGTTTCTCGGTGGACTGATCGATCTCTTCTTTCTGATCCTCTTCGATCTGATGGTGGCAGCAGCCATTGGTATCATCTCATGGCTCCTGTCAAGACCTGACCCGGTTTCAGAATCAGTGAGGATGCTGTACCAGTATTATTACCATCAGCCAAGAACGAATGCTGCCGGACAGGTGGTCAACGCAGTCATCCCCCCTCAGATCCTCCTTTCTGCCCTGATCTTTCTCATTATAGTTCCCTGGATCTATTCTGCTTATCTTGAGAGCTCACGCAACCAGGCAACACTCGGGAAAATGGCGATCAGGGCTGCTGTCACCGACCTGCAGGGGAACCGCATTACCTTTGCCCGCGGATCGCTCCGATTTTTTGGCAAGGTGCTCTCAGTCCTGACGATATTCATCGGATTCATTATTATTGCATTCACTGCATATAAGCAGGGTCTCCATGATAAAATTGCAGGAACCCTTGTTTTCAGGCAGTAACCATGGTTTCCGCCTTCATTCATTTCGTCAGTCTGCCTGACCGGGGGTATGCTGATCTTTTCCTTGTGGCATCCCGAATCCCCGTAGTAGTTTAATCGTATTTCCCTTTCAGCCCGGCCCATCCGGTGTACCCGCAGTAAATGCAGCCCTCTCCTTCGCAATGACGACACTTTTTGGCAGGAGCCTTCACAGGCACGCACCCTTTCTTATCACAGTATATACACCCGAGACCCTCGCAATGAGAACAGGTGACCTCAACATAAGATACTTTTTCGACCATGGCTTGCAGGAGAGCTATGGCAGCCGATGCACATTAAACGTTATTGAAAGGAGGGATATGGTTTCACCTCTGCTTTACATTTAGGAACCGAAGGGACTCGAAGAAAAGGAAAAGGACTCGAAAAAAGGTCAAAGAGAGAACGGGCTCGTAATGCCGAAGTTCCCTGATGTCAGGAACATGACGTTTAATCGTATCTTTCGAGCACCGCTCCCTTATCAGCCTGGCCCACAATTCTGGCATAGCGGGCAAGAATCCCTGCCAGTTTTTTTTGTTTCGGGGCAAAGAACGCCTTGCGCCGTTTCAGTTCAGCTTTCGATAGATGCAGATCAATTCTCCGCTCCCGTATATCGATCTCGATACTATCCCCATCATGCACGAGACCGATGGGCCCTCCTGCTGCTGCTTCTGGCGAGACATGCCCGATACAGGGACCCCGGGTCCCACCAGAAAACCTCCCATCGGTCACGAGAGCAACACGGGTATACCCCAGCCCCATCAGCGCTGATGTCGGGGAGAGCATTTCAGGCATCCCCGGAGCTCCGCGTGGCCCCTCGTAGCGAATCACGACCACATCACCTTCCCGTACATGGCGGGAGAGGATTGCTTCCATCGCCTCTTTCTCCCCATCAAAAACCCTTGCCGGGCCCTGGTGGTGCCACATCTCATGGCTGACCGCTGCTGATTTCACTACGGCTCCCGTGGGTGCAAGGGTTCCCTTGAGAATCCGCAGTCCTCCTGCGGGATTCACCGGTGTTTCGACAGACTGAATGATTGACTCAGCCGGAATCCTGGCTTTGCGTGCTATCTCCCTGATGGAATTTCCGGATACTGTCGGAGCATCTTCAAGCTCGCGCTGAAGAGCATTGAGTACTGCCGGTATTCCCCCTGAACGATGCAGGGCAAGGACCGAATGGGGGCCTGCCGGCATCATGTGGCACAGGTGGGGGATCCGGCAGCCGATTCGGTTGAATGCATCAATATCAAGGGGAACCCCGGCTTCAGTGGCAATAGCCATGAGATGGAGAACCGTGTTGGTGCTTCCCCCAAGCGCCATGTCCACCCGGATGGCATTCTCCAGGCTTGCAGTGGTGATGATATCACGAGGGGCAACTCCCTCTTTCACAAGGCCTACCGCCCGTTCTCCAGTCTTGCGTGCTATTCGCAGCTTTTCGGCGTCTACTGCCGGTGCTGCAGCACACCCGGGAAGAGACATCCCCATTGCTTCAGTCATGCATGCCATGGTATTTGCTGTATAAAGCCCCTGGCAGCTGCCACAGCCGGGCATGGCGCAACACTCGAGTGTGCAGAGCTCCTCCTCCTCCATGGTCCCTGCTGCAACCTTCCCTACGCCTTCAAATACATCGATGAGAGAGAGTTCCTTTCCTTCATCATAACCGGGCAGCATGGGACCCCCGGTGAGAAGTATAGAGGGAATATTGGTCCGGGCAGCTGCCATCAGCATCCCGGGGACAATCTTGTCGCAGGTACCGACCATGACCAGCCCATCAAACCGGTGGGCTTCAGCCATCAGTTCTATCGAGTCGGCAATATTCTCCCGCGAAGGTAACGAATACCTCATCCCCTCATGTCCCATCGCAATGCCATCACAGATTCCGATGACCCCAAATTCAAAAGGAACCCCGCCCGCGGCGGCGATCCCTTCCCGGACCTTGACGGTCAGAGAACGGAGGTGGGTATGTCCGGGCACGATATCGTTCCATGCATCTGCTATCCCGATAAACGGCCTGTCAAATTCCTCATCGGTGACCCCAAGCGATCGGAGCAGCGCCCGGTTGGGTGCACGTTGATAGCCCTGCTTGACTTCATCACTCCTCATCGTATGCATATCTGTCCCTGGAAAACTGGTAGGTGTTGATCTCACTTTATGACTTTGTGGCGATCTTTGCCTGGAAAGGGGCTACACCACAAGGATATGCGAACAGGGGTGCTTATGATTTCCGGCACCGGGCAGCCGCATCCACAAAGGCAGCAACAAACCGGCCGGAGAAATAGGAGTGGGTATAGACGCCGATTGTCTCGTTGCAGAAGAGTCCGTCATTCCCGTCAACGATCCCTTTTCCCCGGGTAAGTCTGACACAAAA
>Ga0209201_1004215_pt1 | contig 11784 bp, 12 predicted proteins | sample AD_UKC055_MetaG_FD_184411 | JGI IMG/M metagenome (GOLD analysis project Ga0209201, IMG submission 184411) | Active sludge microbial communities of municipal wastewater-treating anaerobic digesters from USA - AD_UKC055_MetaG (SPAdes) (version 2) | ecosystem: Engineered > Bioreactor > Anaerobic >... | reverse complement strand
GGCGCGTGTTTTCTTATATCCATTGTAAAAGATTCGACGTACACGCCGGGCCATGGATTCACTGATATTTCAAATAATTATCGCGCTGGACTGCCACTCAACGAATTGAAGGGGCGCGAAACCTACGCTGAATGAGGATCGATAGGCGCTAGTTTTTCCTCAACGTTAGAACATATTTATCAATATACGATTGCCGTTCCTTCGATTTATATTGTTGAATATATCGAGGATGCTCCAATACCGTTATCTTACCAAACATCTTTTCCAACGAATCAAGCCTATTTATATAGGCGGCATTCTTTTTACCCAAAACATATACCTCCGCGGTATCCAATCCGATATCGATATGTTTTCGCAACGAGTCGAGCATGAAGTTCCGCACGCGTTCGAAAACCTCTTCATCATCATAATAATTAGCATTCAACCACTTACCATCGTCGGTTTGCCTCAGGAGCGCCAGCGGAAATGGTGAATTGACATAGTATTTTTTATAAAACGCATGAGCCCCTCCGAATTGCTCAATCATATCATAGAAAAACACCGACGAAATCTCGTGGGTATGGGCAGAACGCATGGAAATTCCACACGCATTTTTCAATCGTTTGGTATCCGTAAACCGAACCCCAGTCACCCCGGCCCCATGACGACTTGGATTGATCCCTATGATGAATCCCCTACGATCGTGATCATGATAATACTTATGATAAAATTGACCCATGATCTCCATCGTCTCCGGGTTATCGAGATAGGGGTTCAACACCCGGTAGCCTTCGGGCAAATCCCCCTCGAAACGAAGACCTCGGTTGAACGCAATGACTTTCTCTATCGGCCCAACCCTGGCGGCGGTTGCGCCACCTTTGGCGGCGGCTCCCCCCACACCAACACCACCAACAAATAACGACAACACATTAAAAATACCTTTACCGATGGCCGTGCCGTATTCGTCACGCTGTTCCTCTTTGCCCGTGACTGGGTCGATATGTGTCCCCCAATTTTCACCACGACCCACAATGGCATTGAGCATGGCGCCCCATGTATCTCCGACTTTTTCCCAACTAAATTCTCCTTTGATGGCATCGTAACCAATAATAGCCCCGACTCCGGCAAAAGTTTCAAAATGCATTTTTTTGGAATCCCATGTCATCAATGCAGTACCGATACTACCAATATCACTGCCCAATCCGCCGGCCAAAGTAAAAATTCCACCGCCGAGTTCGAACCCACCACTGACAAAACCACTGAAAATAGATAAAAATTGAGTGCCGTAATAGATCATCTGCTCTGCTGTGTCCTCACTGTTCCTGGTCATATTCAGGACGTTCCTGGTCCAGCCGTCAATGGACTGCGCCGCAGAATGCAAGGCGCCGCCAATGCCCTTGGAAAGCGACCCGACGGCTTCAAGCGGATTTATAAAATGCGAGAACCCCTTGGCTTCGACACTTAGCCCGGCCAGCGATGTATTGGCCTGTTCCAGGGCCGTGATCGACTGCTGGCGGGCCATGGAGCTGTTGAGGACAAAATCGTCAACCGACTCGGTCTGCTTGTCGAGAATTTCGATTTGTTTGTTGTAATATGTGTCAACTTCCTTTGATGAAGTAGCGTATTGCAACTGTATCTGTTTCAACCTATCTATGTTCTGTTGCATGGAAAGTTCTGTTGCGCGCTGCCGGGCCAGATGAGCATCGGCGGATCGCAGTTCCTGGGCAACGGCCCTCTCATTTTCGTTAAGATTCTTCTCGAATTCTAGGCCAGATTTTTTCTTTGACTCAATTATGTTTAGAGCCAGTTCGTTTGTTTTCTGACGCTCCTTGGCCTTCTCATAGTCATCGCGAATACTATCCTTAACCGATTGTGTAATATTCGGGTTTTGTAGAATCAACTCGAAACCATGTAATTCAGCCTGAATATCTTCCTGTTCGTCTTTGTAATTTGCTTCCCGGTTTGCGTTTTTTTCCTCCTCACCCTGCTTGTCCCAATCTGTCCTGATTTTTTCTGCTTTTTTCTGACGTTCAGCAATCTGATTACGGCGATCCTCTAGTGTTTTCTTCTCTTTCTCAAGTCTTGTATATTCTTGTTTTCTTGCTTCGATTTGGTCGGCCTGTTCTTGTTTAGCTTTTTCAACTTCGGCTTTTTTTTCTTCGCGAGCTCTTATAATGTCTTGACGGGCTTTGGTAAAAGCCGCCTTGATCTTTTCTCCGTTGGCGTCGAGAATTTTCTGTTTTTCCTTAAGATTATTCAGAGCATTGCTAACAGCAACGCGTGTATTTTCTAGGTTAGCCTTCATGCCGGCGATTGCCATACTATGCTCGGTGGAATTAACCACTGCATCCCAAAGCTGAGCAAAATGACCGAAGCCTTCTTGGGCCTCTTGAAATTCATTAAAACTTTTACTGAACTGTTGTACACTATCCAATTGTGTCTGAACGGTTTGTTGAAATGCTTCATTTTGTGACTGTATTTTTTGCAGCTCGTCGTTAGCCTGCTCGAGATCGGTCAAATCACTCAAGGCCTGCACCGATTCCAAAGATGCTTGAACCTTTTGAGAGTCCATTTTTTCCGCCTTTTCGGCGGCTTTTTCCATTTTCTTTGCGGCTTTGCCAGCCTTAATCATGCCACCGACGATTTCATTTGTTTTTGTGACCATGGAATCGCGAAACTTTTGGGACTCCTGCTCGGAAATTTTGCCATCTTTGTCGGCATCGAAACGATGGATGGCGTTCTGGAAATACTGCTGCAGATACTGCTGGATATTGACGTCCAGTGAACGGCCGGCGGCGGTGAGCTCGGCCTGTTTTGCACCTACCGCTGTATGCATTGAACTGATGGCTGTTTGAAGAGCTTCCTCACGTTTGTCAGGGACCGATTCGACAACTTCCGCTGATTTCTCGGCTGAACCTTTTGCTTCGGCCTCTTTTTGAGAGGTCGAACTGGTTAAATCCAATGGCTGTGGTGGTCTTTCCGAATCACTCATGGGACTGATTTAATGTTTGGGGTTGGTGGCCTGCTCTACAAGTAAGCGAAATTGTGTTCCAAGTTTGGGATCTTTTTCGGCTATGATTTGTAGATATTCCAATTGCTTGCGATGTCCGTCGCGATATAGCTGTATCAGTTTGAGCAGAGCCGGAAGCTCGAGTTTTTTTACTTTTGGCAGAATGGGTTTTATGTCTTCATCTCTGAAAAAGAGAAAGGTCTGTATGAGATGAATAGCCAGATCGCGATACTGTCTGAGTACTTTTTTCCTCGATAGCATCGGGAAATTGACTGTTACAAATTCCCGCAATAAACGCTCAACGAAATACATGCTCTGTAACTCTCCGGATTTCTCCCTTTTGACAATCATAGCAAGAGTGCGCTGAAGTGCCGGGTTGCCGCTTGTAGCCAAATTGTGCAAAGCCTGCTGATAGATCGGGATAAGCATTTTAAGCGCTGATGAGTGTTCCAACGCTTTTTGCAATGCTTTGTTTGTTTTGACTTTTATTTTATTGACCATAAAAAGATTCTTAATCGCCATGTTCTTGGAGAGGATATTTTAAAACACCATCAGCCTGAACTTGCGTAGTCACAACTACGTCGATGGGTTTGAGCTGTCCTTGCTCATATTTGACACGGTGGCGCCGAATACTGCGGCGAAGATTACGGATCGCCTGATTGCTAATACCTTTAACTCTTACTATCTGTTTGACCAACGGTTCAATTTCAGCGAGCTCGGGGAAAATGTATTTACCGTATTTGACCCCGTATTTAGTTAAATAATCCGGCATCCCGCCCATTTTGTCGATAGCCTGCTCCATTTGTTCCCGATCCTCATTGTGATGGCCTTTGTAGGAGATAAAACCAAATTTAACAAGAGCTTGGATTGGACCTACATTGGTCAGCCACAACGGTGGAGGAGTGGTGCCTTTCATTAATGCCCACTGAGTGAGATGATTGCGCTGATCCCACCATGCGCGAAATTTACGCATCGGTAGGGAAGTGTCAAAATAACTGAGAACTCTGCCGGCTCCGTGAAAATTTTCGGGATTGGCCGACCATTGTTCCAACTTTCGCATATACTCCTGTCCTTTTTCACTTTCAAAGGCCGCTTTCATCTGGTCTTCAATGGCTCCGGGGAGGTGGATATCTGGTTCAGCGTCGGGGTTTTGTCCCCGCATCTCCTCTTGTTCAGTCGCTTTTTGGTCTTCCGGCTGGACTGTTTGCTCTGAAAGATCCGGTGAGAATTGTTCTGCGGACAACGATTTGGACATGATTAGAGCGGGTCAAGATATAATAAATCTTTATATTATAGTAAAAAACCCGCCTTTTGTGAAGCATTGTGACTAGGGAAGATCGTTCAAGGGGGGCAGTCCGAAAAATTGGCGCCAGTGGCTAAAAGAAGCAATGTAGAAATCACGCAGACGATTGTAATCCTCTCCAAGTAAAAAATGCTGTTCGCCATTGCCATAGGAAAGGGACAGAGAGCAGAGCTGGCGCAGCCGTTCCGGCAAAACCTGCTCAAAAGGTCCCGGAAGCAGACAGAAGGTGGAAGCCGTAGGCAAACCGGACCTGCCGATCAGAGAATGCCAATACTGACCGCGTTTTATTTCCTCTTCCGTCAAGGTACGTCCGACATCGGTGCTGGGGAAAACGCCGAGCGTCAGCGTATAGTTGGCTGGCAGTTCCAGCTTCAGTCTGTAATCCGCCGCACGCAAATGGCGCAACTGTTCTTGCAGAAGTTCGCGCCCCAGAAAATCCTTATTAACCAGATAGGAAGCTTCATTCAGGAAAAGCTGTTCGTAAACCTCCGGTGAAAGTGCCTGTCCTATTTCGTCCTGGAGGGGCGGCAGAGGAGTCAAATCCCTTTGTTTGGCCTTAGTATAGGCCAGCCTGATTAATCCTCCAATACGGTTTTCCGGTTGTTTTTCGTTGTGGTCCAACATAGTGTCTTTGATTATGGCAAGTTGATAATTTGTTCAAACTCCCTGACTGCATCGGCCATGGTCAGTTTAACCGCCTGGTCCAGACTTTTCAATCTGGAAGCCAGATCGAGCAGCCTGCTATTGGCGTCCGAAGGATAGGGCGGTATCGGCAGCGGGCGAGGAATATGCGTCATGTTAGGTTCGGGTATAGGATGGTCAGGATCGGCCGGATTTCGCTGCGGGTAGACCAGGATACCGGTAACCATCGCTTCAATGGCAACGCCAAAAGTATAATTATGATAACGTTCCGGAGGCAGTACGCCCGAACGAATCAGGGCAAAGAGATCAGAGGAATAATAACCGGGCGTGACACCGATTTTTTCAGGCACATAACCATAATCATAATTGCCGCTGATGCCCCGGTTTGGATTCATCGTAGCTTTAATTACATCTTCACGCGGAATAACGAAGCCAAGGTCGATATGCACACCTTTGGGTCTGCCACCCTCATCCTGGGCTGGCACATAATTGGCCCATTTGGAATCCATCTGGATCATGCCCATCTGCTCAAAGGCCACCAAGGCCCGCCCGCCTCCGAGCATGGTCTGGTTAAGAACCTGTTCAGGGACGGTCAGGTCGGCGTTTAGTTTGTCGAGATCGCCGGCCGCTGAGAAAGATACGTGGAGAAGCTCGCGACGCTCAGAGGCAGCTTCGTTTGAAGGTCGGTTGCGTTTTCGATATACAGTTCCTCCACGGTATTGTCCGCGGGCACGTATCGATAGGTAGCGTCGGTGGGGCAATCGACCCAATAGACCTGGTCCGGTTTGTCGGGATCGTATTTCGCCAGAAATACTTTGCCGTGAAAGTTGAGCGATGAGCGCATGTGTCGGATTTCGCTTGGCGAATATCCAAAAAGGCGGAAAGACACGCGGTTCGATCCGCTTGATTTGGGGACGACGGGATCGAGGGTTGGCCCGCAACCCATCACCGGCAACACCCCAAGGATTATGGATCCTACGATGAAAGCAACCCCCACACGGGAACGTTTCAGCATGGCGTGGATCATGGTGCGAACGGCCCGGCTAACGCAAGTGTTCAACGGGGTGGTACAGAAAAAAACGCTCGTACATTACCCTACTACAAGGCGATGGGTGATATCTCTGGTTTCGATTCCCGACTTTTCATGTGCAGACACGATAAGTCCGGCATGCATTCATCACGGAATCACTGCACCATTGCCTTGTTGGCGCAAAATCAATCGACCAACACATCGCTGGGAAGCGATGCCGTGAGGTAAGAGAGCAACCTCAACGCGAATTCTTTTCGTCGTTGGTCTTTTTCCACAGCTCCTACGCACGCTGGGCACCCTTCCCCACACGGGCAACCTTTCATCAGCAATAGGGCGCGTTGCAACAATTCCTCGGCGCGCTCGTAGATTCTCTCTGCCAGCCCAACACCACCGGGAACGTGGTCAAATAGAAACACGGTGGGGTCGAAGCCTGGACGGGGCCCTTGTCCTTGTCGGCTCGGCACGTCTTGTTCGGTTCCTTGGTCTCCGAGCGTTTGGCCCAGATCGCTAGGTTCACATAATAGCGCAAGGCAGGATACCGTCTCGAGCGCTCGCCCGATTCCGCGCGCAGCTTCGATCAGTTCCGCAGGTGCCATCGATATCGCGGCACACAGCGGTTCAGGAAAAGTAAGCAAAAACGAGGTGGTATGCATCTGGATATCCGGCAGATGCACATCACCAAAGCCTACGTTTTCATGGGTGTAGTATTTGATTTTTTTGTAGCCCACCACCTTTTCGATCACACTCACCTCCCCCCAAGCGCACATGGCTCGTCCGAGTGATCGTGTGGCTTCGAGTTCAATCACATTCACCCATCGGTAGGTCATGGCATCCGTGTAATAGTCAGGGATGACCTTTCGAACGAACGCCTTGTGGTTTTCGAAGTCCAAGCGTTCCACCTGGTACTGCTCTCCGTCGTGTTGGTAAATCGCTTGTTCATGCAACATCGTGTGGCTTGCACGCCAATCGAGTTCGGCGATCGTGCGTCCATGTTCCTCATCGACGATCACGAAATTGTCCCATCCGATGCTTCGAAGCGATACGTGATTGGCAGGATACGCGTCCGTGGACCAATGGAATCTCCCCGCGGACTCGTGCAACACACCATGACGAGCAAGAAATAGAAGTGCCTCGCGCGTGTGGATCCCATCGAGGCCGGCATATCGTTCTTTCTCGGAACTATCCGTTTCGGGACAAACGAAAGGTATTTCGAAAGCAGCGCATTTAAGGTGTTGAATCAAGATTTCCACGTTGTCCGGGTCGATGCGTGCTTCTTCCGCGGAGGCGCCCAACAAGAATTCCGGGTCCCGTGCCAAGTACTGATCCAGCGGATCGCTTCTGCCCACGAGAAGGGCCACGGACAATTCATTTCTGCGTCCCGCGCGACCAAACCGCTGCCAGGTTGCTGCCACCGAGCCGGGATATCCCGCGCAGACCACCGCTTGAAGCTCCCCAACATCGATACCTAGCCCCGACTTCCGCACTTTTCTTATTGAAAATACGTAAATTCAATAAGTTACAAGAATACCAAGGCACTACATTTCATCCCTCCGATAAGCTCAGCCGCTCTCACAGACAGGGTTCATGTCAAAGCCGTGGGAGTCAGGGAACGTTTCAGATCGAAAGCCCCATAAATGTCACGAGCAAGTTGTGACATGCTCGAAGGAACTCGATAAACCCCTTTGAATCGCTGGTCTCGAAGCACGCTGGCTTGCACGCGCAATAGCTCGTTTCGTAACACCTCCACGCTGATGTGGACCTTGCGCAAACGCACACGATGCTGGGCATGACGTAAAAGCGCGTAGGCCAAAAAGCAAATGGCAATGTGCGCCTCGATTCGTTCTTTTTTGAAGTGGAAAATGGGCCGCATCTTCAGGTCATGTTTCGAGATGCGAAACGCCTCTTCCACAGTCCAAAGACGACGATATCGAGCCAGAATCTCAAGCGGCTCCAGGCTGCTGTCGGCGTTGGTGAGAATGCCGTACATCCCGTCCCACTGCGCATCGCTTTTCACCTTGTCATCGTGGATGCTCGCTACCGCCTTGCCCTCGTGCGTGGTGTATTTGCGCTCTTTGCCAAGACGAGAAGCGAGCGCTTTCAATAGCCTTTCCCTATCTTTCGCATCCTTGTGGGCTCGTTTGGCACTGTAGCTTGTGATGAGCCGTTGACCGGGCTGAAGCTCGAATTGTTTGACCCAAACTGCATCGCTTTCTACGGCGCCCAAACGATACCCTTGCGCGTCAAGCACCTTGCGTTTCCACGCTGCGGATAGCTTATGAAGACTCGCACCGACAATGTATTGGCACTTGGCAGCTTCCAGAGCAGCAAGGTTTTTTTGACTCATCATTCCTCGATCAGCCACGAAAACCACGTGCCCAAGACGAAAACGACTGCGCCATGATTGCACGCATTCGAGCAGCGTACTTATCTCTGCCGTGGCTCCATGAAAGAGCCGGTATCCCACGGGAAGCCCATGCTCGGTGGTAGCCAGGGCCAGCACAACCTGCCCTTGATGAAACTTCTGGTCTTTGCTGTAGCCGAAGCCTCGCAAGTCGTCCTCTTGGATGCTTTCAAAATACAGCGTGGTGACATCAAAGAAACACACATCAAGTTTCTCATCGAAAAGCGAAGCGGTGGCTGCATGAACGATAGGCTGCAGCTCATCTCGCTTGTCATACAGCGCATCCATCATTCGATAGATGCGGTCGAGAGGCAGTTTGATGGCGAAGTCTTCTTCGAGCAGAGCCGCTGTACGGTGTTTGCTTTGAGGGTTTGCCACCCTTGCCAACACGACACTTTTGAGGATGTCGGCGTTTTGACCTTCAACGATTTTGTGGAAGCCCAGTTCATCGAATAGCGCACCGAACACGTCGTGAATCCCTTCGACAACGCGAGCTTGCTCGACGCAATCGCGTAGCAGGACCTCGTCGATGGGCTTTCCTTTGTGGCCTGGTTTGGGGCCTTTTCGCATGGGTTGTCCTGCGATTTGCTCTGGGGAAAATAGGGGTAACGCCTCGCTGTGCTCGACTTCGAGTTTGGCTCGAATGACATGGGCAAGCTGAACGAGTTGCTCTTGCTCTTTGTCGTCCATGGCGATGCCGACGTGGCGAACGATGGTTTGGCTTACTTTTTTTCCGACGCGTTTCGACTGGCAAATTTGCACGGAGCGTCGGGGGGAATTGGGGGTTGCCTTGACTCGTACGAACACGGTTTTGGGTTTTGAGCACCGGGAGGGAGAGAAGTCCAGACAAATAACATATGGTCACTAGGCACTACATCGCCGATTTCTGCCAAGGCGATCCATAACTATGCGAATTTGCGTGTTTCTGGATTTTGAAATTCGTAAGTCCTGCGGAAGTCGGGGTTAACCACTCTTTGTTTTTCTCTCTCCGGAGGGACAAAGAGAGAACGCGAGGTCCCACTCGTTGCGTTCCACCATCCCGAGGCATCGCTCGTCGGGACCGAAGAGGAAGGCGTGCTCATTGCACCGCTCACGATACGACCGCTGCTCGTCTCTGCTGTGTGCTGATCCCTTGCGCTTCACCGTCGCGATCCCCACTTGTCTCGGTAGCTCAAAGGAGGCGGAATCCGCCCGCAAGGCTTCGCTGTGCGTATGCCAACGAAGGTGCTCGATTCGCCATTCCTGATCCTGAGGACTCCGGTGAGCCGATCGTCTGCGCAGAGCGTGACCCGGCCGGAACCGGACATCCGATCGAACTCCCACGCGCCTTTCCACGTGAAATACACGCCCGTCTTGATCGGCTTGCAGTTGACGTACGCAAGCAGGCAGTACATCCGCAGCCGGTCGGCGTGCCCGGTCAGCGAGAGCACGGCGGGACCCAGTATGTCGAGCCTGTCTCTTGCCCACTGCGACGTTTCGACGATACGCCACCAGCCTCGGTACTCGGAAGGGATCTCGGTCATCGCGTGCTCCCAGGTAACAAGGCGATTAGCCTTGGTCAAGCTCGGCCAACCAGTCCCGGAAAACAGCACACGCATCGTCGAGAGCGATCCTGCGCCCCCAAAACATCGGTGCGATCTTCTCGTACGCCGCTTCCACTGCTGCCCGTTTCCCCGCATCGAGAAGTCTGAGCGCAGGTTCGTCGGAAGTCGGCACCGTGGTGATGTCACCCTCTCGCAGCATGTCGTGCGCGAGTTCGGCTGCAGTCATGCCAGCATCAGGGAGGTCCTTGGCAGCGCGGACGATCTGCGCAGCGTCCTCGTAGTGACGAACGAAAGCGTCGGCGTCGATCACATCGCGAGCGTAGCGGCGAGCCATGGCATCGAGCTTGTCGAAAAGCGTCACGAGCGGGTGCATGCAGCGCACGGAAGCGGCCGGTTGTCCTCGAAGTCAGCAAGCATCCCGTTGGCTTCAAGGTAGTCGTGGACGAATGAACTGAGCGGGCGGGCGACGTGCGGCACCACCCTCGCCCGGCCGACCTCCAAGCGCACGAACGGGCTCATCGCTGGATCAAGTTGGTCGAGCAACGCCCCCGGATAGCGCCCGAGGTAGTCCGCGCTCCGAGCTTGCCTGTCGATCCGTTCGCCGTCGCGCGACATGCGGACGCCTGGAACAGCAAGAACGCCGGTCAGCGCCTCGTAGAACGCCGCGCGCTGCCGCGTCGGTCCCTTGTTCGTGCTCGTCCAGTTCGTGACCCCCGGCAGGTCCCGAATCGTCCCGCGCAAGATCATCAGGTCGAGGTCCTCGGAAAACCGCTGGATGAGCTTGAAGCCCTTGGATAGCGACGTGTCTCCCTTGAACCAGATCTCGAGCCCCGTCTGATGCAGAGCCCAGAGTGTGTGCGTTACCCAATAGTCCTTCTCGACAAGCGCGGAGGCGATCCCCGTCTCGCGCGCAACGATGCCGAGAAGGTCTTGGAACTCGCGGTCTTCGTGCATGAAGGTCATGTCGTCACGCCCGACGCAGCGATGCTCCGGTCAACCAGCGCCAGCGTCGCCTTGGTGCCGTACCTCGAGGCCATTTCGCGCAAGCGTTCGGTGCTCCACCGCCCTGCGCGCAGCGCGGCTGTGAGGCTGTGTTCCAGGTCCACCAGCGAAGCCCCCGCCATGTCGTGATGTTGCAGGAGGTCGACCACATACCACTCGGGGGTCGGCTCGTCGGGAAAAAGCACACGACGGAGCGTGAAGCGCCGCCCATCGAACGTGAAGTCGCCCGTGCGCCGCGTGTTGTACGCCAGCGTTGCGGCAAACATCGCGGTCGAGCCGAGGCCCAGCGCATTCCAGCGCGGCGGGGGGCCGGTGATGACGAACCGCTCGCCGCCCAGAAAGGCTCGCAGAAGCTCAGCGTCGCTAGCCGGAGCCTTGCCGAAGCGACTCTCCACGGGGGCGTAGAACAACCCGTGTGCCGCCTCCCGCAGCTTTCCTTCGCGAACGAGACGTCGTGCCAGGCGCGTGGGGCTCGCGCTCCAGCGCCGCAGCTCTCAAATGCAGTAGGCCCGTCCGGGGTCGAGGTGGGGTTATGCTTCGAGATTCACGGTCGCTCTGTCTTATACTTACCGCAGGAAACACCCGACAAGGGACGTCGGATGGCAAGCGCCGCCATGCATGGTTTCGCCGGCGGAAGCGAAGGGACCTTCTGGTGCGAGGCACCAGACGCGTCGTGCCGAGCGAGCCCTTGAAAAGGTCTGAAAAAAAGCGTCCGACCTAGCATCGCGCGTGTCCCATTCCAGCGCCTGAAGTCGCTTGTTGTTCGTAGGTGCCCTTGTCATACACCGACCATCCAATTCGACGGCAATATCACCGGACACATGGGGTGTTCAGGATGCCGTCTTGGAGGATGGGAAGATGGCCGCAACGTAT
>Ga0209201_1004207_pt1 | contig 11803 bp, 10 predicted proteins | sample AD_UKC055_MetaG_FD_184411 | JGI IMG/M metagenome (GOLD analysis project Ga0209201, IMG submission 184411) | Active sludge microbial communities of municipal wastewater-treating anaerobic digesters from USA - AD_UKC055_MetaG (SPAdes) (version 2) | ecosystem: Engineered > Bioreactor > Anaerobic >... | reverse complement strand
CCAAGATGTCCAAGCGCGCCGTACTCGAAATCATCGAGTGATACCGGGACTTTGACTTCTTTCGCGGTCAACCTCGATGGATTCGGACAAACTCATCGACCTCGGCAAAATCGTTTCAGCGCACGGTCTGACCGGTGAACTGAATTACATTCCGTTCAACCAGGCTTCGGATCTTCCCCTGCCGGACACGACGGTGATTTTTCGCCTTCCGGGCGGACGCACTGTCACCGCGCTCGTGACCGCGGTCCGGGACAAGGTCAAGTTCAGACTGCTCACGATTCAGGGTTGTACGGACCGCACCGCGGCCGAACGGTTCCGCGGCGCCATCGTGGCCTGTCCGCGTTCCGAACTTCCACCGCTTGATCCGGATGAATTCTATTACAGCGACGTGATCGGGCTGCCGGTCCAGTGGCCGGACGGCACGCAGATCGGACGGGTCACGCAGGTACTCTCGCTGGCGACCACGGTCATCGAGATCGAGTCGCCCGAGGGTGACGAATGGATGGTTCCGGTCGTGGACGGCTTCGTGCGATCGATCGGAAGCGATGCGGTCGTTCTGGAACCGGGCGCGCTGGAGATGGAATGAACGACGGGCGACAGACCGACGGCGACAGACCCTGGCCTGTCCGCATCCTGACACTTTTTCCAGACATGATTACCCAGGCGGTGTCCCATTCGATCATTGGCAGGGCAGGCGCGGCCGGACTGCTGGATGTTCGGGCTGTCGACATACGCGATTTCACCAGCGATCGCCACAAGACCGCCGATGACGTCCCGTTCGGCGGGGGGCCTGGAATGGTGATGAAGCCCGAACCGCTCGCCGGAGCAATCCGGGCAGCGAGGGCCGAGCTTCCCGGCGCGCCGGTCATCCTGATGTCGGCGTCCGGACGGCTGTTCGGGCAGGGCGACGCCAGGCGCTTCGCCGGATGTCCGGCAGGACTCATCATCGTTTGCGGTCACTACGAGGGTGTCGACGAACGCATCGCCGAATTCTACTGCGACGAAGAGATCTGTGTCGGCGACTACGTCCTGAGCGGAGGCGAGCTTCCCGCGCTGGCGATAACCGACGCGGCGGCGCGCCTGATACCGGGCGTTCTTGGCAATGCAGACTCTCTCGACGAGGAGTCACACGACGACGGTTCTCTGGAGTACCCGCATTACACCCGGCCACGCGACTTCGAGGGGCATCAGGTCCCGGAGGTCCTGTTCTCGGGAAACCATGCGGCGATCGCCTCTTTCAGAAGACAGCAGGCCGCGATCAAGACTGCCCGGAATCGACCTGACCTGGCACGCGTTGACACTGAAGCCCCGGCAACCGAAAAGGCGTCGGCCCGGGCCGTGCCGCCCGGATGGGGGAGACCGAATGAAGGCTGACGACAGCAAATGCATCGTGTCGGTCGCACTGGTCCACCATCCGGTCTACAACCGCGGCGGTGACGTGGTCACCACGTCGGTGACGTCGGTCGATATCCACGACATCGCCCGCGCATGCAGGACTTACGGGGTCGTGCGGTACTATCTGGTGACGCCGATACTTGCACAGCGGGACATGATCGACCGGGTGACCGATCACTGGTCCGAAGGCGCGGGAAACAAGGCGGGACATCCCAGGGGCGAGGCGCTGGAACTGGTGAAGACGGTGGCCGACCTGGCAGGGGCGAAGGCCGACTTCGAGGCGACGCACGGTTTTTGTCCCACTGTCGTCGTGACCAGCGCGAACCACATGTCCGACGACATGACCTTCCGGGCGCTTCGGGAGCGGATGAGCACAAACGACCTGCGCGGAATCCTGATCGTCTTCGGCACGGGATGGGGCCTTACACGCGAACTGACCGACGGCGCCGACCTGCGCCTGGAACCGATAGCCGGCCCCACCGAGTACCGACATCTGTCTGTCCGCGCGGCCGCGGCGATCACTCTTGACCGATTGATGGGTATCGGCATATACTAGCTCGCCCTGACGGTCGTAAGGGGGTTCCCCTGACCGCACGTCGTGGCGGCCCGTTGGCCGATTTTTTGAAACAGCGCAGGATTACGAGGCGTTACAATGCATCAGACAATTCAGATGCTCGAGCAGATCCACGTCAGGTCGGATCTCCCCGATTTTCAGCCCGGCGACACCGTGAAGGTGTACGTGCGTGTTCGTGAAGGCGACAAGGAACGTCTTCAGGTCTTCGAAGGTGCGGTAATCGGCCGTAAGGGCGCCGGCATCCACGAGACCTTCACCGTCCGCAAGATATCCTACGGCGTTGGAGTGGAAAGAGTATTCCCGGTCCACAGCCCGATGATCTCCAGGATGGAAGTGGTCACCAGGGGCCGTGTCCGCAGAGCCAAGCTGAACTACCTGCGCGACCTGAAGGGCAAGGCCGCCAGAATCAGCGAAAAGAAGACCTGGCTGATGAACATGGGCTCGAAGGATGAAGAAGCAGAATCTGCTTCCTGACCCCCCTTCACCCGGCCCGGGATTCGTCGAGGCCTGGGCTGCCAGCAATCAGTACTACCCACTGGTCGGAGTTGACGAGGCAGGCAGGGGTTGCCTTGCAGGCCCGGTGAGCTGCGCCGCCGTTATTCTTCCGCTTGATTGCGTCATACCCGGACTGGATGATTCCAAGGCACTCAGCCCCGCGCACCGCGAAGACCTGTATGACCAGGTGATTGCCTCCGCCGTCGGATACGCAGTGACCTTCGGCTCGGTCGAGCAGATTGAATCCACCGACATCCTGAAGACCACCCTTGAGACGATGGGGCGCGCCGTACGCCAGGCAGTCGGAATGGCAGGCGTGATACCGAAGATGGTCGTTGTCGACGGAAACCGCGTGATTCCGGGCCTGGAATGGCCGCAGACCCCGTGGATCAAAGGCGATCACCTTTCGATGAATTGCGCCGCGGCCTCAATCCTGGCCAAGGTGGCCCGCGACCGTCTGATGTGCGACCTTGATGCGACATATGCCGGTTACGGTTTCATGGAACACAAGGGTTACGGCACGAAACAGCACATGGATGCCCTGAGGGACCTCGGCCCCTGCCCGATTCACCGCAGGACGTTCGCTCCGGTCAGGACGCTGCTTGAGGCGACTGGCCAGCGGATTTCCAGAACGGGCGGAACCTGCGAGCTTGAACTGGACCTTTAGTCAGAACGCGTCCTCGAAGATCTCGAACCTGACGCCGTCCTGGCCGACAACAACCGCGGCGACAAAGAAACGCACCTCGTCATACGCACCCTGGAAGTCCTGCAGAAAGACCTCGGTCATCTGGCGTATTCTGTGACGCTTGGTCGGCCCGACGCTATCGGCGGCATCGTCGATATCCGCTCCGCACCTGGATCTGACCTCACAGACGACCAGTTCCCGATCCCGGATGGCCACGATATCCAGTTCACCCATGGGCTTCGTATAGTTGCGCGCCACGATCCGGTATCCCCGTCTTGCCAGTTCATCGGCAACGATTCCTTCCATCCGGAGTCCTTCGACCTTTCTGTCGTCCATCCAGTTTTCTCCAGCCGCCAATTCAATGGCTGTCGGACCAGGACCGGGTTGCGTTACACTAGACGTCATCCGGCACCGCGGTAACCGTAATGGGAAAAGCTTCAAGGAAGAAAGGCAGGATCGCCACGACAGCCGCTACCACCGCGGACGTTTCCACCGCTCAGCCCTCGACCATCCTTGTCGGTGGCGCATGTCTCGCGATCGCGATTCTTGCGGCTGTGCCTTACGGTCCCTTTCATGCGCTTCCGGCTGTGATGCTCTGGCCGCTCCTGGCAATCCTGTTCCTTGTTCTGATGGCACGAACTCCGTTGATGGCGGGCAGGCTGCCGACGCGTGTCCCCATCGCCCGCATCGCCGAGGCCGCGGCCCTTACAGTCATCCTTTTGACCTGGGCGCTTCTGAAGCTGGTCGGACTCCACGCTTCCGGCACCGACGACAACATCTACTTCTACATGGCCGCCAGGATGGCGGATGGCGCGGTGCCGTACCGTGATTTCTTCTTCTCGCACCCGCCGGTCCACCTTCTGGTGCCGGCCGCCATCTTCAAGGTCTTCGGTTTTTCGGTCGGGCTGGCCAAGCTGATTCCGGTGATGGCCCAGACCATCGCCGCGCTATTCCTGTACCTGACCCTGCGGAGATCGTCGACCACGCTGGCGCTGATCGGACTTCTGACGCACCTGCTTGCATACCAGATCCTGATGGGTTCGACCGACATGAACGGCGAAAACATCATGACGATGTTTCTGTGGGTATCGGTCTGGGCCGCGACCGGGAACCGACCGATCCTGGCCGGAGTGATGGCGGCCCTGGCGACCGGCACCGGCATCTACGCGCTTGCGGGCGTATTGACGGCCGGCGTGATCGCATTCTGTCACGGCATCAGGCGCGGCCTGCTTTTTCTGGCCGGATGGGTCGGGCTGACCATCATTGGACTGATCCTGTTCAGGCTGATTGGCGGCCCGGACTTCACGGCCGGGGTCTTCACGTACCACACCCAGAAACAGGTCCGTGGCACCGGACACATGTCCATCTTCGAAAACGACAACCTCCTGCTGATGCCGCGAATCATGTTCGCGAACCTCGGCGCGTTCCTGAAAGGCGGGGTCTTTCAAAAAACCATTTACTACCACGGAGCAATCTTCCTCCTGGCCGCCTCGGGATTCGTGGTCGGCCTGGTCAACGGCCGCCTGCGCGGGTTCAAGTTCGACGCCACGAATCAGGCGCACCTGGCGCTGGCATCGTCGCTGTCGCTGCTTCTTTTCCTTTTCCAGTGGGCTTCGGTCAACGAGGTCTATGACTTCTATCTGGTTCCGATGATCTCGCTGATGGTTCCGGCGGCCGCCTGCGCGGCCAACCGCGCCCTGCAGGGCATCGCCACGGCGTCCAGGCCGGGACACATCGTGATTCCGGCCGTGATACTGTCGGTGGCCTGGCTGGCGGTTCCGATTGCAGTCTCGATCAACGCCAGCCTCTGGCCCGAGGAACAGGCCGCGCGGGGCCAGAAAGTTTCCTACGAATGGCGGGATCCCTCGATTCTCAAGGGTCCGGCACGCCTGACCAAAGCGCTGTTCTTCAAGGACTCCCGCGAACGCGGCACGGTGACCCCGTTCTACCGCCACTACATGTGGAACAAGATGCTTACGTTCTCGTCGGTCGACGAGATTGCCGCGTACGTGCGTGACAACACCCAGCCGGACGACACGATCACCGGCGCATCCACCCTTGCGCCGCTGGTGGCGCTGAAGGCTGGCCGCAGGATGGCTGGCGACGAGGCGGACACAAACGCGAAACGCTTCAACTCGGGCATGCTCTCGGAACAGGATTTCGTCGACCGGATCTGCGGTGACGGCGTCAAGATGCTGATCTCCGCCGAGAGTTCCTATTTCGGACAGAAAAGGATGTCTTCAAGCCGGACGCTCTCGACCATGTTCGAGCCCGATCGGCAGTTCAAAGATGGGCAGCTCAAGCATTTCAAGCAGTTTCCGATATCGGTCTACAGACTCAGGCAGGGGGCCGGATGCGGACGGAAGTAGACGGCCTGAAGCCTTTTCTTGACGAGGTCTACCGACAGTTCAACACCAGGGAGTCGCTGGCCCACGACCCGCTGTCCTTCGTGCACCGCTACACCACCCCGGACGACATAGAGGCGGTGGCGATGATTGCCGCGTCATTCGCTTTCGGGCGTGTCGCGGCCTTCATGCCGGTCATCGAACGTCTGCTTGGACGCATGGAAGGACATCCAGGCGCGTTCCTTCGCAAGGCCGGCGGCGACGAGTGCCGGATGGTGGCGAACGGAATCATCTACCGCTTCGCGACCGCGGACAACATCGCAGCGCTGCTTGTAGGAATCGGGGGCGCTCTGGCCCGGCACGGTTCACTCAAGCCGCTCTTTGTCGAAGGCTGGGAACGCGGCGACACGGTGGCCGGATTAAACACTCTGGCCGCGGGAATCAGGCGATTCGCCGCCGAATCGCGCGACGTGGCGACCGACCCCGGCTGCCTGGTGCCGCTCGGGGACAACAACTCCCCGATGAAACGACTCTGCATGTTCCTGCGCTGGATGGTCCGGGACGATGGTCTCGACACAGGGCTGTGGAGCGACATCCCCCGCTCCGAACTGCTGATTCCGATGGATGTGCACGTCTTCAGGATCTCGAGGCTGATCGGCCTGCTGCCGCCTGGTCGCCGCACCGGCCCGACGATGAAGGACGCCCGGATGGTTACCGCCCGTCTGGCCGAGTTCGATCCGCTCGACCCCGTGCGTTACGATTTCGCCATCTCCCATCTGGGGATTTCCGGCCGTTGCGATGGAAGTGCCGGCCCGGGCTGCTCGTCCTGTCCCCTGGCAACGGTGTGCTCCTGTCACAAGCAGTAACCTGACTGAAACATCAAGCGTCCACGACACGACAAATCCTCCGTCCCTGCCGGGTTCCCGGTCCGGCGCCACACTCGGAGGAGATCATGCGGACATCCCGAATCCCCGTTCGTTTCATCCAGTCCACCAGGTTCCTGCCTTTCACCGCCACCCTGCTGTTCTCCTGCCAGTACGCGCCGGTTCCGGGGCTCGACAACGGAACCGGAGCAACCGACTCCGTCACCACCGCCGATGTCGAGTCCGTCTCGAGATGTACCGCCGACAAGGAGTGCCGATACCTTCTGCCGGACGAAACCGGATGCACCGAGCCGCTTTGCGATTTTGGCTTCTGCGGCATCAGGATCCAGCCCGCGGGCCATCCGTGCAGCGATTCCAACGCGCTGACGTCCGGCGACCGATGCGATGAATCTGGAGAGTGCGTCGGCACGTTGACGAATTGCGGAGACGGACGCTGCGACACGGATCGTGAAAACTGCTACACATGCCCGGCCGACTGCGAATGCGATGCCGGGATGACCTGTCACGACAGCCAGTGCGTCCCGGAACCGATCGATGGCGACGGCGTGTGCGAGCGACTGGAGGACTGCGGAACTTCCCCGGACGACTGCGCGTGCGACGACGGTCAGGCATGCGTGGATGCCGAATGCATGTCGTGTGGCGAGGCCTGCGATCAGGATCACAGGGTCTGCGGCGACTTTCTGGGATGCGACTGCGGAGACTGCGTGAACGACCTGGAATGCAATGCGGTCGGCAGATGTGTCGTTCCCGGTCAGTGCGGCGACGGGGAATGCCTGAAGACATTCGAGGACTGCGCGACATGTCCCTCGGACTGTGCCTGCCTGGAAACCCAGGGTTGCTCGACCGGTGTCTGTCGGGCCTGTTCCACGATCTGCCGCGGGATCGACTGCGGCATCGTCGACGGATGCGACTGCGGACAGACCGGGCCATGCGAAAGCTGCGAAAAGGGTCAAATCGTTAAAGACTGCCGTTGTCTGTGCGCATCGGCCGGACGTCAATGCGGAACAGTGGACGGCTGCACCTGCGGAAACCACGACGGCGGCTGCATGGACCGGATGAAATGCGAAAACGGCTTGTGCATGCCGGACTGCGATGCCGTGTGCGACGATGTCGAATGTGGCGCCATAAGCAACTGTCTGTGCGCGCGATGCGCCAAGACCCAGGTCTGTTACGACGGCGGGTGCGAGCCGGCGGTTTTCGAGACCGACGAATATGAACCGAACGACTACCCCGGGGACGCCGCGTCGCTGGGGGCTTTCACCGATGCGGACGGCACGCCCGACTGGGATGCCGTCGGCGCCATACTGACCGCCGATGATCGGGACTGGTACACGTTCACGGTCGCGGACACCTGGGGCGAAGTGCTGGACATTCAAGTCACGATCGACGGCATGTCCGAAGACGCCGACCTGAACATGATGGTGTGCTACCGGTGCGACGATCCGCCGCTGTCCGACCCCGGGCTGTCCGTTTTCGATGACGCCTTCGAGGTCGCGTCGACCATCAACGACGCCAGGTGCTTCGAGTCCCGTCGAGCCTGGGGCATGGCCGAGGACATCAGTCTGGCTCCTGTCTGCGGCATCGGCTTCGACGACTCCGGAACAGTATGGATCAAGGTCTATCCTGCCCAGAAGGCGGATGCGAAGACCGACTACCTGCTCGGATTCGACCTGTAGTCTCCTGCTTCCCGGCCCGAAACCGCTTCCAGAATGACCGGCAAAAGACTAACCTGCGACGCATGTGATCATACTCGACAGCAAAATTGCGCATGCCTGGTGGATTTCCAGCAGACAAGACCGTAGAGTGCACGACTTTCCATAACGCGGAACGCGTTTTTGACGGGCTTCGACTTACTTTGCAGGGGTGATCAATGAGGAACTATCTGGCTCTTTCGATTCCGGCGATTTTTCTGGCGGTACTCGGATGCTCTGACGGTAACACGGGAAACGACGTTTTTGAGGATACGGCGCTGACGGACGCCGTGGACGACATCTCAGAAGCTGACGCTTCCGATACGGTCCAGCCCGACACGGACCTTGAACTGCCACCTCCCGAGTTCGACGAGATACTGGCTGGAACGCTTGAGCGGATGATGCTGGAACACGTGGAGTTCAGCGCGGACCCGGGTTTCACGATGACGGTCGGCACGGCCGACGGCGCCTGGTGGAGCGGCGCAGCTGGCGTGAAGGACCTCGAAACCGGTTCACCCATGCTGCCGGACAGCCAGTTCCGGGTCGGCAGCAACACGAAACCGATCGTGGCGGTAATCGTTCTGCAACTGGTCGAGGAAGGCCTTGTAGAGCTTGATGAACCCATCACGACCTACCTTCCCGGGTTCTCGGTCTGGTCGGACATAACGGTCCGCATGCTCCTGAACATGCGCAGCGGACTGAAGGAATTTCTGGCCATTCCCGCGTGCCTGCTGACCGTCATGCTGAATCCGGAAACCCCGATGACGCCCGCTGAGGTGATGCAGTTCGTGGTCGACGACACCGACAACGGCCGCATGTTCGCGCCCGACACTGACGGCAGCTACTCCAACACAAACTATGTCCTGCTGGGCATGATCATCGAGGCGGCCACCGGGAACACCGTCGATCAGGAGATCACGGACAGAATCCTGGCCCCTCTGGGACTCGAGGACACCTATCTGGATCTTGGCGAATTCAACAACACCGAACTGGTGCAGGGGTACGTCGATATCACGTCGGCCGGAGCCATCGCCAACGTCAGACCCGCTGATCTGGCCATGCTGCCCAACCTTCGCTACGTTGACGGGATGATCGTCGGTACCCACCTGATGCACCCGACGGTCACTTGGGCCAGCGGCTCCCTCGTATCGACATCGGCCGACATGGGCAGGTTCGTAAGGGCGCTGATGACCGGCAAGCTGCTCAAGCCCCAGACGATGGAGCAGATGTCGGCCACACAGCCTGCAGCCCTGCTGGGAGGAATAACCGAATATGGCCTCGGCCTTCAGAACATCCCGACGGATGAAGGCCAGACCTGGGGCCATGGCGGCCTCAATTTCGGCTACCAGACCCAGACATGGTACCTGCCGGAACACGGAATCACGATCTCGCACATCCACAACTTCCTGCTGAACTGGTACGACGCCTTCCAGAATGAGGTGGTCGCGATGGTCCGACAGGGGGGTGACGCCGATTACCAGCCATGTCAGGCGCCCCAGGATTTCTACGGGGACGGGACAGGCGGCGCGGTCATGAATCTGGCGTTCAAGGGCGGCATCAACCAGGCGGGCGAAACGACGCTGGAATACGGCATCTCCAAAACCCGCATCGTCAACGAGGGACAGGTCAAGCCGTCCGTCGGTCTCTTCCCCGCGGCCACCCGCGAGGAAAAAGGCGGGCAGCAGGTGATCACGGTGGTGTCTTACGGTCTGCCGGCTACAGGCGAAGCCAACCTCGAGATGTTGACGGTACAGATCGGGGCCGGACTGTTCTCGGATATCGACACCGACGGCACGAAGACGATTGCGTTGGCGAATTCCGGGGACATGTTCGCGGCCCGAACCGAGATCTACTACGCCAAGGGAACGACCACTCCTGAAAAGCTCTGTTTCACAGGCTTCTCGGAGCCGACGCGGAATGGCAAGGCCTATCTGTGCCCGTCAATTCGTCAGCAGATGCCCGAGGTCGACGACACCTTGAAGATCATGGCGACACTGCCTTTCTCGGACGACCCGGACTACATCAACCAGATCGCGACTAACGTGCTGAAAACCAACGTCTGTTCATGCCTTGACGGCACGGTCTGGGGTGCCTGCCCGTAACACCGGCTACCGTTCGCCCGAACCGACACCCGGACAACCATGACTTCGCCAGTAAACGTCCCGAAGCAGAACCGGTCGCTCGTCGCGCCCGCCACCGCTATCTGATAGAATCCGGGGGCGAATCTGCCGCTGGGCAGGCCATTGACGCGGCGGTTATCATGGGCGACCGACTCAACCACAGGATACTCAACGTCGGCAGGGGTTGCTCGGCCGGGTGCCGTTTCTGCACGCACTCGAACGGCAGGTTTGGCGCCAGTCCCGACGAACTGACCTGTCAGGTCGCCAGGATGGAGCCATGCCTGTCGGCGACAATCATGGCAGGCGACGTGATCAGCGACGCGATGGTGCCGAGCGTGACAGCGCTTCGCGCCGCCGGGACGCCCGAAATCTTCCTGTACGCTCATCCCGCCTGCGACGACCTCGACGCGTTCAAAGCGCTTTTCGACGCGGGCGTGACCGGGCTGCATCTGCTTGTCCCCGCGGTCGATCACCCGACTCTTGATCTGGTCTGCGGCCCGCGCGCCAGCCTGAAGAAGCTGGCCACACTGATCAAGGCGGCAAATCTGCTGGAGATGCCCGTACGGCTGGAAGTGCCGGTTCTGTTTGAGAACTTCCATTCGATCCCGGACATCGTCGCCAGATCCGTGTCGATGATCAGGAAGCCTGCCGGAATCGAATTCCCGTTCAGGGCTGTCCACGACGGGTGCGGCCCCCGGGGTTGGGACTATCGACTCGCGGCCGGCCAGGTAATCGAGGCCGTGGAACTTGCCAGGGCCGCCGGAGTTCCCGTCAGGGCAGGCGGCCGCGAAGGCGCTCCACCGTGCGTTCTCGACATCCAGGGTGCGACCGCGGACCTGTATCCCGAACTGGATCGGCTGGCCATCGACGTCGCCGCGCGCCCGTTCGCCCGATGCTCATCCTGTGACGCGGCCGGGGCCTGCGTCGCCGACGCCCGGGGTTTCGAACCCGCCCCGGACCGGCCCGTCGAACCTGTCTCGCGACAGGACGGACGCGGGCCGAACCGCCCGTCCGACAAAACTGGGAATCGCTCGTCGCCCGAGTCCTCGGCCGCCCTTTTCATTCGCAGAACCGATCTGAACCGCCTGCTGGTGGCGGCTGCAGAAGTCAACCGGTGCCCGGCGCCGTGGGATTCCCTGGAGGCGCACGACAGGACCGGGCGGGTGGCGCCGTGTGAAGGTTCATGGCCCAGACGCGACGTGATTGGCGACATTCCGGACCAGGGACGCGGATGGATGAACGACGGCCTTCTACGCTCGTTCAACTCCACGGCAATGGTCCGCATGCGCCGCGCGATGATGGCCGGCGGCCGCGAGGCGTCCTGCAACCCGCACTGCCCGCGATTCAGGGAGTCGGCCTCGGACCGCCCCCAGATCAAGCTGCCGCGAACACAGGTCTTTCACGACAACCTGTTACGCAATCTGACGGAGTTCGTCGACGGCGCCGACATCCTGGAATCACGACCGCGAAACATTACGATCTCGCCATCACTGCGATGCAATCAGCGCTGCAGGATGTGCGACCTGACAGACTCCCTTGCCGGTGAAACCGGCATCGACACGCCACCGACGATCATCGATGAACTGATGGAACTGCTGCCGACCACGGCGACCC
>Ga0209201_1004195_pt1 | contig 11841 bp, 9 predicted proteins | sample AD_UKC055_MetaG_FD_184411 | JGI IMG/M metagenome (GOLD analysis project Ga0209201, IMG submission 184411) | Active sludge microbial communities of municipal wastewater-treating anaerobic digesters from USA - AD_UKC055_MetaG (SPAdes) (version 2) | ecosystem: Engineered > Bioreactor > Anaerobic >... | reverse complement strand
CACTTCGGTGGGCACGGATAGAAGGTGGTAAGCAAGGGCGGGGTAATTTCCGCCGACGTACCTATCTCAAATCGCATCCAGATCCGATCCGCTTGGAATAAAATAGAAAGGACAGTAAGACAATAAATCCATCGCCATGACTTGACGGCCCCCATAGAAGGGCTGGAAAGGTCGCCGACCTTCCAGCCGTTCCCGGCGGGAAGGTCTCGTTCCTCAACCATTCCCGCCCTACAAAAGCAGCCGGTTGGATTGTAGGGCCGGAACGGTCGCAGACCTTCCAGCCTTGCCCGGCGGGAAGGTTTCGTTCCTCAACCATTCCCGCCCTACAAAAGCAGCCGGTTGGATTGTCGGGCTGGAACGGCCGCAGACCTTCCAGCCGTTCTCGGCGAAAAGGTCTCGTTCCTCAACCATTCCCGCCCAACAAAAATCCCTACGGCACCGGCGCCAGCACATCGCTGGGTAGCCAACCGCGCGTGGAATCAAGCCGCACTTCCGTCCAGGCACCGCGTTGCGACACTTGGCGCACCAGCGCGCCTTCCGGAATCGCCACGAGCGGCGTGGCCGTGGCCAGCGGGCTGGCCAAAATCTTTTGCTCCGGCTGCATCACCACGCACTCCGGCGTGGCGCGCAAATCATGATGCGCCCACAAGCCCGCGCCGGCTATTGCCAGCGCAACGGCCAGCACGAAACACGCCGGGCGGCTGATGAACCGTCCGCGCGGCCACACGATCCACGCCGCGCCCGCCGCGAACAGCAGCCAAAAGGCAACTTCCGCGCAGCCCCGCCACTCGGCACGGCTCAGGTCCAGCAGCAGCGCCATCAGCGGCGTGCGCTGGGGCAGGGCGATGCCCGCCGATTGCGCGGCAAAGCCCAGATTGGCGCGGATGTCCGGATCGCGCGGTAGCAGGCGCTGCGCCCGCCGATAGGCCAGAATGGCCGGGCCGAGGTGCCCGCTTCGGTAATGGGCATTGCCCAGGTTATACAGCACGGCCGGCAAGGCTTGGCCCTCATCCACCAGCGCCTGCCAGCCGGCGATGGCCTCCGCAAGGAGGTTGTCGTCGTAGGCGCGGGCGGCATCGGCAAACTGGCGCGCGTAGCGGTGCGAGTCATCGCCATTGGCGGCGCGCGCGGGCAGGCCCAGCGCCAGCAGAACCAGCGCCACCGCACAACTCCAGCGCCACCGTTTCAGTTGGGCACCGCGCGCGATCATAGCCGGAGCCTTTCTGCACGCCGCAGCAGGCCGGACACTGTGGCAATCCATTCGCTCAATTCCGCGCGGCCCATGGCGGCGGCGGAGGCGTAGCGCACTTGATCGGAGAGGGCAAAAAATTCCTGCCACTTCTCTTGGTCGCCGGCTTCGGCATTGGCCGCTTGCAGCTTGGCGAGCATCAGCGGCGCATCCACCGCGCCTGGCGGCAGGTTGAGCCGGTGCCCAAAATAATCTGCTGCCGCCGCCGCGAGCGCGCCGAACACGTCCACGGGTGCGCCACCGGCTTTCAGCGCGGCTTCCGCCTTGCGCAAGTTGGCACGGGCGCTGCGCGGCGCTTTTTGGCGGCGGGCCAGCGCGATATCCGTCGCAAGCCGATTGCGCCGCCGCGTGGCGAAGAAAAGCCCGGCCAACGCCAGCGGCGCGGCGGCGTGCAACCCCAGCCAAGCCGGGCGGCTAATCCCGCGCGCGTCAGTCCGCATCCAGCGTGCGGGCGCGGATTTCAGATAGACGATGTCCGTGCCCAGCACGAGCGTATTGCCGCTGCCGTTGGCTGTTCCCGGCACTTGCAGCAGCAGGGCGTTGGCGCCGCTTTCTGATGGATGCACCGTCAGCGGGAACGGCCCCACGGTTTGCGCGCGATATTGCGCCGCCACCGGATCAAAAAAGCTGAAACGCAGCGCGGGCAGTTCCGTCAACGATTCCGTGCGGGGAATGACCACCTGCTCAAAAGTTTTGCTGCCACTTTCGGCGGCGGGGGCGGGGGTGTCGCCGACTTGCCGCGCCTCGTAGGCTTTGAACGAATCCGTTTCCTGGAAGGAGGGGGGGAGGGCGGCGGCGATGTTGCCCGTGCCTTGTACGCGCAGAGTCACGGTGATGGGCTGGCCCACGTGCAACTCGCGCGGGCGCACGTCCACGGAAAATTCGTATTGCCCCACCGCGCCGGAAAAATCGGCCGGGCGGTCGGCGGTGGGGAGCGGGCGCACGACAATATCGGCAGGGGGCGGATTCACGGAAACCGGCGTGGCGCTGGGACCGCCGAACGGATCAAAGAAGCCGCCGAACGGATCATTGCGCCGGCGGTCCTGTGGATTCACCACGCCCACGCGCAGCGCGGGTTCCAAGTGGAACGTGCCAGCAGTCAGCGCCCGCGCCCGCGCGCGGAAACGGCGCAGGTTATAGATTTGCCCACTGACTTCTTCGCGGATCATTTGCAGCTCTTCAAAGTTGCTCAACACAAAACCGGATTCAGGGAAGCCGCCAAGCAGGTTGACATCGCGCGTCAGCTCGACGCCCGGCAGGGAATAGATGGCCAGCACCACATCGAACATCTGGTGAATGAAGGGCTGTTGCTCGGGCAGGATCAGGCGGGCAAACAGCATTTCCTGCGGCGAGTCGGCGTTGCCGCCCGCGCGAGCGCGTACTTCGATGGTCACGGCGGGGATGTCAATCTGCTCGCCATTGAAATCCAGATGATACGGCCCAATGGTGTAGGAACCCGCTTTTTGCGCGAACAGGTTATAGGTGAGCGTCACGCGCGAGCCACCCGTGCCGAACTGCATTTGCTGTCCGGTGCCCGTCATTTGCAGGCCGGCGATGGGCGGAAATTCCACGTTGGGCGCGGAACGCACGCCGTGGAAGGTGAGGGTGGCCTGGGCGCTCTCGCCCAGATTGAGCAGGCGCGGCTGGACGTCAAACGTCACTTGCGTGGCACCCGCCGGTAGCGCCGACGCGAGCAGCCAGCCGGCCAGCAACCAGCCGGCCCGGCGGGCGGCCGGGGGGTGGGCGGAGCTACGGTTGGTGGCGGCCTGTTTCATGAATCGGGATGGCAGTCTAGCCGAAGCCGCGCGAGCCGCCAATCCCATCTTCTGGCGCGGCGGGTTCACCAGTCCTTTTCCACCGGCACAGGGCGGCCGAGGAAAGGATGCAACTGATCACGTTGCTGCTGCTCCTGCGCCTTCATGGCATCGAGAAGCATGGCGGCTTCTTCGGGCGTCATGGTGTCGGATGATTTTTCCGCGGGTTTTGGCGTTTACAAAATACCAGTTTGCCATGATTCCTCTCCGACTAAACAGGATAGGACAGAAGGCCCCAGAAAGGGAAGAGCAGAGTTTGGGGGTTCTGAAATGGGGGCGACTGGGGATATGGCCGTGTCTTATTTCGCAACCCGGCCGGGGCCGCAGAGTTGGCGCACTTCTTCTGCGCTCAAGGCGCGATTGAAGAGCATGACCTCGTCTATGGTTCCCACGAAACACGGAGCCATGTCCGCCCTCTTGCCAATCTGGATAGGATTGGCATTTTCCCTGAATCTTCCCTTGGTCTTGTCTGTCGCATCCAGTTCTCCATCCACATAGAGCAACCGCTCGCATGTGGAGTCGTCATAAACGGCAACCAGGTGGTGCCACTGGCCATCTGTCACGGTACGCTGTCCGATGAACATTCCCCCTGAGTCAAACTCCGCTGCGCCTTTGCCGTTGGCAATCATCAGTTGCCATGCGCCGTGTTGCCAAGGGGAGCGAGTCACAATCCATCGCTGTCCGTGGACCATTTGTGTTGTGCGAATCCAGGCTGCCACCGACAATGAGCCCGCTTGGGTGGGCGGTGGGATCGCTTCGATAAATGAGGAAGACCCATGAAACACATACGCGCCGCCCTTATATCCGTCCGGTGTCCACCTCGCGCTGCGAAGGACGCCGTGATGTCCGTTGCCGCTGTCGTCCTTGACTGTTCCGGCTTCATCGGCATCAAACGAGTAATACAAGACCAGACTGCGTCGCAATTGGTCCGAGAGCTGTCCTCCCGGCAGCAGTATCGAGATGCGTCTGATATGCGCGATTCCGACCCTGATGTCTCCAAACAGCGTACTCAATCGAATTGGTTTAAGTTGCACAGTTCCGCTGAGTTTGTCTCCGTTGCCAAGAGTAATCTCCGCCGTCTCGTGGTCTTTGGCCATTCCCAAGGTCATTATTTGTGCCAGCGGGATATCCATTCTGGCATAGGATGTCTGCAAGGGGATGGAGGTGATGGCGGGCACTCCGATGACACGCGAGCCGTCAACCAAATCAAGCTCGACGCGAATTTGTTCGGACGTTTGTTTCATCGTCTCAGCCGTTGCCAGCGACCATCCGGTCAGGAATAAAACAGCGAGGGTAATCGCTTTGGCTTTTGTTTTCATTTTCGCGTCCTTTCTGCAGGGCCGCAGAGTTGGCGCACTTCGTCCGCGCTCAAGGCGCGATTGAAAATCATGACCTCATCTATGGTTCCCTCGAAACATTGCGACATGTCAGCTCTCTTGCCAATCTGGATAGGATAGGCATTTTCTCTGAATCTTCCCCTTGCCATGTCTTTCGCACCCAGTTCCCCATCCACATAGAGCAGTCGCTCACCCGTGGTGTCGTCATAAGTGGCAACCAGGTGATGCCACTTGTCATCTGCCACGAAACGCTGCCCGGCGAACTCCTCTCCTGGGCAAACCGCCATTGCGCCCCTGCCGTAGGAGGTCATCAGCTCCCATGCGCCGGGTTGCCAGGGGGAGCGAGTCACAATCCATCGCTGCCCGCGGACCACTTGCGTTGTGCGAATCCAGGCTGCCACCGACCAGGAACCCGTTTGGGCGGGCAGGGTGGCCGTTTCGATAAATGAGGAATACCCATTAAACACATACGCGCCGCCCTTGTAGCCGTCAGGCGTCCACTTTGCGCCGCGGAGGACGCCGTCATGTCCGTTGCCGCTGTCGTCCTTGACTGTTCCAGCATCATCGTTGTCAAACGAGTAATACAAGACCAGGCTACGGCGCAATTGGTCCGAGAGCTGTCCTCCCGGCAGCAGTATCGAAATGCGTTTGATATGCGCGATTCCGATTCGGATGTCTCCAAACAGCGTGTCCAAACGAATTGGTTTAAGTTTTACAACACCGCTGAGTTTGTCCCCGTTGCCCAGAGTGAGCTCTGCCGTCTCGTGGTCTTCAGCCATGCCCAAGGTCATTATTTGTGCCAGCGGGATATCCATTCTGGCATAGGATGTCTGCAAGGGGATGGAGGTGATGGAGGGCACCCCAATGACACGCGAGCCGTCAACCAAATCAAGTTCGACGCGAATTTGTTCGGGCGTTTGATTCGTCGTCTCGGCCGTTGCCAGCGACCATCCGGTCAGGAATAAAACAACAAGGGCAATCGCTTTGGTTCTTGTTTTCATTTTTGTGTCCTCCTAGCATCAGGATAGGGCAGGGGGCTCATAAATGGAAGAACAGAGTTTAGGTGGCGGGAGTGGGGGTCATGGAATGGGGGCGAGGCTTGCGGCCGCGAGCCAGCCTCGGGCGCCTTCGGCTTGCACTTCAATCCAATTTTCGCGTTGGCCCAATTGCCGGACGATGGAGCCGACGGGGAGGGCGAGAAGGGGCGTGGCGGTTTCCAACGGGCTGGACAGCACGTTTTGGCCGGGCGTCATCATCACGCATTCGGGGCGTTTGGACAGCGCGCGATATTGGAGGAGGCCGGCTCCGGCCATCAGCATCAGACCGAGCAAAACCCATGCCGCCGGGCGGGTGATGAAGCGGCTGCGCGGCCAGACAATCCATGCGGCGGCGGTTCCGAACAGCAGCCAAAAACAAATGACGCCAAATACGAGCCATTCCCGGCGGCTGAATTCCAACAGCACGACGCTCCACGGCTTGAACTCCGGCAAGGTGATGCCCGCGGATTGGGCCGCAAGGTTCAGGTTTGCGCGGATATCGGGGTCGCGCGGGGCGAGTCTTTGGGCGTGGCGATAGGCCCAGATGGCCTGACCCAAGTCTCCGTGGCGATAGCGGGCGTTCCCCAGATTGTATAACACTTCCGGCAACACTTGGTTGGCGTGGAGCAGGGATTCCCAGCCCTGGATGGCGTCGGGCAGGCGATTTTCGTCATAGGCCTGGGTGGCGGCGACGAAGATGTCGTCAAACTCGGCGGCTTGCGGGTGTGCGCCGACTGCGGCGGAGAGGAGGCTCGTCAGCGCCAGCAAGCCGACCAGCAACATATTTCGCGTTGGCTTCACAGTTTAATCCTTTCTGCCTGACGCAACAGAGAGGTCGTGGTGTCCAGCCATTGGCGCAAGGCGTCGGGCGTGAAGCTGTCTCTGGAAGCATAGCGGACTTGCTCGAAAATCGAAAAAACTTCGCGCCACTGATTCAGGATTTCTTCGCTGGCGTTTGCCTGTTGCAGGCGCACGAGAATCAGGGGTGGCTCCACGGCGCCGGGCGGCAGATTGAGGCGGTGTCCGAAGTAGTCGGCCACGGCCGCGGTCAACGCCGCAAACACAGCGGACGCCTCGCCGCCTGTCTTCAGGGCGCGCGCGGCTTCGTTCAGCTTGGCGCGGGCGCTTCGCGGGGCTTTTTGGCGGCGGGCGAGTGCGATATTGGAGGCGAGGCGATTGCGGCGGCGGGTCACCAGCAACAAGCCTGCCAAAATCAGCGGCGCGGCCACATGTGCGCCAAGGATGATTGTTTGCCGGGCGGTTGAGCTTCCGTTTTTGCGCCAGTGGGCCGGGGCGGGCTTGAGATAGATGATGTCGCTCCCCAGCACCAGCGCGCCGCCGCCGGCAATGGTCTGGCCGGGGACTTGCAACATCAGCGAATCGGCGCCCGTCACGGATGGATGCACCGTGATGGGGAAGGGGCCGACCTGAATGGTTTGATATTGTTCCGTGGCCGGGTCGAAATAGCTGAATTGAAGGGCGGGCAACTCGCGCAACGACTCCGAACGGGGAATGACCACTTGCTCAAATACTTTGACGCCTCGCTCGGCGGCGGGTTCGGGGGTGTCGCCGGTTTGACGGGCTTCGTAAGCCTTATAGCCATCGCTATCCCGATACGATGGCGGCAGGGCGGCGGCGATATTTCCGCTGCCTTGCAGGCGCAGGGTAATCGTTAGCGGCTGGCCGACGGACACTTCCCGCGGGCGCACATCCGCGTCAAAGTGGAAGGCGCCGACGGCGCCCGCGAAATCGGCTGGCCGCCCGTCCGACGGGATGGCGCGCACGGTCAAATCCACGCCGGGCACTCCCAGATTGACCGGCGTGGCGACTGGGCCGCCGAAGGGGTCGAAAAAGCCGTCGAAGATGTCGCGGCGCTGCCGGCGCTGGTTGGGGTCCACCACGCCCACGCGCAGCGCGGGCTCAATGTGGAATGTGCCCGCCGTCATGCCGCGCGCTCGGGCGCGGAAGCGACGCACCGTGTAAAGTTGTCCGTCGAGGTCTTCGCGGGTCATCTGCAATTCTTCAAAATTGCCAATCACAAATCCGGACTCCGGCAGGCCGCCCAGCAACTGGACATCCTGAGTTAATTGTACGCCGGGCAGGGCATACAGTTTCAGGGTCAAGTCGAAGACTTGGTGCAGATAGGGCGGTTGCTCCGGCAACTCCAGACGCGCCAGAAGCATTTTCTGCTCGCCGTCGGCGCGGGCCTCGCCGCGCGGGCGGACCTCCAGCGTCACTTCCGGGATGCGGATGGTTTCGCCGTTCCATTGAAATTCGTAGGGGCCGATGGTGATTGGGCCGGTTTTTTGCGGGAAGAGGGTATAGGTCAAGCTGACTTGCGAGCCGCCGGTGCCGAAGTGCACCTGCTGGCCGGTGCCGGTGATTTGCAGGCCATCCACCGGCGGGAACTGAATCTGCGGGACCGAGCGCGCGCCGATGAATGTAAGCGTGGCGTGCGCCGTTTCGCCCAGGTGCAGCAATCGCGGTTGCACATCAAACGTCACGTCCCGCGCGGCGGCGGAGAGCGCCAGCGCGCAGACGAGCGCGGCAAATAAACTAAAGCGGAAAACTTTCATTCAGACTTGAAACTGAAGGTATCACACCCCGGCGGGAATTTTCCACCGCGCGCGCGGGCGGCGGGGGGTCACCAATCCTTTTCCACGGGCACGGGGCGTCCGAAAAACGGGTGAAGTTTATCGCGCTGGGATTGTTCCAGCGCCTTCATGGCGTCGAGCATCATGGAGGCTTCTTCCGGGGTCATTTCGCTGGATGGCTTATCCGGCTGGGGCTGTTCTTGCTGTTCCGACTGTTCTTCACCGGCGTCTTGCGGTTGTTCCGCGGCTTGCGATTCCTGTTCTTGTTCCTGGTCTTGCTGTTCCTCCTCGGTTTGGGGTTGGTCTTGTTGCGGCGAGTCTTGAGATTCCGACTGTTGGGAATCGTCGCCTTCCTGATTTTGGTCTTGTTCTTGCTGCTGCTGCTGTTGTTGCTGTTGCTGCTGTTCTTGAATTTGCTGTTGTTTGATGAGCGCCAATTCATAATTGGCCTTGGCGTCTTCATCCTTGGGGTTGAGGACAATCGCGTTTTCGAACATTTGGACGGCCTGGGCGATGGAGGCTTCGGCCATCGCCAATTCCTGCGTGGAGGCGGGGGCGGCGGCGGGCATCATGCCGGGCATGGCGAGGTCGGAATCGGCCAGATGAAAGAGCGCGTTGCCCCGGTTGTAGAAGGCGCGGGATTGCAGGGCTAAATCGGCGCTATCGGTGGCGCGTGCGAAAGCCTTGGCGGCGCTGGTCAGGTCGCCGGCGGCATAGGATGCCACCCCGGCGTTGAAGTGGGCGGGCGCCGGGTCCAGTTTGTCGGCGGGGGCGGCGGTGGCCGCGTTCAGAAAGTTGGCGCCGGCTTCCGCGTAATTACTGGCGGCAAAGGCTTTCATCCCCGCCGCGAAAGCGTCGCGCGCACCCACGGTTTCCGTTTGCGCCTGCGCCGCGCCAAGGCAGCGGAGCCACAGAATCGCGGCGGTTAGCGCAACGCTTAAGAGTTGCCGGTTCATGCGCTCACCTCCGCGTGCGGTTGCGGTTGTTTGCGGCGGTCGGACAGCAGGGCTTCCCACAGCAGCAGGGCCAGCGCCGCCAAAATGGGCCACACGAAGCGTTCTTCATAGATTTTTGCGGTGCGGGTTTCCTGCTCCGCGCGTTTCAAATGGGTGATGCTTTCGTTGAAGACCCGCACCAGTCCGGTATCGCCGGGGGCTGAGCGCACATAGGTGCCGCCGCTGCCCAGCGCCAGTTGTTGCAAAACATCTTCTTGCAGCCGGGTTTGAACAATCTGTCCCTGACGGTCTTTGAAGTAGCCGCCCTGGTCGTTGCCGGCCGGCATCATTTCGCCTTCGAGCGTGCCGATGCCGATGGTATAGACCCGGATGTTTTTGGCTTTCAACTCGGGCAGCAGGGCGAGGGGATCGCCCTCGTGGTCTTCGCCATCGGTAATGAGCAGGATGACGCGGTCCGCGGCGCTCTCCGCCGGGAACGCGTTCATGGCGGTTTGCAGCGCCTGCGCAATGGCCGTGCCGCCGCGCGGAATAATGCCGGCATACAGATCATCGAGCGTCATGGTGAACGCGGCATAATCCACGGTCAGCGGGCACTGCACGATGGAGGAACCCGCAAACGGCACGAGGCCCACGCGGTCACCGCGCAAGTTGCGCAGCAAATCGCGCACGCCCCACTTGGCCTGCTGCAGGCGCGAGGGCTTGATGTCCGCCGCCAGCATCGAGCGCGATGTATCCAGTACAATCATCAAATCCAAGCCCTTGCGGCGGACTTCCTCCCAATGGAAGCCCCATTGCGGGCGGGCGAGCGCAACAATCAAAAACACCAGCGCCGCCAGCCGCAGCGCCAGCCGCGACCGCGCGCGAGCGGGATTCCACGCCGGCGCCAGCGTGGGCAGTGCCTCCGCCGCCACAAGGCGGTGGATGGCGCGCCGCCGCCGCTTCAGCAAGGCCAGCAGCAGCGCTGCCACCGGCGCCAGCAGGAGCAGGGCAAAGAGCATTTCTCCGTGGCCCCACTTCAGCATGGCAGGCCTCCGAGGCGGGTATAGCCCAGCAGCGTTTCCAGTGCGAGGGCCAGCAGGCCCAGCACCAGGAACGGCTGAAACTTTTCTTCGTAGCGCGTGTACTGGTTCAGCTCGATCTTGGTTTTCTCCATTTGGTCAATCGCCTGATAGGTTTCCTCCAGGCTCTTGAGGTCCGTGGCGCGGAAGTAGCGGGCGTGAGTGATCTCGGCAATTTTCTTGAGCGCGGCTTCGTCAATCTCGTTGCCGGCCTGCATGAAGCCGAAGATGCCCTGCCCGCGCGGGCGGTCCGCGCCGGCGCCAATGGTGTAAACCTTGATGCCCAGCGCGGCGGCGGCCTGCGCGGCATCCTGCGGTGACATACGCCCGGCGTTGTTGATGCCGTCGGTCAGCAGAATCACCAACTTGCTTTTCGCGGCGGAGTCGCGCAGGCGGTTGACGCCGGAGGCGATGGCGTCGCCAATGGCGGTGGCGTCTTCCAGCATGCCGGTTTGGAGACGGTCCAGTTGCAACAGCAGCCACGCGTGGTCGGTGGTGAGCGGCGCGATGGTGTAGGGCATGGCGGCAAACGCCACAATCCCCATGCGGTCATCCGGCCGCGCCTTGATGAATTGAGTCAGCACGGACTTGGCGGCATCGAGCCGGTCCATGCGCTTGAGCGCGGTGGAAAAATCATCCGCGCGCATGGAGGTGGAGGTGTCCACCACCAGCACGATGTCCACGCCCTCGGTATCCACGCGCGACTCGGTGAGCCCTTTTTGCGGGCGGGCGGCGGCGGCAATCAGTAGCAGCAGGCCCGCGGCCAGGAGTGCGGGCGGCAGCCAGCGCAGTGCCAGCCATGGGGAGCGCGGCAGGTCGCGCAGTGCGGCCACATCGGAGAACGCCAGCGGCGCGCGCCGCCGCCGCGCATAACGCAGCCACACCGCGCCGGGCACCAGCAGCGCCAGCAGCCACACCAACGGATAGTGCCAATGGATCATGGCGCGCCTCCATTGGCGGCGGGCGCCGCGGGGGTGGTTTCATGCACGAGGCGTTCAGCGGATTCCAGCGCGCCGCGCATGGCGGATTCATCCGGCGCGTGACGGGCAAACTTGACCAAGTCGCTTTGCGTGAGGAAGTCGGCCACCAGCTCGCGATGGTCGGCGGCCAGTTGGCGGGCGGCGGCGGCCTCGCGGATAAACTCCTCCGTGGTGCGCTCCGGCGCGCGCAGGCCGAAGCGCCCCTCCAGGTAATGCCGCACAATGCCGGAGAGCTCCACATAGAATGGCTCGAAGCGCCGCGCGGCGATCCAGTCCTTGGCGCGCAGCGCGGCCAGCGCCGCGAGGGCGACTTCGTGCGGCGGGGTGGGCGGCGGAAAATGGAGAAACGTGCGCGGCGTGCGCAAAAACGCACGCAAGGCCCAGAGGCCCGCCGCGGCAATCGCCAGCGCGAGCAGGCCCCAGAGCGCCCAGCGCGAGCGGGGCGCGGGCCAGTCCGCGAGTCCGCCTTTTGCGGGGCGGATTTCCTGCTCGCCGGGTTTGAGCGCGGAGATGACTTCCAGCGTCAAAAACGGGTATGGCTCCTGCCAGCTCAGGCCTTCGGGGGTGGCCAGTTTGATTTGCGCGCCTTCCGCGAGAATATGATTGGTGATGACCATCGAGGTCACGCGCAACTGGTGAATGGTTTGCACCAGTCCGTTGGGGAGGGTGTTGGTTGTGAGCACTGCTTCGCGCACGATGACGTCTTTGCCTTTGGCGGGGTTGGGGAAGGTTACGTGGCAGCCGGGGCGGTGGAGGGCGGTTACGGTGAGTGTGACGGGGTCGCCGATGCGGATGCGGTTGGTGGACATGGCGGCG
>Ga0209201_1004189_pt1 | contig 11867 bp, 8 predicted proteins | sample AD_UKC055_MetaG_FD_184411 | JGI IMG/M metagenome (GOLD analysis project Ga0209201, IMG submission 184411) | Active sludge microbial communities of municipal wastewater-treating anaerobic digesters from USA - AD_UKC055_MetaG (SPAdes) (version 2) | ecosystem: Engineered > Bioreactor > Anaerobic >... | reverse complement strand
CAGACCGCGCCGGGGGCAGCATGAGTCTGTCGGAAAAAACGGTCGAGCGGCTCAGCGAATACAGGCGGCACCTGTCCGACCTGCAGGCGCGCGGCGTCGAGTACGTTTTCTCCGGAGCGCTCGCACAACAGACCGACGTGACTCCCGCCCAGGTCAGACGGGACATGATGAATCTTGGACTGACGGGAAACACGGCGCGGGGCTACTCGGTTGATCTGCTGTTGAGCCATCTGCGCACGCTGCTCGATCAACCCACGTCCACCAAGGTTGTCCTGGTGGGTGTCGGCAACCTCGGGATGGCACTGCTCGCGCACTTCAAGACCAGACCGGGCCACGCGAACATCGTGGTCGGGTTCGATCAAGACCCCGAAAAAGCAGGCAGGGTTGTTCACGGATGCCGAATCTTCAACACGAAGCATCTCGAGGAAGAGATTTCGGCACGGGCGATCAAAGTTGCCATTCTCTGCATCCCGGCGGCCGACGCAAACAGGATGGCCGCCCGTCTCGTCAACGCGGGAATCACTGGAATACTGAACTTCGCGCCGGTGCGGTTGCGGGTCCCGGAACCGGTCTACGTGCACAACATGGACCTGACAGGTGTGATCGAAAAAGTTGGTTATTACGCCGGTAGGGGCACTCGGGCCCTTGGCGAACTCGAAAATATGGTGGCGAGATGAATGACCAGATCCAGGAGGTTCTTGGCCGGTTTCCAGATGCGGGGAGAGACAGTCTCATTCCCCTGCTGCAGGAAATCCAGAAGGCGGAAGGCTACTTGTCGCGTGAGGCGGTCGTACGCGTCGCGGAGCATTTGAAAATTGCCCCCAGCAAGGTGTACGGCGTCGCAACTTTCTACAACCAGTTTCGGTTTCAGGCGCGCGGCAAGTTCAACATTCAGGTCTGCCGCGGCACTGCATGCCACGTCAAGGGCTCGGCCGCCGTTCTCGAGGCGCTTAAGCGCAACCTGAAGATCGATGCCGGCCAGACGACGAAGGACGGGATGTTCAGCCTCGAGATCGTTGCGTGCATCGGCGCGTGCGGGCTGGCTCCGGTCATCGCGGTCAACGGCGAATTTCACGCCGGCATGACGCCCGACAAGGTCGTCAGGGTTCTGAACACATATCGCAGGAGGGCTGAATGATGCGGCCTGATACGGCAAACATCGACCGGATGTCCGGTCGGGAACTGAAGGCTGAACTGATCCCGGTCATCCTTGGCAAGGCCGAGGGGATGGGTGATGTTCTTCGGATTCTGCGTCGCGAGGCGGTCTCCCGCCCGACGATCTTCATCGGGATGGGTACCTGCGGTCTTGGCGCCGGCGCGGCCGCGACCCTCGAAGGGATCAAGGGTTACCTTAAGGAAAAGGAAATCGAAGCCGATATCGTCGAAGTCGGCTGCATCGGCCTGTGCGCCTGCGAGCCGCTTGTCGACGTGCAGCTTCCCGGCAGGCCCCGGATTTCCTTCCAGCATGTGACATCCGATCGCGTCCATCCGGTTCTTGACGGCGTCTTCTCCGACTCGCTGCCGGAAGACATTCGCAAGAACGATGTCCTGCTGCAGTTCGAGCCGAATTCCGGGGATGAACCCTGGGACGGCGTCGTAACCATGAAGAAACACCCGTTCTTCGGGCCCCAGACCCGCTGGGTTCTCGAGAACTGCGGAAACATCAACCCGTCCAGCGTCGCCGAATACGTCGCGCGTGGCGGATACCAGGCCCTTGCCAGGACGATATCGACCATGACGCCTCCCGAGGTGTGCAGCCAGGTCGAGATCAGCGGACTCCGCGGTCGCGGAGGCGGTGGCTTCAAGACCGGCCTGAAGTGGAAGTTCGCGCTTGAGGCGCAGGCTGACCAGAAATACCTGATCTGCAACGCTGACGAAGGCGACCCGGGCGCGTTCATGGACCGCGCGGTAATCGAAGGCGACCCCCACCGCCTGGTCGAGGGCCTGGCGATTGCCGCCTACGCAATCGGAGCGTCCAAGGGCTACGTCTACATCAGGGCCGAGTACCCGCTGGCCATCGAACGCCTGAAAGAGGCGATGAAGGTCGCCCGCGAGATGGGACTGCTGGGACACAACATCCTGAACAGCGGTTTCGACTTCGACATCAAGATCAAGGAAGGCGCCGGCGCCTTCGTGTGCGGCGAGGAAACCGCTCTGATCAACTCGATCGAGGGCAAGCGCGGAATGCCGCGTCCCCGTCCGCCCTACCCGGCCGCGCGCGGCCTTTTCGGCAAGCCGACGGTCATCAACAACGTCGAGACCCTGGCCAACCTTCCGATCCTGATGCGTAACGGCGCGGAGTGGTTTGCCTCGATGGGCACCGCCGGTTCCAAGGGCACGAAGGTCTTCGCGCTTTCCGGCAAGGTTACCAACACCGGTCTCGTCGAGATTCCGATGGGAACGACGATCCGCCAGATCGTAATGGATATCGGCGGTGGCGTTCCTGGCGAGCATGAGTTCAAGGCGGTGCAGATCGGCGGTCCGTCCGGCGGCTGCATCCCGACATCCCATCTCGACACGCCCGTCGACTACGAGTCACTGAAGCAGGTCGGCGCCATCATGGGCTCGGGCGGCCTTGTCGTGATGGACGAAAAGACCTGCATGGTCGACCTGGCAAAGTTCTTCATGGACTTCATCCAGCGCGAAAGCTGCGGCAAGTGCATTCCCTGCCGCGAGGGCACCAGGCGCATGCTCGAGATCCTTCAGAGGATCACGCGCGGACGTCGCAATGAGAAGGACATCGAGGCCCTCGAAAGATTCCAGGGCGTCGTCTATCTGGAAAGACTTGGTCAGGTGATCAAGGACACCAGCCTCTGCGGACTTGGCCAGACCGCGCCGAACCCGGTGCTGTCCACGCTGCGCTGGTTCCGCGAGGAATACGAGGAACACATCTTCGACAGGAAGTGCCGCGCAGGCGCCTGTACCGAACTGCTGCACTACTCCATCGATCAGGACAAGTGTATCGGCTGCACCCTTTGCGCCCGTCACTGCCCGGTCGAGGCGATCATGGGCGCGCCGAAGAGCCCGCATTACATCGTCGCCGACAAGTGCATCGGATGTGGAAATTGCTTCAACGACTGTCGCCATGGCGCGGTCATCGTAGAGTGACGGGGAGGACCGAGAGATGATTAAAATCCAGGTAAATAATCGCGAAATCGACGCGAACCCCGGCGAAATGCTGCTTGAGGCCCTCAACCGCGCCGGTATCAAGGTTCCGACGCTGTGCTACATGAAGGACCTGTTCCCGACCGGCGCCTGCCGCATGTGCGTCGTCGAAGTCGAGGGAGCGCCCGGTCTCGTGCCGAGCTGCGCATTCCCGGTCCGCGAAGGGCTGAAGATCCAGACCCACTCCGAAAGGGCGGTCAGGGCCCGCAAGACCATCGTCGAACTGTTGCTGTCGAACCACCCGGACGACTGCCTCTACTGCTCGCGCAACGGCGAGTGCCACCTGCAGAATCTGTCCGAGGAACTGGGCATTCGTCAGCGCAGGTACACCGGCCTGAAGTCGAACCACAAGCCGGATACCTCCAGCCCGTCGATCGTCCGCGAGCCGGCCAAGTGCATCCTGTGTGGCAAGTGCGTACGCACCTGCGAAGAAATCCAGGGTGTTTCCGCCATCGATTTCGTCGGGCGCGGATCGCGCACGGTCGTCAGCCCCGCGTTCAACCGCGGCCTGAACGTTTCCAGTTGCGTCGACTGCGGTCAGTGCATCCTTGCATGCCCGACCGGAGCCCTGACCGAGAAGAGCAAGTTCAAGGAAATCTTCGCCGCTATCAACGACCCGAAGAAGTTTGTCGTGGTTCAGCACGCTCCGGCGGTCTCGGTAACGCTTGGCGAGTTGTTCGGGATCAATCCGGGCGTCGACGTGGCGGGCGTTATGAACGCCGCGCTGCGCAGACTCGGCTTTGATCGCGTGTTCGACACTTCGTTCAGCGCCGACCTCACGATCATGGAAGAGGCCAGCGAACTGTTCCATCGGATCAAGACCGGCGGAAAGCTCCCGATGTTCACGTCCTGCTGCCCGGCATGGATCGACTTCATGGAGCAGAACTACCCGGACATGCTGGACAATCTGTCCACATGCAAGAGCCCTCAGCAGATGCTCGGAGCGGTTGTCAAGACGTTCTACGCCGAGCGCCAGGGCCTGAAACCTGAAGACATCTATGTCGTTTCCGTGATGCCCTGCACCGCGAAGAAGTACGAGGCACAGCTTCCAACGCACTCCAAGGAAGGCTACCCGGATGTGGATGCGGTCATCACCACCAGGGAACTGGCCAGGATCATCAAGATGCGCGGCCTGCACCTGGAGTCGATGGAACCGGAAGGCGCGGACACGACGTTCGGTGAACGCAGTTCCGCGGGCAAGCTGTTCGGCGCCACCGGCGGCGTCATGGAAGCGGCCATCCGCACCGCTCATTACCTCGGGACCGGCGGCGAGCTGGAAGACCTCAAGGTGAAGGCGGTTCGTGGTCTGGATGGTGTCAAGGAAGCGAAGGTCAAGATCGGTGACCTCGAGGTCGGCGTCGCCGTTGCCCATACCCTGGGTAACGCCAGAAAGCTGGTCGAGGAAATCAGAAACGGTCGCTCGGACCTGCACTTCATCGAGATTATGTCCTGTCCTGGCGGATGCGTTGGCGGTGGCGGACAGCCGATCGGCACCGACATCGAGGCGGTCAAGGTCAGGATGAAGGCACTGTACATGATCGACAAGGACGACGAACTGCGGGTGTCCCACAAGAACCAGCAGGTTCAGCGCCTTTACGACGAGTACCTGGGCCAGCCGCTTGGTGAGAAGAGCCATCACATCCTCCACACCGAGTACAGCAAGAGAGAGGTTGATTTCTAGGCCCGGGTGCGCGATTGTGGATGTGCCTTTCCCGGAGGGCTGGGTGCCATGGCGCTGCCGCTTGTCACTACTATCGGAGATCGATGCAGGGTCTGTTATACCTGCGTCCGTGAATGTCCCGCGAAGGCCATTCGCATCTCGGGCGGACAGGCCGAGGTGATCAACGACAGGTGCATTGGATGCGGCAACTGCGTGCAGGTCTGCAGCCAGAAGGCGAAGCAGGTGATGCGCTCGGTCGAGAAGGTGCAGGAGATGCTCGCGACTCCTGGCAGGCGCCTGTCCGCCTGCATCGCACCGAGTTTCCCGGTCGAGTTCTCCGATTGCCCGCCGGAACAGTTTCTGGGAATGGTCAGAGCGCTCGGCTTTGAACTGGTCAACGAGGTGGCTTTCGGGGCGGATCTGGTCTCTGAACGCTACCACGACCTGGTCAAGGACTACGCGGACACCGGCAAGCACTTTCTTGCTACGGCATGCGCGGCCGCGGTCAAATACGTCGAGCATCTCTCGCCGCACCTGACCGATTCCCTGGCGCCGATCGCTTCTCCGATGGTCGCGATGGCCAGGTATGTCCACAGGATGTACGGCGACGACGTCGACGTGGTGTTCGTGGGACCGTGCATCGCCAAGAAGGCCGAGGCAATAGAGCTCTCGCATGGCCAGGTCAAGGAAGTGCTGACGTTTGTCGAGCTTCGCGAGATGTTCGAGCAAGCCGGACTGAAACCGGAAACGGCGGAACCCTCGCGCTTTGACCCGCCCCTTGCCAGGCTTGGTGGGATTTATCCGGTCAGCGGTGGTCTGATGCAGACCGCCAAGATCGATGAACGCCTGATGTCTTCAGAGGGTGCGGTCGTTGACGGACACAACACGTTCGTCGATGCAATCCGTGAGTTCGACTCGGGCGCCATCCAGGCGACCCTCGTCGAGGTCATGGCCTGCAACGGCTGCATCATGGGGCCGGCGGTATCCGCCACCGTTCCCCTCTACACAAGACGGGCGATGATTGCCGAGTACGTCCGTCAGCGCATGGCCGATTTCGACGCCGACAGGTGGGTCGAGGACATGCATCGGTATCCGGACCTGGATCTGTCTCAGTCGTTCAGTCCCGAGGACATGCGGATGACCACGCCGACCCGCGAAGAGGTAAACGACATCCTCTTGAAGATCGGCAAGGCGTCGTCGGTCGACGAACTGAACTGCGGCGCCTGCGGATACGACACGTGTCTGGAACACGCGATCGCCATCCATCAGGGACTGGCCGAGAACGAGATGTGTCTGCCCTACACCATCGACATGCTGAAGAAGTCGGTGACCGAACTCGCGGACGTGAATAAACGCCTCGAGCACGCGCAGCATGCATTGATCCAGGGTGAAAAGCTGGCCAGCATGGGGCAACTAGCCGCGGGAATCGCGCACGAGGTGAACAACCCGCTGGGCGTGGTGCTGATGTACTCGCACATGCTGGCCGAGGAGTGCGAAGGAAACCCCGAGATGAAGGAAGATCTGAAGGTCATCTCGGACCAGGCCGATCGATGCAAACGCATCGTCTCCGGTCTGCTGAACTTCGCGCGTCAGAACCGGGTGCTGCTCCAGCCGACGAACCTGGATCGCTTCGTGAAATCGGTACTGCTGGGCCTCCACGCGCATGAAGGCGTTACGGTCGATACGGTGACACCGCCACCCGACACCATGGCCGAGATCGACTCGGACCAGATGCTTCAGGTGCTTACAAACCTGATGTCCAACGCGCTCGAGGCCACCCCCGAGGGCGGAAAGGTTACGCTGACATGCCAGGTGACGGACAGACAGGTCATATTCAAGGTATCGGACACTGGTGTCGGTATCAAGGCCGAACACAAGGACAGGATTTTCACCCCGTTCTTCACGACCAAGCCGATCGGACGCGGAACAGGCCTCGGCCTGCCGGTGTCCTACGGAATCGTCAAGATGCACCGGGGAGACATAAGGTTTGAATCGAACGCCGATCCCGGGCAGGGACCGACGGGAACGACTTTCTTTGTGACCATACCCAGGTATGGAAACAACGTGTGAAAAGGTGAGGAAAATGAGCGAACAGAAAGTAAGTGCCACTGGAAAGACGATCCTGCTTGTTGACGACGATGTCGATTTTCTCGACATCACCGAATCGAGACTGAAGAAGGACGGCTTTGCCGTGGTCAGGTGCGAGGGACAGGTCGCGGCCGAGGAATATCTGAATGGCGACGCGCACTTCGACCTTGCAGTCGTTGACCTGATGATGGAATTCATGGACAGCGGTTTCGTCGTCAGCCGCAAGATCAAGAAGGCGTTCCCCGGCACCCCGGTAATCATGGCGACCGGCGTCGAGCGCGAGACTGGACTCGGCTTCAGCGCGACCACGAAAGAGGAACGTTCCTGGATCCAGGCGGACGCGATGCTTGAGAAGCCTCTGCGCTACGATCAGCTCAAGAAGCAGATAGACATGCTTCTGCCCGCTGAGTGAAAATAGCCTTCCGAACTTGATTCCGGAGGTCCAACGTGGATGAACTGCGCGTGCTTGTCGTGGACGACGAGCTGGGAATACGCATGGCCATTGCCAAGGCCTTGCGTGGCGCGGTCGTGGAAGTGCCCGAATTCAACTCCAGTTTCGCACTGACAGTTGAATCGGCGGAGTCTGCCGAGGACGCTCTCGACATGATTCACCAGGCCGCTCCGGACATCCTGCTGCTGGACCAGAAACTGCCGGGGATGAGCGGGATCGAACTGGTCGAGAAGATGGCCACGGAATCGATCAGCGTCCTGACCATCATGATCACTGCCTACGCGTCGCTCGAAACCGCGGTGGCGGCAACCAGGAGCGGAGCCTTCGACTTCCTGGCCAAGCCGTTCACGCCGTACGAGCTGCGCGCCTGCCTGTTCAAGGCCGCCAAACACATCGTGCTGCAGCGACAGGCGATGAAACTGGTCGCCGAACGCAAGCGGGTCAGGTTCGAGTTCCTGTCGGTCGTTGCCCACGAATTGAAGTCCCCGACAGCGGCGGTCGAGGGCTACCTGATGATGATGAAGGACCGCGTGATGGGCGACCAGTTGGACGATTACAACGACGTGGTCGACCGCGCGATCTTCAGGCTCAGCGGTATGCACAAGTTGATTGCTGACCTGCTGGACCTGACAAGGATCGAGTCCGGCCACAAGCGTCGCGAGGTGACCGAGGTCGACTTGATGCGTGTCGCCGAGATGTCCGCCGAGGCCGGTCGCGAACGTGGCGCGCCTCGCGGAATTACGGTCAACGTGGCTTCAGACGGGCCTACCACGATGGTTGCCGATGCGGGCGAAATCGAACTGATCCTGAACAACTTCGTCTCGAACGCGGTCAAGTACAACCGCGACGCCGGCAACGTCGACGTGACAATCGGACGGCGTGACGACGGCATGATGCATATCACCGTCAAGGACACCGGCATCGGAATGAAGCCGGACGATGTCAAACGCCTGTTCGGCGAGTTCGTGCGTATCAAGAACGAGAAGACCAGACGCATCGAGGGTTCCGGCCTGGGGCTGTCGATCGTGAAGAAACTCGTGGACATGTACGCCGGCCACGTGGACGTCAGCAGCGAGTGGGAAGTCGGCAGCACATTCCATGTGGTCCTGAAGGACGCCGATCCCTCCGAACCGGGCGAAGGGGATTCCCAACCCGCCAGTACAGCGCAGCCGACCGCCTGAATCCGACACCTCACCCATCTCCGGATCATCCGACAGGATTTGCATTATGTTGACAACCGAGATGCATGGGGAAAGCATACCTTACACCGCGCCTGATCGTGGATATACGGGTTCCGGGGCTCAGGGACAGGAGGAAACACTATCATGACCACCGCTACGAAGGCTTCCCGGTTTTCCACCGCGGCAGTGACTCTCGTGTTAACCGTCATGTTCTTCACAGGCGGCTTGTCCGCTCTGGCGCAGGAGACTCCACCACTGCGGACGGAAGGTTCGGTGGCGCCCGATACGGGCCTTGCCACGGCGATCATCGATTCGTGGGAGGAACGAATGCGCGGGGACGCGTCAAGCGGTGAAATGGAGATGTACATCCAGAAGTGGAACCGCACGCTGACGATGCATTTCGAGGAGCTTTATCCCGACCGCAGCCTTGTGCGCGTGCTGTCGCCGGGGAGTCTGATGGCACTAACGTCCTCTACCGTCCCAAAGTGCACAGATATCAAAAACTTGCGCATCCAATAACGAAGCCATAAAATAATCGAGCATTTCTTGAGAGGCTTATCATGAAACATGTACTGACGCTCGCTCTGGGTCTTTGTCTCGTGGCCTTCGCCGCGTGTGGCGACGACACCCCTGGACTGGACATTATCGAACAGGATATTCAGGACATCGGACAGGATTCAGCGACGCTCGATGACGTTGCCGAGGATCCGGGAACCGAACGTGACACCACGGTACCCGACACGAATGTGCCCGACACGAATGTGCCTGACACGAATGTGCCCGACACGAATGTGCCCGACACGAATGTGCCCGACACGAATGTGCCGGATACCAACCCTGAAGACCTCGGCGTCGAGGATCCGGGCCAGGATCCTGACGTGACCCCCGGGGACACGAACATCAAGGACACGAACATCGAGGACATTGAGCCGGTCGACGTGACCCCCGAGGACGTTCCGGCCGAAGTCGAAGAGGACGTCGTTGTGGACACGTTCGAGCCTGAATGCGATGCGGACGACGACTGCGTCTTCTACGGCGAGCCGACCGACTGCGCCTGGTGGCGTTGTGACACCGAGGCCGGACTCTGCGTCGAAGAACTGGCGGAAACCGGCGCTTCCTGCTCGGATGGCGACTTCTGCACCGGCCCGGACTACTGCGAAGCGGGCAACTGCATGGTTGGTCCCGCGATCGATTGCAACGATTCGAACGCCTGCACGATCGACACGTGCGACACGGCCGTCGGCTGCGTGAACACGCCCGATCTGACAATCACCAGCATGCTGACCTGCGGCACGGGCGTCTGCTACAACGAGATTGAGCAGTGCACCGACGGCGTCGAGAATGTGTGCGTTCCGGGTGAAGGCAGGGCGGAAACCTGCGACGGCGCCGACGAGGACTGCGACGGCGAGACCGACAACGGCAACCCGGGTGGCGGACTGGCCTGCGCCAGCGACCTGCTCGGTCCGTGCCTCGAAGGAACGACGGTGTGCGAGGGCGGCATGATTGAATGCGTGCCGAACATCCTTCCCGAGCCCGAAAAGTGCGACAAGGTCGACAACGACTGTGACGGAAACATCGATAACGACCCGATCAGCAGCGGCATGTCCTGCGCGGTCTCGGGCCAGCTTGGCGCCTGCGCGATTGGCCGGACCGGTTGCACGAACGGCCTGATCACCTGTGTCCAGACCGTGTTCCCGGAACCCGAACTGTGCGACGGCATGGATAACGACTGCGACAACGATATCGACGAAGGCAACCCGGGTGGCGGCGTGCCCTGCTCGACCGGCCTGCAGGGTGTCTGCAACGAGGGTATCACCAGTTGCGCGACAGGTTCGATGGTCTGCCAGCAGACCGGCTTCCCCGGCAACGAGATCTGCGACGGTCTGGACAACGACTGTGACGGCGTGATCGACCCCGCGAACACGACCGGTTGCACGGTGTACTACCGCGACCAGGACAACGACGGTTACGGCATGTCCGAATCACGCTGTGTCTGCGCCCCGACGGCCCCCTACACTGCCACGAACACGACCGACTGCTGCGATACCGATCCGCTGGCCAACCCGGGTGGCACCACTTTCCGCACCGCTCCGAACCAGTGCGGCTCCTACGACTTCAACTGTGACGGCGCGAACACCCGCCAGTATGTGTACGGTGACGGATCGTGCGGTGGCCTGCTGGTCTGCAAGCAGGACATGGTCGAAGGCTGGAAGGGCGCTGCGCCGAACTGTGGCCAGACCGGTGTCTTCCTGGAAAACTGCACGTTCGAGTTCGGTTTCCCGCCGACCTGCAACGAGACGACCAAGAATCTGGTCCAGGGCTGCTACTGAACCGCGCCGTCCCTCTTCACTCGTGATTCAACCCACTGACTGAAGCCGCGTGAACCACGGATGATTCAATCCCTTTGGTTCCGGCCCCCTTGTGCCTCGGCAACAACAAAAAAGTAAAAATCAAGCGCCAGTACTGGATGGCTAAGGCTTGGTTTCATATTGACCAAGGCGGTTCCCGGCGCTAATCTCGGTTTGCTTCACCTGGTTTCGCTGTTTCTGACTTCCTTGGTCCGAATATTGGGGGGACAACATGGGATCGATTCGCCATCCAGACTCAAATTCCTGTGTCGCACGATACGTTTCGACAGCCATGCTCGCAGCGATGCTCGCCATTATGTCGGGCTGCGGGTCGGAGTCGCCATCAACGGACATCTCAGACGACGCGGTTCTGGATGTGGTTTCGGACGTCATTGGCGACACGTCCGCTGAGGTGCTTGCCGACGCGCCTGCGGTAACTGACATCACAACCGAGACCGACACCGACGAAACCGGTGGCGACCACGTGATCCATGTGGACTTGACCGGTCTTGCCCCACAGGAAACCGCTTATCTGCACATCGGTGACAAGATCTACACGCTCAAGCGGCACGACGAAGAGACGCGCGACGAGGCCCGCGATGACAACGTCCTTCTTCAAGTCGTCGCGGACGAAGATCTGACCCACTATGCCGAGGACGTCGAACTGCCGGACGACAGGGTTGCCCTGATGTGGGTAACGAACACCCCGGACGACAACAGGGTCGGCGAACATGGTTTCGGCCTCGTCGGAATTCATATTCCCGAACGCTCGATCACGAAGGCTAGAACAATCCGGGCCCACCAGGGCTGGACAAAGTACAAGAAGTACCTTGTGAACCCGCTGCCCAAGCGCGACTCGAACGGCTCTGAACTGCTGCGTCTTGGAACGGACGCGAACGACGACCCGGATGAGTTCGTGACCCCGCTGGACGCGGCCAAGGCGATCCTTTTCCACCATCCGGAGTTGACCAGCC
>Ga0209201_1004180_pt1 | contig 11896 bp, 7 predicted proteins | sample AD_UKC055_MetaG_FD_184411 | JGI IMG/M metagenome (GOLD analysis project Ga0209201, IMG submission 184411) | Active sludge microbial communities of municipal wastewater-treating anaerobic digesters from USA - AD_UKC055_MetaG (SPAdes) (version 2) | ecosystem: Engineered > Bioreactor > Anaerobic >... | reverse complement strand
GGTCGAGACACTCGGGCAGCGTGTCCAGGACGAAGGGCACGCGGTTGGACACGTGCCTGCCCTTGCGGACGGCGATCGAGTGCATCCCCGGCTTGGCGTCCGCCGGCGGCAGGAGCAGTTGCGCCTTGTCCGTGTGATAACCCTGGACCTCGACCTTGATCGGCTTGCCCGCCTGGGCGCCCAGCGGGAAGACGCCGGTCACGAAGGGCACCTCGCCGACGGTCATGCGATAGACCCAGTCCTCGCGGCCGCGAAAGATCGCGTCGGTGATCTGGAGCACGTACTCGCCGTTGACGGGGGGCTCGAAGAGCAGGACGGGATCGGGCTTGAAGCGGAAGTCGTCGTTGTAAGCGACCTCGCGCCCGTGGGCGTCGAAGATGGCGACGACGGGCTGGAACCAGCCGGGCACGGCGTCGGCGACGTAGGGGACGAGCTGGCGGGCGCTGACGGAGACGACGAGCCTCTGGCCCTTTCGGGCCTCGAAGCGATAGCGGTTGATCTCGCCGGAGGCGATCTGCCCGTTGAGGGTGCAAGGCACGCTGACGCGGGCCTCGACCTGATCGTCCGGGCGCTTCCGCAGGGCGTTCTCTTCCTTGCCCAGGATCTGTTTCTGGGAGGTGTGCATGGCCTCTCGCGTGTGCTCGGGAAGCTGGCCCACGTGGAAGACCATCGGGTTGGATATCCCTCGCTCCGTTACCAGGCGGATCTCCCGCATGCCCGGCTCGGCATCGGCGGCGATCGTCACCTCCACGAACGCCAGGCTCGACAGCGACGCGCACGCGGGCTGGTTTTCGTATTCCGCCATCCGCCTCTGGATGTTGGAGAGGACCTTGCGGTCATCGGCGTCCAGCAGCTTCACCTCTTCCGCCGGCGTCAGCGTCTTGGGCTTGGACTTGCCGCTCTTGCTCTTGGCCTCTTTGGCTGCCTTCAGGGCCAGGGCGTGGGCCTCCTTGCGGTACAGGCTGAGCTGCTCGCGCATCAGGGAGGCTTCCTGGTTGTTCAAGCGCCCGAAATACTCCACCACCTTGGTCTTGACGCCGGAACCGGTGATGACCGCGCCCGTCAGCCCGTCCATGCCCTGGCCGCCCAGGCGGATCCGGAACGTCGCGCCCTGCTGTCCGCCCGCGGGATAGACGTAACCGATGTACGGGCGGGGCTGGGCAAACGCCGCCGATGAGCCCAACAGCACTGCCGCTACGACCAGAAGAACTCGCCACTGCACTTTCACCATGCGCTGCTCCTCAAGCGAGGCACAAGCAACGGACAACTGAACACGGACTACCGGCTACTGTCTCACATGATCTCCGTCAGCAGTCCTCCCGACTTGACCTTCTCGGACACGTCGGGCAGGACGTGGGCGTCCAGCCCCATCGGGTGGGGCAGTTTGGCCCGCGCGTCGATGCCGCCCAGGCGATAGATGCTCCCGAGGAGATCCACCGGGTAGACCGGGCGGTCCTTGACGTTCTCGCCCTTGGCGTCGGACGAGCCGACGATCTGTCCGCCCTTGAAGCCGCCCCCGGCCACCAGCACCGAGAACACCTTGCCGTAATGGTTGCGCCCGCCGTTCCAGGGAGGCTGCCAGTCGATCTTCGGCCCGCGCCCGAACTCGCCGCAGCACCACACAATGGTCGTTTCCAGCAGCCCGCGGTCATGCAGGTCTTGCAGCAGGGCGGCCAGGCCCTGGTCAAGCTGCGGGCACTGGCGGCGCATCGTGTTGAAATGATTGGAGTGGGTGTCCCACCCGCCGGGGTAGTTGATCACCACGTAGGGCACGCCCGCCTCGACCATCCGCCGGGCGGCCAGGCAGTCCTGTCCGAACGTGTGGCGTCCGTAGCGGGTGCGAAGCTCGGGCTTCTCCTTCTCCAGGTCGAACACCTCGCGCCCCTCGCCCAGGATCAGCCCGTAGGCCTCCTTCTTGGCCGTCTCCGCCGCGCGGACCTGCGGGTTGGTCCCCAGCGTACGCCCCAGGGTGTTGGTCTGCTCCAGCAGTTCGCGGCGGGCCTTCTGGCGGTCGTCGCTGACGCTCCGCAGGACCACGCCCTCCACCTCGAACCGCTGGGCGTTGGGGTCGCTGCCGGTCGCGAAGGGTTTGTATCTGGGGCCCAGGAACCCTTCCTCGGAGAAGCGCCCCTGCGGGCGGGTCAGCACCACGTACGGGGGGATAATCCCCTTGTACTGCCGCCCCTTGAACATCGCGAACACCGCCCCGATGCTCGGATACGCCAGCCGCTCGCCCGGCAGGTGCCCCGTCTGCATGAGGTAGGCGGCGGTCTCGTGCCCGTTGTTGCCGTGCGTCATGCTGCGGATGAGCGAATACTTGTCCGCCTGCTTGGCCAACTCCGGGAACAGCGAGCCCAGGCGGATGCCCTTTACGTTGGTCTCCACCACCTGCGAGAACTCGCCCATGTACTCCGCGCCCGACTCGGGCTTGGAGTCCCACGTGTCGTTGTGGCTCATCCCTCCCCACAGGAACACCTGGATCACCGACTTGGCCTTGGGCTTGATCGCCGGCGAGGACTTGCCCTCGCCGGGCATGACCGTCGCCGCCCCAAACGCCCGCCCGCCGCTTCCGGCCGCCAGCGCGCCCGCTGCGCCGCACAACCCCAGCCGCATCGCCTCGCGCCGCGAAACCCTGTCGTCGAGTCTGCCGTTCGTGCTCATGTTCAGGTCCTTCTTTATGTGTCAGATCTGAGCGACCAGCCTTCAGTTTACTCGGCGGCCCGCAATCCGCGGTCCGCAATTCTCAATGGCGGTACAGGAATTCGATGCTGTTGATCAGTGCCCAGGTAATGTCGATCCAGTCTTCCCGCCGCTTGGGCGCGCCGGGCTTGGCTCCCTTGACCGTCGAGTACGCCTCGGCCCGCGCCATCTCGCCGGGCGTCGGGAACCGCGAGAGCACCGTCAGGTACAGTTCCTCGATGATCTCCCGGGGCGGCTTCTTCGACTCGAACAGCGCCTTGAGCGTGGGGCTGCCCTCCAGCTTGCGCTGGATGTGACTCGAGTTGAGCATGTGCAGCCACTGGGCGGGCATGTGCCTGTTGTCCCGCTCGTTCCACATTCCCGTCGCCCGGGCCGACCGCCCGAACAACGCCAGGAACGGGCTGGTGATCGAGCCGTCGGCGATGGCGACGGCGGGCATGTCCTTCGGGATGTACGTGAAGGGCTCGGGGATGGGGCTGGTGTACAGGTCCGTCGTGCCGGTGATCTGGTTCACCGCGTCGATCAGGACCTCCGCGTCCAGCCGCTGAAGCGGATAGGCGGCGAAGTTGGCCTCCGCCTTGGCGTCCGCAAGCCCCTGCGCGGGGGCCAACTGGTAGGTGGCCGAGGTCAGGATCAGCCGGTACAGCCTCCTCATGTCGTACTTGCCGGCGATCATCTCCTTCTCGAGATAGGCCAGCAGTTCGGGGTTGGCCGGCGGGTTGTCCGGGCGGATGTCGTCCGGTTCGTGGATGATGCCCCGCCCCAGCAGCCAGGCCCACACGCGGTTGGCGATGGCCCGCGTGAACCAGGGGTTTGTGGGCGTGATCAGCCAGTCGGCGAAGACCTCGCGCGGGTCCCGGGTGGGCTGGAGCTTGACCTTCGTGCCGTCGGGAAGCACGGCCGCGAGCGGCTTGAGCTTCGCGGGCAGGGTCGTGGGCTTCTTGTTCTCGCTGCCCTCCGGGGCGGCCGCCCCCGTCCCCGTCGACGGCGGGTGCGTCCCGTACGGGTCCCAGAAGACGTTCTCTTCCTTCCATTCCCGGGTGGGCTTATAGCCGATCTGCGAGAAGAAAGGCACCAGGCCTTCGGCGCGGTCCTTGGGCCACTTGTCGATGCGCGAGCCCATGAGGGCCAGGGCCACCGCCGTCGCGACGCCGTCGGGCGTCCGGTTCTGGATGGCCCGGTAGAAGTTCACCGGGCCCACGCGGAAGTTGCTGCCGCTGGAGGTCAGCAGTTCGCGGGCGAAGTGGTCGTAGGGCTTGTTGTCCCGGATCGACGCCCGCAGCCAGCGGTGGTAGGCCTGGGCGGCGTTGGGCCAGAGGTTGACCGGAAACTCCGCCTTGATCCGCAGCACGTCGCCCCACTTCATCGACCAGTAGTCGGCGAACTCGTCTCGCTCCAGCAGGCGGTCGATCAGCTTGGACCGTTTGTTGCGGTCCTTGTCCTGAATGAACGCCCGCGCTTCCTGCGCGGTCGGCAGCACGCCGATCACGTCGATGTACGCCCGGCGGACAAACACCGCGTCGCTGCACAGGACGGGCTTGATCTTCAACGCCGCCAGGCGGGGAAGCACCAGGCGGTCGATCTCGTTGACGGGCGTCACTGCGGCCGGGCTTTCGAAGACCTCCCCCTCGGCTCGCGAGAAGGCCTTGGGCTCGGCCTTGGCGGGCGCCTGGGGTCGGGGCGCCGGCTTGGCCGCCGCCTTGGGCTGCTTGTCGCCGGAGGGCGTCTTGGGCTGGGCGGCCGGGGCTGCGCACAACACGCCGGCAACCAGGAACAGCCAGACCGTCACGATCGACGTCTTCATCATGTGCCTGTACCTATTCGGGGACCTTCTACCTTCTGAACACCACATAAGGGTAACGCCACAGGCCGGCCTGACTTGCACCAGGCCGGACCGGAGGGAATTCTGAATCTTATAGGAATCATGAGAACCGCGATAGGGGGAAATTCCGTCGCGACCTGGGCGGGATTGGCACGCGGGGGAGGCTCGGGCGTCAGACCTCGGCGCCCTCCGGCTCCAGCTTGTAGCCCACGCCGCGTATGGTCTGCACCCAGCTTCGCAGCGGCCCGAGCTTGCGCCGCAACGCGGTGATGTGCACGTCGATGGTGCGGTCGGTGGCCACGCAGTCCAGGCCCATCGCCTGGTCCATGAGCTGGTTGCGGTTGAGCACTCGCCCGCGGGCGGCTGCCAGGGCCGTCAGCAGCCGGAACTCCGTCAGCGTCAGCGACAGCGGCTCCTGGTCGATCTCCACCTGATGGCGTTCGGGATCGATCAGCAGGGGCCCCAGGCGGATGACCGCCTTGCCCGAGGCCGGCGCCGCCGACAGGCGTCGCAGCAGCGTCTCGATCCGCGCTGCCAGCACCGACATGCTGAAAGGCTTGGTAATGTAGTCGTCAGCCCCGAACCGCAGGCCCACGACGATGTCGCTCTCCTCGCTCTTGGCTGTCAGCAGAATGATCGGAAGCGCCGCGGTCCGGCTGTCGTTTCGCAGCCGACTCAACACCTCCGTGCCCGCCAGGCCCGGCAACATGATGTCCAGCAGCACCAGGTCCGGCGGATCGCAGCGGACGTGGTCCAGCCCGGCTGCACCGTCCTGGTACACCTCCACGCTGTAGCCTTCGCGCTTCAGCCGGGCTGCGACCAGATCGGCCAGGTCCCGCTCGTCTTCGATCAGGATGATTCGTTTCTTGGACATGCTCCCAATCCGGGGATGCGACCCGCCCATCAGGCCCAGGAGGCGAGTCTGGGGGACGCTGATCTTAGGTGTCGCATCTCATGTACTCCTTCCTTCGAATCAATCCTAAAGTCGCCAACTGTCCGAGGCAATAGGCCAAAACAGGTTTAGCCGAACCTTAACAATTCCCCGCCAAAGCCTTAGCGCCCGCCCGGGAGAATGAATATGAGGAGACCGAGCGATGATCTTGACCGGCCGAATTAGTGAACTCTTCATCAGGCCTTTATCCCGGCTTCTCCAGTGGCGGATACACCGTGTTCGCCCGGCCGGGACGGACCGGCCGACGTGGCAGGTGGAGATGTGGACCGTCCTGGGGCAGATCCTGGGCGGGCGAGTGATCGAACCGCCCGGACAAGGCCCCCGGAGGCCCGTCTCCGACGCGAAGGAACCTCGAAGTCGAGAAGGAGAGTCGAATGCGAACGAGTAAGCAACTGGTCGTGGCGTGGATGCTCGTGCTGGCGGCGGCTGGGCCGGCCCTGGCCCAGGGCGTGAAGGTGGACGAGAACCTGCCCGAATACAAGCCCGTGCAGGGCGTGTCGGGCTCGATCAAGAGCGTGGGCTCCGACACCATGAACAACCTCATGACCCTCTGGGCGGAGGGCTTCCTCAAGATGTACCCCAACGTCCAGGTGGAGATCGAGGGCAAGGGTTCCTCGACCGCTCCCCCGGCCCTGATCCAGGGCTCCTCGACCTTCGGGCCCATGAGCCGGCCCATGAAGGACAAAGAGGTCGACGCTTTCGAGAAGCAGTACGGCTACAAGCCGACGGCCCTGCCCATCTCCATCGACATGCTGGCGGTCTACGTCCACAAGGACAACCCCATCAAGGGCCTGACGCTGGCGCAGGTGGACGCGATCTTCTCCAAGAACCGCAAGGCCGGCTACGCCAAGGACATCGTCACCTGGGGCGACGCGGGACTGACCGGCGAGTGGGCCGACAAGCCCATCAGCCTCTACGGGCGCAACTCCGCCAGCGGCACGTACGGCTTCTTCAAGGAGCACGTGCTGGCCAACGGCGACTACAGGGACAGCGTCAAGGAACAGCCCGGCTCGGCCAGCGTCGTCCAAGGCGTCGCCAACGACAAGTACGCCATCGGCTACAGCGGCATCGGCTACAAGACAGCCGACGTGAAGGCCGTTCCGCTGGCCCACGAGGGCGACAAGTTCATCCCCGCCAGCGCCGAGTACGCCTACACCGGCGAGTATCCGCTGCAGCGGTTCCTGCTGCTGACGGTCAACTACAAGCCCCGCACCGAACTGGACCCCCTGCGCCGCGAGTTCATCCGCTACATCTTCAGCAGGCAGGGCCAGCAGGACGTGGTCAAGGACGGGTACTTCCCCGTCTCCAACAAGATCGCCGAGCGGGCCCTGGGCGCCGTGGGCATCCAGGGTGGAACCGTCTCCACCGCCGGCAAGTAAGTTCTGCGGTCCGCCCGCGGGGGTCGCGGCCCCACCCAGGCCCGGCCCCCGCGTCGCGGATCGTCGTGCTTCCCGCCGCAGCGAGGTACGCGTGAGTCCTGAATCGCAAAAGACGTTTACAGGCCGCACCCGTCAGCGAAAGACCAGGCTCAGGGTCCGCGCCAGCGACACAGCCGCACGGGCCCTGATCTCGGTCGGAGGGATCGGCACGATCGTGGCCGTCTCCACCGTCTTCCTGTACCTGCTGTGGGTGGTCTGGCCGGTTTTTCAGCCGCCCAAGGTGGACCAGGCCAAGGACGTGTCTCTGGCCGCGCGTCAGGTCCTCCGCGTGGGGGTGGACGAGTACCGCGTGCTCGGCTGGACCCTCACAGCCGACGGGACGCTTACCGCCTTTCGCCTGGGCGACGCTGGCCGCATCGAGAGCCGGGAGTTGGGCGGCTCGGCCAAGCCCACCGCCTGGGCCTTCTCCATCGACGGCACGCAGGTGCTCATGGGCTTCGCCGACGGCACCGTCCGGCTGGCCCACGTGGGCTTCACCGCCAAGCTCGTCGATGACACCGACGTGCCCGTCGAGCACCGCAACCTCCACCCGGGCCGCCAGCAAGCCGTGGAGGGCGGCGTGCTCGTGCGACTGGAAGAGGCCTTCCGCCTTCATCGTCTCCAGGTCGTCCTGGACGAGCCGCTGAAGATCGCCCCCGGGCGGCGGATCGAACTGCTCGACCGCGTGGATCGGCCGACCGGCCCGATCCTGGCCGCCCTGAGCGACGACAACCAACTCCACATTCGCTCGGTCCGCAAGGTGGAGAACATGCTGACGGGCGAGACCACCTATCGCCTGTCGGGCGGAAAGCTGGACCTCACGCCTCACGTGCAGCAGGGGCGGCCCATGCGCCTGTTGCTGTCGAGCACCGGCGACAGCGTTTTCGCCGCCTGGTCCAACGGGCGGCTGCTGCGATTCGACACCCGCGACCTGAACAATCCCCGCCTGGTCGAGCAGGTCAACCTGCTGGGCGACGCCTCGCTCGCGCTGACCCGGCTGGACTGGCTGTTGGGACGGGGCACGCTGCTGGCGGGGGACTCCGCCGGGAGGCTGCGGGCCTGGTTCCGCACCCGCGTGAAAAACGAAGACGAAGGTGGAGACGGCTGGGCCCTGGTCTGCGGGCAGGAACTCGCCTCGCCCGGTTCGGCGGTGACGGCTGTGGACTCCTCCACCCGCGCCCGCCTGGCGGCCGTCGGCTACGCCGGCGGGCAGGTCCGCCTGTTCCACGTCACCACGGGCAACCTGCTGGTCGACGTGCGTGCATGCGAGGGCCCGCGTGGCGTGGACGCAGTGACCGTCGCGCCCAAGGACGACGCCATCGTGGCCCTGGCCGGCGGACAGTTGCACTCCTGGGGCGTCGATCTGGGCCACCCCGAGGCGACGATGGCCTCGCTGTTCGCCCCGGTCTGGTACGAGGGCGAGCCCAGGCCCGCGCACATCTGGCAGTCCTCCAGCGGCGACGACGCCTTCGAGCCTAAGCTGGGCATGTGGCCGCTTATCTTCGGCACGATCAAGGCCACCTTCTACTCGTTGATCTTCGGCATGCCCCTGGCGCTGCTGGCCGCCATCTACACCAGCGAGTTTCTGCACCCGCGTCTGCGCAGCCGCGTCAAGCCCACCATCGAGTTGATGGCCTCGCTGCCCAGCGTGGTGCTGGGCTTCCTGGCCGCCCTGGTGCTGGCGCCGCTGGTGGAGGGGGTCGTGCCGGCCGTCCTGACCGGGATCTTCAGCGTGCCCTTTGTCATCCTGCTGGGGGCGCACCTGTGGCAGCTCCTTCCGGGCGGTTTCACCCGGCGCCTGGCGCCGTACCGCCTGCTGTTCATCCTGCCCACTCTTCCGGCGGGCGTACTGCTGGCCTGGTGGGCGGGGCCCGTTCTCGAACGTTGGTTTTTCCTGGGCGACATCAAGCAGTGGCTGGCGGGAAACCAGGGCTCCAGCGTGGGCGGGTGGCTGATCCTGCTGTTGCCTCTGGCGGGCGCGGCGGTGGCGATCGTCAACTCGGTCGTGGTCGTGGGCTGGACGCGGCGGCTGGGCGCCGGCTTCGACCGCACCGGGCTGGCCGTTCTCGAACTGGGGCGATTCGTCCTGTCCGCCGTGGCCGCGGTCGCCCTGGCCCTGCTGCTGTCGAACGTGCTGGCGCACCTGGGATGGGACCTTCGCGGAGGCGACTCGGTCCTGGGACCGTACGTCCAGCGCAACGCCCTGGTGGTGGGCTTCATCATGGGCTTCGCCATCATCCCCATCATCTATACCATCGCCGAGGACGCCCTCTCGATCGTGCCCGAGCACCTGCGGGCCGCCTCGCTCGGCGCCGGCGCGACCCCCTGGCAGACCGCCGTCCGCATCATCATCCCCGCCGCCATGAGCGGGCTGTTCTCCGCCGTCATGGTCGGACTCGGGCGGGCCGTCGGGGAGACGATGATCGTCCTGATGGCCGCCGGAGGCACGCCGGTGATGGAGTGGAACCTCTTTAACGGCTTTCGCACCCTGTCGGCCAACATCGCCATCGAGATGCCCGAAGCTGCCAAGGACTCCACGCACTACCGGACGCTCTTCCTGGCTGCCCTGGTCCTGTTCGTGATGACCTTCCTGGTCAACACGCTGGCCGAGGTGGTCCGCCTGCGGTTCCGCAAGAAGGCGTACCAGCTATGAGCACCGTGGAGACCATCCCGCCCCAGGCGCAGCCGCAGCCGCGGGCGCTGCCGCGCCGGCGGCGCATGCTCAGCGCGTCGCTGCCTGCCGCGGGCGAGCCCATGGTCTGGCTGACCGGCGGATCGCTGCTGATCTGCCTGCTGATGATCATCGGCCTGCTGGCCCTGGTGCTCTGGAACGGGATGAGCACGTTCTGGCCCCAGGGGCTTGTGCAGGTCCGCACGCTGACGGGCAAGACCCTGCTGGGCGAGGTCACGCGGGAGGAGACCTACACGCCCGGTCCGGACGCCCTGGATGAACTGGGCCAGGCCGCCGCCCAGGCCCGCGCCCGCCTGGAGGCCCAGGGCGGACAGGCCGTCCGCCGCCTGCTCCGCACGGGCAACTTCGACCTCACCAACACGCACTTCACGTGGATCCACGACTTCACGATCGACCGCCAGGACAGGCCGGAATGGGCGATGGTGGTCGAGCGCCAGTCGTGGGGGCGCTTCTACGGCGCGCTGGCGGGCTTCGCCATCGACGGCAAGGAGCAGGCCCAGACGCCCGCCGAGGCATGGGACCTGTTCAACCGCCACCACGACGAGGTGCGCCGGCGGTTCCAGCAGCGCCGCCTCCTGGAGACCGACCAGATCGGGCAGGTCAATCGCGCGTTGGAGGACGCCCGCCTGGCCGTCCGCGAGGCGGAACTCGACAGCGGCAGGGGCTCGCAGGCCTGGCAGAAGGCACAGGCCAGGTTCCTGAAGGTCGAGGGCTGGTCCCGCGAGGAGTTCGCCCACATCACCGGCCAGATCCAGCAGCTCAACGCCGAGAACGACCGCTACAAGCTGCGGATGCGGACCGCCGACGGGAAAGACGCGACGATCGCCCTGGCCGACGTGGTGCGAGCCTACCCGGCCAACCGCCTGGACTTCTGGGGAAAGCTCGGCGTGTACGGCTCGCGGGCCTGGGAGTTCCTCAGCGACGTCCCGCGCGAGGCCAACAGCGAGGGCGGCGTGTTCCCGGCCATCTTCGGCACGGTCCTGATGACCCTGATCATGTCGCTGGCGGTCGTGCCCCTGGGCGTGCTGGCCGCCCTGTACCTCCGCGAATACGCCAAGGCGGGGCCCGTCGTCAGCGCCGTGCGGATCGCGGTGAACAACCTGGCCGGCGTGCCCAGCATCGTCTTCGGCGTGTTCGGCCTGGGGTTCTTCTGCTACGGCATCGGGAGTTGGATCGACGCCGGGCCTCAGACCGCCTGGCCTCGATGGGTGTGGTACGGCTCTCTGGGCGTCCTGGGCGGCGTGCTGGGGGCGGCCTTGCTGGTCGGTTCGATCGCCTGGCGGCGTCCGCACCCGTCGCAGGGGCGGCGAAGCCCCGCCTGGGGCTACCTGGCGCTGGCGTTGTGGCTGGCGACGGTGCTGCTGGCGGTCGCCATGGTCGCCAAGAGCCCGTTCTTCCACGGCTTCTACCGCGCCCGCCTGCCCAACCCGACTTTCGGAAAGGGGGCGCTGATCTGGGGCTCGTTCACGCTGGCCCTGCTGACCTTGCCGGTGGTGATCGTGGCCACGGAGGAAGCGCTGGCGGCCGTGCCCAACTCGATGCGCGAGGGCTCGTACGCCTGCGGGGGCAGCAAGTGGCAGACCATCCGCCGCATCGTCCTGCCCCGGGCCATGCCCGGCATCCTGACCGGGACGATCCTGGCGATGGCCCGCGGCGCGGGCGAGGTCGCGCCGCTCATGCTCGTCGGCGCGGTCAAGTACGTCCCCGAGCTGCCCGTCGATTCCAGCTTCCCCTTCGGGGCCAACAAGAGCTTCATGCACCTGGGATTCCACATCTACGACGTGGGCTTCCAGAGCCAGAACAGCGAGGCGTCCAAGCCCATGGTCTTCACCGCCACGCTGCTGCTGATCGCCATCATCGCCGTGTTGAACCTGGCCGCCATCACCCTGCGGTCCAGGCTGAGGAAGAAATTCGTAACCAACCAGTTCTGACCGCGGCGGGGCAGGCCCCGCCGGCGGCGGACCGCGAGAGGACAAGACAATGAGCACAGTCATGATTCAGGAAGTGTCAAGCCGCGGCAGCGGGGCCGTCGCGGACGTGGAGGAAGACGTCCTGCGGCGCCCGGTGCGTCCCGCGCCGGCTGTCAAGGAAGACCGCCTGACGGCGATCGCCGCCGGCGAGAACGTGCCCGCTGAGATCCACCCGGACCTTGCCCGCCATCCGTGCGTACTGGAGGTGGACGGGTTCAACCTGTTCTACGGGCGCAAGCAGGCCCTCTTCGACATCAACATGGCCATTCCGCGCGGGAAGGTGACGGCCATGATCGGGCCCAGCGGGTGCGGCAAGAGCACGCTGCTGCGGTCGGTCAACCG
>Ga0209201_1004173_pt1 | contig 11913 bp, 10 predicted proteins | sample AD_UKC055_MetaG_FD_184411 | JGI IMG/M metagenome (GOLD analysis project Ga0209201, IMG submission 184411) | Active sludge microbial communities of municipal wastewater-treating anaerobic digesters from USA - AD_UKC055_MetaG (SPAdes) (version 2) | ecosystem: Engineered > Bioreactor > Anaerobic >... | reverse complement strand
AGAGGCTCTTGCTTCTTCGATAAGGATAATGAAAGAGACTGGAGCACAAGCTGTCAAGCTGGAAGGTGGCCGTCAGGTGGTCGAGTCGGTCGAAAGGATCCTTTCTGCAGGAATTCCGGTTATGGGACACCTGGGGCTTACTCCTCAGGCTATACATAAGTTCGGGACCTATGTCGTAAGAGCAAAGGAAACGGAAGAAGCAAAAAGACTGATGGAAGATGCTCAGCTTCTTGAAAAGGCAGGATGTTTTGCCATAGTCCTTGAAAAGATACCTGCAAAGCTGGCAGAAGAGGTTACTCTAAGTGTCAGGATACCTGTTATCGGTATAGGAGCAGGTGCCGGAACCGACGGACAGGTACTGGTTCTGCATGATATGCTTGGAATTAACCAGGAATTCTCTCCACGCTTTCTTCGCCGGTATCATAACCTGCACGATGAGATAAAAGGAGCGGTGAGTGCCTACATAAATGACGTCAGGAATCGCCAGTTCCCAAATGAAAAGGAACAATACTGACCATGCCGGAGATCCTGTACGAAGATAACCATCTTATTGCTGTCAGTAAGCGTCCGTCAGATCTGTCTCAGGGGGATAAATCCGGTGATACATCTCTTGATACTGAATTAAAAAAATATCTGGCTGCAAAATACAATAAACCAGGCGAGGTGTTCCTTGGTGTAGTTCACAGGCTCGACAGACCGGTCAGCGGTGTAATACTTTACGCCCGGACCTCAAAAGCGCTTTCCAGGATGAATGAAATGTTCAGAACATCGATGGTGAAAAAAACATACCTGGCAATTGTAAAGAAACATCCGCCGGATAATACCGCAACAATAACTCACTTCCTGAAAAGAAATGAAAAACAGAACAAATCTTATGTTTTTGATAAGGAGGTGAAAGGATCGAAAGAAGCGAGACTTACTTACACGATCGCAGGGAGATGGGACCGCTATTATCTTTTGGAAATAGAACTTCATACAGGACGTCATCACCAGATCAGAGCTCAGCTTGCAGCAATAGGTTGTCCGGTAAAGGGTGATCTGAAATATGGTTTCGACAGGTACAATGAGAATGGAGGTATAAGTCTGATGGCAAGGAGACTTGAATTCATTCATCCCGTTAAAAAGGAGAAAATAGTAATTACTGCTCCTTTTCCTGAAGGCGATCTGTGGAAGATCTTCAATTATGAGTAAAAGGCCGTTACAAAAGACAGATCTCCCACCAAGTACCCGGAACTTTTACCCCCCAACCAACAGGGGGGGCTTTTACCCCCCAACCAACAGGGGGGGCTTTTACCCCCCAACCAACAGGGGGGGCTTTTACCCCCCAACCAACAGGGGGGGCTTTTACCCCCCAACCCCCCAGGGGGGGCTTTTACCCCCCAACCCCCCAGGGGGATTTAGGGGTAAAACGATACAAGGAGGATATTCCTCATTCTCCCCACCCTGAGTGATCAGGGGTAAAAACAAGAAAAGGATGCTTTGAGAAAGCATCCTTCGGGAATGAACATGAAAGCGTGATCGGAATTGTCTTTCCAAAATTACGGTAATACACCTGAAACCAAGTTAAATTCAGGTTAATATGCGTTAATGAAAAGTTAAATAATATCCCGGATCTGACAGGATAATTTAACTTTGTACCATGAACCGGAACAAATTCATATGGCTGGTATTTATGATGCTCCTGTCCCTGCTCGGTATTATATGGGTGCAGTCGGTGTGGATCAGGAATGCAGTGGGGACACAGAATGATAACTTTAATGCTGCGGTCATAGCCGGTATAAATGACGCTGCAGCATCCATCGAATCTTCAAGGGAGATGGCTTTATTCAATAACTTTATGTTCCCGGGCTCCGCTGCAATTAATAATCAGGTAAATGATGTTACCGGATACTCAAGTATCGGAAGTATATATTCATCAGCAGGTGACCAGGTAAGTGTCAGGATAACTAATCAGTCAGTGACCAAAGTGCCGGGACAGGAACCGGTTGTTGTGGTACACGACACGGTATTCGGGCCAGGACCGGGCCTTGTACTTCAATCGTCAACCCCTAAAGATACTGAGTTGATCAGACAACAGGCTTCTTCTGATAACAAAAATTCAGGTGAAGTATATATCAGGCAGAGAGAATTCATAGAGTGGGTCAAAAAGCGCCAGAGCGAGTTCCAGAATATGAGTAACAGGATGATCTCAGAGATCTATTCGTGGGAAAAGACAATGGAACTTGATAACAAAGAGGTAGAGTTTGCTCTCAAAAGATCATTGCTTTTCAGAAATGTACAGACGCCGTTTGAATATGCTATAATAAGGAATGGCGTTGTGGGGGAAGGGACGTTTAAAAAATCGGGTAAGAACGATTTCCTGAAAAGCAATTATAAAGTCAGGCTCTTTCCCGACAATATAATTCAGCAGGATTTGATCCTGTCGGTTGTATTTCCAGAGCGGACAAATTATGTCCTCGGATCGATGGCATGGGTTCTTACTGCATCTCTGCTCTTTTCCCTTATAATCCTGGCTACCTTCGCAATGAGCCTCTGGTTTATTATTAATCAGAAAAAGATCTCGGAAATGAAATCCGATTTTCTGAATAATATGACCCATGAGTTTAAAACACCGATTGCAACCATATCTCTTGCAGCAGATACGATTACAAATCCGAAAGTCATCGGTGATGAATCCAGAATAAGGCATTTTATAAGCATGATCAAGAAGGAGAACAGCCGGATGAATAAAAAGGTGGAAACGATCCTTCAGATCTCATCGCTTGACAAGAGGGAAATAAACTTTAACTTTGAGGATCTGTCACTTCATTCTGTAATTGAACGCGCAGTGGAGACCAATGATATAATTGTACAGCAGAGGAACGGGAAAGTATCACTTTATCTGGAAGCAAAGGAAGATATTATTAAAGGGGATAATGAGCATCTTTATAATCTTGTAAACAATCTTCTTGATAATGCGATAAAATACTCTCCGGAGGCGCCGGAGATTAAAATCCGGACAAAAAACAACGGGAAAGGTATTTTAATGTCAGTTGAAGATAAGGGTATCGGTATGTCAAAAAGTGTTCAGAACAATATCTTTGAAAGATTTTACAGGAAACCCTCGGGGAATGTTCATGATGTAAAGGGCTTCGGACTCGGCCTCAACTATGTCCAATACATTGTCAATGCACACAAAGGCAATATTACTGTTCACAGCGAACCCGGTAAAGGAAGCCGGTTTGAAGTTTTTTTACCATATAACCATGAGAATATAAAATGAACGGGAAACCTGTTAAAATATTCCTTGTCGAAGATGATCTGAGTTTCGGCTCGGTCCTGAAATCCTATCTCGAGCTGAATGATTTTTCAGTCGACTGGGTGGATGACGGGAAATTTGCTGTTGATCATTACAGGAAGGGAAATTTCGACATATGTATACTTGATGTAATGCTTCCGCATGTCGACGGATTTACGATTGCCAATGAGATTCGCCAGATTAATAACCTTGTCCCTATTATCTTCCTTACAGCCAAAAAGATGAAGGAAGATGTGCTGAAAGGATATGGTGTGGGAGGCGATGATTACATAACAAAGCCTTTTGACACGGACATACTTCTGGCAAAATTGCGTGCTATTCTGGCCAGACGGGATTTTCAGAGCGGGACGAAAGATATTTATGAGATCGGGAAATTTGTTTTTAATTCCAGGCTCAGGACACTGACTATCGGAAACGATGAAAAGAAGCTTTCTCCGAAAGAAGCACAGCTTCTTGAACTACTTGCCGTAAATCCAAATGCACTTATCAGCAGGGAAGTTGCCTTAAAGAAAATCTGGGGTAATGATGATTATTTTACAGCCAGAAGCATGGATGTATATATCACCAAACTGCGGAAATTTCTTTCGGAAGATCCCAGTCTCAACATAAAGAATATTCACGGATCAGGTTTCCAGCTGATAATCAGCGGGGAGTGAATCCCGGGAATTTCATGGTGAAACAAAGTGGCAGAAGATCTGTCGCTTTTTCAATTATCCTGATTTTTCTTTTTCCCCCCAGTATTATCCTTAAAGGTTTTCCGTTCCTGTATTCTTCCTCAATTATTACCTGTCTGCAGTTTCCGCAGGGTGATACCGGATCATCGGTAAGTCCTTCAGTATTGTTTGCTGCTATTGCCATTGCCACCGGAATATCTCCGGGATGGTTTGAAACAGCACCGGCAAGTGCACTTCTTTCGGCGCATATACCGGAAGGGAATGCTGCATTTTCGATATTTGTGCCGGCGATTATGGTACCGCTTTCAAGCCTTACTGCAGCCCCGACCTTAAATTGAGAATACGGAGCATATGCATTCTCAACCGCTTTCATTGCAGAAATAAGAAGTTCCCGGTCGCCGGCATCCAGCTCGTCGATTTTTTCAAATTCTGTATAAGAAAAGCTGATATTTTTAGTTTTAATCATAATGTTCTAATTAAAAACATAATGCAAAAGTAGCAATCTTTCTTGCTATTTTTGTGCAAACCGAAAGTCAGTGAAAGGTAACATAATTTTATACACCTCAGTTTTATTAATTACCGTTCTGGGTTCATGCCGTGTGAACAGACCCGCAGTCAGTCCGCCTGCAGGTAACAGGCCAGGAGTGCAGGATTATATTGAGCGCTATAAAGATTTAGCTGTGAGTGAAATGAAAAGGACAGGCGTTCCGGCAAGCATTACACTTGCCCAGGGGATGATCGAATCTGATCATGGCCGCAGTACACTTGCACGCGAAGCGAATAATCATTTCGGGATCAAATGTCATGATGACTGGACCGGGCCAAGTATAAAGCATCATGATGACAGACGCAATGAATGTTTCAGAAAATATTCCCGGCCGGAGGATTCCTTTATCGATCATTCCGATTTTCTTAAGACAAGGTCGCGGTATAGTTCCCTGTTCACACTCCCGGTTACAGATTACAAAGGCTGGGCACGGGGACTGAAGAAAGCCGGTTATGCGACTAATCCGCATTATGCTGAAATGCTTATCAGGAAGATCGAGGAGAACAAACTTCAGCATTTCGATGTTTATTATGCTGAAGCCCCTTTAAAACCTGAAGCTAAGCCTCCTTCTGAAGAAATTAAACCGGAAATCCGGGTTCCGGTTTCTGAAAAGGTTAAAAGTCAGACCGCTGAAGAAAGACCTTCAGCCACTCCGGTTATAAATGATAATTTTACTGTACGCATTAATGCTCCCAGGGTAATGGAAAATAACCGCTTGCAATATATAATTGTAAAAGACGGTGAGACACTCGGAATGATTGAAAAAGAGTTCGGCGTTTTTAAATGGGAACTTCAGAGATTCAACGATCTCGGAGATGATTTTTCGCCGGTTCCGGGCCAGATACTTTATCTCCAGCCAAAGCGTGATAAGGCAGAGCAGGGCAGGGAAAAGCACACTTCTGTAGCCGGAGATTCGATGCATTCGATATCACAGAAATATGGTGTAAAGCTGAAAAAACTTTATGAATATAACAGGATGCCGGAAGGAGAAGAACCGGCTGAAGGTCAGGTCATATGGCTGCGCCAGGTCCGGCCTTCATGAAAGGAGGATTTGCTATGCATGTTCTCCGCGATCCCGTTTATCTTGCTGATATTGTAAAATCATTTATATTAAATCCCCTGAGAAATTCAGCAACACTCATTTTCTCTCTGCCTTCAAGATGCAGCGTTATAATATTCATGAATCCGTTCCCGGTAGCAATCTTAAGATAATTCTTCCCGTCGGAAATTACTGAGCCGGGAGAGAGCCGATGAGGCTCAGTTTCCGGCCGGCTTTCATATATTTTAAAAGAATATTTCTTAATGCCATTGGTGAGAAATGATCTCGCACCCGGATAAGGAGCCAGTCCCCTGATGAAATTATGTATTTTGTATGATTCATTATCCCAGTCAATTATGCAATCTTCGGGGAATAATTTAGGTGCTGTCTTCGGAATTTCACCAGGTTTCAGGAATGCCGACTGGGGCATAGGAGAAATATGGTCTTCAAATATTGCCTTAAGGGTCCTTATAACAAGTCTGGCACCGGCTTTCATCAGCCTGTCGTGGAGATCACCTGCATTTTCAAAAGGATATATCGGGATACCTTCCCTGAGAAGTATTTGTCCGGTATCGATCTTATCGTCTATAAAAAAAGTTGTAACCCCGGTAAATGATTCACCATTGATTATGGCATGGTTGATTGGCGCAGCGCCCCGGTAATGTGGAAGTAGTGATGCGTGAAGATTGATCGTTCCTGCCCGCGGGATCCTCCAGACAACTTCGGGAAGCATACGAAATGCAACTACAATGAATATGTCGGCATTCATGTCGCTTAAGGTCCGGATAAACGCCGGATCTTTCAGGTTTTCCGGCTGGAGTACAGGAAGACAGCTGTTCCCGGCAAATACCTTTACAGCCGATTCTGTAAGTTTTCTTCCCCTTCCGGCCGGCTTATCAGGTGTTGTAACTACAGAAACAACATTGAAGCCATTCATTAGCAGTGCTCCAAGGGAGGATACTGCAAATTCAGGTGTCCCCATAAAAACTATCCTGAGATCTTTCATGATGGTCTCCAATGTCAGATGAATTAAATCTGGAAGACTAATCTTTCACAACATGTTTGTAGCATGTGAGATTATGTCCCATTTTATTTGCTTTTGTTTCGAGGTAAAACTGATTATAAGGATTGGATTCGATTATGAGGGGGATAGTTTCCACTATCCTGATGCCATAACCCTCGAGGCCGGCTCTTTTTACAGGGTTATTGGAGATCAGCCTTATCTTCCCCAGTCCGAGCGCTCTCATTATACTGGCTCCCACTCCATAATCCCTTTCATCCTCTCCGAATCCCAGTTTAAGGTTTGCCTGTACAGTATCCATACCTTCGTCCTGAAGCCTGTAGGCTTTGATCTTATTGAATAATCCTATACCCCGTCCTTCCTGACTAAGGTAAATAACCACACCTTTTCCTTCCTTTTCAACCATTTCCATAGCCTTATGAAGTTGTGGTCCGCAATCACACCTGAGCGATCCGAAAATATCTCCTGTAAAGCATGAAGAATGTACTCTTACCATCACCGGTTCATCTGTTGTCCAGGATCCTTTCACAAGGGCCCCGTGTTCAAGTCCGTTGCTTGTCTGTCTGAAGGGAATGAAATCGAAATCTCCCCGGTCGGTCGGCAGCTTAACCCTTTCGCCGGTTTCGATTATTGTATCTCTGTCGAGTTTATATCTGATCAGATCGCGGATTGAAATGATCTTTGTGCCGAATTTCTTCCTCAGCTTTACCAGATCAGAAAGTCGTGCCATTGATCCGTCATCATTCATAATTTCCACAAGTGCTCCCCCGGGGTTGAGACCTGCGAAACGGGTAAGGTCGACAACCGCCTCAGTGTGTCCGGCTCTCCTGAGAACCCCTTTAGCCTTGGCTTTGAGCGGGAATATATGGCCGGGCCGTCCAAGATCAGACGGTTTTGTGGCCGGATCTACAAGAGCCCTGATTGTTACGGACCGGTCTTTCGCAGAGACACCTGTGGTTGTTTCATCGTTGATGAGATCGACAGAGACTGTGAATTGCGTTTCGTGAAGAGAGGTATTATTACCTACCATAAGATGGAGGTCAAGTTCATCACATCTCTCCTCCGGAAGAGCCACGCAGATCAGTCCCCTTCCATGCTTCGCCATGAAGTTTACTATTTCAGGTGTGATAAGTTCCGCAGCACAGATGAAATCCCCTTCATTTTCACGATCCTCATCATCTACAACAATAATAAGCCTGCCTTTGCTTATATCCTCAACCGCCTCTTCTATTGTATTTAATTTGTAACTACTCATCACTTTTGTTTTTTAGTTCAGATCTTAATCTCTTTCCCTGAATAACAATTCTGTAAATGAAATCTTTTATCTTCCTGAAGAATTGAATATACGTATCAACATTCATTATCATCGAATCATTTGAAGCCTTGTAGGTAAGGAAGATCCCGATGGGCAACAGTATATATGATGATGCCCACATACCTGCAAAGCTGCTTATCAGGTTTTCTTCGACAAGCTTTTCAGCCGACATTGATATCACATACCAGATCACAAAGAACAATATTGAAATGACTGTCGGTGTTCCCAGGCCGCCTTTCCTTACAATTGCCCCGAGTGGTGCACCAATGAAGAAGAAAACCAGGCAGCCAAAAGGCAGGACAAGCTTTTTATGCCAGTCAACCTCATATCTCTTGACAAACCTTATCTGCATTTTCATTGTTTCAGTTGTCATTGAAAGAAAATTCGCGGCTTCCTTTGCTTTATCCAGAGCCTGGGCAACAACTACCCTTTTATCATAGTTTCTCAGGCTGCCGTAAAGGGACTCAGGATTGAAAGTCAGGGAATCCTTCCCGGGATTATCTATTTTGCCATCAATGTTAAACATTATATTTCTTTCAGTTAAGACCCTTGTTTCCCTGAATTCCTTATACTGTTGGTTATATTTTGTATTGTATTCGGTATTGAGTGAATCGACATAAAATGATAGCTGGGCAAGGTTCAGCATCCATGAGGTGGATCTGAAAAGATCATCGCTGCTGCGTTCGAGGTCAAATCCCGAAAGGGAGATGACTACTGTCTGTTCTTTAAATTCATCTTTCCGAGCAGGGTATTTCCGTTCATCGGGGCCGACATTTTTTTCATCGATCTCAGTATGACTTTTGCCATTGTATAAGGTCATTATCATAGCTGTTTCATCGGGGGTGATCTTCATATATCCCGAGTCAGCTGTAGTGACGGAGATATTTCCTTTTTTATCGCGGTGATCATAGATAATAAGTCCGTCGAGCCGGTTGGTCAGGGGATCCTTTGAAGTTATTTTAATGCTGAATCCGTCGATATCGTTATTGAATGAACCAGCCTGAAGGTTTATATCCGGGCGTTTCCGGCGGATATCATACAAAAGCATTCTGGCCTGGCGGTTGGAGTAGGGGAGGATATAATTTGAGAAGAAGAAAGAAACCAGTACGAGGAAGCCAATAAGGAACATGAGGGACCTCATGATGCGCATTAGTGGAATGCCTGCTGATTTGAGAGCGGTGAGTTCGCTGAATTCACCCATATTCCCGAAAGTCATCAGGGCAGCCAGAAGTATAGCCAGAGGCAGGGCAGTCGGTACGAATGAGAGGGCGAACTGAAAAAGCAATTCGGAAAGAATTTTAAAATTGAGGCCTTTCCCGGCAAGTTCATCGACATACATCCAGAGAAACTGCAAAAGGAGTATAATAAGCACAATGCAGAATGTGAGTACGAGAGGGCCAATGAATGATTTTAGTACGAACTTGTCGACTTTTTTCACCGGAAATAAATTTCAGGATGCAAATTTACCGAATTTACTTGGTTTTGCAATTATGGTAAATTATTGCTTTCACATCCCGAGCGTACGTTTCAGGTCTGTGATCTGTGAATCCCAGAGGAAGATAGCGTCTTCTTTTTCTTCGGGTTCTGCGAAGTCGGTTATAATGAGAGCGAGGCTGCCAGAGAGTTCTTCAATATTTATCCGGAATTCGAAGTAATCAGTAGAAGGTTCGTCGGAGTCGATCCATTCGAATCTGACGAGTTTATTTTCCTTGAGGGCTATCAGCCGTGCTTTTGATTCGGCTTTATTCCAGAAGAAAGTAAATATGTCGCCATCGACGTTTACATTATCTGCAAACCACTCGCAAAGCCCCTCAGGAGTGCTCAGGCGTGAAAAGAGTACTTTCGGCGAGCAGTTGAGAGTATATTCAAGTTCGTACTTTAACCTCATTGAGTTTATCCCGTTACGGTTCTGCAATATAAAGAAAATAAAATGATATCAAAACATTCGTGTTGGTATTTACCTTCAAACTATATATATTTGCACCCGCAAAATCCTCCTTCGCTACCTCCTTCGCTTAGGCTACGGAGGTCGAAGAAAGCTACGGAGGACAAAGGGTCCTCCTTCGCCAAGGCTACGGAGGACACGGCGAGATAGCTCATCCCGATAGCTATCGGTTCATTGAATAAAAGATTTATGGCGAGATAGCTCAGATGGTTAGAGCGCATGATTCATAATCATGAGGTCCCGAGTTCAATTCTCGGTCTCGCTACAAAGAAAATCAACCACTTACACATTAAACCGTGTAGGTGGTTTTTGTTTTGTGCTAGGTTTGTGCTAGGTACTGAATGATTTTGTTTGTTTTTCCTTTGCACGAAGACCTTTCGTATGGACCAGTGTTTTGAAACCTTTCCAGATATCTGATAAGGTTAGAATTAGTTCTTCTTGAAAGCTCAGAACGTCGATAATTTCTGGGTAATGTGATACAGTTTCCAAAGGTGATCATTTCTCCTTTTTCAATTCTGAGTGATCTGGTTCAATACTTTTGAAACTCTAAAACACATAACACCATTCATCAAATTATTCACCATTCAATTGTCTTTCTTAACTGATTTATTTGCCCATTCTTGATGCCTATTGAAATGTGCAGGGGCTTTCCTGATTCCTCATCCCAGTATGTCTTAAAAGTTTCCTTTATAACAGCATTTAAAATGATACCGTCATTTTCATAAACTTCTCTCTTTAATGCGATATTAATACCGTTCCCATTTGTTGGGATACTAGGGTACATAATACCATCACATAAGCATTTCGACAATAGAGTATTTGCGATTGCACTGGTCATAATATATACAGTTTTATCCTTATAAGCAGATTGTACAAATTTGTTCACAATATACTTATGAAGTTCAATATTCTCTTTGGTCCAGTGAGGACCCTTTACCTGATTTAACTTACCTATTAGCGATTCTTGATTACTGATTAATATTAGATTCAGGTCTCTAATAATTCTCCACATACCTATGGTTATACTAAATGTGGTTCCTAAAGGATAATCAGCAAATTTTTCCATGAATTCTGAATAACTTGTTTCACGTTTATCAGAACAATAGAAAACAGATTGAAATGGGCTATTAGCTCGGTTATAATACTTTACTTGATCGCTTTTAGGGCATGATAATTCACAGATCGATGTAAAATAATCCTCCATTTCATTTTCTCTACTCCTATACACAATCATCCCTTTTTGAACCTTATAGGTTAAATACGGTATTTCGATCTCTCCATTTTCAATAAGTGAGATGATATTTTCATATGCATTGCTTTCATTAAGGTCGATCTCGTTTAGAAGTCTTATAATTTGTTTTGTTCTTTTTATCATATTAATAGATTTATGAGCAAGCAATACATCGATTTAGAATGAGGGTTTACTTGTCATATTGATTGTCCAGGTCAGATAACTATACAAAATTCCTATTGTTTTTGAATATCTCATATTTCCGAAGTTGGCGTTCTGATATTGAGGGAGGATAAGCCTTAATTGCATCTTCCAAGTGTTTTTGTGAGATTTCCACTCGATCCTTCAAAGCAGATCGGGAAGCCTCGTTAACCAAGAAACTGATATCGCTTGAGACATAGTTTTGGGTTAACTCAGCGAGTTTATTAAAATCTATCCATTTATTAATTGGTCTGTCAGTTAAGAATAACTTAAACATAGCTAACCGAGCTTCATTATCTGGGGGAGCAAGATATATTACCTTATCCATTCTCCCAGTTCTGAGTAGAGCAGGATCTATCTTCTCAGGACGGTTTGTAGCAGCAATGATGAATATTCCATCCTTGCTGCAATCAGTCATTTGAGCCAGGAACTCATTAACTTCACTTGCATAATGATGTGATAAATCTCCCTCTCGGTTAGGCAGAATTGCATCAATCTCATCAATGAAAATTACTGTTGGCGCTTTTTCCCGAGCTTCTTTAAAAACCTGGCCTATTTTTTCTTGTGTCCCATGAACATAGATACTTGCCAAATCAGATGGCAGGATCTCAATAAAATTGAAATCAATCTCTTCTGCGAATT
>Ga0209201_1004167_pt1 | contig 11926 bp, 6 predicted proteins | sample AD_UKC055_MetaG_FD_184411 | JGI IMG/M metagenome (GOLD analysis project Ga0209201, IMG submission 184411) | Active sludge microbial communities of municipal wastewater-treating anaerobic digesters from USA - AD_UKC055_MetaG (SPAdes) (version 2) | ecosystem: Engineered > Bioreactor > Anaerobic >... | reverse complement strand
CAAGGCGCGCAACTCCGTCAGATCATCGCCCGAGAGCGTGCGGCCCTGGAGGCAGATCGGTTCCACTGCCCTCAGGTTTTATGTCATCCAGGGACGTGAGTCCAGCAGAAAATGTCCAAACTCCAGGGCCGGCGGAGCCGGCGCCACGCCGCTGGTCGTCACCTTCAATAGCGACGCCACGCCCGCGGCCGTCCAGGCCCTCTTGCGCGCCGTCACCTTCAGCAATGTCAGCGGCAACCCTTCTCAGGCCTCGCGCTCCGTCAGCCTGGTGCTCCTGAGGCCCGACGGCATCAGCGTCGCCGCCACTGCCAGCGTCAGCGTCGGCCTGCTGCGCGTCTCCCGCTTCCAGCAGGGGTGGGATCATGGTTACGGCCTTTATACCAGCGCCGCCGATACCGAGTTAAATGCCGCCAAGTCCAATGTCTCCCTGACCATCGGCCACAGCAGCAACTACGCCATCTGGATGGATGCGCCCGCCGATGGCGCAGCGACTGAAGCGGCCCAGGCCCTGCTTCGCTTCAGCAACCTTGCAGGCGACGAACTCGGGAGGATTCCCACCAACGCGGTCATTGTCAGCGCCGAACTGCGCCTCACCATCTCCCCGGACATCAGCAACTCGCCTGGCGATGGCAGCCCCCTTTATCGCATGCTCGTGTCCTGGGATCCGAATTCCATCACGTGGAACGATGCCGGCGACGGCAGCGGCGGGTTTCAACTCAATGACGTTCACGCCCGCAGCAGCTACGACTCGTTCCTCGGCTTGGCGAGCGGCGGTGGCGACACCAGCACCGGCACCATCAGCCTGGGCGTCACCGCCGATGTCGAAGCCTGGGTCAACGGCGGAGAGCCGAACTACGGCTGGCTCATGCCCGGCTGGCTGCCCCCGGCTGCCGCCCAGCCCCGCACCGATGGCACCGCGTTCGCCGCCTGCGAGTGGCCTCACGACGCGGCGCAGCGGCCGCTGCTGCAAGTGCTCTGGCTCCCGGCCGGCGCGGCGGTTGCCGGCTTCCGCCAGGGGGTGGACGGCTACAGCGGCGCCCAGGACACACGCGTTCGCGAGGGCAATCCCAAGACCACCTACGCCACCGCCACCGGCATTTACGATGATGGGGATGCGTCCGATGTCTCCCAGATGCTCATTTGGTTTGACGACGCGGTCGGCACCGGCCCCGGCCAGGTTCCGCCCGGTGCCCGCATTGATGCCGCTCGGCTCGAAGTCTCCAGTTCGGTCACCGATGCGCACGGTGATGGCGGCCAGTTCTTCCGGCTCCTGCAACCCTGGCAGGATTCCACTTCCACCTGGAACTGGTGGGGGGACGGCATTCAGGCCGACGACCTCGAGGCTGCCAGCACTCCCTCCGCCGCCGTCGGCAGCCCCGACCTCGCCCCCAATGCTCAGGCCGCGTACCATTCCTTCGACCTGACTGCCGACGTTCAATCCTGGGTCCACGGTTCCACCACCAACTACGGCTGGGCCATCCTGCCCTGGCCCAACGGCTCCGATGCGTGGGGCATTGCCAGCGCCGAAGCCGCCTCCGAGCGCGACCGCCCGCGTTTGCGCGTCTTCTACACGGTGCCCGCCGCCGGCGACATCGTTCTGTTCCCGCCCATCCAGACCCCGACCCAGGTTTATGTCCCGTTCGCCAGCATCGTCGGCACCCGCTGCACGGTCCAGCGCGCCAGCGCTTTGGACGGCGCCTGGATCACCCTGGGCTCGGCCATCGTCGGCCAGGATGGGGTGGCCACTTTCACCGACTCCTCACCGCTGCCGCAAGCCGCGTTCTACCGTGTCACGTTTCCGTAATCCCGCAGCCGTGAACTTCAGCTCGGGCCCTGGCCGCACCCGCTCTCAGGGGGCGGCGGCGCGTGTCACGCTCACGTTGTCAATGCACGAACTGTAGTCGCCCCCGGTCCGGGCGCCCACAAAGGCCAGCGTGTGGCTGCCGGCCTCCGTGCAGTGGTACGTCGCCGTGAACGACTGCCACTGGCTTTGGCTCTGGCTGGCGTGGCTGACCGTCAAAATCGCCCCGCCGTCCACCTGCACCTGAATCGTATTGGGGCCATAACTGCCGGCCCGGCCTACGCACTTGAACGTGACCGTGTAGCTGCCGGTGGCGGGGAAGTTCACCAACTGCGCAAAGCTCGAGAGCGCGCCGATGGCCCCCTGAATGAACGCCGCCTGGCTCCCGTTCGGCGCCGCGGGCGTGTACCACGTGCCGCTGTTATGGTCTATCCCCGTGCTCGTCCCCAAAACCCAGGCGAACCCCGTCGCCCCGTTGAAGTTATAGGTGTTGGCGGCTCCGCTGGTGTTCTGGTAAGCCCAGCCGGCCAGGATCGGCGTCTCGAAACTCCCGTTGCGCACCAGCGTGGCCGGCCCCACGGTCAGCAGCGCATCGGCACTGAGGGTCGAGCCCAGCGCGTTGGAGACGATCACCGAGTAGGGACCGGCATCGGCCGGCTGGACGCTGGCGCGAGTGTAGCTGGAGCCGCTCGCCCCGGCGAGGTTGGTGCCGTGGAACAACCACTGGTAGTAAAGGGGCGCGGAACCCTTGGCCGCCACGGTGAACGTGGCGCTCTCGCCCGGACTGACGCTCAGGCTCTGGGGCTGACTGGTAATCTCGGGCGGCGTGGCGGAGACGTTGAGATTCTTGACGAACAACAGCGCGCTCAACACCGCGCGCGGGCTGCCGTCGCGCAGCGTGTTGACCACCTCGAAGCCGCCGCTCTCAGTCCGCAAAACCGCGGTCACGCTGCCGCCGCCGTCCTGCTGGTAGAGGTATCGCAGGTCGTAGGCCCTGGCCAGAGCGTTGCATTCCGTGTAGGTGAGCCCGCTGTATCCGTGATTGATGTCGGCGGTGATGAGGCAGTAGGTGCCATCGGCCGTCATGCCGAACAGCGACCTCGAATAGTGCATCGTGTTATAGGAGTCGTTGGCGCGCGTGGTCTGCTCGACCCCGTTGACGATGTGGTCGGAGTGGTGTCCGCTGGCCGCCTCGACGGCGTTCATCGCCGCGTTGCCAAACTTCTGCTCGACCCGGACCCGCCGGCCGGCGGCCAGCGCCGCGATGAGGGCCGGGTCCGATGTATCAATGCCGAAATTGCCAGCCTCGATGGCCACGCCGGACAGCGGCCCCGCCGCCACGTTCGTAACCGTTCCAATGCCGAAGAATGAGTTCCTGCCGGCGATGCCATTCGCGTAGGCATAGCCCGAGGAGTTCGACAGATACGCCAGATCACCCTCCACTACGAACAGCGTGTTGGCGGTGTTAAATGAGGTGGGAACCCAGGAGGAAGACGAGTTCGTAGCGTGAACAGATGCCCGTACCGCCGTTTTGCCGGGGGGCGGCGAGGAGTTAATGCTTGCGACCGCGTACTCCGCGAGGACCGCGCCGCTGGGTCCCAGGATGCTCAGCGCGTAACTGCCCTCCCCGCCGCTGGTGGTCACGAATCCATTGGCCGAACCGTCGTTCTTGAATCCTACGACCCTTGTCGCGTTTCCCGTCAGGCTTACCGTGTGGCGCTTGCCATAGTCCGCGACGAGCGGATAGTACGGCTGCGGCTGGACGTAGGCCGAGCCATCAATGATCCCGTTTCCGAACTTCGCAAAGTACTGGTCGGCGTTGATTCCACCGACGACAATCCAGCCCGGGTGTTGTTGCTCATAATCCTGGGCGATCGCGGAAACCGCCCCCCGCACGTAATCCTTGCCGTTCGATGAGACCGCCCACGTCACGAGCTTCGAGCTGGCGCCATCTGTCTTCATCTTGAAGACGCACACCTGCTGCGTGTAGGTGGCGCCGGAGGTGACGGTCGTCCCATACACCTTCTCCAGCTCCATGCCGCCGCGGTGCGTCATCGTCGCCTCGTACGGCTTCCATACGCTTGCGCCCGTGCCGTCGGAATACGCCGCATCGGACGCTTCGACCCTCACGAACAGGGCGTCCGCACCGCCAACGTCGAGGTGGAACGTCTTGCCATTGGCCGCGTCGCCGGAGGTGGCCCTCGCGGCAGACAGTGGCTTGAAGCCGCCACAGATAGAGTCGGCGGCGAGCAACGTGTAGTAAGCGTCCGCCTGCAGGTTATTCACGGTCACCGAGAGCATCCCCGCGTCGAGTTGTATCCGGCCGATTGCGGGCTGCGGAGGCCCGGCCAATACGGTCAAAGCCGCGCTGCCGAAGCAAGCGACGGCGACGCGGCCGAGCAACCGAAATGCTGAATGCGCTTTCACAATGTTCCTGAATGCTGTCTCACGAACGCCTGGTTGACGCTCGCATGCGCATGATTCTTCGCGCCCCGCGCTGCGCGCAAGAACAATTTGGCTGCCAGACTGAATCCGCGCAGCAGCCGAGGCAGCGAGGCTCTATCCGTCTGGTGCTCTGCACTCCCCCATACTGCGCCCATCAGAGCCTCGTTGCCTCGCCGTCCCAATACCGCAGCCCCAACAGCCACTGGCGATGCCGGGCTTTCGGGTTTAGTGTCTGACATGAAGACGCAATTCTCTTTTCTCAAACAGGAGGAGATCACCACGCGGATTTCCTTTGCGCAGGCCGGCAGGCTTGCGATGGTCCTCCTCGGCTGCTGCTGCTGGACCACGTCAGCGCGGGCGGACATCCTGGGGCTCCAGCGCGTGGCCAGCGGCCTCGCCGCCCCCATCTACGCCACCCACGCGCCAGGGGACGCGTCTCGGCTCTTCATCGTCGAGCGCGGCGGAGTCATCCGCATCCTCAACCTCTTGTCCGGCGTCCTCGAACCGACGCCCTTTCTGACGATCCCCGGCGTGGACACCAGCGGCGAGGGCGGCCTGCTGGGGATGGCGTTTCACCCCGACTACCAGACCAATGGCAAGTTCTATGTGAACGTCACGATTGACGACGTTGCGCCCGAGCCGTTCTCGACGCACGTGCGCGAATACACGGTCAGCGGAAATCCGAACGTCGCCGACCCCGCGTCGGCCCGGCGGATCCTCAGTTTCGTGCAGCCGCAGAACAACCACAACGGCGGGTGGATTGGGTTCAATCCGAACAACCATTATCTGTACATCCCCACCGGCGACGGCGGCGGGGGCAACGACAGCGGCACCGGCCACACCCCAGGCACAGGCAATGCCCAGGACATCACCACCAACCTGCTGGGCAAAATCCTGCGCGTGGACGTGGACGGCGATGATTTTCCCGCCGACACGAACAGAAATTACGCGATCCCTCCCTCCAATCCTTACCTCGGCATCGCGGGCGACGACGAGATCTTTGCCAGCGGGCTGCGCAATCCCTTCCGCGCGGGGTTCGACCGCGCCACGGGGGACTTGTGGATCGGCGACGTTGGGCAAAGCGCCCGTGAGGAGATCAGTGTCCTGCCGGCTTCCAGCACGGGGGGCGAAAATTTCGGCTGGCGCCTGCGCGAGGGAGCGATCCAGACGCCCGCCGCCGGAATCGGCGGCCCCCCACCTCCCGGCAACGTTGACCCGGTCTACGACTACAACCGCGACCTCGACCCTTTCGGCGGCACCGTGGTCACCGGGGGTTATGTGTATCGCGGCGCCGACCCGGCGCTGCAGGGCAAGTATTTCTTCCTCGACTCGCGCAACAGCGCCAGCACGACCGACGATAACTACTGGCATTTCGACCCTGTCAATCCCTACGGCACGGTGCAGAACATAGACAGCCTGCTTGTGCCAGATCAGGGCTTGCTCACGTTCCCGGTCTCGTTCGGTGAGGATGCGATGGGCAACCTCTACATTGTGTATTTGGGCAGCGGCGCCGTGTACCGCATCCAGACCACCGTCGCTCCGCCCCCGCCGCTCGACATTCGACGCAACGCGGATACGAGCGTCGTGCTGTCGTGGGGGACGAACTTCACCGGCTTTACACTGGAGGCCAGCACCAACCTTGTTACAGGCCCCTGGGACGTCGCGTCGCCCGCCCCCGTTGTTCACGGCACGAACTACGTCGTGACCAACCTCGTCAGCGGCGCGCAGCGCTTCTACCGCCTGCGCTTTTGATCCGCGACGCCGGCAGTTTCATCGTTTGTCCCTGCCGGGACGAGCCGCATTGGTGAGGCGTTTTGCGTCGTAGCCTTAGCCCCTGGAGGGTGAAACAGCTTGATTCGGCCCTCCGGCGCGCTCTACGGTGCCGGCGGTATGATGAAGGCGAACATATTCCGCGCAGCCGTCTCCTTCGCTCGCTGGCGTCCGGCTGTGGCGCTCGCTGTCACTCTCTTAATTTGGGTCGCCCCGGCCGGCCCGGTGTTCTCTGCCAGTGGGCCAACCTACCATCCGCCGAACGTATTCCCGCTGATGGCCTGGGACGATCTGCTGGATGCAAAGACCGCCGCGGCAATGCGGGATTGCGGCATCACCTGCGTGGCATTTGTGCGCCCGGATATGCTCAACGTGTGCCGGGATCACGGATTGCTTGCGGTCGTGTTTGACGAGAGCGTCGCCGGCACGAACTGGTCGCGCCCGTATGATGGCGAGGCGGCCCGGCGCAACCTGCCGGCGCTGGTGGAGAAGGTGGGGAAGCATCCCGCGGTGATGGGATATCACCTGAAAGATGAGCCGGGTGCGCACGAGTTTTCCGAACTCACAAAGGCGGTTGCCGCTGTTAAGGAGCTCGCGCCCGGGAAATGGCCCTACATCAATCTGTTCCCCGGCGACGGCGCTGATTACCTGCGGTACGTCGAGGGGTTTATCAGCACATGCAAGCCAACGATCGTCTCCTATGACCGCTACGTGCTGGTTGGTGACAACGATTTCAGCGACGCTTTCTGGAGCAACCTGGCCGCGGTCCGCGATGTTTCGCGCACGCACGGACTGCCATACTGGAACATTGTGTTGACCGCGCCGCACTGGGGCTATCGCGAGCTTACGGAGGCGGACGTGCGCCTCCAGAATTGGGGATCCCTGGCCTACGGTGTGAGCGGCCTGGCGTTCTACAAGTTCTGCTCCAAAGAGCTGTCAATGCTCGACGCGCCGGACCTTGGCAATTTCCGCAATGGCCCGCTGGATGAGTTCGGCGAAAAGACCCCTGCCTGGCACTGGCTTCGCAACTGCAATCGCCAGATCCAAAACCTGGCGCCCACCTACATGAAGTTGCACAGCGACAGCGTGTATCACTTCGGAAAAGTGCCCGCCGCGCACCATGCGCCGGCCGGCACCAACCTGGTCAGGGCTCTCAACGGCGAGGCCGTCGTTGGGGACTTCACCCACGCGGATGGCAGCCGTTATGTGCTGATCGTGAACAAGAGCCTCAAGACCTCGATGCAATGCCTGCCCGAGTTCCATGGGAAGCCCTCTGCGGTGAAGTTTGTCTCGCCGCGGACGGGCGAACTCAAGCCTTACCCCTCGCCCTATTACTGGCTGGCCCCGGGCCAGGGAGTTTTGCTCCAGGTATTGTGAGCCCGTGCCTTTTGGCACGACGCCGATGACGGTTGAAGCAGGTGCCCGGGCTTGATCGCCGGAGCGGCCAACGCGCGTGCCCGCCGCCACACAGGCCAGGGGATGGTGACTGGCCCGTCCGTGCTTGAAGCGATTGTAGCCCACCTCCGCCCCTTCCTGCTGGCCATAGCGCGTGTTGACCGTGGAGTCCCAGTCCCCGATGAACCGCGCCGGCAGTCCGCGATACAATTCGGTTTCCGCCCTGCCCAGCCAAGTTCGCGCCTGCGCCTCCGTCAGCGGACGCAGCAAACGCGGCAGCGCGTCCTCCCCACGCACCCGCTTCAATCCCAACTCGATCAACACCTCAAGACCAACGAAGGCCAGGCTCAGGAGGTGTCGCGCCTGCAGGGCCAATTGAGCCGCCTCAGCGGCGAACCGGAACAAACCGCCGGCCAGCTTGCCGAGGCCCGGCGCCAGGCGCGCCAATCTGCCGCCCAGTGCGAACAGCTCCAGTCCAGCGCAACCAACTGGGCGGCGGCGGTCGCCGCTCGCGACACGCAGTTGCGCCAGAGCGCCGCCCAACTCAAAGAACTTGCCGAAGCCCGGAATGCGGCCGTGCTTCAGTTCAACGACCTGGTCGAGCGATACCACCAACTGGCGACGAACTTCGAAGCCTGGCGCCAAGGTTCTCCCGCCCCCACAACCAACTCCACCCCGCTCCCGCGCCAACCCTGACTTTCAGCGAACGACCGGAGTCTGCGCTTTGCGCGCCAACCCCTACTGGGCGGCTCCGCGGGTGAGGGAGAATTGGCTTCCGGCTCACCTGGCATGGCGCCATACCACCAGTAGGCGGTCCGGCCTGTTAACAAATGACAGCGTCCGGTCAAACAAGCCCTGCCATTCTCATGCACCCCTTCGCGACCCCATCCCGGGTGAATCAGGCGTGGGGCGGCAGCCGGGATTGTCAGGAGCGTCCGCTGGACGACGCAGCTTGATCAGCATGGTGTTGCTCAACAGGAGTTCATTGCTGAAGAGCCGTCGCCAAAGGTCCTGGTTATAGGCGCGCTGCTCGGGCACCGCTTGGGATGCAACCCACCACCGGTAGGTGTAAAGTGCCGCAAACGGATACAGCAACACCCCGAGCAGAAATGCGTGTTTCCGTTTGCGCAAACCGAGCACCGTTTCAATCTTCAGCCCGTAATGGTAGCTCAGCCAGTGATAGATGTGAAACGGCAGGATGTGCCAGTTAGGCGCGTTGCCGGGCGGCATGCTCACGCGCAGCGGGTTTTTCCGCCCCGTGTAGAAACCCGTGGCCAGAAATCGCAGCCGCGATGTCCAGTTCAGCATGTTTGGGGTGCTGAAGATGAAACTGCCGCCGGGCTTGAGAACTCGACGCACTTCGCGAAAAACGAATGGGATGTTCTCCAGGTGCTCCACCACTTCCTGCAACACAACCACGTCAAATTTGCTGTTGGCAAACGGCCAAGGCTGGTTGAGATCGGCGCTGACGCAGGGGATGTCCGGCACTGGGAACGAAGCGGCGTCGTAATTCGACGCGGTGACCTCAAACCCCAGGTTGCGATAAGCAATGCAGGACTTGCCGTCCCCGCAACTGGCATCAAGCAGTTTGCCGCCAACTGATGCCTCGTTCTTCAGAACTCGCGCAATTCCTGCAAGAATTTCCGGATTCATACTTATCCAAGCTCGGATCCAAGTGCTGGCTAGTCCCCGGGAACCCCAGGGCCGACTTGAGGTGATCATCTGCCAGGCCGTCACCCACATCCATAGGAGCCGGGAACAGGATGAAGCCTCCAAGCCGGTCCAGTAAGAGAAATTACTGATCAGAACTTGCGTGCGCGCTTATCGCGCGCCCGCCCGCGGCGGGTGCCGCGCGTGTGATTCGCATGGGGTGAAAACCCCAGTAGCGGCTCGTAACTTATGGGCGAGATTACTTGGAATAATATAGTGCCGGAGGAATGCGAGGTCGGTTGTGTGAGGATGGTTGTCAACCCGCGCGCCACCGGCCAAGGACGACACTTAGAAAGGTCATGTTTGATGAAGACGATACTGAACGCCACGGTTCCATTAACCATCCAATGCCAGACGATGCCGCTGGATTCGCGCCCGATTGAAGGCGCGACCCGGAGGGCGCGCCGGCGAGGCCGTCCACTGGGAGGGGGTGGCTCTTCTTGCGCCGGGCTGGTGCCTCGCCTGCTCCTCTGTTTGTTCATGCTGGCATGGGGGGTCAACGCCGCGCTGGCCCAGGGTGCGCTCACCAACGGCTGGGCTCACACCGGCACCATCTCACCGATTGGTGACGCTGACGCCTGGACTTTCTCCGCGACCACTGGGGATCGCCTCGTCATCCGCGTTGGGGAAATCAGCCAGACCAACGCGTTCACGCCACGCATCCGGCTCCAAAATCCAGGCTTGGTGGAGGTAGCCGCGGATTCCGGCGCGCTTGCGGCGGAAATTGCCGTCACCGCGACCAATACCGGCACGTACACGGTGATCGTGGACGACGCGGTCGGCACCAGCGCCACTGGCACCTACCGGCTAACGCTGGCGAGGTTTCCCGGGGCTAGTCTTGTCGCGCCGGGGGACAACGGCGGGCCGACGACCAACGGGGTGATGCACTTGGGCACCATTCTGACGGGCGACCTGGACCTGTGGACCTTCACAGCCAACAACGGCGACAATCTTGTGGTGCGGATGGGCCAGATTACTGAAACCAACACGTTCTACACCTGGGTGCGGTTGTACGGGCCGGACGGCGCGCTGCTCGAATCGAGTGTTAGCGCCACGGTGGCGGAGGTGACCATGCGGGCGACCAACAGCGGGACGTTTATCGTGCTCGTTGGGGATGGGAACGGCGGTCTTTACGGTTCGGGTGACTACCGCCTGACACTGGCCAGGACGGGTGATCCGGTGGTGGTGTCGCCGGGGGACAACGGCGGGCCGATGACCAACGGGGTGATGCACTTGGGCACCATTCTGACGGGCGACCTGGACCTGTGGACCTTCACAGCCAACAACAGCGATAACCTTGTGGTGCGGATGGGCCAGATTACTGAAACCAACGCGTTCTACACCTGGGTGCGGTTGTACGGGCCGGACGGCGCGCTGCTCGAATCGAGTGTTAGCGCCACGGTGGCGGAGGTGACCATGCGGGCGACCAACAGCGGGACGTTTATCGTGCTCGTTGGGGATGGGAACGGCGGTCTTTACGGTTCGGGTGACTACCGCCTGACACTGGCCAGGACGGGTGATCCGGTGGTGGTGTCGCCGGGGGACAACGGCGGGCCGATGACCAACGGGGTGATGCACTTGGGCACCATTCTGACGGGCGACCTGGACCTGTGGACCTTCACAGCCAACAACGGCGACAACCTTGTGGTGCGGATGGGGCAGATCACTGACACCAACACGTTTTACACCTGGGTGCGGTTGTACGGGCCGGACGGCGCGCTGCTCGAATCGAGTGTTAGCGCCACGGTGGCGGAGGTGACCATGCGGGCGACCAATAGCGGGACCTTCATGGTAGCCGCCGGCGACGGGAATGGCGGCTTGTTTGGCTCGGGAGACTACCGTCTCACCCTGGCCAGGACCGGTGGCAGCCTTGAGGTTGCGTCCGGCGATGAAGGCGGGCCGTTGATTGCCGGGATTGATCCGGAAGGGGTGATCAGCTTCGGAGATCTGGACGTCTATGCGTTTACGATCTGCAAGGGCGAGCACATCAATTTGCGGCTTGATGAGTTGATAGACCAGGGAACCTTCTTTCCATGGTTGCGGTTGTACGGGCCGGACGGCGCGCTGCTGCAATCGCTTAGCGGGAGCGCGACCGCGCAAATCAACCTCATAGCTACCAACAGCGGCACGTTCATTGCCGTCGTCAGCGACGGCAACGGCGCGCTCAGTGGAATCGGCACCTACCGCCTGACCAGCAACGGTCTGCTAGCTGGTTTGAGACTTTGCCCTCCAATCATCTCCGGCGCCAATGTCAACCTTGGCGGCGTGGGTGGAGTATCCAACGCCACCTACATTCTCTACACCCACACGGACGTCGTTGCCCCGGCGGCGTCCTGGGCGCCAATCCGCACGAACCAGTTCGACCCATTCGGCACTTTCCACTACACGAATGTGTTCAATCCCAGCGGGGCGGCGAGGCACTTCTACCTGCTCGAGCAGCTTTGAGCCGTTCGTCGGAGCGCTATCCACGAAGTAGCTGCTGCGCATCCCGGCGCCGGGCAGGGCGGAGGCGAGTCCGCGGGAGCGGTGGTTCGGCTCCGCCGGATCGTTCTGTCCCCGTCGGGCTGATCACCTGCGCGGCGGGCGCGCGGCTTGAACAGCGCCACCGCCGCCACAGGCGGGCGGCTAAGCCGGGGGGGCCGGGTAGCGGCGGGCCAGGCTGGCGGCGAGGTTCTCAAGAGCGCATCTTGCCACTACCACCGGGTTTTAGGTGCTCCCCCAGAGTTCGTCCCAGTGATTATTTCGTCGCGCCTCGTCCAAGGCACTCAGATTGCGAAAGCCAGTCTGCGTCCAGGACTGGCCCGG
>Ga0209201_1004161_pt1 | contig 11939 bp, 7 predicted proteins | sample AD_UKC055_MetaG_FD_184411 | JGI IMG/M metagenome (GOLD analysis project Ga0209201, IMG submission 184411) | Active sludge microbial communities of municipal wastewater-treating anaerobic digesters from USA - AD_UKC055_MetaG (SPAdes) (version 2) | ecosystem: Engineered > Bioreactor > Anaerobic >... | reverse complement strand
CTTGAAACTCAGGGGCACGTATCGCCGGGATCGGGATTCCGGCGGCAAGATCGAACCGGAACCTCTCCGTTCTTTGCGCTGTCCTGTCGAACTGCGCACCGATAAGTTGGCGGCTGGTTTCTGGAAGCAACATGCGGCGCAGTTGGCCGGGATGGGATTGCTTTCGGAGATCGACCGGCTGGCATTCATTCAACTTTGCCGGATCTGGAGCCTACTCAAACGCGAAGAGACCCTCTTGCTGGAGGAAGGAAGCGCATACATGGCGGCAAGCGGATTGCGCAAGTCAAACCCACGTTTTCGCGTTTGTCGGGAATTGACACGTGCATTCAATGACCTTGCGGATCGGTTCGGCATGAACGGGCCGAAGTCCCGGCGCGGTATCCCTCTCCGAGAGATCGAACCATCGGAAGAAAGCGCATTCGACAAGTTTTTGAAACAGGGGCAACGCAAGAACCTCCTACGGGCGCAAACTGCTGCGGATGAAAGTACCGGACCGGACCGAGATCGTGCCTCAGATTGACCGTATGACAGTCAGAAAGGGCTTGAAACGATGTTTCTGGAAGTTGGACCCGCCTGGAAGATTGAATCAACGGAATTGAGCTGGCAGGTATCACGGCGGAAATCCAAAGAGCACCATAAAAGCAAATCGTCAACCGGAGAATCCTGGATGGTCGAGGCATGGTGCAATACCTTCGAGGACGCGCTGCAATATGTTTTCCGGCGGAAGGTCCGGGCCATTCCCGGCAGTGACCCGCAGCGGATCATGGAAGCACTGGAAGCGATTCGGCAAGACATCAGGCAGGTTGCACAACAATTCGATCTCATGCCATAGGCCATTTTCGTTTAACCTCCCTTGGCCGTCCGGGGTTTCCTCATTTTCGACCTGGGCGGCGCGGGGGTCCCATCGGTTGATAGACCTTCCAGGGATCGGACCGTCCGGGGCCACCCTTCCAGGCGCACAGGGGCAACGGGTCCAATCCGGGCATTCTCACCCTCTCCCATCGGACCGGACTCCCATCCGTCCAGACCATCGGCGGCGCGGTGCATTCCGTTCCTGTGCGAACATGGGTCCCATCCGCAGGAACCGGGGGTTGTCTCACCCTTCGGAAACCATCGGCGCGGATCGGGACAGGTGGGGCCGGATCGGGATCGAAGCGGACCAGGGGGAACCTCTCACCCTTTCCACGGGAACCCGGAACCGGGCGCGATTGCATTCCTGATCTCATGTCTTGCAGGGACAGGCCGGATTTTCGTTCTGTGGGGCGATGGAATGAGGGGATGAGTCTCATATCGTCCGGGCTGGACGGGGAACCGGGACATTTCCGGGCCGTCCGGGGTGCGTCAAAAGGGGCCGGTGTTTCCCTCTCCTGCTCACTCTATGCTCACTCCGGGAAATTGAGGGTCCGGTGGGAAGTACGTAAGTCCAGTCTTTTCAACCCGCGCCGAGAGGGAATCGAACCTCCAATTTTTTGATCCGTAGTCAGATGCTCTATCCAATTGAGCCATCGGCGCAATGAACAACCATCAATCAGTCTTTTACCATCAGCCCGCACGGACCGCAAGAGATCAACCCCCTTCCCGGGCCCGGCTCAAAACGTCTCGGCCCGCTCCAGATAGCAAACCGCCTCCTGCTTGAGCGTGTTCGCATTCAACCGAAGCACACGCCCGGGAGCGGCATCTGTCATGTCAATCACTCGAACCACCTCCGCCCACTTCTCGACATTCGGAAGCAACTCGATCAACTTGTTGGGTGACTCCTCGAAAAAGGACCGTTTCAGGTAGTTGTTTTCCTGGTCAGGATACAATGCCAGGTAAAGCATGTTCATCTCGATCAATTCACTGAAAAAGTGCGTTCCCAACGACACATCCGGCACAAGGTCCTCGCGCATGGCCACAATCTCGCATAGGAAAGACACCGTGTTAATCTCCGCAAAGGAAACCGGAACACCCAGCGATGGCGTGGTCGTCCCCCAACGACCCGGACCAAGAAGCATCACATTCCTCTGCGAATTCGGCGGCTCGATATGAGTCAGCCTGCCGATCAGCCGGGCCACGGAATAGCGATCATTCAGCGGCATCTGCCCGTATATCGACGGAGTGACATAAATCAATCGATCCACCGTGTCCGAACGGCTATGACCGATTACAGGCCCCTTTGTCTCCAAAATAAGGTTTTTCTCGTCGATATTCTCGGGGAACGGAACAATCACGCCGGTTCCCTTTACCTGGAACGGTCGGCATTGTACGAGATTGATCCGGTATGTATGTTCGTTCTCGAAATTGGCGGTAAATTCAATGTCTACCGGGTAGTCGTAGGCCTCGCGAAGTGTCGCCAGCATCTCGCGCATGTTCTTCGGAAAATCGGAGCGGGAAAGTAGCTTTTCAAAAGTCAGGCTCCAGTCTGATGGATTGCGCGATATTCCCGAATTATCGGCCCGGACCGGTCCTGAACGGTCGGATGCGAAGAGATCAATCGGAAGTCCTTCACCGTGTTCAGCGACCTGCATAAAACTCCGCGAGACCAGCTGATTGGCCTCCAGATCCAATACATCGACTTTACGCTGTGCGTATTGCCTTGCCGCCTCCGGGCTTCCCTCCGGCCTTCGTTCGGGTGCGTTCAACGCCACCACTCGCGTGTAGTCGTCATCCGAGCGATCTACCGCGCGGGTTCCAAGTCCGAACACCAGGCGAAGCACCCCTGCCTCCGGGTCGATCCTTTCGCTCCAGACATACGGATTGAATGAAAATCCCGTTCCGGCAATCTGCGGATAAAACAGGCTGCCATACAGAGAGCCGGAGACACGCTGTACCAGAAGGGCCATCTGTTCTTCCGAATCCAGCAGTCCCCGTCCGGCGCGATAGCGGATCGCTTTCTCGCTCATGGTGCTGGCATAGATCGTGCGCACCGCAAACATGAAATCTTCGAGCCGCTTATGCCGGGAACCCTGGTTGGCGCAGAACACACTCTCATATTTACCCGCAAAGGAATTCCCGAAATTGTCCTCCAGAAGACTACTGGATCGAACGATAATCGGCGATTGTCCGAAATAGTCGAGCATGTCCGCAAATTGTTTAATAATGTGATCCGGGAAAGTCCCCATTAGAATCCGCTGCCGGGCGATCTCTGCCACGCTGAGCATCGTATGGATGTCTCTTTTCTCCGGACGTTTCCACCAGCATCCGTTCTGAACCAGAAATGTGTAAAAAACGTCCGAGCCGATAAAGACAGAATCATGAACCTCCAGCAGGTCTCGCCAACGATCGCTTGCCTGCCTCAGAATGGCGCGAGCCAGCAACATGCCGACCGATTTTCCACCGACTAATCCGGTTCCGATCATCCGCTTGCCGATATCGAGCAAGTCTTTCAGCGTAAAATACTTCTTCGCGAGCCGAAACATCCGCTCATCACGCGATACAATCATTCGCAAAAGTCGGTGAAAGACTTCTTGAGTCTCGGCAGAATATTCCTTTTCTTCAGCCGTCTTTTGCCGGATATCCTCCGCCTGTCGAAATATCCGGTTCCAGATATTCATCCGGGGACTGGCGGATTCGACGCCCGACCAGGGGGAGGAATTCAGGATCTCCGCAATTGTGGAGCTGTCGGCTACCGGTCGAAAGGTGGAGTTCTCCCAAATGTGAAACATGAACATCATCGGGGAGTTGCGTTGCTGCACCTTCATCGGACGAACGTAGATGTTTCCCTGGTGACGGTAGACATCAAGAAAAACTTGGGCCGTTTCCGCGATGGCGGAAACCGCGTGGTAGGAATGGTAATTTCTCAGGAGACCGAAATAGGCGATGGTTTCCAGGTCATAGAGATAAGGGCAGGTCAACATAAAGAAATTCCCGAGCATCTGGTCGCTGTACCAATCCACCGCCAGATCGGACAGGCAATCGAAGACAAAAAAGGCTCCAAGTCCGGCTTGCTTGATTCGCTGGTGGATTTCCGTGATGAAGCTCTCGAAACCGGATTGCGGATCGATCGTGTAAATGTCAGCCCCGGAATCTCCTGTGAGCAGGGGATCGTGTTTGGCGAATCGAAAATAGACGAGTTTCCTTTCAAGTCGGATGGCACTGCTGCAGTACGGTTTGACAAAAGCGAGATAATCGTCAATCGAATCGACACGCCAGACGACATTATCGCCCGGGATAATTCCGCGGATCACGCGGTCCAGGCCGGGAAGGCCCGTACTCAGCTGGGCGTTCATCATTACCATGGCGATTCTCCGGAATGGACAGTGGTTCTTTCGTGGCGTATTGTACCCGAATTGCCTTTACTAGGCGTCCGTGTCGGGCAGCTACCTGATTTCACTGTAATGGATCAACCGTTGGAACTCGAACAGGGTACATAATGCGAAATTAGTAGTCGGCATTCCGGCCTCCTCGACGGCTGCAAGAGGATTCAGGCCTCCGATCAGCAGGATTGCGGTTCGGCCTTCCTGAACGGGGAAATCAAGAACCGGCTGACTGGGTCTTCCAATCATCAGAACCCCGCCGAGACCGATTTGATCCATCCTGCGAAGCACTTTCTCTACTTCGGCCATCGCAGCCGTCGGGACTTCGCGAAAACTCACTCCGATACGACCATGTCCCGTTCGTACGGCCTCGCGAACACTGGTCAGGCCGCCTTTGATAAAAATTTCCAGAGGATCGAGTGAAGTTCCGTCGTAATAGATTACATCGGTAAACCGGATGGGAGTTCGGTTCTGTACTTCCAGCATGCCCCCGAAGCGCGAATCCGTCGGAATTCGTGCGCTGAGAAGGACCCCATTCAATGTGACGGTACAGACCGTGCCGATGGCCACATAGCCGGGCGGGATCTGGAATTCGCCGATTTCCTCGCCGGAACGTCCGAGGTAAAGATACTCCCCCATGCTCAGCCCGGCTCTGAAAACGGGAATGATCTCATTGATCGCGGCCCTGAGACAGGACTCACGAATCAGCGAGACATTCAGCACGACCAGGCCGGATTTGGAGGCAAGATCGAACGAGATTTTCCAGGCGAGGGTGTCCACTTTCGCGGCTGTGAATCCGACGCGCTCCATCACCAGGGCATCTTTGATTTCGCCGATTCCCAGCTCGGTGATCGTCCGTCCACCGTGCCGACCACGTCTCGCATGGGCGACCAGACCCTCGCGCTCCATCTCTTGGAGATAAAGGCGGATTGTGCGGTCGCTCAAATAAAAACCGGAAGCCTCAATCTCCCTGGCGATCGTGGCGCTGCCGATTGGGTGGCCATAATTGCGGAGAACGCGCAGAATGGCAATCTTCTGTTTCTGGTGAATCTCGGAAATCGTCGAAATCCTTTCCTTACCAAATCTTCCTAATTGGCAATATTACCATTTATCTGGCCTGAAATCAAACCACATAATGGCAAGAATGCCATAAATACCGTTTGAAGTATATAAAATCACCACCCAATTCTATTTTCCTTCTTCAAAGGCATCCGGTCCAGGGTTGGCCCTTTTTCTTCGATGATCCACTCAAACTGATTTCTGAATGAATTGGCATAAGGCCTTATTTATGAACCACTTATCAGGTAAAATTATTCTGAGTTGCCGAGCTGTCCGAAAATCCGGGAAGAAAGATGGCCTCGAATTGTCCGGCTGCCTTGACATGAAGAAGCTCGTTTTGTATTCTAATCAGAATTGGCCTCCATCTGCCATAATATAAAGGAAACGGACGCCTATTTCACACCGGCTCTGTGCTTGAACTGATCAGCCGATCCGACAGCATAAACGGTGTCGCCGCTCCGAGCGGAAGAAAGAGGTTCAATAATTATGTCTTCGTATGCATCAAGGATCATGGATCTGGTGGTGAAGCGGAATCCGGCGGAGCCGGAATTTGCCCAGGCGGTCAAAGAGGTTCTCGATTCCCTGGGACCGGTGTTGGAGAGACATCCTAAGTATGAAAAGCATCTCATTCTGGAACGACTGATCGAGCCGGAGCGGGTGGTCATGTTCCGTGTGCCGTGGACGGATGAGCAGGGGAACGACCGCATCAATCGCGGGTTCCGTATCGAATTCAACAGCGCCATCGGCCCGTACAAGGGCGGGTTGCGCTTTCATCCCACTGTGCATCTCGGCGTGCTGAAATTCCTGGCATTCGAGCAGATCTTCAAGAATGCCCTGACCACCCTTCCGATGGGCGGCGGCAAGGGCGGTTCCGACTTCGACCCGAAGGGAAAGTCCGATGTCGAGGTCATGCGCTTCTGCCAGTCGTTCATGACCGAACTGCAACGGTATATCGGCGATAATGTCGATGTGCCCGCCGGGGATATCGGCGTGGGCGGGAGAGAGATCGGGTTCCTGTTCGGGCAATACAAGCGGATTCGTAACGAATTCTCCGGTGCGATTACCGGGAAAGGATTCAACTGGGGCGGTTCGTATATTCGTCCGGAAGCGACCGGCTACGGAGCCACGTATTTCGCACAGAACATGCTCGAATCCAGGGGAGACAGCCTGCAAGGCAAAATCTGTACAGTGTCCGGTTCCGGTAACGTGGCGCAGTATACGGTAGAGAAAGTCACCCAGTTGGGCGGAAAATGCGTTTCTCTTTCCGACTCCAATGGAACCATCTATGACCCGGACGGGATCTCCGAGGAAAAACTACACTATGTTATGGAACTAAAGAATGTCCGGCGCGGACGAATTCGCGAATATGTTGAGGCATTTCCCACCGCCGTGTACAAAGAGGGGGTACGGCCCTGGGGGATCAGATGCGATTGCGCGTTTCCCAGCGCGACACAGAATGAGATTAACGGTGAGGATGCCAAAATGCTTCTGGATAACGGATGCTTCGTTGTGACCGAAGGGGCGAATATGCCGACCGATCCGGATGGAGTTCGTTTGTTCCTGGAACGGAAGATTCTTTACGGTCCTGGAAAAGCCGCGAATGCCGGTGGAGTGGCCGTTTCCGGTCTGGAAATGGCCCAGAATGCGCAGCACATCTACTGGCCCAGGGAGGAGGTCGATCGACGACTACAGGAGATCATGAGGGCGATTTATACCTCTGTCTCGGATACGGCGAAAGAATACGGGTGCCCGGGTAACCTCGTAATGGGGGCCAATATCACCGGTTTTGTAAAAGTAGCCAACGCGATGCTGGACCAGGGGCTGGTTTGATTTCCTTTCTCACAGATTGCCGATTATCCTGCAGGGGCGCACGGTTGTGCGCCCCTTTTTGGCCGGCCGGCGCGGCATCCTGCCGGTGAAATGTTCGAGGTTCACGCAGGCTTCTTCTGACCCATCTATTGTGGGGCGAATAATAAAACCGCATTATCTCCGTGACTTAAAGGAATGTGGGCATGGCGGTTCTTTCTTGATGTGCTTTGTACAGGGATTCCGGATTATAGCATTCAATCAACAGATTCCGAACCGGAGGAATTCCTCAAAAACGGCCTTCGGAGATCTCGCTGAACATCAGCAATCGAAAGTCGTTCCCCTCGATTCGCAATCGAATACCATGGGTCTGCATGTCGTCCCATTCCCACATTAGTTTTCCCGGGGGAGGATCGAAACAAATTCTTTCCAGCGGGTCGTCGATTCTGTAGTTTTTCCAGCCGGGATTCAGTGTGATGCGCAGATCCTTCGGGTAAGAGTCCATATTCCTCAACAGAACACAGATGTGGCGTGAAGGATCGTTGTACCGCCGAAAACTTACCAGGATGTTCCTCGCGCAGTTGCCGTCGGATTCATCCCGGATGAGAAGTTCTCGATTCTGTCCGGCCATTTCGAGAATCCAGGAGAGAAGCGTTGCGAGATCGTACCCCTTCAAATTTGCGGTGAGATACCAGATGCGTCCGTTGCCGAGTTGCCGTTCGATCAGGACGGGTCTTTCCAGGGAATCGGCGATGAGAGTGTGGAAGGGGGACATGATCGTCCTGTCCGTGGATACTGGATTCCGGCTTTTGCCGGAATGATGAGAATCTATCTCCCTCTCCCTTTGGGAAAGAGTTGAGGCAAGGGAAATCGGTTCAACTACCTCCACACCCTCAATAGCCTTCGGCGCTCCATCCCCTTTGATCTCTTCCGGCATTCTGATTGTGCTTCTCCGAAAGTCACCCGGCCCCGGCCGGATGCCGAGCCATTCGTCGAATCCGTTAAGCCGGCCGTAAGGCGTTCGGTCCGGGATTTTCTCGCCCAAGACCAACAGACCGCCATTTCGCACGTAGTTTTCGAGATTTATTTGAAGTTCCCGTTCAAGATACTGCGTACCCGGCAGAAACAGGACCTTGAATTGCGAAAGATGCTCGGATGATGCCGGATAGGAGGGGATCATCTCAAACGGCCAATGCGTGTATTTCAGCGTGGCATAGTATCGCATCGCCTGTTCGGGCAGATCGCCGTCGCACATCAACCGTCGGGCATTCCCCCAGCTCCAGACAAATCCGATGTTGTGATTCTCTACCCAGGGTTTCCGCAATACATTAAGGCGAACTCGAGGCATTTCCCGGGCGAAATCCAGAATACCGCGCAATGCCTCCGTGCGGCGTGCAATTGGGATCAACGCGCTGTAGGGATGCTGTTCGGCTTCCTCTTTGATCTTTTCGAGTCCATCCCACCACGACCAGCCGCGTTTTGACCAGGAGAATAATGTCGCTCCGTCATAGCCCATCAGGACACGAGTCCACCAGTCATTTCGTACATCGCGTCGCGTCTGGCCGGTCAGGTAGAGTTCATTGTCGAACAGCATTCGGTCGCCTGCCATTGCCGGAAGGAGATCGCTGGAGATGGGAGCCGGGGCCATGGGCGCATTGCTCCATCTGGAATCCGGTTGATTACCTGATGTTCCGGGGGTCCACAGGCCGCCATCGGTCGGCGAGACAACAACTTCTTCAAGAGCGAGAATCTTGTCGTAGTGAACGGCATCCCATGGAACCAGAGCGGCGGTACGTCTTGGCTGGATCACGCAGACTGCGTTGGGGTCGATTTCCCGAATTGTGTCGATGCCTGCTTTGAACAGGTCGGCGAATTTCTCCGCAAGGTATTCATCATAATCGAGCCATAATGAGGGGACTGTTTTCGGGGCCGGATAGTCGCGGATCTCCTCCCAGGAGTTCCAGGAAGTTCCCCAAACGCAGTTTACGGTCTCCAGTGAGTTATATCGCTCCTGAAGCCACCGGATAAACTCGGCTCGATGGTCCTCTGTCCAGGCGTTGTATCCGGGTTCGTTGAACAGTTCATACATCAGCACGGGAACACCGGCCTCCCGGAGCCTTTGTGCATACAGCCTCCAGATCGACAGCCAGATCTCCCGTCCGGGGCCGATAATCCGGTAGGCCATCCAGTGACCGCTATGAGGATTGCGGCATTCATCGGGGAGTTTCCCTGTGTCCGGTTGTCCCGGCGCTCCGAGTCCCCACGGCCAGGCAACAAAATCCACATAGAACGGAAGGCGCAATTCGCGGGCGAATGTGGCGACATAATCGGGGTCTTCCGGCACACGGGCGTCGTAATTGACTGTCTCATAAAATGGTCTGGGATTCAGCGACATCGAATAGAAATTGAATCCCAGCCGGGTTGCCGATTCCCGATTCAGCGGCTGTTCGTATATCCAGCCATGCAATTTCGGGTCATAGAGACCATAGCTTGGCGGCAGTTCACCGAGTTCCCGTTTCCCATATAAGTCGAAACGGGGGTCATCTTTGCCATAAGCGCCGATCAGGAAGGTTCTGTGTCCATCCGCTGCAACAAAAGCGTTTTTCTCATATCGAGGTGGATTGAGATATTCCGCGCTCTGGGAGAGTTCTTCAAAAGTGGGCCAAGTGACCTGCTCCGGGTTTCTCGCGCATCCGGCAATCAGAAGGAGAACCGACAACAGGATTCTGAACCGCGAAAGCCTTCCTATTCTGGCGAACATGAGATGTAGCCCACATGAATGTCGGCGATTGTGAATCCTCACTCCGCAATCGCGAGCCTCCCTTCGACGGGGCCGGTGATTGGGTGAAGAAAGCGTCACCGCACACAGCGCAGCCGAAGGCGTGAAGATACGCACAACCCCCTCTCTGTCTCCTCCAAACTTTGCGGCAGAGGTTCCTCCCCCGAAGATCGGGAAAGGTTAGGTGGGGGTTGACCGAATAACACAAGACTCCTCGGCGCGACGGTTGTGACCGAGCTTTCTTTTGGAAACAGCTCAGAAATCGACCCTTCGGGTCAGGACTTTTTCCTCAATCCAGCCCTCACGATTTCCCCAGCAGCGAATCCGAACCCAGCCATCCCGCCGCTCCAGCGGAACCACTTCGGTCCCTTTCATTAGAACAACAAGGAACTGCGGTTCCACAGAAGGATTTTTGTAAACTGGATTCGGACTGGAGACCAGAAGATCCTCCTGATGGACCACTTGGGAAACCTGTTTGGAGGGGTATTGGAATACGCGCTTGTCCGGAGATTGAACCGTGATTACCAGTTGGGAATCCCAGGCGGAGCTCCGAACGGTCACGGTTCCGGAGCGCACCATCCCGCTTTTCAGAAAGACATCGGCCGCTTCCGCGCGGATTGAGATCAGCGTGAGAATAAAGAACAATCCTCCGATAATTCGCCACATTATGCAGAGTCCTTTCGTGCCTGTAATTCCTGTGGACAACAGGAGATAATATCGCCTCTTTCGAATACATTCAGGTTATCATGAGATTTCGGTTGGGTCACAGACCCGCCCTCCCTGGTGCGCGTGACAATTGGGGGTAGCTGGGGTGACACAACCAATTTGATATGATATACTGCCTCTACTTTTGACCTGAAAGATAAATGGCACTATAGTATGGAGTGTGAGTAAAAAGAATTCCGGGGCGTGGCGCAGTTTGGTAGCGTGCTTGAATGGGGTTCAAGTGGTCGCTGGTTCGAATCCAGTCGCCCCGATTGAACTCCGAAGCCACCTCGGTCCTTCAACACCAAGATCTTCATCACCGGCAGGGCAACCACCTGAGGAAGAAGAGATTAAAGTGTTGCCGACTGCCGCCTTTCCGACCGGATTCCCCAGAAAAAAAACAAGGCCGCGTCTTTCCCCTCAGGATCGGCTTTTGTGGAAGGATGAGGGATCACCAAAACGGCAGCTCCATCGATGAGCGTCTCAGCAGCAAGGCAGTAAGGAGGAAAGTAATTTGGCTACGGGCAGTGTCAAGTGGTTCAGCGAAGACAAAGGGTACGGGTTTATTGTCCCGGATGAAGGCGGTAAGGACCTTTTTGTCCATTATTCCAACATTGAGGGTCAGGGATTCCGTTCCCTCGAGGAAGGGCAGAGAGTCGAATTTGAGCCGGCACAGGGCCGAAAAGGCCTGGAAGCCACCAAAGTGCGTCCCTGCTGACAGGGGCCGGCTCGGTTTTAATTGGATTGAAAGAGGCTCCAGCAGAAAACTGGGGCCTTTTTTGTGAATTGGATGGGGGCCGCATGACCTGACAGGCGCAGAAGCCTGTCCTGCCATTTCCCCGGTGGCGCAGGCGTCCGATCTGACAATTTCCCCTCTCCACTCCCTCATTTCCCTCCTTTGAATTTTTAATTTCCCTCCCCCCATTTCCCCGACGCCTTGGAAAAAATAAAAAATCTTTGAAAAATCCGCCTGACACGAAATGCAGGGGGTGATATAATAAAATGCAGTGGTGGATTTTTTAATAATTCGGCACGGAAAAGGAGGAACAAAGAATATCGGAAAAGGAAATGGCGGGTGGCGGAACTTGTAATTACTTCCCCCCTGCAACAACAGTAACCGGAAGGCAACGCAACAGAGTGCGCGAGGGATTTCACCTTGCGCGGTCGGTGTGCGTGTAGACACGGCCCGGACTCGGCTTTTGTCTACTGCTGAAGGTGGAGATTTGTCTCCAGCCGAATACGAAAGGTCTGTCTACTGACGCACTGAGGCCGGAAATACGCCATTCATGAATGGCGAAAATGCAGGTATGTCCGGAAGTCAAACGACAATGAGAAAATTCGTTCTTATTTCCGCG
>Ga0209201_1004159_pt1 | contig 11945 bp, 5 predicted proteins | sample AD_UKC055_MetaG_FD_184411 | JGI IMG/M metagenome (GOLD analysis project Ga0209201, IMG submission 184411) | Active sludge microbial communities of municipal wastewater-treating anaerobic digesters from USA - AD_UKC055_MetaG (SPAdes) (version 2) | ecosystem: Engineered > Bioreactor > Anaerobic >... | reverse complement strand
CATTCCCCCCTGTCCGGCAGCACGCTATCCGGCATGATGCCCCTATCCAGCATAAGGCCCCTTGCGGGCTTGATAACTTGAGGTTTGCCTCTTTAACCTGAGGTTTGCCCTGAATGTGTTGTTTCAGAGCGACACGTGCGGACGTGGAGCGTCATGATAAAAAACCCCTGATACCCCTCTGATAAAACCCCCTCATGATGCCCCCATACTTGGCGCATTGCAAAACCTTGTTGCGAAGCTAAGAAGCCCGGAATGAGCTTCATGAAATGAACGCCAGTTCATGCAATGAGCTTCGTGGAGGGCGCACAGCGAGCAGGGCCATGAGGATTTGTCTTCAATGGGACGCACCTGCCAGTCAGTGATGTTCTTATCGGTCCTTAGCGTATCGATGAAATCAACAGTAACGGAAGCGGCGTCCCGGCCATCGCTCTTATTTAAAAATGCTTATCTATAAGGCGAGATAGGGTATGTGGTTCTCAGGGGCAAGCCTGTTAACCCGCAGGAACTCCTGGAGTTCGGGTAAAATGGGGGTTTCCTTACCGTTCCTTCACTCTTTTCCATAAAAGAGTATATTCCTTTTTAATATGTAATATCATCAAAAACAATTTAAATAGATAGCACCGATAAAAAATAACGCTTTAATATTTGACAGTTATTTTATATTGCCTTTTATGGAACATTGTATAATAATTGGAAATAACAAGTTGGTATATTTAGTGTTAGCGGGCAAAGAGAGGTTACTAAGTGTATGGCAGTCAACAGGGACAAACCGGATAAGTGGAAAGAGGACATTGCGCAGTCGGTGGACATGTACAACGACTGGTTCATGCGCTTTGCACCGAGAGCTTACCGAACGACGCGGGTGCAGACGACCAAGGATGTCGAGGCGACGCTGAAAGCGACCAAGAACCTGACGGATGTCGGGGTAGAACTGCTGAAGGCGAACCCGTCAGTGTTGCCGTCATTGCGGATGTCCACCTGCCCACCGCTGGCTGTGGATCGACTGATCGGCCTCGCCAGTGTGTCGGGTAACTTGGTCAAGGTCATGGAAAAGGATAACCGATTGCCGCCGCGCATGTCGCGGCGTGAGCTAGACCGTGACTTTGAGAAGATCGGAGAGATCATTGAGAAGATGGCCGACCCGGATATCTTCGTCTGGCTCGAACGTGGCGACGATCCGTCCGAACAGGAGTTGTATCGCGCCGCGACGATCGTGGCGGACCGCCTGTGCGGAGCGGTCGCCAATCCGATCATCCGGAATGCGCAGGAAAAGCGCCAGCTTGCCGCGATCGGCGAGTGGCTGACGAATTTAGGCTACCGGAATCTGCCGGCAGGCGAGGGAACGAAATACAACGAGATGCAACCGGGGACGTTCTCATTCCGACTGAACGTACCCGTCGAACAAGAAGGCACGGGCAACACAATCAACATTCCGGTGGATGCCGTCGTGATGCCTAAAACGGCAAAGGCAGGCGACTTGCCGTTGCTGATCGAGGCGAAGTCGGCGGGGGATTTTACGAACGTCAACAAGCGACGCAAGGAAGAAGCCACGAAGATGAACCAGTTGCGCCGGACCTACGGGCAAGACGTGCGGTTCATCTTGTTCCTATGCGGATATTTCGACAGCGGGTACCTCGGCTACGAGGCGGCGGAAGGCATCGACTGGGTGTGGGAGCACCGAATCGACGATCTCAGGGAGTTTGGTTTATAGATGACAAGAAAGGCGATTGCAGAACTTGAGGCGCGGCGGCTGGTTTTGCAGGACGAGCTGGATGCGAAAAAGGACGGGGCCGAGCGAAACCGTATGGGGCAGTTTGCGACGCCGACCGGTCTCGCGGTCGACTTATTGCGCTATGCTAAGGCACAGCTTGTCAAAAGCGAGAAAGTGCGCTTCATCGACCCGGCGATAGGTACTGGGTCGTTCTATTCAGCCCTGCTCGACGTGTTCCCGAAAACCCGTATCGGCGCGGCTGTCGGGTACGAGATCGACCCGCACTACGGTGTGCCGGCGGCGGAGCTGTGGTGCGATACAGGACTGCATATCCGTCTTGAGGACTTCACGGAGGCCGAAGCGCCGGAGGATGGCGAAAAGTTTGATTTGCTGATCTGCAATCCGCCTTATGTACGGCATCACCATATCACCAACGGCGATAAGCAACGACTAAGGCTACGCGCGCAGGATGCCTGTGGCGTTGAGTTTAACGGCCTGGCCGGACTGTATTGCTACTTCCTCGGTCTGAGTCATGTGTGGATGAGAGATGGTGGACTGGCGGGATGGCTTATACCGAGCGAATTCATGGACGTGAATTACGGCGTTTCGGTGAAGCGCTACCTGCTAGAGAAGGTGACATTGCTGCATATCCATCGGTTTGATCCGAACGATGTACAGTTCGGTGATGCGCTCGTATCTTCGTCCATTGTTTGGTTCCGCAAAGCGCCGCCTCCGGTGGGGCATGAAGTACGGTTCACCTATGGTGGTTCGCTGCAACGGCCAAAGCTGGACCGCCTTGTGTCAGTCGAGACGCTGCGTCGCGATCCGAAGTGGACGCACTACCCGATGAAAGAAAGCTACGAAGCCACGGATGCCCCGGTACTTGGCGATTTTTTCCACATCAAGCGTGGTCTGGCGACGGGAAACAACGGTTATTTCATTCTGTCGGTTGAGGAAATCGAGCGGCGCGGACTGCCGATGGAAGCGTTCAAGCCGATATTGCCGAGTCCAAGGTACTTGCCGGATGACGAGGTCAAAGCAGACAAGAAGGGAAACCCAATTCTGGAGCGGCGGTTGTTCCTTTTGGATCCTCCGTGGACGGAAGAGAAGATCAGGGAACACTATCCGAAGCTGTGGGCGTATCTTAAGGAAGGTGAAGCGCAGGGCATCCCGGAAGGCTATTTATGCCGGCACAGGAAGCGTTGGTACGCGCAGGAAAACCGACCGCCGACGCCCTTCCTGTGTACCTACATCGGGCGCAGCGACAAGAGGAACGGTAGGCCCTTTCGCTTCATACTAAACAATTCACAGGCGACGGCCGCGAATGTGTATTTGATGCTGTACCCGAAGTCACCGATCGAACGTGCTCTGCAGGACAGCACGGAGCTGAAACGTCGGGTGTGGGAGCTTCTAAATGAGATTCGCCCCAAGACAATGATCGGGGAAGGTCGGGTCTACGGTGGCGGACTTCACAAGCTGGAGCCGCGAGAACTTGGCAATGTGCCCGCGAAATTCCTGCTGGACCTGTTGCCGAATACTAGTTTGCCGAGAAGGGTTACCCAACTTGAATTCTTCGCCGAGGCATGAAAGCCCGCTAACAATGCGTTGCAGCCGACCGCCTTTGGCGGCGGCTGAACGCTACCGTTATATCAAGAGGAAAGGAATATCGATAAATGGATTCATATGAACAGTATGAAAAAGATTGTCAGAGAATAAGAAATCAGAATGAAGTGTTTTTAAAAGACTTTGAAAACCATCTTAAGGAAAAGAAACTTTCAATAAAAACAATAAAAAAGCATTGTGCAAATATAGATTTCTACATAAATGACTTTCTTTTATATGAAGAAGCAATAAAAACATCTGAAGGAGCAACAGAAATAAGGAGGTTTCTTGGATATTGGTTTATTCGAAAGGCCATGTGGGCAAGTCCTGCGGCCATAAAGGAAAATGCTTCAAGTCTGAAATCGTTTTATCAATTTCTACATGAAAGAAGGGAAATAACAAAGGAAACATTGGATACCCTAAAGCAGACGATTAAAGAAGAAATGCCCGAATGGATTGAAACAATGAAGAGATATGATGACCCGGACATTGAAGACATGGAAGAAGTGTGGAGATTTTGATATAACCAATTAATCCAGCGGACGGCTAATAGCCGCCGCTGATTTTGGTCGTTGGCGATAAAGATATATAGGAGATAATACAGTGGCAGTTGAATTTGATGGTAAACGTTATGCGCAAACTTCTACTCATCAGAAAGAATGGGGCATAAGACTGATTGAGGAGCTCAACCTCCGTGGTGATGAACGTATTTTAGACGTTGGGTGTGGTGATGGGGCTCTGACTGCAAAACTGGCAGAATTTGTACCTGACGGTGCTGTGACAGGCATTGACGCGTCCAAAGGAATGATAGAAACTGCACAAACGCACAAAAGTAGCAATCTGGCATTCCAACACCTCGATGTTATAAATCTTAATTTTAATGAGGAATTTGATATTGTATTCTCAAATGCTGTCCTTCATTGGGTAAAAGACCACAAAACACTTTTAGAATTGTTATATAGAGCACTCAAACCATCTGGAAAACTGCGAGTGAATTTTGCAGGTGAAGGTAATTGCTCAACTCTAAATAATATTGCCTTGGAGGTTATGGGACGAAATGAGTTTAGAGATGCGTTCAGTGGTTTCGAATGGCCCTGGTATATGCCGGGTGTTGACGAATACTCCAAGTTAGTTAATAGGACTCCTTTTAATAAAGCTGAAGTATGGGGTGAAAACGCAGACAGATATTTCCCTGATGAAAATGCAATGCTTGGATGGGTTGATCATCCTGCTATCGTTCCTTTCAAGCAATATCTTAACCCCGATTTAGCAGAAAAGTTTCATAAAACTGTAGCAGACCTAATGGTAAAATCAACAAAACAGAGTGATGGTACATGCTTCGAGATGTTCCGAAGGATAAACGTTTTAGCATATAAATAAAGCATAGGGGCTGGCAAATCGCCAACAATCTAATCAACCGGATTTGGCGAAAAGCTTGCCAAACCGGTTATCAGGCGCGTTATGCCAAAACAAACTGGCTAAAAGCAACGTTTAAGAAATGTGCCCAAATAATCCAAATTATTGAAGCGGAGAAGAGATGATGCCGCAAAAGTACAGGATTCTTCACACCTCTGACTGGCATTTAGGCGCGCCGGTTGACTGGAAAATCTCTGAGTTTAAGGAAGGACTATGGATTAACATGTTTAGACAACATCGCAAGCAAGCGGTCGAACTTATTATCGATCAAGCGGTGAGAAACAAGGTACGTTGCATATTAGTCGCGGGAGATGTTGCAGATGTTTATGGATATACCGAGAAATTAAAGGATGTTGATACCTTTCTGCGATCTAAGGTACTCACTCCGTTGTATGACAACAAGATTAGGCTTCTCTTCGCCTTAGGCACACACGACATCAAGTCACCAGAATCCACGCAATTGTTTTTAGGGCTGAAGAAAGATTTCGACAACACCGTAGAATTGTTCTTGCCAAAGCATTCAAAGGAGCAACAGCTTTTGACAGATATATTGGGCAGTGAGAAAGTAGAAACGCTATTTTCAGACAATACACTGAAGACCACGGCTACTTATGATGGTTGTGCCATCTGCTGCGATGATAATCCGCCTGAAGGCAAATGGATTGAATTTAGACATGAGGGTAACGAGTCCTTGCATTATTTGGACAATTCGCCGATCTACCGAGCCTTTGGTCATAAACACGCGATGACCCATGGTCAGAATGGCTGTTATTATGCGGGCATTCCTTTTGCCAGATCGAGTGCATCCGACGATTGGTATACTGACGCGGGACCTCGTTACTGCCTCCTTTTTGAAATTGGAGGGGATGTCACCCCTATTAGACTGAATGTACCTGAAGTTGCTGTTCTCGTAAAAACGCTGGGCCGAGACGAATGGCGGATTTTCTACGAGCGTGATTTTAACACAGAGACTTGGATTGACAAGCCCGATGCTTACGGGGGTAAAATCGGGAGCGTACTGGACAAACTACGAAGTGAAAAACCCTCCATCTCCTTCCTCACCGTTGTCATAAAAAAACAAGAGGAACCTGTTTGTTCAGATGCCGTTTTTAAAGACATCGTTGGTTTTGCACGGACTAAGAGAAGAGTTGTCATAGGTAGCAGACGAGGCATTATTACCGTGATGCTCACTGATCTGCGCCGTTGAGAAATGGCCGTGTATGATGCCCAGCAGATACCGCCAATCAATGTATTAGGGCATAACGAGGCATTGTGCCTCTGTCGGGCCACTCCCGGTAAGTTTGTTGTCGTCCTTATAATGACAATACACTGAATAGACTTGCGAAATATATAATAACTTATATAGTACCCTTATTGTCTATACCCATCTACATTCCGGAACGATATTTCCCTTGACAAAATATTCTTCCCTTTGATACAAAGAAGATATTCCAACAACAAAATCTGTTGTTAGTGGGGGCACCATAAAAAATCCCGGTGAACAGTAAGCCTTGATCGTCAGCACCTGAGCTTCGTGCGTACTCCCCATGTCATTCCAACCCGAAGGAGCATGACATGGATCACACAGGTTCAAACCGTTTACACGGTTTTGCAGGGTTTCTTAAGAACTTCGGATCTCTGACCACAATCGTTGCTGCATTCATTATCATGTTGTGTGCATGTTTACCGGTTCACAGCGCCACGTTCACCCAGGAGACAAAAGAAAAGATCCTTAATGCATTCTATTCGGTACGGGTTCCCTTCCTAGAGAACACTGGCCAGTTGGGCGACTGGAATGTGAAGTACTACACTAGGGTATTTGGCGCCGGATTCTTTATCACTGGGGACGGGAAGATTCTCTACTCCATCTCCCGGAAAAAAGATGGCGATGGTGTACGGGTACTTACGCTCAGCGAGGTTTTCAACGGCGTCACTTCGTTTCTTGGTAATGGCGGACAGAAGTCAACGGTGAAGGCCGCTGAGATTATAGGGAACATCCCTTCAATGTGGACCGGCGGCATCCCCTCATACGATTGGTTAGTCTTCGGCGACATATCCAATGGCATAAGTCTGGAACTGGTGGCTTATGGAGGAGGACTCAATAAGTTTTTCGTAGTTCAACCTCAGGCAAGCATCGGGGACGTGAGCATCCGGATAGAAGGTACGCAAAAACTCTCTGTCACTGCAAGCGGGGAACTCGCTATTGAGACGGAGGCAGGGGTTGCCACATTTTCAAAGCCTCTCGCATACCAGCAGGTGAACGGTGAGCTCAGGTATGTTGATGCAGTCTACGAGATATTCAGCGATGGGTACGGGTTCAAGGTGGGACAATACGATACAACAAAAGAGCTCATCATTGTCCCGTCTCTGTTCTCGATGTATAATGCCGCTGACGGGGATCTTCCTGCCGTGGAGGTCGATAACGGCGGCAGTATCTACATCGCCGGCAGTACAGCCTCTTTGAATTTTACCTCAACCGGATATGAGGGGAATACCGACGCTTTCATTGCAAAACTCGACAATACTCTCACGTCCCTCATGACCCTCGGCGGCACCAGCATGGATCAGGCGAGTGTCGTTGCCGTTGACGACACAGGGAATGTCTATGTTGCAGGCAGCACAATGTCTCCGGACTTCCCCGTTGCAGGGGATGTGTATAATACCGCCTACGGAGGTAACGGGGATATTTTTGTATCAAAGCTCGACGCAGACCTGCTCAGCATGATCTCCTCTTCATTACTGGGAGGCCCAGGAGAAGACAGGGTTACTTCGATCACCATCGACGAAAACGGCAATATCTCCATAGGCGGCCTTACCACATCGAGGAACTTTATGTCTCCCACCGGAACTGTTTCAGGTTCGCAGGACGGCTCATCTTTAACCTCCTTCAGTATTACCTTGGGAGCCAATCTCAGTTCCTACCTGTCTTCCCAGTCAGCGAACACGACTCAAAAAACATCGGGAACATCCTCCGTCCAGACAAAAGAGGGAACGGATCTTACGAAACAGACAGATTCATTGGTGCAAGAAAGCAAAGTAGCAGGACCGGGCTGGCGTATGACCATTGCGCAACCAGTAAGTATTGAGGATGCCCGGGCATATTATGCCGCAAAACGGGCAGCCATCGCAGCCAAAAAGGCATCTGCCCCCTTAAGGCTTATGTCCTCGGGGGTCGAAGACGTCACCCCGGAGATCCAGGCGCTTGCCCGCGCGCTTCATTATGATCCAAAACTCATCTATGACTACGTCCACAACAATATCGACTACGTTCCCTATTTCGGCTCCCTGAAAGGGGCAACGCTTACCTACCTCGACGGCAGCGGTAACGATTGCGATCAGGCATCCTTGATGATCGCCCTCCTGAGGGCAAGCGGGTACACAGCCTGGTATGTATACGGGGCGGCATGGATGTGGGGGGCGGACCTTTCCAACTGGCTGGGAGTGGATTCGACGGATTCTGCGGTAGGCAATACATTGGCGCTGGGAGGAATTCCTCTTGATCAGCCTTTATGGAATGGATCAACCTGGCTGGGCCGCGTATGGGTGAAGGCAACGATAAACGGGACGACCTATGCCTTCGATCCTGCTTACAAAACATATAGCTATGCTACAAAGATCGATATCGGCCAGGCCATGGGGTACAGCCGGAGTACTGTAATGACAGGCGCCACATCGGGTGCTACAGTGACCGGTGATTATGCCCAGAACATGAACGAGACAAACATCAGAAACCAACTAACCGCCTATGCTACCAACCTGGTCACTACCATCAGGAGCCAGTACCCGAATAAAGAAGTCACCGAGATTATCGGTGGAAGGAATATCATCCGGACAAATCTGACAGCATATCAAACAGAACCATCATTTTTTATGTATTACGAGATAGAGTCCTGGCAGGATACGGTTCCTGAAGAGTACACGACTACGATCATTGCAGAGCATTGGAATCAGGACAATACGGCTATGGACTTCAGCCACACCTTTAAAGCCTCTGAGCTTGGCGGTTCCCGCATTACTCTCACGTACAGCCAAGCCGGCAGTAATTACTACGCGGAGCTTCGCCAGGATGGCGGTTCGCCACTGGCATCGAGCGCCCGTGCGACCACACTCGATGCTGTCAATCATCTTCATATTTCAATAGATCATCCCTATGCTTACGATCAGGGCAATTATGCTGACGACTACAATATTGATTGGACAGTCAAGGGCGGCAGGAGCTACGCTATTGCCTATAACTTCGGAGGGGTATCGAACAAACTACTGCAGAAGCGGCAGCAACAGCTTGAGATATACAGGGCGCAGGGACTGTCCGATACTTCGGAGCCGGTCCTCGGGGAGACCCTCAACATCATGGGCCAGACCTGGCTCAAGGAAACGGCAATGGTGCGGAATATGCTCTCAGCCTTATCAGATGTTGTAGCCGTTACGCACCACGCTGTCGGCGTAATGGCGCAGGAGCAGGGATATTACATAGACGTGAAGGCCCAGAGAACCAGTTACTCTTCAAAACACTCTGTCACCGAAGATTCTATTGCCCATTTTAAAAACCACGGGCTTGTGCTCAGCGCCCTGGAACATGGTATACTTGCTCAAATGATGGGTTCGACCGCAGCATCGACCATGAGCCTCTTCCAAGTCGCAAATGCGACGGGGAGAAAGGTCTTCTATGCAACGAGCTCGAATTACAGCACCGTGGTCCGCCCCCAATTGCAAAACTATACTACAGCCGAACTCGATGATTTTCAGGCCCAGGTAAACGCCGGTAAAATACTTATCCTCCCCGATAACGGGCAACTTGTCTTGAACCAGTGGAGGGGAAAAGGCTACATCTCAAAATATTTTTCTGCTTCTGAAGGATATATGGGTATGATCATTGGAGGCAACTACTATGGGGGATTCAGTTCAATTATGGGATACGTAGACCCGCTTGTGGTGGCCAATATATCTTTGCTGAATTTTATCTCAATCCCAATCCCCGATACCATAGGTCTGCAACTTACCCAAGCAACCCCGTCTGTGTCCAACGAGCCCGTTGATATGGCGAGCGGCGCTTACCTGTATGACAGGACTGATCTCGCCCTTGGCGGCGGGGCGCCCCTTGGCCTCGCTTTCGCCCGTTCCTACAACAGCAATCTCAACCTCTCGAAGAGGAGCCTCGGATACGGCTGGACCCACAACTACGATATATACGTGAACCCCACGAGCCATGGGGAGCCAGTCCTCGGGGTACGCCAGCCCGTCGATGCAGCGGGCATGATCGCGGCCCTTTATACCTGTCTTGATATTCTTAAAAACCTGGATACCATCGAGGCATGGATGACGGCATCCCTCGCCTCCAAGTGGGCGATAGACCAGGTGATCGACAATGCGGTCACGGTAAATATCGGCAGCAAGGTCATGGAATACATCAAGCTGCCTGACGGCACCTATGCCCCTCCGCCGGGCATCACCACGAACCTCGTCAAGAACGGGAACGGGACGTATAGTCTCCTGGAACGGATGGGTACGCAGGTCAACTTCAACTCTGACAACAAGGTCTCCCAGATCGTCGACATAGACGGGAACACCATAACGTTCACCTATACCGGCACGAGCCCGGATACCGTCCTCTCCACGGTCACCGACGCCTTCAGCAGGACCCTGACGTTCAGTTCCTCATCGGGGAGGATCAACTCGGTCACCGATTCCAGTTCGCCTGCCCGGTCCGTGTCGTACGGCTACGACGCGAACAACAACCTGACAAGCTATACTGATCCTGAGGGCAAGGCATGGTCCTACCTCTATGCCGACCCGACAAACCACAGGATGACAGGACTCAGGAACCCCCTCAACGTTACCATGGCTACCAATGCCTATGATGCCCTCGGGAAGGTCACGACCCAGACCGTTCCCCGCCAGAGCGGCACCAATGCGGTCTATAATTTCTACTTCTCCGGCTTCATCAACTCCGAGGAAGACCCGGACGGGAACAGGATCACCTACTACTACGACCAGAAGGGCAGGGAGTACGCCAGGAAAGATGCCCTCGGGAATCTCATATCCAAGGTATTCGACGGGCAGGACCACACTGTGTCTATAACCGACCCGAGAGCGCATACTACGGACTACCTCTATGACGGCAACCACAACCTGACGCGGATCACGGATGCGCTCTCCTACCAGACGAACAACACCTACGAGTCGTCAGCCCCTTACCGCCTGACCGACACCACCGACCCCCTGTCTCACACGACCAGTTTTGCGTACAACAGTCATAACCACCTGCTTTCCACCTCGGTCTATCCCTCCCAGGGCGTTACCATAACGAACAGCGCCACATATTATACGAACGGGTTCAGAAACACCGCAACCGACGGAAGGAGCATCACCTCGACCTTCACCTATGACGCCTACGGGAATCCTGCCACAACTTACACAGCTTCCCATCCCGCAATAACCTACACCTACGACACCATCGGAAGGATGACGGAGCTTAAAAACCAGCTCGACTGGCCCACAAGTTTCACCTATGACAAGCGGGGCCTCCTCCTCAGTATTACCGATCCCCTCTCGAAGCAGACCACCTTCGCCTACGACAATGCGGGGAGACTCACCGCGAAGACCGACCGCAGGAACCATACCATCTCCTATGCTTATACCCCCACCGACAAGATCGGCATTGTTACCTATCCCGATTCGTCCACGGTCTCCTTCACCTACAACCAGCTCGACCAGGTTGCCTCCATGACGGACCCGATCGGGTCCACAGGCTATTCTTACGATGCAGCGGGCCGTCTCGCCTCCATGACCGACCCGCACTCCTTTGTGATCGGCTATACATACGACGAGGCGGGCAACCTCTCGGAACTCACCTACCCCGGCAACAAGACGGTATACTACACCTATGACGCATTGAACCGCCTCTCCACGGTGACGATCGGCTGGATCACCCCGAACCCCACCGTCACCTATTCATATGATGAAGCAGGCCGCATGACGGGCTTCACCCACTTCAACGGGTCAACCGTCACGTACACCTATGACAACGCAAACCGACTAACCTCCCTCGTGAATCGGAAGTCCGATCAGGCGGTCATCGCCTCCTACTCCTTCACCTTAGACGGAGCAGGCAACAGGACGAACACTCTCCAGACCGAACCGGATCAGACCCTCCCCAGCATGGGAAGCAGCGTCTCTACCTACAACCTCCAGAAGAACAGGCTCCTCTCCTCGGGAG
>Ga0209201_1004145_pt1 | contig 11996 bp, 26 predicted proteins | sample AD_UKC055_MetaG_FD_184411 | JGI IMG/M metagenome (GOLD analysis project Ga0209201, IMG submission 184411) | Active sludge microbial communities of municipal wastewater-treating anaerobic digesters from USA - AD_UKC055_MetaG (SPAdes) (version 2) | ecosystem: Engineered > Bioreactor > Anaerobic >... | reverse complement strand
CATTGCAATTGCCTTTGGCGATATGTCATAACCTGTGTACTGCATTCTCACATCATACATAAGCAAGTTATTGCCATCACCACAACCTATTTCCTGTATTGTCTTTATGTCTAAATCTCTTATCCATGTGTTAATGAAACTTGCTTTTAACATTGCTTCCATTTCATAACTGCCAGCACCAGAATTGCCACCACCAACATATCTGTCTTCCCAATACTTTTGTAAATTAAAATCACTCATTTTTTTCCACTTAAATTATTATCATGTTTAATTTGCATGCACATGCCTATTGGCAATTCAATGACATCTGGTACATACTTCCACATCTTCGTGTGTTCATCCATATACACATGCAACTCTGGATTGATTTCTTTCTGATACATGGTTAAGAAACTGCTGGTATGTCTGCTATGATAAACAGGATATAACATAGTCTGTCTTGTTTCGTATTGTGCCAGTATAAGATTCACATGCACAAGGCATTTGTCATAGTTACTTAAAGCAATACTTTCCTGTATTGATTGTACATATACTTCATGCATCCAGTCATCAATGTCATGTCTGGTTTGTATATTGTAACCAGCATTAGCGAATTCTGTATCATAATCATGCATGATTGTGAATGTATAGCCAGTTAAGTTTTCTTTTATCCAGTCATCATGCTTTGGATTTGTTATAACAATCCAGTCAAAATTTTTGTTGGTTTGTTTCTGCAATTGTGGGATAAGAATGACTTTTGCAATCTCCACATACTTTGCCATTAACTCAAAATTATCTTCATCAAATTTAAATCTTGTTGCAATGCAATGTTTCATTTCCAATAGGTATTAATATAGTCTGTCTGCACTTTATCAGCACCTTGTACCAGTGCATATTTATCAAAAATATAATTATCAGACTTCTTTATCTCTTTATGTTTCATATAACCTGTATGGTGTGCCAGCACATAACGCTTAATTCCTTTTTGTCCGCATAATGTTGCCATAAGAATGTCATCCATTCCCTGTACAGGTGCATTTGGATATATGCTTTCCAATTCTTCTTTTGTGAAAAAGTCACGCTTAAAAAGACTGCCACAATTTGACGCTAAGTCAACTTCCATATCAAATATAACAGTACCAAGTCCTCTGTACACATCTCTGTCACGATAATAACTTCTTATTGGTAATTGGTGTAAACATACTCCATGAAGACTGACATAAGCATTATACTTTTCACAACCTTCAATTAACTTCTTAAAATGTGTTGGTGCAAGAATTAAATCGTCATCTACAAAACTTATATACTTGCCATAACCTTCACTTATGTATTTAAGTTTCTCATTGCTTTCTTTCTTATTGTCACCCCTATGTAACATTATAGGTACTTGTGTTATTGTATTTATATTCAGCAATTGTATCTTTAATTCTTCAAATAACTCATCGCTGTAATTATTGGCAATAATGGTTATTGTCAGTGTCTGTGGATTCTCTAAAACAGTCTTTACTGTTTCTACTACATGTAATTCTCTGGGAAGTGACGCTATGTACACATCAACGCAGCGTAAGTTGTTGTTATTCTCTCTGGCTATCTGCCAGTCCTCTGTACTTTGATAATTATTTTCCATTATGCCATCCTATTTGTGTCTTTGTTAAAACCATATCAATCCATCTTGGCTTTAAACCTTTATTTATTAACTGTGTTGCAACTCTGAAGTCACCATAAGATAAGTAACCCCATTCAACTGGTAAATGTTTGCTATGATAAGCAAAGCCAATTCCACTTATATCACCAGCCTTGACAAACTTTCCAAAGGAATGACTTGGCACTATCCAACTCCCCTTTAAATTAACTTTCCATATAACCAATTCATTTTCGTCTGTACAAGCATTTACAATGCGTTTAAGCGACTTTTCATTGGTAAAGGTATCATCATCGTCCAGATACATTATCCAGCCACCTGTGACAGTTTCTTGCATTATATCGAGGTAATGATTCCAAGGGGCATAATACATTCCCTGTGGTATGTTAACTAACTCTGCCAAAGGCTTAATCATTTTCAATGCTTGTGGATAATATGTACATTCTGGTAAGTCACTTGCAACAATCCAATTGTAGTCTTTACATGTCTGACTTTCTATTGACTGCTGCAATACCTTGAAGTAATTCTCTCTGTGTGTCCTTGTTAATATATTTATCATTTTAAGCAGATTTTTAATTAATCATTTACTTTAAGTAACTCTTTTAATTCATTAAGTGTTAAGTCTTTAAGATTAACAGTAAGTGAATTATTTTGCACAAGTGTATCTGGTTGTGTTAATTTAAGCAGCTTTTCTATGCTATTTAATGCCTGTACTGCACCCCTTGAATCGCCCAATGCCAATGCTGTCCTGTATATGTCATAGTAATGTTGTACATGAGTATGTACAATTCCCTCTTTATCCAATGCATGAGTTTCCTGTATATACCTGTATGCCCTTGTAACGATTGCTGCAACACTGCTTTCCTGTACTCCATACTTTTCACAGCAATGTTTAATTATTTCACTTCTTGGGCGTGCAGTTAATAACATTGCAGCAACTTCCCTTGTCTGGATAAGAGTATCTATTTTGGCTGGGCGACCTGCCTTGCGCTTTACTGGTAACTTATCACTCATCTTCTTCTGGGTTTTCATCAGTTTCTTCAGTTAATGTAAGCAAATCGCCATTAACATCAACTTCTTTATCATTGTCCTCTCCATTCTTCTTGGCTTTTATTTGTCCTTCCATAATTCCCTGTATCATTAAATCCCAGCCAATAATCATTTCAATCTTATCAAAATATTCTTGGTATGTGAATACTCCATTAAGTAATGCATGTGCAAGTGCAATGACATCTTTCTTCTGTGTCATTTCAACAAATACTTTATATTCTGCTCTATCAACAAATCCTGTTGCAGCACCATCAGTTACATACTTAATAAAACTCTGGTGTCTGTATGCCAATGCATCATTACTTAATGCATTCTTTAAATTTTCCCTATCCCTATCATTCATTGCCATCTTCTACCTTTTTTGCTTTTCTTCCTCTTTTATTTTTAACTGGCTGTGTTTCAGACTCCCCATTTTTGGGAAGTGTATTATCATATACAATTTTACCATCAATAACTTTGGCGAATGCATCACTATGGCATTCTTTTTCAAAACTTCCTTCTGGTATTACAATTCCCTCTATTGCTTCATCATCTTCACTATGGCTTTGTGGTGTACTTGTTTCTGTACTCAGTGATGTACTTTCTTCTGGTATTGCTGTTTCTGTTTTATCGAAACCTTTGAAAGTGTATGTGAAATATGCATGCACTTTCATTCTTGCCAGTTGTGTATTCGTTGCATCTAATCCAAATAATAGTTTATATGCTTCCTTTATCTTAATTGGATTTAATGTCTGTGTCATGATAATTTTGTCAAAAATTTCTTTTGCTTTTTTTATATCATCTTGACTTGGTGTGTATTGTGTCATAATTGTGTTTTATTTTTTTCCAAATTATTTTTTAATGCTGTCGCATAATTTTTGCAAGTTTGCCAAAGTCTTTCCCATCCATTGCCACAGAGACAACCCTTCCAAGGTTTTCCAGTAGCTATTTGGTATATTGCCTTATATTTTCCAACATTAGAAGCCATTCTTGGCTTATTCATTAATGCTATGATTTCATCATTATCCATGATATGATTTTAAATTATCATGTTATTTTTTTCTTTTAACCACAACAAAAAATTTTCACGCAAATCTTTTTTTATTGTCTTGATTATTCTTGTACATTTACTCTTATCAATTCCAGTCATTACATTTAATTTAGCATAAGTAAAACGCTTTGGCATCAGATAATAGCATCTGAATATAAATTTATCTTCTTCAGTATATGTATTTTCATCTATATATTTAAACAACATCTTGGAAAAATATAACGTTTCTTCCCTATATTGTGCAGTATCCTTTTCAGTTTCATCATTATCTTGCAGTCTTTCTTCAACAGTATTGATGTAATCTTCATTATCAATATCAATAAAAAATTTGTTATTCAGTTTCTTTCCTTCATTTATGTGTAAATTTCTTAGACTTTTTATAATATAAGTCTTGAAATATGTTTCAGTAAAGCCTGACTTGATTATTCTTTGTTTACAATTTAAATATGTATCATGCAATTCATCTTCCAGTATGTGATATCTTTTACAGTACTTCAGTAATTCAGTGTAATTATTTCCAATCCATGTATCAAATCTTTGTACATCGTAAGTAAAGCCTGTCATTTTGTATGCAACCTATCTAATATCACAACATATACAAGGACAACTGGCGCAAGTATAATGCTTGTCGTAATGTTTAAATCTAAATACAGCCAATTAGTAAGCCATGCCAAATGAAAGCCAAGACAGAATGGACATGCTAACATTTCTGAAAAGAATCTGTGTAGTCTGGTTAAAAGAATGATTGGGGATGCTATTAACCACCATTTACCAAAAAGCTTACGCCAAAACACCAATGTACATAACGCTTCTAACTTTTTATGGTATGGCTGCTGTAATAGCATTGCCCCTTTCACCATCTGACTTAAATCTGAAATGGCAATTTGTATCGCCAATTCTCCCAACGACAACCAAACAATATTGAAAAAAACTAATTGAAATATATTTAAATCCATCATAATTAATACCAAAAGTAATACTTTATTCAAATAAATACAAGTAAATTAAAAAAAAACCATCTAAAATTCATCATTTATTCGTTTATTCTTTTTATATCTTCTATAGGTACGAGTTTTCCAAGCATTTCTATTTTCGTTTGGTGTGAAGTCATCATCAATATAATCATAGCCTCTTTTATCCATAGATGATTTTTCTTTGTCATGTGGTATTGTTACAGTAACTTTAAATAATCTGTAAAATTTATTTCTTATATTTTCATTTGATTTGTTTGGCGTTATTGCTTTGGCATACTCTGCCATTAAATTTGGATTAGCATTCTGAAACTTTTCAATATATTCAATACACCTATCAAACATTTGAATATACCCATGATTTTTCTTCGTACTTTCTTTTAATTTTTTTGGGTTGTTTGCAAGTCTTTTCTCTGCCCTCTTTTGCATTTCAATGTATTCATCTCTTAATTTCTCGAAATGCTTAATCACTGCTTTATAATCTGGCTCTTCTTTTTCATAATATTCTATTGGCACAGATTCTTCATCCATTTCATCCCTGTAATCATATTTAATGTCACAAGTACGATTTGGCTCGTAAACCATTTTCTGATGCAAGTAATGCTTTATTACCATACTGCAAAATGAATACGATTTACTTATCTGTGGATTGAATCTATTTAGTTTGATAAATACTTCTTGCTTACAATCGTCCAGCATTTCGTCCTGTTTTGACGCTGGTACTGCGAAATACTTTCGCATGATGGATTCTGCCATTTTATTCAAGGGTGTCTGTAAAGCCTTGTAAATGGCTGTAAATTCAATTTGTGTTGTTGCTGTTAACCACTGCTTACATAATAATTCTTCTCTCTCACCCCAATATAATTTCTTTGACATATTCGTACTTTGTTGTACAAATATAAACAATCAGATTATAAAAAACAATAAAAATTTATAAAATGACTTTTGCAATTAAGTTAAACTTAGTTGCAAAAAAAAAGTGCGTGCCACTATGGTAGGTGGAAATTCACGCACTCGTCCTCTTAGTATGAAAACAAACTGTAAAAAAAGCAAAAAACTTATTCCATGTTTACTTTGACAACAAAATAATTCTTGTCTGTTTCACTGGTTTCAATCTTGACAGTATCAGTGTCTTTGACTTCTTCTGCAAGCAAGGCAATGAGTTTTCTCACTGACAATGCTGCAAATACTTTCTTTTCTTTCTTAGCCATTGGTTTTAGTTTTTAATTATTCGAATAGTATTCTTCTGGATTTTCTGGAAGTATTGCAGCAATGCTTGGTGATTTTTTCAGCCATGCTTCATAATCTTCTTTGGTATTTAAAACAACATAACCAGATTCTTTCATTTCTCTGATAAGTTGTTTAGTGTCAGCATAAGATAACTTGGTGTTATTCTCCATTGCGTCAGCCATTGCTTTCCACAATTTTGCAGTTTTTTTCATTTCAATTGTTTTCATTTCAGTAATTGTTTTTATACTACTTATACGAAATCTATTTGAAAATGTTACAAAAAATGTTAATTATTTTTGATTTTAACTGTAATTTAGATTGATTCTAAATAAGAATAACCGAAAAAGAAAACCCCAGCGTCACTTTGGTGGGTGAAATTTCGCTGGGGCGTCCTTCTATGAAAACAAAAAACGAGTAAAAAAACAATCTTTATAGCTTGTAGTATATTTCTGGATGAAGTGGCAGCACATCTCTAAATATACTGTCTTTCCACCAAATGTAGTATGCTTCTTTTGCATCCTTGTCATTGAAGTCAAGACATTTCATAAGCATCTTTGCTTCTTCAAAAGATAACATTGTGCCATGTTGTCTTGCTTTTTCCACAGCATTCATAACCTGTGCAGGTATTGGGCGAATAAACTTCTTGTCAGTTTTCGCATTCATAATCTCTTCTGTAATTTTCATTGTCTTATTTGTTTTTAATTAATAATTCATTGATGTCGTATAGTCCATGTGTTTCGCCCTTATCGTCAATAATTACCATGTCAATATAAGAATAGCCAATTATCTCTCTACCCCCCATTTTCATACCAACTAATCTTTCTAATTCTAAAATTTTCTGCCCTATTTTTCTCAATTCTTTTCTACTTAATTTACTGGCATCGTCCAATAAATCTTCTCGTGAATAGTTTTCCATAGTTTATTTGTTTTTATAATCTTCATCAAAAATAGACGATAATGCTAAATTTTTTATAAGAATACCATCATCACCATTAGTATAATACCACTTGGTTTCTATGCCAGTGTATACTTCACCATCAACTAAAAATGCTCCACACCCATTCATTAATTTTTCTTTAACTTCGTTAAAGCTTAATCCAGTTTTCTTCCAGTCTTGTGAGTATTCAAACTCTTTTTTCATTGTCTTATTTGTTTTTAAATTATAATACTTATACGATACTAATTCAAAAATGTTACAAAATTCACTGATTATTTTCTTTAATCTTTATTACGAATAACACTATAACCAGATTTTTTTTCATGAATGATATAAGTACCTTTTAATACTCCAAATGAAGAGTATTCTTTATAAATATAAGTTTTTGGTATATCATTACTATTCATGTCAGTAGTTAATACCCATAAATTATCATTTTTCCAAGACGCATTAATTAATTTTTTATTTTCATCTAAAATTATTGTGGCTTTACCACCAACATGCTTACTTCTTTGATTTTGTGTACAACTTGTTGTAATAAAAAGTATTACAATCATAATGATAAATTTTTTCATAATCTTTACTTTTTTATTTTAAATTGTCTTATTGTTTTCTCTACTTATACGAATATAATTTGAAAATGTTACAAAAAATGCCAATTATTTTTATATAACCACTCGCTAAAAAAAGCGAGTACTGATTATCAGTGCGTTACATTCTATTAATTAACCTTGTTATTCATTTCTAAAAGTTTCTTAATCACATTTACCACATTTAATTCGCTATAATAAATGTAATCATTATCTGTGTTTTCTGGATGAATGTGCTCTTCAAATAATTCTGATTTTATCCAATCTGGAAATGTTTCATAAGTATTCCACGCTTCTCTTTCATCTCTCAATTCCATTTAAATGTATCTCCAAATGCTTTCATAAGCCACCACAACAGGGCAACCAGCCCCACCACCACAACACTCAAAATAATTATCGCTGCTTTCATCTCTCGGTGTTTTTATTTTCTATCCCTGGTTTTATATGTTTACCTTTAGTGTACATATAACATAGTTATCGGCAACCTTAAAGATGAGCATCTTCGTCTATTTGAATTACCGAATTACCATCAACTAAATGAACTTCTTCTTTCTTTAAAGCCATTTCGTTACCCGAATCGTAAGTTCTTTCTAAAAAACATTCCCGATTTAAAATGTAATGATATTTTCCATCATTTGAATAATGATAAGTTCCTTCAACCCATTCACCAGTTGAAACTAATTTTGCCTTAAATAATGCTTTCATTGTTTTATATTTTAAAAGTTAATAATTCGATTGATAAAAGGCAGCCGATAACATGCAATATAAAAAATTGGCTATCTAACTTTGAAAGCCAAAATCTTGTGGGTGTAGTTTACTTGCCATTATATTATGTCGTTTAAATTTACAAAATGTGTTATCACTTCCTTTTTGCTATGTAGGTATTTCCACTCACCCCTTGCCACTTTTTTCTTGCAATACTCAATGAATGTTTCACTGAATATAGGAATATAATGCTGATGCCATTTCTGCACTGCATACATCTGTACAAAGCCAAGGTTTACATAATACTGGTATGGCATGTTGTTTTCTTTCAGCACACCATTCTGGCGAAGCATGGCGATGAATTTGTTTCTGCCTATTATCTTGCCATTACCATCACGCATACCAACAATCTGTGCAACTTCTGTTACACAGTACCAGTATTCTGCGTGTCCATTTTCATTAGTTTTCTCAATCATAGCCATTAATTTTACTTAATGTTTCGTACCAAATTTTATCTGCTTTAAATGTCAGAATTTCCAACAATTTTTCTTTTGTAATTTCATATCCATCCCAAAATATTTTACCATCATCTGGATTCGTATTTTGAAATGTAATGATATGGAAGCCTCTATAATTTAGATTATCTTTATGACTTGCATGTATCATTTTAAACAAATCAATTTGATAAAAATCTGGCTGCGCATTATATTGTTTTTCTTCTTTAAATAAAAATAATCCACTCTTATAATTAAACCACACATAATCAATATCAACACAAATAAATCCTTTGCTGCTATCAATTTCTTGTTGTTGTCTAAGCCAATAACTATATTGGCTTTTACTACTTATTAACGCTTCTTTTGTCATAATCATCTATTCTTTTTTTTGCTAAATTATATGTTTCTTCATCTATTTCTGCTGCAATTATTCTGCGACTTAATTCTAAACAGCCAATAATTGTAGTACCAACACCAGCAAATGGCTCAACAATTAAGTCATTTGGTTTGGTAAAATGCTCAATAATATATTTTACACCAGACAATCCTTGTTGCCAGTCATGTCCATCCTTTTCTCTTGCTTCACTTATGAAATAATCTTGGAATGTATTGCTTATTTTCTTTTTACCATTCTGAAAAATAAGTACTGGTTTCCATCTGCACATCAGATTAACACCATTAACAATTTGTGTCTGTCCCTCGTGATACAAACAGAATGTCCAATAGTAGTCGAGGTTTTCTGACATTCTCTCCATTACCTCTGGTAAATAAAATTGTCCACTATATGCTATGCAAAAACCATTTGGCTTTAACTTCTTCTTGGCAAATACCGACAATTTACTCCAACATTCAATAAACTCATATGGATATGGTGGGTCAGTTATGATACAATCAACACTACCATCTGGTATGTCTGCCAATACTTCTTTAAAATCGCCATGTCGCAAGTCTATGTTGATTGTAAGCGACTTTGCTTCTTCAGCCAATGCTTTTCTTAATTCAATTTTTTCTTCTGTTTTTATTACTTTTAACTCTTCACCAGATTTTAATCTTTGAAATACTTCTGGTTTTTCTTCTTTGAATTTCTTTGCTGCTTCAATATATTTTCTATTTGTATTGAAGAGTTTTGCTATTTTCTCAGTTGCACGATTATCTTTTCTCTTACCACCTTTGGGAACTGATTCCCCAAGGTTAGCCACACCTTTTAATTGTCTCTCTTTTGCTTCTTCTTTTAACTTCTCATATATTTCTGTTGATTCTGCAGCAATACATGCCCATTGCATTGAAGTTAAATTTCTTCTTTTGTTTGAACGCATCACAAATTCAAGTGCTTCCAATTCAGTACCAATGAACTCACAATAAATTGGTATTATGTTTAATTCATCGCAAGCCTTTTGTCTGTTAATACCATCAAGTATTTCACCATCGTACAACCAGATTGGATAATTTTTATCATAACCATTCTTTTCGATGTCATTTTTCAGTATCTGATATTCATCAGCAGACATTTCTGGTAGTATGTTATATTTATGTCTATTCATTATTTTCAATGTATTTTAATAAATTTTCAATTATGTTTTTATCTTCACCCAATAACCCCAATGCTAAATTACATTTTGTACATAATAAGCCTCTAACTTTACCAGTTGTATGATTATGGTCTATTGATAAATCTTTTGGTAAATTATCAATATGGGTTTTACAAACAGCGCATGAATGATTTTGATTATGAAATAAACTGATGTATTTTGCACAAGAAATTGAATATTTATTGCTTCGTCTGATTAGACTTCTAATATATTTTCTTTCAATCTTCTCATGTTTTTTCTTTTTAATGTAATTGAGACATTCATTAACATTTATTTCGTCTTCATTACAATATATTAAATGAGACATTTTTTTTGCACGAATTAAATCTTCTGCTGTGAGTGCGTCAATTTCTGATTTAAAAATTTCGTTTATTTTCATAATTAGAAAGGTATGTCATCATAATATGTTTCATCATCTTCAATATCTTCTTTATTTGAATCGTCACTATTTTTTCGTGGTGGCAGTGGTAAGTCGTCTTTAATATCTTCAAGCATTCTAATCAGTCTTTCTCTACCACTCATACTTAACCATTCTACACCAAACTTCTGAATCATTTCGTTTTGTAATCTCTCAGACTCTTTTTTCTGACACTGATACCTGTCTAATAAGTTGTCCATTTCATTTTCATCAGTTGGTGCGTATTCTGGCTTACCATTATTTTCACACATAGTATCCACAAGATATGATTGAAATATATCGCATGTTGGCTCATAATCATCTTCTACCATTGCACGAAACATTTCGCACATAAACCCAAACCTACCATCATAATTGTTGCAGTAATCAATCATCACATCTGCCCACATTCTGAGTGCAACATCTTTCTGGCTTAATAATTCTTGATAGCATAAGTCTTCAACACTGCATTCAGCCATACCATACTCAGCTATTTGTCTTTCGTACTCGTTTTCTAATTCTTCTAAGCTTCTCATATTATACCATTTTGTTTTTTAAACTCTGCCCACTTCATTCTAAACATCAAAGCATAACCATACTTCTTATGGTATTCAGCTTCCATCTGACTGACATAGTGCTGCCATTCTTCTTCACGAATCCACTCAAAATATTCTTGAATGTCTTCATTATGCATCTGCATGTACAACTCCTTTGACTTGCCCATTTTCTTTTACAAGTTTATCAACAATAGCACCAAGTGGCAATCCAGTCTGTAATCTCATTTCATCCAGTTTCTTTTTAGTTTCTGGCATAATAGTAATCGCAATCATTTTCTTATTCATTTTTTCCATAACAATAAATTTTATGGTACAAATATATGGTTTTTATTTGTAACTTCCAAATCTTTTTATATCTTTGTACAAAAATAATTTTAATGAAAGTGGTTAAACATGGCATTAGTGACTGGAAACAAACAGCAAAAGCTATAACAACAATACGAAATGACAATAGAGTATCCAGAATGGAATTTACAATAATGGATACTCTGTTACGCTGTAATGTTAATAAGTATTTTCCGACAGCAAGTAACATGGCAAAACAATTTGGAAGAAAACCATTAACAATTAAACGATGCTGGAAACATCTTAAACAACTTGGCTATATAAAAATAATACATACTAACACCCCAACAGATAATAATAATACTGAAATTCATGTGTATATTAAACCAAATAAAAAATAAAAGTGGTATCAAAGTGGTATCATTAATGTTACCACAAGTGGTATCAAAAATGATACCCTATTATTATATTAAGTATATTTCGCTTGTGCCAATTGAAAAATACTTAATATATAAAATTAAAAACACCTGTTGTAAA
>Ga0209201_1004135_pt1 | contig 12010 bp, 10 predicted proteins | sample AD_UKC055_MetaG_FD_184411 | JGI IMG/M metagenome (GOLD analysis project Ga0209201, IMG submission 184411) | Active sludge microbial communities of municipal wastewater-treating anaerobic digesters from USA - AD_UKC055_MetaG (SPAdes) (version 2) | ecosystem: Engineered > Bioreactor > Anaerobic >... | reverse complement strand
ATAAGGCCCGGCGGGCGGGGCAAAGGTGGCGGTGTTGAGGGCGCGCCCCTTGATGACAAGCAGCTCTTCGGTGTAGCCGTTGAGTGGTGCGGGGTATTCGGGGTGCACGCCACCGCCAAAATTGATGGCCGCGCCGCCGCTGTTTAGTTGGGTATAGCCGCCACTCAAAGTGGTAGTGCTGCCGCTCAGGAGCACCCCGTCGAGGAAAAGGTAGCGCGCCCCGCCCGACACGCAACCTTGAACGTGATGGAAGCCGCCATGCGCGATGCTGACATCCGCCCGAAAAAGGGTGGCGCTGCCAGTGCCTGCAGGGTCCCAGGAGTCAAGCTGCAACCCCGTGCCTGTGTCCGTAGTGTTGCCACTGATGGCGAATATCCAGCCCCGAAGGCCAGCAAGAGATGTGCCGTTGAGCCATGTGCTGCCGATTGCCGCCCCCCTGGCTCCGTCAACACTGTCGGGCGGGGAATTCGCGTCAATCCACACCCAGGCGGCAATGGTCATGTCGCCAGAGCCAAAATCAAAATCCGACGACGCCGCGGCTGCGAATCGGTCACCAGCCGCCCCGGTCACTCTGACAGATGACCCACCCCACAGGCTTTGGTCTGTACTGATCTCCACACCACCATAGGCCGTGAGCGTGCGCGCATGGGTGCTGCTGTCTATGATGGTCGTGCTGCCGTCTGCGCCATTGCCGCGCACGTACAAAACCACGTCGGATGGGATGGCGGGGGATGAGCCGAAGCGGTAGGGGTTGAGCAAAAACCCACGCTGCCGCGACCGCAGCGCGGCTTTGATATCAGTGCCGCGATGGATCATGCTGGCCACCCGATCAAATAGACCTTGAGCCCCTTGGCGGTGCCGTTGCCAATCTGGTCTATGTCTATCGTCATCTCGGCATCGTCAGCGAGTGCCGTGTCGCTGATGACTGCAGGGGTGGCAGCGGTGGTGCTGGTTTTTTCCGTGTTGTCGATGGTGAGCTTTGTGCTCAAGATCGTCGTGCCGCCCTCGTTGATATCGACCGTGAAAATGGAGCCGCTGGCCTGGGCCGTGGTGAGGCTGGCCCGCACGGCCACAAGAGCCATGGCGCAGGGCATGCGGAAGGTGACCTTTGCCGCACCAGTGGTCAGCGCCGTGGACTCGTCCGAGCATGCGATGGGGATGATGAGCGGGGCGCGCTTGACCCATGCGGGGGCGCCGGATGCCATGCCAAGCACGTCAATGGTGTTTGTTCCAGCTGCAAGCCTGGAGGGCTCTCCAGCAGCGCCGCCAATGATGATGTCACCGGCTGTGGTCATGGGGTTGGACATGCCGCCGCCCGACAGCCGCGTATCGTTACCCTTCACCACCTCATCCGCCGCCGCATTGCCTGAAGCCGCAACATTCAGCGCCGCCGCCGTACCAAACGTGGGCTTGCCGCTCAGGTCGGCATAGGCGCCCGAGAAGCTGGATGTGCCTGCCCCGATGGCAGCGCGGGCGGCTGCGGCGTCTGCACCGGCTGCGATGACGGCAGGCTTGCCGGTGATGTCAGCCCACAAAACTTCTACACCAGCGCCGATCTCTTGCCACGTCACAGGGCTGTGACTGGTCAGCATCCATTGGCTGTTGTCGTTTTGCTGAAGGCAGTATTTGCCCACGTCCGTAGAGACTGGCGTGAGGGCTGCGCGGGCGGTGGCATCGGCCACGACCCAAGAATGGGGGGCGTGGATATGCTGCGGCGAGATGGCCGCGTGTTGTTGGTTGGCCATGGCTTTACGCGAAGTTGATAAGTTGAGTGCCGGGCTCGAAGCGCAGCGGAGTGCCGCCTGCGTTCGCGGTCTTGGGGACGTCGAGCGACGACCAGAAAAGAAAGTTGCCGCCTGTGCTGGCGTCTCTCATTGCCTGTGCGACAACAGTCCCCCAGTCCGCTGTGCGCGCTGGGTAGATCAATGCGTTGTTGTTGCTGATGCTTCCGCCAGTCCCGGTGGACGCGGTGGTGCTGCCCGGGCCTTGCGTACCCGACCAAGACGCCATCGTTGAGGGGATGGCAAGCCGAAGATAGCCGCCGCCTGAAACCTCCGTGCCACCGCCTGCATTGGTCGGAGCGCTGGTGAGCAAGCACTGGTGCATGCTGGCCGGCATGACAAACGACTGCATCCGCCAGACGAGGTCAATCAGCTTGTTGGAGAAGTAGTCCGAGAGCCCGCCCGTGAGGCCGAGCGTCCACACAACCGATCCAGCGGCAAGAGACACAGGGTCGCCATCCGACACGACCAGCGGCGAATCGTCGGGTGTGTTGGCGTATGCAAACAACTCACCGTCAGTGAACAACCCCACATGCGTGACCGTTGCACTCCCGCCCGCCCCTACCGTCCCGAAGTCGATCGCCGCGTTGTTGCTCGTCTGGTGGCTTGTCCCGGTAGACGCAAGGGTCGAGCCTGCGAACTGCGTGCCACTCCATGCAAGTAGTGACCGCGCCACCGTCTGCCGTGCGTAGCCCGTCCATGCCGCTTCGGTGTAGCTGCTATCACTGACCGCTGTTAAAAGCCCAAGCTGAAACGAAGAAGCCAGGGAGATGCCCTGGCCTCTGATGAAGTCGGCGAGTAAGTTCTCGCCTAAGTTGGTTAGCTGACTCAATTGCCACCCCCTCCGGTGTTGTTTGCGATTTGCAATGTGATGAGCGAGCTGGCTTGCACGAGCCCGGTTGAGATTTCCCGGATCTCCAGCGTGAAAGGCGCGCTAAAGAAACGGTCATTGCCTGCGCTGCTGAGCGCGTAGGACACATCGGCGGTGAGTGGGAACCATGTCCCGAATTCGCCGGTTTCGAGTGGCGGCTCGAACATCTCCACGCCCCAGCGGCCAGGCACAAACACGGCGCGCACTTCATAGAGCGCGGCCTCTGCGGCTTCGATGGGGGTGCGGCGCATCCACTCGCCTGGGAAGTAATCGACAACCGTCCCGTTGAAGGGCGGGCCATCCGGGCCTGTGGTGCTCCACTCCAAACGACCGTCTGTTTTGACGGTGATGGCGGCGCGGTCGTAGCCGCTGATTTCGTGGTTTGTGAGCGTGACGATGTTTGGCCCAACGGGGCCTGGATCAACACCACCACCGCCGCCAGAATCTCCGTCACCTGGGTCAACGGGGTCTTGGATTTCCCCCGGTGCAGGCAATAGGTGGTTGTCCACCGCATGCACGCGGTTGTCTTCGATCACTGACGAGAGCGTGTAGATGGGCGCGCCGTCTTCATTGCGCCCTTGAGGGGTGACGGCCAGCAGCTTGACGATCAACGAATGCACGTCATCGGGGCCAAACACATAGCGCGGGCGCTCGGTGCCGGCATCGTTCAGACGCATGGCGAAGTCCAGCGGCTCTGCCAGCGTCACGTCGAACTGCGTCGGGCCGGGCGTGCATGCAATGGGGTCAGTCACCGAGCCATCGGGCCGCATAACGCGGATGCGGTGTGTTGCTGCGCCCGTCCACTGGACTGGTTCGGTCAGGCCTGCTACGCGGGTTGCCTCGTCGTAGAAAGCTACGTCCCCGCTTTGTGCGTACGACTGGAGCGCCGGGGCGAACACCACCGGCGCCCCGAACGTTGCCAAGGCGCCCTGCATCTCCGTCTGCCATGTCGGGTACTTGCGGCGGTACACGTTCGCGGCGGCTTGGTACAGCCCTTCACGCTCCGCATGCGTCTTGCCGGTGATGCCGGGCATCTGCACGCGGACGGGGTTCGCCATCTCCGTGACGCCAGGCGCTGGGCAATCGACCTCCAGCCAGTCCCATGCGCGGTTGTCGAAGTACTCAACAATCACGCCATCTGCGGTTTCCTCCGTGACTTGGATGTACTTGATTGAAGTACTGCCGGGCAGGATCGTGCGCGAGGTGTGCGCTGTTACTGGTAAATCGTTCTGCGCGTCGCGGGCGATGGTGCGGACACCGTTGCGGCGGAATACCGTGGCCCGGCCAGCCGATGCCATCACTTGGTCGGCGCTGAGGCTGTCGGTCTTGGTGTCAAAGATGATGTCGAGCCGGTCTTGCCGCGCTGCCCACACTTGATCCAGCTCGTGCAGCGTTTGCAGGTCGCAGCGGTTGTCGGGCAGGCCGTCCCCGTAGACGGGGTTCGTCCACTTGTCAGCAAGTGCCCAGGCGATGGAGCGGGTTTCTACTTCCGGCCCCCACCCTGTTTCTGGCGCCCACGTTCTCAGCAGGCGGCGGCGGATCACGCTGATCTTGCGCTGCGACATACCCGAAAGTTGTTCGCTTGCACGGATCTTCACTTCCATGTGCGTGGCCGTCGCGCACAGCGGCGCAGGGTTGTCGAGGTACGACCTCAAACCCACCCACATCATCTCGTTGAGAACGGTGTTGCTGTCGTCGAACTCACTTGTCCGAACCACCCGAACCTGCACCCGCGCGGGTTGACTCAGGTTGAAGCTGAACGTGCGGCGGACTTGGCTGGAGGTGGCCGCCGTGACCGATGGCGTACCCATCACAAGCCACGGCGTGGACGACAGGCCCCAATCGTCGATCTCTCGGTACTCAACCCGGAAATCGATCGTCTTGTTGGAGAAGTTACCGCCGCTGTCAGCTACCCCCAGCCCTTGGCACACAACGTCGATATCGACACGGTTTGCACGGCGCTTCGGGCCACACGCAGAGAATGCCCCGATGTACTGTTCAAACAGCATCGTCTGCCCAGACACTTCGGGCGCAGACACCACGGCGGGATGCACCATCGTGGGCGCAGTACCGGGCGGGAGAATGCGGTACTGGACATCAGCGAAGTTATTGATGTCCGTGTCCTCGATGGACACTCGTTCGATGTTGTAGTTGCCGTGTCCGATGCAGAACAGCGCGTAATAGAACTGGTCGCCCTCATTCGCTTCGCTTTCCACGTACTCCATGTACGGCTGGGCGGCAAAGTCGGGGTACTGCAACATGCGCCCATATCCGACAGGGATGGGGCCACCTAGGCGGGCCTGGTTGCCTGAGAGCGCGACGTTGTAAGTGCTGGATTGCTGTGTTGTGCCTTGATTTGTGGGGCCAGACCCGCCCGGGGAAACCATTGCATTCACCAACGCAGAGCCAAGCAAGGTGATGCCGCTGGTTACTAGAGATACCCCGAGCGTCCCAATCGCAGCCGCACCATTGATGCCGAGCAAGGCAGTCGTCAGGTAAGGCGCAGCCCAAGCGATGGCGATCATGGCCACCATGGCGAGGATGGATTTCGACCCACCCTTACCACCCTGCACCACCACATGCAGATCAATCACATCGCCCGGATAGACCTTGCGCTGCATCCAGTAGTCACGCTTCATCGGCACGCCATTGATGACGCACACCCACGGCAAGCGCGATTCAGGAACCAAGTCGCGGATCAACGCTCCCGGTGCAATCGCCTTTTGCAGCGGCAGCACGCCCGGCATCGGGGTTGTGTAGACGTTGAGCGTGGACGAAAAAAAAGCGCCTTGGATGGCGCTTGATAGGGGGGAGAGTGCGTGGCTATGCATGTCGCCAGTGCTCAAAGTTGCGGTAGCCAATGGCTTGCACCTCACTGAATTTCTGGAATGTCACGCCAACGTCTTCAAGGTTGTGCAGCAGGCCAAAATGCCCATTTGCATGGATGACCACGCCGATGTGCTTGCCCAATGGGCCTTGCATCAGCACAACGTCAAACTCTTGTGGGTTGGTGGAATCGGTGGGGCGCCAGCCGCTGGCGCGGGACGACTCCCGAATGCCTGCGGTTATTTCTTCGGGGATGCCGTTGCGCACATTAACCAGGGGCAGGTCAATGCCAAGCTGCTCACGGAACACAGTGCGGACGAGCCACCAGCAATTGCGCTCTTCCGTCCACGGCTGGCCGATAAGTGGTAGTGCCCAGTGGGTCATCGTGCGGGGATTCCGGGGTATTCGCGGGCCGTGTATTCCTTTGCGGGGAAGCCACGGTTTACGGGGTCGCTGAAACCGGCCTCTGCGGTCACAGTGGTTTCGCCCACCTCAACACTGACGAGCGTCAGCGTCAGGGGCGGCAGGATCGCCGGGGCTGTGAGGTCGTCGCTCACGTACTGGCGTTCTGTGATGGTGATCTTGTCCGTCGAGCCCAACGCCTTGTCGAGCTGGGCAACCACGATGGACGACACACCATCAATCCGAACATTGATCGTGGGCGACTTCCCGCTGTCTGATTCATCCGGCCCAACTACGTCAACCGGGCACGCGATGAACTCGACAGTTTCGCTTGTTTCCAGCGTGGCAGTCAGTGGCACAAAGTCGTTCACGATCCGCACTGGCTCATCAAACAACGGATGATTCAGCTCATACGTGTAATGCATGATCCGATCAGCCGGGGCACTTGCTGCGGCCTCCGCATAGGCTTCGCTCAGGCTTACGCCATGTTGAGCATCTTGATAGGTTGGCATTAGTTGATATCGAATTGAACGCGCAGGGCCGTGGTCATGCCCATGTTACGCAGTTGACCCACTACATTCTCAGCCAATAGCCGCTCAATCGTGTATCGGTCACGTTGTTGACGGTAGTACAGATTGCCGTCTCGGGTGTAAGCAACCAGCACATCAGAACGGAAGTCAGCCGTTGGCCTCTTGTCATCATGGGTTACGCGAATCTCGGAGATGCCAGGAAACTCCGTAGTTGTCATCGCATTAACCGTCGCGTCGAACCACCACAGATAGCCCGTATCACCAATGGCATAAGCTACAGTGGGGCGCATGTTGCGGTCGAATGTGCCTGATACCGAAGTAACGCCAGACACATCAATCAGCATTTCAGAGCCGCCGGACAATGGACCGCAGTAAATCGGGCCACCATCAGTAGACCAGAACGTCCACGGCTGATAAAGAAGCCCTTGAGAGGCATCCTCAATAGCAATGCCGCCCATCTCGTAATCACGGTCAGCCGAGTTAACCAGGTTGTCTGGATATAGGTAATCCGCAACAACTGGCTCGGTTGACAGAGAATTATCAGGCATCATGTCTTGCGTGCCCACGAAATTGCAAAGCGAAACGTAGCCAGGTAGTCGCTGGTCTTGGCCACGGGCGGGTCGAATGAAACTTGGAATGCAGCAGGGGAACCGAAACTACCGTTGTACACCCGCCGCACACTGAATATCGCAGCGCCGATGCCGCCTGCAGCGTTTCCATCTGACAAGGAAAGATTTGCATTGCCAACCAGGCGCAGGGAGTTCCCCACGTACGCCTCAGCAGAACTCGAAGTCTGGGTGCCGATGTACACACCGGATGGCCGCTGGTTTATCGTGCCAAGCGGTGACGGTGCCGCGTAGCACAACAGCGCGGCGCTATTGTCAGGCTCACCCAGGGCAAGCAGTGAAACACTCCACAAATCACCACTAGCCACGTCAGTTGCGCGTACAACATAGTCGGTCATCACGCCGAACATCATCCGCGAACCCGTCACGTCGGTCAGCGGGATGTAGAAACGCAGCGTGTATTCAACGTCTAGCGACTCTGACGACAGCACCGTGATTGTGGTTGGGTTGCCACCAGCATCAAGAATGCGGGCGCGACTGAACAAGTTTGAACCGGTCGTAGCCCAACCCATACCCACTTCCGCCAAGATGCCTGCAGCCGCTCCCTCTGCAAAGCGATAGGTGAAGGTGCAACTCCAATACGGCGTGGCACCTGTCACGAACGTGTTTGTTTGCGCAATCAGGCTACCTGTGCCGGCCACGAAGGCATCCAAGGCGCTCTGTGTGACGCTTGCCGCCGACGTGCCTGATCCTACTTGGCAAGCACCCAGTGGAGCGCCTGTGCCGATTCTCTCAAGTCCTTGGTCTAGGATCAAATTGTCAAACGAACCTTGCTCCAGCATGCCGCGCTCGGGGCCGTTTGTGACAAGACGGAAATGCCCTGACATTTCAATTTTCTGTTTAAACATTCAAACTCCTAAAGTGAGAGTGCCGTTGAGGAAGTCGGCGGCAAGAGACACATCTTCCGGCAGGTAGTTTTCGTAAAGGATCAGCTCTAAAGGCACCAGCGTGCCGTTCAGGAAATCCCCACCCGCACTCATATCGTCCGGCCCCGTTTCAAACTCAATCAGGCCGTGGTATTCGTAGGTCAGCGTTCCATCGAGGAAATCGGCACTGCCCGTCATGTCATCAGGCCCGGTCTCTATTTCAATCAGGCCGTGGTATTCGTAGGTCAACGTGCCGCCGAGGAAGTCGGCGCTCGGCGCGAATTCATCCGCAGGCCAGCCGAAAAGCTGACCACCCAGATATTCAGCAGAACCCGTCATTTCATCAAGCGGATCAAGCGGGTATGGCCGACTGGTCAGAGCGACAACTAAATAATCCTTGGGCAGCATCCCGCGCCCGCGTATCTCCATCTTCGCAGTTACCGTGAATATGCCTTGGAAATCTTTTCCGCCGCCTTGGTATGACCAAGCAGGTGGTACCATGAAGCGGTAAACGTTGTTCTCATTTCCGCTGGGCAGAGGCCAGTTAGCCGCAAACCAGAAACCACCACGGCGCAACGAGCCGCGCCACCACTCATCAAATATCTTGGATTCTTGCGCGGTGAAGATCCATGTCACGTCCTGCGTGCCGTGGTAATCCCGCTGGCGATCAGAGAAGTTCTTGTTTCCTGGCAGCTCGGATATCACACGGCGCTCTGTCGGGGTGACGGGCGCAGCAGTGGGGCACGGCAAACGCACGGGGTAAATGACAGTGGTTGCCATCAGCCACTCACCACCACTTGCAGGCCACCGACACGCACAAAGTCATCACCGGCCATGATCGCAAACACCTCCGTCGTGTCCACCGCGCCAAGCAATGGGACATGGACGGTGGAGTGCATGGAATCGTTGCCCATCAAAACGTAGCCATTCAACGGAACGCGCACGGTCGAGCGCATGCGGGGCTCTACAGTCAGCACCGCTCTGCCCTGCAAAGGAACATGCACAGACGAGGAAAGCTCGAAAAGCTCGGGGCCTTCTGCTTGGGGTTCACCAGAAAACAGAAGACTCGCCGTGACGCGCCACTTCGGGCCGTCAGGGCTGGCGAATGGATCAGCTTTGTACGGCTCGACGAACCGCGCAGACCACCACTCCATGCCAGGGCCAAACGCTTTGACGCGCGCGGAAAATTCTCGGGTGCCTGCGAGTAGGTCGTTATCGAACCAGTCATCAAACCGCTTGGCCTGTGCACCGTTCAGAATCAGCGCCACCTGCCTAACCTGCGGCGCCGTCGTGTACACCCTGCGCAGGCGTGTGTGACCCGTTTGCATGGGCACACTGGCATACACGGGGTCTTGCTCTGCACTGTGCCCAGCCGCGAGCCAGCACGGGAAGCCTCCCGGTAACGTGATCGCTGGTAGGCTCATCCTCGTCTCGCTGTGCCAGCGCCCCGGTTCAGGCCGTAGGTGCCTTGCATGGCAGTGGCAACAACACCGCCCTGCGCAATGTCGTTTGCAACTGCGCCTTTGACCTGTTCAATCATCACTTCCAGCACACGATTGTTGCCCTGCTGGCGTTGGTTGCTCTTGGTCACAGCTGTACCTGCCGGGGTGGTGATGTTCAGGATCACATCGCCCATCGTCCCGGCGTTGCTGGATAGCCTGCCATCCATGGGAGACACGGCACCATTGCCGCCAGCCAGCAAATAGGACTTGCCGCCCATGCTCAGCATTTCGGGGCCGTTTTCGTTCACTTCGTACAAGCCGCCGGGCTGCACCATGCCGCCCTGGGCGCGGCCGAAAATGGAGCCCAAAATGCTGGCCCAGAAGCCCCCGCCCGAAGACCCGCCGCCGCTGCCAAATATCGAGCTAGTCAGGCTGCTGGCGAAGTTCTTTGCCGCAATGTTGGATAGTTCGTTGATGACTGTCCGAGAGAACCCCTTGATTGCGTCCTCTGCCGACTTTGTACCAGTGATGAAGTCGGCAAGCTCGTTGCCCAGAGAGTCCGTAAAAAGGGTTCGAAATTTGTCGGCTAGCGGGTCGGCGACGGATGAGAGCTTTTGTAGTTCCAGGCGGGCGCGGTCGGCGTTTTGAAGAAACACGGGGTTGCCCGATGCCGCCGCGATGGCTTCATACGCCACCACGATGCCCTCAAGCTGCTTAATTGCAGACTGACGTGCAGTGCCAAGCTGACCCAAAGACTCCAGTTCACCAGTTGCGCCCAATTGGCGGGCGATGGCGATCCGCTCTTCCTCAATCCGCAGGCCTTCCGTGATCCGAGAAATTTCGGAAGTCTGCTGGCCGATTTCCGCCTGTGCAGTCTTGAGCTGCTTTAGACGATCAACGTCACGCAACCCAGCTGTGTCGCCATTTGCAGTGAGCCTATTGATCAAATCCTTGTACTGCTGGTCAAGCCGGATCTTCGAGGCCGCAGTCAAATTTCCAGTCAACTCCAGCACGTCCGCATTCACGCCTGAAAGCTGATCTCTCAGGTTCTGCGCGGCCTTCGTTTCAGCAAACCCCATTTCGATAGCGGCCTGCCCAGCATCGCGGTACAGGGCGATCTTCTTCGCCGTCAGGTCGTTGATCTTGCCTTGCGTTGCCTCTTGGTCGGTGGCTTTCTTGGCCTTCGATTTGTAGGCCTCCAGCGCTGCAATCTCTTTGTCGTACAGCGCGGCCTGGGCGTTGACAGCTTCTTCTTGCGCGGTGCGCTTGCCAGCGAAGTAGTCCGCCGTGGAAAGCAGGTTCTCGCCGTTGTACAGGTCGAGCATGCGGTTTCGCGAACGCAGAATGTCCTCTTCTTCCTTGACCGCGTTTTCGTAGGCTTTGAGCTGGCTGTCCAGCAGCTTTTTCATGGGGTCGTCGCCCGCACCACCGCCCGCTTTCCTTGACGATGCGCCGGTGTATTTCAGCGCGGGCAACGCGGCAGCAGGGGCCCCACCGGTTGCGGTTTTGCCAGCCGCAAGACGGGCTGCAAGTTTTGAGCTGAACAGGGGTTTGTCGGCGATTGCCGCCATTTCCTGCTGCCAATCCTTGCCGATGCTAATGGCTTGTTTGAGCTCGCCACTCGCCACGGCGGATGCCTGCGCTGCCGCCGCGCCAATAGTCCCGCCAATGGCCTGGAATACCCGCGCAACGCCATCACCAGCATCAATGATGAAACCAAGCGCGCGCACGGCACTCTCAGCGAAATCAGCAACGCCCGTGTTTCCTTTGAGGCTGTCCGCGCCCTGCCCCACGCCTAGCATTTCTTTTGCTGTGTCAGCCAGCGCACCGGTGAAGGCGGTGACGGCTGGCAGTGTTTGGGTGGACAACGCCTGTGCGTACTGTGTCAGCTCAGCCCTGGCCTTGGCCTGCTTATCTGCGTATTCGTCTGCTTGTGCGATTTGCTCAGCCGTGAGAATGATGCTTCGCCCGCCCTGTTCGTCCAGCGCCTTCAAGAATGGCAGCAACTCAGCGCCCGATTTACCCAACAAGGCCATGGCCACCGCAGCCTTACCCGGGCCGTCAGCGAAGCCAGCCAGCGATTTGCTGATGGCCTCGATCTGGGCTTCGGGCGATAGCTTTTTGAAGTCCTGCAGGTTCAACCCGAGTGCACCCAGTGCGGCCCCTGCCGCCTTCGACTCGTCATCTACCCCGGTGAGGTTTTTGGTGAGCTTGTTCATCGCGTCACCAATCGTCGCCACGGTGGTGCCCGCTGTTCCCGCAGCCGTGCCGAACGATGCCAGCGCCTCGGCACTTGCACCGGTCTTTTCTGCAAGGTCTTGGAAGTCGCCAACGCCATTGATCAGCGCCTGAAAGCCAGCGACAGCCCCCGCAGCAGACAGCCCGACAGCCGCTAGAGCGCCCGCAGCCAGTCCAGCAGCCGACCGGATGCCTCCGCCCAGCGTCTCGCCGAACTTTCGCGCCTGGTACTCGGACTTAGTCAGCCCAGCGGTGAACTCTGCGGCGTCAAGCCCTAGGCTGACGCGCAGCGATCCGATGTTGTTAGCCATTCTTCCGCCCCTGTCCCAGCTTGCGCACGCCCGCGCCGGCAATGCTGCTGATGGTCTGCGCGGCGTCGCTCAATTCAGCGGCGCGCCGCTGCGTGAACAAGTCGAAGTCGTGCATGG
>Ga0209201_1004129_pt1 | contig 12034 bp, 10 predicted proteins | sample AD_UKC055_MetaG_FD_184411 | JGI IMG/M metagenome (GOLD analysis project Ga0209201, IMG submission 184411) | Active sludge microbial communities of municipal wastewater-treating anaerobic digesters from USA - AD_UKC055_MetaG (SPAdes) (version 2) | ecosystem: Engineered > Bioreactor > Anaerobic >... | reverse complement strand
CGCTGATATTCCAAGAGATGCAAAAGTGGCAAGATCCTTTGGAGCAAAGGGAATAGGTCTTTGCAGAACAGAGCATATGTTCTTTGAGGGCGACAGGATTATGAAGTTTAGAAGAATGATTGTTTCTGAAACGGTAGAACAGAGAGAGGCTGCTCTTGAACAGCTGCTTCCAGTTCAGAAAGATGATTTTAAAGGTCTTTTTGAATCAATGGATGGGTACGCTGTAACTATAAGATTCCTTGATCCGCCGTTACATGAATTTCTTCCAAACGATGAAGAACAGATGAAGGAACTGGCTCCACAGCTTGGAATAACAGTTGACCATCTTAAAGAAGTTGTAGAATCACTTCATGAGTTTAACCCTATGATGGGACACAGGGGATGCAGACTCTCAATAACGTATCCTGAAATAGCCGTAATGCAGACTAAAGCAATAATAATGGCTGCCATAGAAGTAGCTAAAGCAGGTAAAAAAGTAAGACCTGAAATAATGGTTCCAATAGTTGGTTTTGTTGAAGAGTTTGAATTTGTTAAGAAAATTGTTGTTGAAACTGCCGATGCTCTTATAAAAGAATCAGGAATAGAGCTTGAGTATAAGGTCGGAACTATGATAGAAGTTCCAAGAGCAGCAGTAGTAGCCGATAATATAGGAAAATCAGCTGATTTCTTCAGCTTCGGGACAAACGATCTGACCCAGCTCACTCTTGGCTTCTCAAGAGATGATTATGGTAAGTTTGTAAAAGATTATATTGCAAAGGGAATATTTGAATCCGATCCTTTCCAGCACATTGACAGAAAAGGTGTAGGCAAGATGATGAAGATGGCTATGGATCTAGGCAGGGATGCTAATCCAAAACTTAAGACAGGAATCTGCGGAGAACACGGTGGAGATCCTGAATCGATAGAGTTTGCACATCTTCTGGGTTTGGATTATGTAAGCTGTTCACCATACAGGGTACCTATAGCAAGACTTGCAGCGGCTCAGGCAGCTATCAAAAGTAGGGAGGACTAATCTATACGATCAATTCCAGATTGGTTTCGACCAAGCTGAAGCGTATAGAAAGTCAGTCGGTCAGTACCTGCGGAAAAACCAATGGGATAACGTGACTGTCGAAGTCTTTATCTAACACAACCAGCAGGCATATTACTGAAAAGTAGTATGCCTGCTTTTTTATATCCTTTTAATATATAAGACCTTTCTTGCCGTCTGTTCAGTAGTGAGCAGGCGGCATTTTTCGTTTATTGGCTCAAAAATTTTTCATCTTTTTTTGAAATACACCTACTAAAACAACCTCTGCCAGTCCGAATAAGTGAAGGGGCTGCTTCTCCGACACGGAGAAAGCCGCTTCACTGTTCCTTGAAAATTGAATATCAAATCTTCAAGTACGTTACTTGTATTGAAGAGCCATGATGGTGGGTACGCCACGACCTCTGAATTATCTGAGCGAGCAGTAAGCCTCCACCACAAGTGTCGGACTGTCTCCGACATGGCGACGACTCTTACAACCATAATGATACTTCCCTATGGGGCTGGCGGAGTAACCGGCAGAGGTGAGATTCCTATGAGACCGTTTAGCAGACGGTTGCTTGAAGATTTCCCATAGACTACCGAGTCATGCAGGGGTGTCGAGGACAAATACTGCATTTTACCAATCGCATCGGTAATGCTCTGCATTTTGCGGGAGGAGTACATAGCTGTTTGCTATGAATAATCTGAAAGGAGGATACCACATGGAAAACTGTAAAGTGATCGCCATAACAAATCAGAAAGGTGGTGTCGGTAAAACGACAACCGCAGTCAATCTTGGAGTGGGACTTGCAAGCTCCGGTAAAAAGGTTCTGCTTGTTGACGCTGACCCGCAGGGCAGCTTAACGGTAAGCCTCGGAGTGAAAAATCCCGACGAGTTGAATGTATCGCTTTCTTCCCTTATGCAGTCGGTCATTGATGATGAACAGCCGCCCGGTAATGCCATTATCACACATCCGGAAGGTGTTGACTTGCTTCCTTCAAATATTGAGTTGTCCGGCATGGAAACCGGTCTGTTCAATGTTATGAGCCGCGAGTATGTTTTGAAAAATGCTATCGACGGCATAAAGAAGAATTACGACTATATCCTTATTGACTGTATGCCTTCTCTGGGAATGATGACGGTCAATGCGCTCGTTGCGGCAGACAGTGCGATTATTCCGTCTCAGCCGAACTTCCTGTCAACCAAAGGTCTTAACTTGCTTCTGCGTTCGATTTCAAAGATTAGACGGCAGATCAATCCGAGATTAAGGATTGATGGTATTTTACTGACGATGGTAGATAACCGCACAAACAATGCAAAGGCGATTATCTCATCGTTGCGTTCATCTGTGGGAGAAAACATCCGCGTGTTCAATTCCGAGATTCCGTTTTCGGTAAGAGCTGCGGAGTGCAGTCTTTCCGGAGAAAGCATTTTCTCTCATGACAAGAACGGCAAAGTCGCAGCAGCGTATGAGGCACTCACAAAGGAGGTGACAGAAGTTGAAGAACGTGCAAAAAATCGATCTGGGCCTGACCGGGTACGATGAGCTCTTTATGAATGATGCGGAGCGTAAAGAAAACAAACTCCCCAGAATTTATGATGTGCCCATTTCGGAAATTGATGATTTCCCCGACCATCCCTTCAAGGTAAAAGTTGATGAGGATATGGATCAGCTTGTTCAGAGCATTAAAGAGCGCGGGATTATCACACCTGTCACACTTCGCCCGAAGGAAGATGGACGGTACGAAATCGTGTCCGGACATCGCAGAAAGAAGGCTTGTGAACTTGCAGGACTTGATACCGTTAAAGCCGAAGTCCGGGAAATGACCCGTGATGAAGCGATTATCTTAATGGTTGAATCGAACTTGCAGCGTTCCACAATCCTTCCGAGTGAAAAAGCATTTTCGTACAATATGCGTCTTGAAGCTATGAACAGACAGGGTGAGCGAGCAGACCTAACTTGTTCTCCAATGGATAACAAGTTGAAAGGTGTAAAGTCAGCATCGCTTTTGAAAGAGGCAACGGGCGATGGACAAGCACAGGTTTATCGCTATATTCGTCTAACTGAGCTTATTCCCGAATTGCTCCAGCTTGTTGATGAAAGCCGTATCGCGTTCAGGCCGGCAGTTGAACTGTCCTACCTCAAAAAAGAGGAACAGAGTGCGCTGCTCGAAGAAATATCCTATACGGACGCAACACCGTCTCTTGCCCAGGCAATCAAGATGAAGAAATTCTCCAATGAAGGCAAGCTTTCTCATGAAGTGATCGAGTCGATTATGAGCGAGGAAAAGCCGAATCAGAAAGAGAAAATCAACATCAAATACGAAGATGCAAGGAAGTTCATTCCAGCCAGTGTTCCTTATGACAAAACCGGTGATTATATTATGAAAGCGCTTGAGTATTATCATCGGTATCAGGAACGGCAGAAAGATCGTGACGCAAGATAATCCTTACGCCAAGGGAGTAGTGTACCCTTTTACGGGCGGAGAATGTTTCTTCCCCCCTCACACTCCCCCCATCTTCAAGACCAGCATACTATCTCAAAAGGAGAAGATATAGGCGGCACATTTGAAAGAAAACAAGAGCATTCGTACAATATAAGTGGAAAACCAAAGGAGGTTGATCCTATGAGAAGAACACTTATGATAATCACGGTTGCTCTGGTTCTTTGCTTATGCGGCTGCTCGGAAGTTCTTCAGATCTCGGATATACCGTCCGAACCTTCCCAGAGCGAATCACTACCAATAAAGAAAAGTGAAGAAATCTCCCAAGAGACGGATGCACCACAATCAAGCGTTAATATAGACACCCCCGAAGAATCCGGTATCGCTTCTGAAACAATGGTGTCTGATGTCAAAGAAACAGAAAGCACTTCGCAGCCAAAGGAAGAAAAGAAGCAGGACCCGCCGAAGGAAGAAACGAGAGCCACAGGTGATAGCGTGACTACTTCTCCTTTTGAGCCGGTAAAGCCTTCTTCTAAACCAGCGGAAACAAAAGCGCCTGAAACGGCTCCAGTTACGGAGACGCCAAAAGAAACAGAAACATCGAAGACGACAGAAGTTTCAAAGGAACCGGAACCACCGGCCCCACCGGTTGAGACTGAACAAGAACAAGAACCTGAGCCGGAACCGACCTTTGATATAAACTACTGGATTTCTTACGCACAAGGCGTTGCGGTCAGTAAGGGACTGACATTGGAGAGTTCCGCAGTCGATTGCTGGGACAATCCGATTAACGCCAACCCCGATTGCATTTATCTTGAAAGAGACATCAATTCCCGCATGAGCAGATATGCGAAAGACGAGGATATAACCGATGTCTGGATCTGGTATGAATGTGTCGGGGCAAACAGTTATCTCATCTATGTGGGATACGCATAAATCACAATTCAATATTCCGAAATGAGCATCGTAGAAATACGGTGCTTTTTTCATGCCCAAAAGGAGGACAAAAGAATGAAAAAGAAAATTTTCAAGAGAGGAATGGCCGGGCTGCTTGCAGTTCTTACGGCATTCATGACTCTCATCGGCATGGGAACGACCGCCTTTGCCGCGTCTGAAACGGCTGAGTCCTATATGGTCTCGTATCCTCGTGATGGGGATGCTTGTATGGTTTACGGTGAAGACGGATGGGGCCATAGCGCAAAGAGCTATATGAACGGTTGGGGCTCTCAGGCAGGAAACTTTACGACTCTTCACTGTATGGATTCATACGACGGAAAAGTCTGCTACTGCATTGAGCCCGGTGTTCCGAGAAATGTGGGTGACACCTATTCCGGTTTTGGTGAAAACTTCTGGGACAATTATCCCAGCCAGTACAACAACACCATCGAGCCGGACGACATTAAAGTTCTGCTCGGCAGAGTCATGCAGTACGGCTATCAGGGAAACATCTCGACTTCGTGGAAATCCCAGACCAATGGTGATGAGATGGCTCATGCAATCGCTACCCAGCTTCTCGTATGGGAAACCGTTATTGGTGAGCGTGATGCGGATTTTAACCATGTAAGCACAGGTGGTAAAGACGCCGTTAAGTCTGTCATCGGCCCGAACCATCCGCTGAAAAGCAAAATCGACTCTTATTACAACAGCATTGTTTCCAGCGTTCAGAGCCATGTTGAGTATCCGAGCTTTATGAGTAAGAGCACCGGCAAGGCAACCACTATTGAACTGGAATGGGACGGCAGTAAGTACGTTGCCGAACTGACTGACACCAATAATGTCCTTTCTAAGTTCACTTTCTCTGCCAGCGCAACCGGCTTCAACTTCTCTGTTTCCGGCAATAAGCTGACTATCACTACCGATAATGCTCCTGCCGGTGATGTCACTATCACGGCAAGCAGAAGCGTGGCTCGCTGCGGTGTCCTTGTCTGGACGGACAATAAGTACGGTCCCGACGGCGGTATTCAGGACACTGTAACCTATACTGCATCTGTTTCCGACCCCGTAAAGGCATTTATCAAGCTGAAGGTCAGCTACGGCAGCGCGAAAATCATCAAGACTTCCGAAGACGGCAAGGTAGATGGTATTAAGTTCACTGTTGTCGGTGATGGAGTAAATCAGACTGTTACTACTAACAGCAAGGGTGAAATCCAGATCGACAATCTCATGCCCGGAACCTACACCGTAACCGAGCAGACCTACGACAAGTATGTTCCGCAGGAAACGCATCGTGTGACTGTTCTTGCAGGACAGACCGCAACCGTTTCTTTCAATAACGTACTGCGCCGTGGTGATCTCACTGTCACCAAGACTTCCGAAGACGGTTTTGTTGAGGGCGTGAAGTTCCATCTGTATGGCACTTCTGTCAGCGGTCTTGCCGTTGATGAGTTTGCCGTTACGAACAGCAAGGGCGTTGCAACCTTCAAGGATGTGCTTATCGGCTCCGGCTATACGCTGGAGGAAGTCGATACTGCGATCCGTTATGTCATTCCTGCCAGTCAGAGTGCTGCGGTTGAATGGAACAGCGTAACGAATAAGAGCTTCTCCAATATTCTCAAGAAGTTCAATGTGACTGTAACCAAGAGCGACTATGAAACCGGTACCGCACAGGGTGACGCTTCCCTTGCAGGAGCGACCTACGGTATTTACAAGGGCGATCAGCTCGTTGACACCTATGTTACCGACAAGAACGGTCAGTTCACCACTTCCTATTATGTCTGCGGCGACGACTGGAGCATCAAGGAAATCGAACCCTCCGAAGGCTATATGCTTGATAATGCCTCTTATCATGTCGGTGCAGAAGCAAAGCTCTACACTGTTGAACGCAATTCTGCTCCCGCCATTGATGTGACCGAACAGGTACAGAAAGGCAATATCGCAATCATCAAGCACACCGACGACGGTGAGACTAAGATCGAGACTCCCGAAGAAGGCGCAGTATTCGCCATCTATCTGAAATCCTCCGGCAGTTTTGATGTAGCCCAGGACACCGAGCGCGATTATCTCACCTGTGATGAAAACGGCTTTGCGCAGAGTAAGGATATGCCTTACGGCGTTTACACCGTTCATCAGGTCTCTGGCTGGGAAGGCCGTGAACTGATGCCCGACTTTGATGTGTTTATTGCCAAGGACGGCGAAACCTATCGCTACCTGATCAATAACGCAAACTTTGAATCCTTTATCAAGGTCATCAAGGTTGATGCGGAAAGCGGCAAGACCATTCCTTATGCCGGCGCAGGCTTCCAGATCTACCGTCCTGACGGCACTAAGGTGGAAATGACTTTCACCTATCCCGAAGTGACTACCATTGACACTTTCTACACCAATGATGCGGGTATGCTGATTACTCCCGAAAAATTGGAGTTCGGCAAGGGCTATTCTCTTGTTGAAGTCTCTGCGCCTTACGGGTATGTTCTCAGCTCTGATCCCGTGAAGTTCGATGTTACGGAGGACAATTCCTCTGAGGACAGCGGCGTTAAGGTTGTCGAAGTAAAGCTTGGCAACTACGCACAGAAAGGCATCATCAAAATTTCCAAGTCCGGTGAGGTCTTTGCGACCGTAACCGAAGCGGACGGAATGTATCAGCCTGTTTACGAGGTTCAGGGCCTTGCAGGTGCGACCTATGAAATCAAGGCAGCCGAAGATGTTTACACGCTCGACGGTACTCTCCGTTATTCTGCGGGCGAAGTGGTCGATACCGTGACAACCGGCGAAGACGGTGTGGCTGAAAGCAAGCCTCTTTATCTCGGCAAGTATGAGATTTACGAAACGGAAGCTCCCTTCGGCATGGTAATCAATACAGAAGTTCATTCCGCTGAGCTCGTTTACGCGGGACAGGAGATTGAGATTACCGAAACGGCGGCAAGCTTCTGTAATGACCGTCAGAAGGTTCAGATTTCTCTCACCAAGGTTATGGAACAGAACAAGCAGTTCGGTATCGGCATGAACGATGAGATGTCCGCTGTGACCTTCGGCCTGTACGCCGGTGAAGAACTGACCGCAAAGGACGGTAAGGTTATCCCCGTTGACGGTCTTGTTGAAATCATCTCCGTTGACGAAAACGGTAAGGCAAAAGCCAAGTCCGACCTGCCTTTTGGCAATTACTATCTCAAAGAAATCAGCACCGATCAGCACTATATCCTGACTGACGAGAAGTTCAGCGTTTCCTTTGAGTACGCAGGACAGACCGTTGATATTGTGGATATTAAGGCAAACGACGGTAAGAGCATTTCCAATGAACTCATCTATGGTGAGGTTCACGGTATGAAGAAGGACGAGAACGGCAGCACGCTTGGCGGTGCAACAATCGGCCTGTTCTACACGGATGGTAAAGAACCTATTCTTACTACTGTTTCCGCAGAGGACGGCAACTTCTCCTTTATGGATATTCCGTTTGGAGAGTATATCGTCCGCGAAATTGAAGCCCCTGAAGGTTTTGTCATGGATGAAACCCCTTATGCGGTGAACATTGATAAGGATGGCGCAGTTGTCGAAATTGAAATCACCAACAAGCTGATTCGCGGCAATGTTCAGCTCACCAAGGTCGATGCCAACTATCCTGACCATCATCTGTCCGGCGCAGAGTTCGAGGTTTATCAGAACGGCGAGCTTGTCGGCAAGATGGAAGAACTCGCTGACGGCGTGTATGAAATGGATAATCTTCCCTATGGCGAGTACACCGTAAAGGAAACCAAGGCACCCGAAGGCTTCTATCTTGATGAAGGAACCTACACTTTCTCCATCAAGGAAAACGGAAAGACCGTAATCGTTGAGAACGAAGCCGGCAAGGGATTCATCAACAAAGCACAGGTCGGCAACATCCGCATTGAAAAGACCTCTGAGGACGGCGTTCTCAAGGGCTTTACCTTCCGCGTTGAGGGTTCCGATATTACCGGCAATGCTTTCAGCAAGGACTTTGTTACCGATGAGAACGGTCAGATCCACATTGAAGGTCTCCGCGTCGGTAACTATGTGATCTCTGAGGTTGGCAATAAGGCAAACGAAAAGTACGTTCTCCCTGAGAATGTAACGGTAACTGTTCACGAAGGTAAGACGGTCGTTGCCAAGTTCTACAATGAACTCAAGCCCGTGATCCCCGATGTTCCGAAGACTGGCGATACCACGAATATGCCTCTTTGGGCGGCTCTCGCGGGTATTTCTCTCCTCGGTGCAGGCGTAGCGGCTTTCTTTACCTTCCGCAAGAAAAAGGAGGTAGGCAAGCATGAACGCTAAAATGATTATCGGTATCTGCCTTGTGGTATTCATTGTCGCAGGGCTCATCATTCTTCGCGTAAAGAACAAGAAGAAATAATCTCAAAGGGCGGCACCCGCAAAAAAGGTGCCGCCCGATTTATAAGGAGGACAATATGTTTACTACTGATGAACGAATGATTGCCGGTGTAAAGGCTATGTATCCGGCAGGAACCAAGATTGTTCTTGATTCCATGGGAGATGATCCGCGTCCTATTCCACCCGGCACAAAAGGAACTGTTGTCCATGTGGACGACATAGGAACAGTACACTGCGATTTTGAAAATGGCAGAAGGTTGGGGCTTGTTCCCGGTGAGGATCATTTCCACAAATACGTTGAAAGAACCAGAGACGAAGCAAGATAAGGAGGACGGTATGGACGACAAAAGAATGATCGGTGATTACACCGTACTCAACTCCATGTATGTCGGACACAAGGAAATCGCCATTTGTGAAAACCAGAAAGCCGCCAAGGATGAACGGTATCTTTGCTGCTATATCGAAAATGTAATTGTTTTTGAACGCTACACGGAGGCTCTTGTCAGCGATGATTTTGCTGAGATTGCCCAGGTGTACGGTGAGCGTATCGCATCCGCAGCGGAGGAAATCATCAAAGAAACCGAAAAAGCCAATGAGCAGGTCGGCGCAAATGCGGAGCTTACGGCTTCTGACTGCACTCCTGTAACGTGGGAAGATTCCATTGAGAACAAGGTCATTGCTATCAAAGGAAATATCCTTCGCCCTGAGTTCCGTCACGCATCCCACCAGTTGATGCTCTGCACGGGTGGCTTTGGTTCTCAAGCCAACGCCAGAGGCCGCACATGCTACTGTATCTCCCTTTATGACGGTAGGCAGACCTCGTATTACCGTTCCGATGTTCTCGGCGTAATCGAGCCGGAAAAGCTTCCTGAATGGGCGCAGAAAGGCTTGGAGAAAGCCAAAGAGATACACGAACAGGAAAAGAAACCGCCTAAAGAAAGAGGTGAAGCAAGATGATCGAGTTTGAAAAAAGAGCGATGATCGAAGCGGAAGACAAATACACCTTCCGGCAGAGTTCGCAGATTTCAGGACAGGCCGGTTTGATCGGTTATCTCAGAGCTGATATGGACACAGACGGCAACGGGTTCTTTTCCAGTTGGAACGACTGGCGTAAGGACCTGAAAACCGATGAGTTCAAGGCGGAGTTTGATGAGGTCATCAATTCCCTCCGCGAAGAAGGCGACATACTTCATAATCGCAAGGCTCTTGCAAGCTATTGTTACAGTACCCCGCAGAGCAAAATGCAGACCGAGCAGGACTACTACGGAGTCCGCGTTGATACCGAAAAATACGCCTACCTTCTTCGCTTGAATCCGAACAAGGGCGAATACAACATTTATTGCTACTGCTATGTCAAGGACTGGCTGGATGGTCACATGCGTGAAGCTCAAAGAGGCATCCGCTTTATTGACAGTCATTATAAGGAGCTGTTCCGAATCCCCGATGGCGGCAAGATCAAGATTCATTACTCATGGAATGAGGATCAGGTCCGCACTTGCAGATATATCGACGACTACCATGTGGAGGTTGGAGATAACCTCTATCACATCTGCGAGTTTGCAGAGCGCATGGAACAAAACGGCCACACCTATGAGCCTGTACGGGATAACCTTCCGGAACAGTGCTACAGCCTTCTCCCCGGCAGTAATGATGTAATCATTATCAAGCGGAATGAGAAAGGATACTACAAGACCGATATTCCCGCCGCAAGCAAAGAAGACGCGAGAGCTTTGGTCGATGAGTATAACGGCAAGCTCGGCGTAACAAAAGCACAGGAAGAAGCCATGAAAGCGGGCTCTATGTTCGGTTGGAATGTTCCCGGTGCCGATCCGAAGAACTATGACATGGACGGAAAACCTATGAAACCGAAAGACAGAGGTGACGCAAGATGAGCAATTACTGTGTATGCTGCGGCGAGGAAATCCCTGAAGGCAGAATGGTTTGCCCTTCTTGTGAAGCAGATGAAGGAGGTGAACGGAATGGACGACAGGCACGTCGTGTGGAGCAACGAAAATCTCGACCTGGAGGACTGGCGAGCCGACTTAGAAGAAGAATATCCCGGCTATTCGGACGATGAACTCTATGAGATCATGTGCGATACGAATAACTCTTATCTCTCTGATGAGCGTGTCAATCTGAACATCCAGCTTTCTCAGCCCATTCTCGTTGTTGCCGATCTCGGTCTGTGGAATGGCAGACGTTTGGGATATAAGGAAATCGAAAGCGGAAACATCCGCGACTGCCTCTATTCCAATTACGACTACACCACATGGTATGTAGATAAAAACGGCGATTTTCGCTGTGATGACATTCACCATGACGGAACGAATCATTACCTTTACCGGGTATATAAGGACAATGTTTCGGAATCTCAAAAGGACCGGCTCAAAGAAAAGCTCTATGACGGTACGGCAACGAGAGCAGACATTGTTCGGATTACCCGCAGGCTCGGTGATGACATCGGCAAGGTGTATGGCTGGACATTCCCGACACATCAGAGAGAGCGAGGTGAAGCGCGATGAGAGTAAACGCCATGACAGAAAAGTTTGAGGACGTTACCGTTCTCGGACATCCGATGCTGTTCACCTGTGCGCGAGTGGACAGAGATACCGTCCCGGAAGGACTGTATATGTATGAAGTCCGCCATGATGACGACCAGCAAGGCGACCCCGTACAGATCGCCAACTGGATCATGGTGAACCACTGGGGAACGCTCATTACGAATAAACCCATTCGCTTGGAACCGAGTGAAAGAATCAATAACGCTTACCGCGATATTGATCCCGAAGAAGACTGGAACTATGAAGGCTCCGTAACGACCGTAAAGGAATATATGGAGAAGAACCCGCCTGCGGTTCACAAGGAAAAAGAACACGAACTTATGAGATAAGGAGAAGCAATGGATAAGAAGAAAGCCATCTGCGAGTATCTCCGGAAAAATCATATCGGCAAAGGAAATGCCATCCACAGCAAGGAGCTTGAAAAGCTGTTTATGCTTGACGGAAGAAATATTCGCCGCAAGATCAGCTCTTTGCGACAGGATGGCTTTCCTATTTGCAGTGATGAGTCGGGATACTACTACGCAGACAATCAGAAAGAAATCAATAACACCGTATGCAGGCTTAACGAGCTTGTGACGAAGGTATCCAATGCCAGAACCGGGCTTTTATTTGCCTCGATTCTCGGTGAGAATGAACAGACCATAGAGGTCACAATAAAAGTAAGATAAGGAGGAACTCCCATGCCGAGCAAATATAAAATCATTATGGAGATGGCGTCCCAGACTGCAAGGGA
>Ga0209201_1004125_pt1 | contig 12048 bp, 7 predicted proteins | sample AD_UKC055_MetaG_FD_184411 | JGI IMG/M metagenome (GOLD analysis project Ga0209201, IMG submission 184411) | Active sludge microbial communities of municipal wastewater-treating anaerobic digesters from USA - AD_UKC055_MetaG (SPAdes) (version 2) | ecosystem: Engineered > Bioreactor > Anaerobic >... | reverse complement strand
GCTTCTTCCATCCCGAGGAAAACGGACAGGGTTTCACCTACTGGGTGGCCTATGTGGACCAGGCATCGAAGAACTCGATGGGGGAAACGGAGGCCTATCACATCTCGGCCACATGGTCTGCATCGGAGTCCTGGCCGGTCCGCGTCACCGGTCGAATCATCTACAAACAGGTCGACAACTAATTCCATTTACGGAAATGGGGAAGGATCGGGGGGGGGGGCTGAGGCCCTATCCTTCCAGTCTTGGGCAACTGAGGGGATGGAAATCATGAACACGGCTCTTCGCGCATTTGGTGGTCTCGGACTCGTGACGGTGTTTTCCCTTTCCGGCTGCTTCGACGAATGCCTTCTCGCCGATGACTGCGTCGAAAAATGTGATCTCAGCCAAATTTGTGAGGACTACGAGACGTCCTGCGCGGAAGGGGTGTCTGGAGACACGCTTGTTATCGAATGCACAACAAAAAACGAACGTTGCGGCATTTACTGCGATGAACTCTGCGCACAAGCCGGACGATCCTACACCGAGGGCAACTGCATGTACTTCTGGGACCACGAAACCGACTGGTATGGGTATGACTGTGGGTGCAATACATCGTCGGACTGACCATCAGTTAGGTTCAAATCGTGGCGTGGTCCAGATCAGTTGGGACGTAGTCGGGTGTGTTGTGCGTTGAGCAGCGAATCCAGCGGTCTCAGCGGTTCTTGCCCTTGCCCTTGCCGCCCTTGGCCTTCTTGGCCTTCGCCTTCAGTTCGCGGGCCTTCGCCTTCAATTCCCTGGCTTCCTTGTCGTGTTCCTTTGCCTTCTTTTCCAGCTTGGCGGCGCGTTCTTCCATGGCCTTCGGACAGGTGATCTTGTCAAGGTCGTCATCGAGGTCGTCGTCGTCATCGTCCTTGTCACGGCCCATGCATCCAGGCTTGCCCGCCATCATCTTTTCGTGCAGGCCAGACAGCTTGTCACGCTGTTCGGGAGTCAGCACGTTCAGCGCCGCCGCCTTCATGCCCGTCCGGATCAACATCAGTTCGGTCTTCGTGGCGCCCAGCTTCGTGACCACCTCGGAAACCAGATTGACATCGATCGGCTGCGCCTTCATCAGTTCATGCTTGCGGTCCTTCAGATCCTTCATCTCGCGCTGAAGCACATCGATCTTGCCCTGGTCCGCGGTTTCCAGTTCCTCAAGCTTCTTTGTCTGTTCCTCGGTCAGGTTCAGTTCGGTACGCGCCTTGGGGCACTTCCAGAAGCGGTGATCGCCTTTGTGGTGACCTTTGCCGTGGCCCATGCCCATTCCCATGCCGCATCCGCAGCCTTTGCCTTCAGCAGCCATCGCGCATCCACCCTGGCAGCCTTTACCCTCGCCAGCCATGGCGCATCCACAGCCTTTGCCTTCGCCGGCCATGCCGCATCCGCCCTGGCAACCATTGCCCTCTTCGGCATTGGCGCACGCGCAGCCCTGGTGGCATCCGCAACCGGTCTTGCCTTCAACGCCATCCTGTCCCTGGCCAAACACTTCGCCCTGGCCAGCGCACTGATCCTGAGCGGCGACCGCCTTTTCCGGCACATCGCCACCGGGGCCTTTCCCCTGCCCCTGGCCCGGCGCGGCGATCGCATAACCGCCCACCAGCATCACCATGGCCAGACTCGCAAAAGCCGCAACAAACGTCCTCTTCATCATCGTCCTCCGATAAAAGGAAAAAATCCTCGGTCTCAACAGCACCGGTTCAGACTTTACCGATGAACTGTAAGGATTAAACTAAGAATCGCACAACGCTTTGTAAATAGTTTGTAATTCAGGTTGCCTGCGAAATTCCCGGCATTATTGTAAAGATGTTTTCGACGTTGCCCGCGGGGTGATCCGGATGAAGAACGACGCGCAGACAGACAAGCCCTTCAAGATTCTTATTATCGACGACGACCAGAAGCTCTGTGCCCTGGTCCGTGACTATCTGGCTCCGCACGGCTACGCGGTGTCGGCCGCGTACACCGGCCCGTCGGGGCTCGAGATGATCAGGTCCCAGACCTTCGGGGCGATTATCCTGGACGTGATGCTGCCCGGCATGGACGGTTTCGAGGTCCTGAAGGCACTTCGCCGCGACCACGATATTCCAGTTCTGATGCTGACGTCGCGCGGCGATGAGACGGATCGCATCGTCGGACTGGAAATGGGGGCCGACGACTACATCCCCAAGACTTTCTCGACACGCGAACTGCTTGCCCGTCTGCGGGCCGTGATTCGTCGCACCCAGGGCGGCGCCCAGACATCCACATCCCAGGGTGAGCAGGTGGTCGAGGTCGGTGGCCTGCGAATCGACCATCCGTCCCGTTCGGCCCGCCTGAACGGTCAGCCCGTGGAACTCACCCCCGTTGAATTCGAGCTGCTCTACCAGCTCGCCAGGTCGGTCGGCCGTGTCCTGTCCCGCGACCAGCTCCTGGACCGGGTGGCCGGGCGCGACTACGACGTGTTCGACCGCTCCATCGACGTGCACATCTCATCCCTGCGGCGTAAACTGGACGACGACCCGCGAAGCCCCCGCTTCATCAAGACGGTCAGGTCGGTCGGGTACATGTTCGTCGACCCTGACAAGGTGGATTGATGCGAATCCGATCAAGTCTCTCGGCCAAGCTGCTCCTGTGGGGATTCCTGAATCTCGCGGTCGTGGCCGGAATCATCTTTTTCTCTATGGACATTGAGTTCCGAATCGGGCCGGACTCCAGGCTCTTCGGGCGCGCGCAGGGGCGCTTCCCCATGCTCAGTCTGCCCATATCGCGCGAACTGGAACGGTCGCCGATCTCCGAATGGGATCGGGTCATCGAGCGCTACTCAGAGGATTACCTGGTTCAGTTCAGCCTGGTGACCCCGGAAGGAAAGATCGTCGCGGGCAGCCGGGACAAACTTCCGTTGGATGTCGCTGCCAGGATCTCCTCGCAGTTCGGGCGCCAGGGGATGAAGGCGACGTTCTGTACGAACGGCCAATGCCAGGGCGTCTGCTCGGGCGCCGGTTGCGGCGAAGGGCCGCGTCCACGGCGCCACACGTTCAAGATGAAAACATCCGAGCCTCGTCTGTTCTGGGCCGGCGTCCGGGTGCCGCGATTCATTCACGCGGCTGTGGGGCCCGTCGATCTGGTGCTGGTCGGTCGTTCCAAGTCGATGACGGGAAACCGGCTGTTCATGGATCCGACCCCGTGGGTCGTCATGGGCTTCATGACCGTCCTGGTGTCAATCCTGCTGTGGATCCCGATGATTCGACACATCACCCGGCCGTTGGGCGTGATGACCACGGCCACCGAAAAGATCTCGACCGGCGTGTTCGACGTCAAGCTGGACGAACGCAGGAACGACGAAATCGGGCGTCTGAGCCGTGGCATCAACCACATGTCGGGGCGCCTGGCGCGGATGATCTTCGGCCAGAAGCGGTTCCTGGGTGACGCCGCGCACGAACTGGCGTCGCCGCTGGCCAGGATGCAGCTTGGTATCGGCATCCTCGAGGACACGGCCACCGACGAGAATCGTGAACGCATCCTAGCCTTGAAGGACGAGATCCAGCAGATGTCCGATCTGGTCAACGGCCTTCTGTCCTTTGCCCGTTCGGACAGTTCCAGCGGCCGGGTCAGGCTGAGCCGGGTGAATCTGTTCCAGGTAGCCGCCCTGACGGTCGACCGCGAGATCCCGGACGAATCGATCGACGTGGTCGTGAACGTTCCCGAGGACATCGAGGTTACGGCGGACTTCGACCTGATGTTGCGTGCGCTGGGCAACCTGGTTCGCAACGCCGTCAGGTACGCAGGAACCGCGGGTCCGATCGAGGTCACCGCCTCGGTCGGCGCCATCACGGCCACCATCACCGTGTCCGACCACGGCCCCGGCGTCCCGTCGGACATGATCGATCAGATATTCGAACCGTTCTACCGCGTCGAGAGTTCGCGCGGCCGCGACTCCGGCGGCGTCGGCCTCGGACTGGCGATCGTCCGGACGGCCGTTCTGGCGTGCCACGGCCGTGTATTCGCCAGCAACCGCCCCGAGGGTGGTTTCACGGTCTCGATCGAACTCCCGCTGGCCCCCGCGCCCACCCCAGGCGATTCGTCGTCCAACAACGCCGGTGCCAAAGCATGAACGGCCGGCCCGTGGGCCGGCCTCAGGAAGGGCGAATATGATTCGCCCCTACACCGGAACCCGTCCGTGTCCCTGATCCTGTCCCTGATCCTGTCCCTGACCCTGTCGCAGAAGGGCGAATGTGATTCGCCCCTACACCTGATCCTGCCCCAGGCCCAAGCGCAGCGAGGGCCGTCCATGCAGAGCCCAGGGCGCGAGCCCTGGGAATTGGTGCCCAATATCCGCAAAAGGCCTGCCACGCCGTAGCATCGGGCGAATGTCATTCGCCCCTACGCGGAGGCGGGTTGACCGGCGGTTCCAATCGGATTAAAACCTGATCTCTTGTCTGTTTCCATCAGGGAGGGACCGATGCGTTCGAAATTCTTTATGGTCATGGCCGCGCTTCTCGTCATCACCGCGGGCTGCAAGGCCGGGAAAACCGACGAACAGGCGCAACCGCAGGCTGCCGGCGAAGGCGCCGTGCAGGAGAAGGCAAAGGACATGAAAGCGGCCAGTGACGTGAATCGCGAAGAACTTCAAAGGGCGGCCGACGCCTTCATCCAGGACTACGGCGTGGTGGTCGGCGGGCTGTACCGCGACGCGGGCCTGGCCTACTGGAAGGCCGCGAACACCGGTGACAAGGCCGCCTTCGACGAATACGCCGCCAAGGATCTGGCCGCCCGCAAGTACCTGTCGGATCCCGAGCGCTTCAAGAAGGTTCAGTCATTCCTGAAGCACAAGGACCTGTTGACCCCGGTCGCGGCCCGCGCCCTGAAGGTGATCGAGCTCAGCTACCAGGAAAATCAGCTTCCGCCCGAGATGCTCGAGAAACTGGTCACGAAATCCTCCGAGATCGAGATGACCTTCAACACCTTCCGCGCCGAGATAGACGGAAAGAAGTACACGAACAACGACCTTCTGGACGTTCTTTCGAAAGAAAAGGACTCCGCCAAGCGCCAGCAGGCGTGGGAGGCTCTCAAGCAGGTCGGCGCCCGCGTCGGCCCGATGCTGCTGGACCTGGCGCGCGTGCGCAACCAGGCCGCGGTGATGCTTGGATTCCGCAACTTCTGGGAAATGAGGATGCGCCTGCAGGACCACGATCCGGACATGGTCGTCGCCCTGTTCAACGACCTGAGGGCCAAGACCGACAAACCGTTTGCCGACATGAAGGCCGGCCTGGACGCCGAACTGTCGCAGACGTTCGGGGTGCCCGTGGACAAGCTGATGCCATGGCACTACGACAACCCGTTCTTCCAGGCGGCGCCGCCCTCGCCCACTCTTGACCTGGACATCTTCTACAAGGACAAGACAAAGGAAGACATCGTCGCCATCGGACAGAAGTTTTTCCAGGACATCGGCATCCCGATCGACGAGATCATCGCCAATTCCGATTTCTACGAGCGAGAGGGCAAGGACCAGCACGCGTTCTGCACCGATATCGATCGCGCCGGCGACGTCCGCATGCTGCTGAACGTCAAACCGACCCAGGAATGGATGGACACGATGCTTCACGAGTCGGGCCACTCCGCCTACTCGAAGTACAACGATCCCACCCTGCCCTGGGCTATCCGCGACGCCGCGCACATCTTCACGACCGAAGGCATCGCGATGCTTCTGGGCGCCCTTGCCAAGAATCCGACGTGGTTGAAGGCTTACGCGGGCGCGGATCCCGCCACGGTCGACCGTGTCGCCCCGGAACTCGCCCGCCAGCGCCAGCGCGAACAACTCATCTTCGCGCGCTGGGCAATGGTCATGTTCTTCTTCGAGCGCGACCTGTACGAGAATCCGGACCGTGTCGACTTGAACAAGCTGTGGTATGACCATGTCGAGGCGCTGCAGGGTCTGACCCGCCCCGAAGGTCGCGATCTGCCGGACTGGGCGGCGAAACCGCACTTCACCATCGCGCCGGTTTACTACCACAACTACCTGCTTGGTGAACTGTTCGCGTCGATGCTGCGCCAGAAGCTCGCCACCATGGCCGGCCACCAGGGCCCGGCCTCGACCCTGGACTTTGTCGGACGCAAGGATTTCGGCACCTACATCGTGGATTCGATCTTCAAGCCGGGCATGGCCGAGCCGTGGCCCGACTTCATCAAGGAGGCCTTCGGCGTTCCGTTCAGCCCCGATGCGTTTGTGAGTGAAGTTCAGTAGAAGCCGGCCGATCCGTCACTTCACGCGGTTGCCTTCACGATCCACGACAACCAGTTCAACCGGAAGTCCAAGCGAGCGCAGTTGATCCAGCACCTTTGAAGCATCCCCGGCCACGATGATGGAGACCTGGTCGGTCGCAAGCCACCTGGCCGCCTGTGTCGTGACCTGGGCGGACGTGACCACGGCGACCTGGCCCGGGAACGTCTCGACCGAGTCTTCGGGCAGATTGTGCGCGTAGGTGTCCACAAGCTCAGCGGCGATCTTGTCGATGGTGGCGAACCGTCCGGCGTAACCGTTCACGATCGAGTCGCGCGCGTACGCAAGCTCCGCGTCGGTCAACGGGCGCGAACCCCCGATTCCGTCCAGTTCCTTAAGCATCTCGGTCACCGTCGCGGCCGTGAATTCGGTCTGGACCTGCGCGTACCCCATCACGATTCCGCCGGCACGCCGCATGTCGAACATGGTCCGGGCGCCGTACGTGTATCCCTTGTCCTCGCGCAGGTTCAGGTTCAGCCGCGACACGAACGAACCGCCCAGTGCCGTGTTCAGGACCTCGATCGCCGCGGTGTCGCCATACGAACGGGCTGGACCCGGGGCTGCCACCATCACGACCGATTGCTGCGCGCCCGGCATGTCGACCACCGTGAATGACCGCGAGACAGGCGTCGGTTCGACGGCCAGCGCGGGCATGCGTTCAGCCGAAGCCTTCCAGCGCCCGAGCGTGGCGTCCGCAAGGGTCCGCATGTCTTCAAGGGTCACGTCACCGACCACGACCAGCACGGAATCCTCGGGTCTGAACCAGCGCCCGTACATCGCGCGAACGTCGTCGTTCGTGATGGACTGCACGTCCGCGGGCGTTCCCAACTGCGGATATCCATAGGGATGCGTCCCGAATACGGCGCGAATCGCCGCCATGGACGCGTTGAACATCGGCATGTCCAGCGACTGGCGCAGCATGGTCAGGCGCTCGGCCCGCTGACGTTCAAGCTCTTCCGCGGGGAACGACGGTTCCACAACCATGTCGCCCAGCAGTCCAAGCAGGTCCGGGAGCCTGCTCGTCAGAACGGATCCGCCCACATACCAGAAATCGGCGTCGGCCTCGGCCTGCAGGTTTCCGCCGGTGTCCTCGACCGCTTCCGCGAATGCAGTCGCGTCGCGCCCGCCCGCGCCCTCGGACAACAGGTTCGCAAGCAGCGAGGCAAGCCCCAGCCGCCCCGAAGGATTGGCCGACGACCCGCCCGGAACCAGCAGCATCAGCCCGACCAGTGGCAACCTGGACTGCGGCACCACCACGACCTTCAAGCCGTTGGCAAGTTCGAACGACTGCCTGTCGGGCAGGTCGAACGGTCTGTCGCCGCCGCGCCCGGGCAAACCGGTCCTGTCCGCGCCGTCCTCGCCTCCTGCAGCCAGGTCGCCTGCGGGCCTGACCCTGGCAACCACGCGCGGGCCGGTAAGGTACCTTCTTGCCGCGTTGTTCACATCCTGCACTGTAAGATCAAGATAACGTTGAAGATCCATCCGGAAGCAGTCCGGTTTTCCAAGGTAGTGCTGATAAGCGTTTATCTGGTCCGCCAGTCCACCGAACCCGCCGATGTTCTCGATACCGCGGACAAACTCCGAAGCCACCTGAACCTTGACGCGGTCCAGTTCCGTCTGGGTGATTCCGCCTTGAAGCGCCTCGGAAAGCACGTCGACCGCCAGTCCTTCAAGCTCGACCGGGTCCACGCCGGGTCTGGGCGTCAGGACCACGTCGAACACGCCCGCGATCTGCGAACTGCGCTGCCCCGCCATCGCGTCCTGCGCGACCTGGCGCCGGTAAATCAGTTCCTGGTACATGCGTGACGTCCGTCCGCCGCCCAGCACGCGTCCGAACACATCCAGGGCAGCTTCGTGCGCGTCGAACACCGGCACCGTCGGCCATGTCATCCAGACCCTGGGAAGCTGCACGCGGTCGTCGATGTCCAGCACCACGTCGTGATCAAGCGTCACCGGCCACCTGGCTATGGACGAAACCGCGGGACCGGGCGGGATGGCGCCGAAATACTTCTGGACCAGCGCCTTCGTGCTCTCGACATCGATGTCGCCAACGATCGCCAGGGTCGCGTTGTTCGGCGTGTACCAGGTTCGGAAGAAATCCAGCACGTTATCCTTCGTGGCTGCCCCGATGTCCTCCATCGAGCCGATCGTCAGCCACGAATATGGATGCGACGGCGGATACAGCACGCGCGCCATCTTTTCCCATACCGTGCCGTACGGGCGATTGTCGTAGTTCTGACGACGTTCGTTCTGAACGACCGACTTCTGGTTCGCGAGGCTCTCGTCCGAGATCGCGCCCGGCAGCCAGCCCATCCGATCAGACTCCAGCCACAACGCGCGTTCCAGGTAGGGGGACGGCACGATCTCCCAGTAACGCGTCCGGTCCGTGCTGGTCGCGCCGTTCACCTGGCCGCCGATGTCCTGCAGCGGCTTGAAGTAGTCGTCGTTGTAGTGTTCCGAGCCCTGAAACATCATGTGTTCGAACAGATGCGCGAAACCCGTCGACCCGGCCTTCTCGTTGCGGGAACCGACGTGATAGTTCACGTCCACCGCCACCAGCGGAGCGGTGCGGTCCACCACCATGAACACCTTCAGGCCGTTTTGCAGGGTGAACGTCTCAATCGTCGGTTCCTTCAGCATGTTCTCGTGGGCTGAACCGGTCAGCGGACTGGACTTCATCTGGACCTCCTGGCAAGCGACCGCGCCCACAAGAACCGCGCAGGCGACGAACAGCGGCGAAAACGACTTTTTCAGCATGAATACAATCCTATGAATACCAGACCGACCACGACCGCCAGAATACCGGTGATGCTCCACGCGTACAGCCTAACCTGCCTGTCATGCTCGTGCTGACGCCACTCCTGGGCGACTTCCGCCGCCTCGGGCAGGACCTCGGCAAGACTCTCGATCCTGGAAACCACCATCGATTTCTCGCGGTGCCGACCGCCCTGCTGGAGTCTGGTCTTCATCAGGCGCAGCGACGTCTCGGCCACGGTCCGGCGCGCCTCGTCATTTCCAGCCCGATTGACGACCAGACCCGCAATGTCCGAGATCGACTCCCAGTTCGCCGGAGCCTTGATTCCCTGGGCGCGGACCCACCTGTGAAACCAGTCGGCAATCATCAGATCCGCTTCGGGGTCACCCTCGCACCACTGGTTCATCCGGACGATCCTGTTGGCCAGTTCCCCGCCGGGAAGCTTCTCGGCATCCCGGGTATCACCGGACAGCACAAGCTCGCGCAGGCTGGCGCGCACCGCGTCGTCAAAAGGCCTGCCGATTCTCTGGCCCAGGACCATCCCTGCGCTGAGCAGCAGCGAATCCGCCTTTTGACCGGCGGACTGGGAGGCCAGTCCTGTGAACCACTCGCTCAATGTCTTTCTGGTGTCGTCGTCCGGGATGGAATCCAGAATGGCGTCAAGCGCCGGGATCCACAACCCGCGCGCTGAGTCGTCAGCCAGGATTCCCAACGCCGCCAAGCGCAGCTTGCGGGCAATCCGCGCGCCAGAACCGCCACGCGACGCATTCCACAGGCGCACGCCCATCGCCAGCATCTTCTCGCGGTTCATCAGGCAGCAGTCGCCGTCGGTCACACGATCAAAAAGGTCGGCCAGAAGCCCGGACGGCACGTTGTCCAGTTCGACGTAGTCGTTGATCACGCTGTCAAGCGCGGCCTCGTTGTGCCGCTTCATTGCATCGTCCATTCGTTCCATCGCCACCGCGGACGAATGCGCCCACGCCGGCACCAGACGCGCCATCTCGTCGAAACCGAGACCGAACGAGCCGGTCAGTTCAAACAACAGGTTCACGACCTCGGAGACCGGCGCCCCACCCTGGCTGGCTTCGTAGAATACCTGTCTGGCGATGGGTGACAGACCGGGAAGCTGGTCCAGACAGCACTTGACCGGAAGGTTCGCGGCCAGACGAAGCGTGCGGCTGCGGCCTACCTTGACCAGATCGAAGTCGCCGGGCTCGAGCTCCTTGCCGACGCCTTTCAGCAACGTTTCCTTCCTGCCACGCCAGAAGCGCTCGACCGCCGGCTCGTGTTCGGCAGCGAAGGATTCCCTGAACGACGTGTCGATCTCCGCGCGTAACTTGCGGCACTGCTCAACCAGGCGTTCCATCGGGAAGTGGCGCGACAGCGCGGCCAGGTCGCCGCCCGCCCGTCTGTAGGCGCCCGCGGCGGTCCCGAAAGCCTCGCCGAAACCGGAAGGCACCGCGTGAGCGGCCACAAGCTCCTCGATGGCGGTGCGTGCCTCCTGGGCCATCCCGACGCTGTTGGCCAGATATGCGATGTAGATCGCCGAATCGTATGGGGCGAATCCGGCTTTGAAAGTCTGCTGGAAGATGCGCATCGCATGTTCCGGATTGCCTGTTCCGGCCTCGACGCGCCCCATGATGTATTCGATGTAATCGCTTAAGAACTGGTCCTTCATGTCCCATTCGGACTTGGCCTGAAACACCTGTCTGGTCAATATGTCCCCGACCTTCTGGGTGTCCTCCCCCTCGATGTCCACGAAGAACTCGCTTCCGAAGGTGTCCGATACGGACTCGTCCATCCGGCGCAGTTCGGCAAGCGCGTCGACGGCGGTCCCCGACCTGCCAAGCGAGGCGTTCAGCAGTTGACAGTCCAGCCTGGACAGCGTCGCGACCGCCAGCGCCAGTTCCTGAGGGAATCGGGCCGTCTTCTGAAGATAGTCGACCAGCGAGGTGACCCTGGTATCCATCAGGCCAAGGGTAAGCAGGCGACGCAGGATTACCGCGGCGGTTGCCGGTGCCGGATACGGCGCCTTGTCGATGTGTCCATACCCCGCGGTGATGACGTCCTCGTGAAGGTGGCCTGAAATTATGGCGGCGTAAAGCCCGTCGATGGCCTGCCAGGCTCGTATGGCGTCATCGGCGTCGAGCAGCCCGATGCATGGAGCCCAGGTGTTGCGCGCGAGTGACAGCGATCGTTCCGCCAGGCGGCATCGATCCTGCGCCGGCGGCTGGCTGGAGTCGGTGACCATCGCGGCCGGCGGAGCCACGTAGGTTGCGGCCTGCACGAACAGCCGCACGGCGCGTACCGTGAAGTTGTAATCAAGCCCCGCGTCCCACGCGGCCTGAAGGTCGTCCAGAATCGACGAGGCAGTCTCGACGGATGGCGCCGCCCCGACCATGTCGATGCGCGCCGCCACCGCCTCGATAAGCGTGTTACCTGGATACTTAAGGACGAAACTCATCAAAACCCTGCATCAACTGCCGGCTTGATGAACTATACCACACGGAAGCCCCGGCGCCTTAGACCGAACACGGCCAGGGAGATGAAAAACAGCACCAGGATGGAAACGGCGCCACTTCCGGCGGGACCGGCAGTGCAACCGCCGTCCGTGGTGGGTACATCGGTATCGCCGGATGCGGTGGCATCATCGGAGATCGTCGTATCGGAAGCGACTATCACGTCGGAGTCGCCCGTCGTGTCGCGGTCCCCCTGGCAGACGCCGCAGTCCTGCGGGCAGGAATCGCAGTCCTCGCCCATCGCGCACACTTCGTCGCCACAGTCGTTCACGACCACTTTGCAGTCCGCGGGGCACGAAAGAGTCGTCTCGTCGTTGTCGCAGGTGCCGTTACCGCATTTCTGGGCCGCGGGGCAATCCGCCGGGCATGAATCGGTCGTTTCGTCCGCGTCGCATGTGCCGTTGCCGCACTTCTGGGTAGCAGGGCAGTCCGCGGGACATGAAGCCGTCGTCTCGTCGGCGTCGCATGTGCCGTTGCCGCACTTTTCAACCGTTCCACCGCAG
>Ga0209201_1004117_pt1 | contig 12059 bp, 9 predicted proteins | sample AD_UKC055_MetaG_FD_184411 | JGI IMG/M metagenome (GOLD analysis project Ga0209201, IMG submission 184411) | Active sludge microbial communities of municipal wastewater-treating anaerobic digesters from USA - AD_UKC055_MetaG (SPAdes) (version 2) | ecosystem: Engineered > Bioreactor > Anaerobic >... | reverse complement strand
TCGGCCATCTTCAGGACGCGCTCCACTTGGCCGCCGAAATCTGCATGGCCCGGGGTGTCGATAATATTGACCAGGTGGTCTTTATACATGAACGAGCCGTTCTTGGAGGCGATAGTTATGCCCCGCTCCCTCTCAAGATCCATGGAGTCCATGAGCCGCTCCTCGACGACCTGATTATCGCGAAACAGTCCGCTCTGCCTGAACATCTGGTCAACGAGCGTTGTTTTGCCGTGATCGACGTGTGCAATGATTGCTATATTTCTTATCCTGCTCTGTTCCATGCTCTCACATAATATGCCGATGATACAGCGATAGGGTGTGAAATTGCGGTAATTACATAACATAGAAAGACTGAAAAATCAACAGAACCAGGGACGCAGTGTCGGTATGGGATCCACTAATTACGCTATTCGGGTTTAGGGCTTGTTCTCGTCATCGGGCTCTTCCGCATATCCCGTTATCATCGATTTTACATATGTTGCGATGCCTTTGCCGAGCGACGACATGTAGATGTGGACGATGAGGTAGAGCACGAAGCAATAGCCCGTTATCACATGGATCGCGTCGAGGATCCTCAAACCGCCGATCATATCGATGTACCGGAAGAAAAACAGAATATCGCTGAAAAGTATCCCTGTTATGATGATCACCGGCATGAGCAGGAGCATTACCGATGAGTACGCCAGTTTCTGGAGGGGGTTGAACTTTGCATCGGGCGTCGGGGTAAAGGGAGACCTCCCTTTTGCAAAATAGGTGTAGAGATAGTAGAGCGCCTGTTTGGGGATCCCTTTAAAATCCCGGGCATTGAGTATGTAATGTTTTGCCATGCCTTTGGTGAAAAGATAATAGAAGAGCCAGAAGAGAAAGGAGGCGGTCAGGACATAACCAAGGTATTTATGGAGCGCGACGGTAAAGCTATATTGTGGGAAACTGGTGATGTCGGGGACCCGCAGATGTATCCCTGTAAGGATGAGCATGATGATGAGGAAGGCGTTCGCCCAGTGCCAAATACGAATAGGTAATGGATGGAGGTATATCTTTTTCATCGTTTCAGAAATATCCTCGCGATTATATGGAGTATAATGAATATAAGGATGATCGCAAAAAGTGCAATGCCGAGTAGGTCTATCCATTTGAAGCCCAGCTCCGGCGCCTGTCCTGACCGGCCCTTGTCGCCAACGCCGAATAACATCTTAATATCGTTAATTGTCACCCTTTCTTCGCCGAGAAGGCTCAAATCGGTAAAGACAGAAATGGGCGCTGCACCGAGCGTGGTGCCTTTGACGGGGATATAGAGCTGATCTTCTGCATCAGGCAGGATTAGGTACATAGAATCGTAGAACGGGGCATTATGTGAATGGCATGTGGTGCATACCTTGTGCTTTGTGCCTTTTTCAGAGTAGTCGTGGTGGACCTTTGTCACGATTATCGAACCGCCGACGAAAAGTTCCTCCCGGAACTTTTTCTGCAAACCGAGAAAAAAGTCGGACAGCTCCTGGGATATCACTAGGTTGTCGCCGTCTGCATCGATGATCTTCTTGAGATCGACATGGCTGCTGTATGCGTCACTGATGTCCCTGTAGGTTAAGGCCTGTTTCTTGCCGTCAGACCGTTTGCCAATATAGAAGACGATGCTTTTTTGTGATTCAGGGCTGTGGCAGGTGGAGCATTCGAGGTAGTTGAAATGGAGGCGGGTATGCGGCAGCCAGGTATGCTTCTCCAGATAATCCTTGTGGCACCTGGCACAGACATCGACCCTCTGCTTCGCGTTATACTCCCGATATGCAGTTATGCTGTGCGGATTGTGACAATCGGTGCACAGCGCGGCGCCCTTTTTCGTGTGAACGGAGTTTTTGTAAACCCCATAAACCTCTTTGTGACATTTTAAGCACGTATCGTCGCTGATCCGCTCCTGGGAGATATGACAATCAGAACAGGCAATCCCCTTTTTCCCGTGGACCGTTGCCTTATAATCTTTGATGGAGGGCAATTCAGGGATGAGGATCTTCGGATCGGCACGAAATGTATGCGATGAGACCCCTGAGAGCCTCAAGCGAGCTTCTTTGAAGATATTGCCTTCGCCATGGCATTCGTCGCATTGAAGAGCCTTTTTGGCAACGCCATGAACATCGCCGGGAACGCTGTACGACTTGCGCATCGTATAGAGATCCTTATGATTTTTTTCAAGATAGGCAAGGAGGTGGTCAAATTCTGCACGGTCGATGACGCTGTTTTTGTCAGGGTCGATCATTTCCTTCCCGATCGCACCGCCCTTGCTGACGTGTACCCGAAGCTGGACTTTTGCCGATCCTCCCCTTTTCGTTCCATGGCATGCGGTGCATCCCATGCTTTCCAAATGCTTCTCTTTGGACGGCAGGGAGTCGTGCGCAACCTTTTTGTGGCAAAAAAGGCAATCCTTTTTGTCCTTATCGAGAAAATGGACGGCGTGACACTCCTTGCAGGAGAGGCCCCCGGCGCCGTGGATGCTTTTTGCGTATAAAGCAGAGGTCTCCTTGTGACACTCCTTGCACAATGGCTTGACAAGCTTTTCCCGGTGGGGGAACGCAGTGATGTCATTGTGGCAGTCGACGCAGCTTGCCTTTCCGTGGTTGGACTTTCTGTAGGCTTCGTGGCAATCAAGGCACTCATCGGGCGTCACGGCAGCATTAAGAGAAGGAGAAAAGAGCGCAAGCAGCACAAGGATGATTGCCAGCATAATGCTGATGGTAGCAGAAGTTGAGGACTTTGTAAACAGGATTGCACGCCGCTTCGGCATCATCTTATCCCGAGCAGTTTATGTGTCTGCAGGCTGAGTCTCCATCGTGGATGGGAGAGGCAGTACTCCAACGCCTTCCCTGTGTTCAATTGCAGCGACGGCCCGCTCATGGGCTGAAGAAAGAAATATTTAAAATTAAGATGCTCGAAACGTTCCGGCTCAGCGCCTTCCTGCGGAAAGACAAGCTTCAACTCGTCGCCCGACCTGACGACAAGTTCGGCACCGGCCTTGGGGCTGACACAAACCCAGTCTATGCCTGCCGCAAGAGGCAGCGTTCCGTTGGTCTCTATCCCTACCTCAAAACCGTGGTTATGAAGAGCGGAAACAAGGGCCTCGTCTACCTGGAGCGCCGGCTCTCCACCTGTACATACCACAAAGGCGAGAAAAGGATGGGCGCCGGGGCCGGGGAACATATCTGCTACGGACGTGGCGAGGTTTTCGGGGCTTTTAAATATGCCGCCACCGGGACCGTCGGTGCCTTGAAAGTCAGTATCGCAGAATTTGCAGGCAAGGTTGCACCCTGAGAACCTGCACAGAATGGCAGGCCTCCCGGTGTGGAGGCCTTCTCCCTGAAGGGTATAGTATATCTCTTTCACCCTGTAGGCCATTATGGATGCCCGCCGTCTTTTTTATTCAGCAGGGGGTCTGCGAAACCGCTCTCGGCGAAGCCTTTTTGCCGCAGTATACAGGCGTCGCACTGTCCGCACGGCCTGCCGTCCGGTAAAGGATCGTAGCAGGTGCTTGTTATGGAAAAGTCTACCCCAAGCTCCATGCCTTTCCTGATAATTTGCGCCTTGGTCATGTTGATCAGCGGCGCGTGGATGGTGAAATGCGCGCCGTCAACACCGGCCTTCGTGGCGATGTTCGCCATCTTCTCGAAGGCCTCGATGTATTCCGGCCTGCAGTCGGGGTAGCCGCTGTAATCGAGGGCGTTAACGCCGATAAAGATGTCGCCGGCGCCCAGCGTCTCCGCCCAGGCGAGCGCGAGAGAAAGGAAGATGGTGTTTCGCGCAGGGACATATGTCGTTGGTATGTCGTGGGAGATCTCATCGCTTCTGCGACCCTTTGGAACAGGGATGTTGCCTGTCAGCGCAGAGCCCCCGAAGCGCCGGAGGTCTATATCTATAGTAATATGCCGGGCAACGCTGAAGAACATGGCAACCTGTTCGGCGGCTGCGACCTCTGTCTCGTGGCGCTGGCCGTAGCTGAACGTGATGGCGTATACCTCATATCCCTGCTGCCGGGCAATGGCAAGGGTTGTTGTGGAATCAAGCCCGCCGCTCAGCAGGACAACTGCCCTTGGCTTTTCTGGTCCCATGGCGGTTACCGTTATTTCCTGAAGATTGAGAAAAGGATCGTCAGGACGATGCTGATAAGGATGCTTGTTGTGAGTGGGAAGTAGAAACTGAACCGCTCCCTTTTGATATAGACATCACCTGGCAGCTTTCCGAGGAAGGGGATCCTGTCGCCGAACATAAAGGCAAGTCCCATTATTATAAAGAGGACGCCGAGAATGATGAATGCCTTACCCATCGCGGGCATTATCCGCCTCCATAACGCTCCTTTTCGCTGAAGATGCAGCCGCAGTACTGTTGCCTGTACATGTTGATCCTCTTTGACTCCTCTATGCCTTTTTTCCAGCCTTCCCGGAAATCCCTGTAAAGGAAGGGTATGCCGTATGCCTGTGCCAGCTTCTCTCCGGCAGTCTTAATATCGTCATGCCTCTGGTGCTTGCTGTAAAGAAGCGTTGTCGTAACGGCATCGGCGCCTGTTTCGGCGCCTTTCAGAAAGGTCTTCTCAAGCCTCATCCTGTAGCAGAAGAGGCACCGGTCTTTGCCGTATTCAAGGGCGCCCCGGAGAAATGTTTCAAGATCGTAGGATGTATCGACGAAAAGCGGCATGAGCGCTATCTTAGCGTAATTATCGAGCGTTTCGACCCTCTTAAGGAATTCTGTATAGGGGTGGATATTGGGGTTGTAGAAAAACCCTGATACCTCCGCGCCTTCATTCCTCAATTCTTTTAATGTATATATGCTGCACGGTGCGCAGCAGATGTGGAGCAAGACCTTTTTGCCCTTTATTTCCATGAGAGCATTGTAGCACCTCTCTCAATATTTTTCCATAAAGAGAGAAAGATGCTAAGAGGCTCCCCGATAGGTCATGATAGAGCGCAACGTCGGGCTATCCTCTCATTTTAATCTATTTGGCCTTCTTCGCTCTCCTGTCCTTTACCGCCGCCCTTGCCGCAGCGAGTTTCGCGACGGTCACCCTGTACGGCGAGCAGCTGACGTAATCGAGCCCTATCTTGTGGCAAAACTCGACGGAATTCGGCTCGCCGCCGTGTTCACCGCAGATGCCTATCTTGAGGTTCTTCCTCGTCTTTCTTCCGAGCTCCACGCCTATCTGCATCAGCTTGCCCACGCCGCCTTCATCGATCCTCTGGAACGGGTCATAGGGATATATCTCGTGTTCGACATAGTAGCGGAGGAACTTCCCCGCGTCGTCACGGCTCATGCCGAGGGCCGTCTGGGTAAGGTCGTTCGTCCCGAAAGAGAAGAACTCGGCCTCCTGCGCTATCCCGTCGGCAGTGATGGCTGCCCTCGGTATCTCTATCATCGTCCCGATCTTGTAGTCGATGGATACCTTGTATTTTGCAAGGACCTCTTTTGCCGCCTTTTCCACAACCGCCTTCTGGAGGGCAAGCTCGGCGACGGTGCCGACGAGCGGTATCATGACCTCGGGCTTTACATCAATGCCCTTCTTCTTGACCTCGCAGGCAGCTTCAAAGATGGCCCGCGCCTGCATCTCCGTGATCTCAGGATAGACGATCCCGAGCCTGCAGCCCCTGTGGCCCAGCATCGGGTTTGCCTCATGGAGGCTCTGCACCTTGGCGATGACCTTTTCAAAGGGGATGCCCGTCTTCTTTGCCAGGTCCTTCATCTCCTTTTCTGTATGGGGGAGGAACTCATGCAAAGGCGGGTCAAGGGTGCGGATGGTGACGGGAAGCCCGCGCATTACCTTGAAGATGCCGGTGAAGTCCTTTTTCTGCATAGGGAGGAGCTTCTTCAGCGCCTTTACCCTCCCGGGCAGGTCATCGGCAACGATCATCTCGCGGACAGCGTCGATCCTGTTGCCTTCAAAGAACATGTGCTCGGTCCTGCAAAGCCCTATCCCCTCTGCCCCGAAGCCAACGGCAACGGCAGCCTGGTCAGGCTGGTCGGCGTTTGTCCTGATCCCGAGCCTCCTGAACTCGTCCGCCCACTTCATGAGAAGGGCAAAGTCCTTGTAGATCTCCGACTTTTCCGGCTTCAGCGTCTTGTCGATGAGGACCCTCAGGATCTCCGAGGGTATCGTCTTCATCTCCCCTACGAATACCTCTCCGGTGGTCCCGTCGATGGAGATAAACCCTCCTTCCTTGATCGTCTTGCCCTTCACCTTGATCGTCTTCTTCTTGTAGTCGATGTCGAGGTCGCCGCATCCCGCTACGCAGACCTTTCCCATCTGCCGGGCCACAAGCGCCGCATGGCTTGTCATGCCGCCCCTTGATGTAAGGATGCCCTGTGCGGCGTTCATCCCGCGGATATCCTCCGGCGATGTCTCTATCCTTACAAGGATCACCTTTTCGCCTCGGCCTGCCCAGCTCTCCGCATCCTCAGCGTTGTAGACTACCTTACCTGTCGCGGCGCCGGGGCCTGCGTTGAGGCCTTTTGCCACAAGGTTGCCCGCCTTGATCGATTTGTCTTTTTCCTTCGGGTCGAAGATGGGGCGCAGGAGCTGGTTGAGCTGCTCCGGCTCTATCCTCATGAGGGCGTCCTCTTTGCTGATGAGGCCCTCCTTCACCATATCCACGGCGATCTTGAAGGCAGCGAATGCCGTCCTCTTTCCGTTCCTTGTCTGGAGCATCCAGAGCTTCTTATTCTGTATGGTAAATTCTACGTCCTGCATGTCCCTGTAATTCTTTTCCAGGGTCCCCCTGATCCTGATGATCTCGTCGTAGATATTGGGCCAGACCTCTTCAAGGGACCTGACTGATTTGTCTGTTTTTTGTTTTTTATTGATGGGCAGCGGCGTCCTGATCCCTGCCACGACATCCTCGCCCTGGGCGTTGAGGAGGTATTCCCCGTAAAACGCATTTTCACCTGTTGCGGGATTCCTCGTGAAGGCAACGCCGGTTCCGCAGTCCTCGCCCATGTTCCCGAATACCATGCACTGAACATTGACCGCCGTGCCCCAGTCGCCGGGGATATTGTTCAGTTCGCGGTACGCGATGGCCCTGTCGTTGTTCCACGACTGGAAGACAGCGCCGATTGAGCCCCACAACTGTTCGTAGGGGTCTTCGGGAAATGTGGCGCCGAGCCTCTTTCTGATCGCTGCCTTAAAACGTTTAATGAGGTCTTTAAGGTCATCGACGGTGAGCTCCGTGTCGTATTTTATCTTTCTTTCTTTCTTCTTTTCCTCGATGATCACCTCAAAGGGATCCTGCTCTTCCTTGCTTACCGGCTTCAGCCCGAGCACGACATCCCCGTACATCTGGACGAAGCGGCGGTAGCAGTCGTATGCAAAGCGCTCGTTCCTGGTCAGCTTCGCGAGGCCTTCAACGGTCTTTTCGTTGAGACCGAGGTTGAGTACCGTATCCATCATGCCCGGCATGCTTACCCGCGCGCCGGAGCGTACCGAGAAGAGAAGGGGGTTGGCGGGGTCGCCGAACTTCGCGCCCATGATTGCCTCAACCTTTTTAACGTTCTCTATGACCTCTTCTTTCAGGCCTGCCGGGTATTTCATCCCGTTCTCATAGAAAAGCGTGCATACCTCTGTCGTGATGGTAAAGCCCGGTGGGACAGGGATGCCGAGGTTGACCATATCCGCAAGCCCTGAGCCCTTGCCGCCGAGCAGGTTCTTTAACCCGGCGCTGCCTTCCGCCTTCTTGCCGCCAAAGAAGTACACATATTTTGTTTTTCCCATCTTACCCTCCTCCTTCAATCCGGATTTTGGAAAAATCTGCAAATGTTAAGAACATATCTTTTATCTTTTTAAGGAGCGCCAGCCGGTTATCCTTGACAGACTCATCCTTGTCCATGACGAAGACCTTGTCAAAAAAATTGTCGATGGTCTCCTTGAAGCTTACCAGCAAGGAAAGAGAGCCGTCATATTGTCTGTCGTTCATGAGGGTAAAGAAGGCATCCTTCTTTGTTTCGTAGAGGCTAAGAAGCTCTTCCTCCTCCTGGAGGTTGAAGAGATGAGGATCGACCTTCATCTCACCGTTGAGCTGTTTGGTGATGTTGTAGACGCGCCTGAATCCAACCATGAGCCTTTCAAAGTCCGCCATGGATTTTTGGTTCTCAAGGGCAAAGAGGCGGAGGTACCCGTCATAGACGTCCTGCGCCACAAAAGGAAGGATGCTCTCCACAAAGTCCTGGTTGTGGTTCTCGTCGATCATCGCGAACTTAAAGCGCGTGGCAACAAAGTCAAGGAGCGATGCCTTCATCTCTTCGAAGGGAAGCCTCTTGCCGATATCCTTTCCGCTTTCGTAGGCGGTCCTGATGAGGTCTTCGAGAGGGATGTGGAATCCCTTGTCGATGGCGATCTTGATGACGCCGAGCGACTGCCTTCGAAGCGCGAAGGGGTCAAGGTTGCCCGTCGGAGTTATACCCACGGAGAAAAAGGATGTCAGTGAGTCGATCTTGTCGGCGATGCCGACGATCGCGCCGGGTATCGTTGCGGGAAGGCCTCCGTTCCCTCCTGTCGGGAGGTAGTGTTCCTCGATCGCCTGCGCCACGTCTTCATCCTCTCCCTGGATGGCGGCGTAGATCCTGCCCATGGTGCCCTGAAGTTCAGGGAATTCCCCGACCATATGGGTAAGGAGGTCTGCCTTCATGATCCTGGCGGCCTGCTCGATCTTGTCTGTGCTCCCGGCGTTCAACGATGCGCTGATATAGCGCGCAATAGCCATGACCCTTTCGGTCTTTTCCTTCAGCGTCCCCAGCTTCACATGGAACACGATGGAGGAGAGGCGCTCATATCTATCGAGGAGGCTCACCTTCTTATCTTCCTCGAAGAAGAACTGCGCGTCGGCGAGCCGCGCCCGCAGCACCTTTTCGTTGCCCCTGACGACGTTCGCATCCTCTTTGGGGACCGTGTTGGCGAAAAATATGAAATAGGGCATGAGCCTGCCGTCTTTCTGTTCAATAGGGATATAGCGCTGGTGGCTCTTCATGACATTCACCAGCACTTCCTTCGGGATGGTGAGGAATGTTTCATCGAAGGCGCCCCGGAGCGGATAAGGATATTCGGTGATATAGAGGATCTCCTTGATCAGTTCTTCGTCGCGGATCGCCCTGCCGTTTGTCTCTTTTTCGATCCTGTCGATGCCTTCGAGGATCGTCTTCATCCTCTCTGCTTCGTTGACGATGATATAGCCGGCCTTCAGCTTATCAAAATACTCTGACGGGCCTTTGATCTCAATAGGTCCGTTTGACAGGAACCTGTGGCCGTAGGTGACGGTCCCGCTCCTCACGTCCGCGATAGAGAGCGGTAAAGACCTGTCTCCGAAAAGCACCAGGAGCCACTGGATGGGCCTGGCAAATTCAAAGCTCTCCGCGCCCCAGCGCATCTTCTTCTGAAAGGGGATCTTTGCGATGATGTCCTGGAGGAGGTCCGGGAGTATCTCGATGGCCTGCCTCCCTGTCTCCAGCTTTTCGACGGTGATGAACTCGACCCCGTCCTTGACACCCTTTTTCAGGTCCTCTACAGGGACGCCCTGAGACTTTGCGAAGCCGATAGCCGCCTTCGTAGGGCTACCCGATCCGTCATATGCCCTGTTCAATGGCGGGCCGAATTTTATCGTAGTGATCTCCTCCTGTTTTTCAGCCACATTCTCTACTATGGCGGCGATACGACGCGGCGTTGTCTGGATGTTGATGTCGCCGAAGGACAACCTGACGGACGCAAGGCCGTCCCTGAGCAGCCTGAGGAGTCCCTCCTTCTCCGGTTCGGTGAACCGCGCCGGTATCTCTTCTGTGCCGATCTCAAACAGTAATGTCTTCATATTGCACCTCGCGGTGCAAGTTCGGAGTTCGGAGTTCGGAGCTCGGAGAAGGCGTATCTGCTCACATGTCGCCGGAGTGAGGAGCGCTGGTGCTTGGAAATTGTATGATGTGTTATCGTTGGTTTGTCTAACTTTTCACGTTTCACTTTTCACGTTTCACTTTTCACGTTTCACTTTCTTAAGAGTGGGTAACCGAGCTCCTCGCGCTTCTGTATATATAGCTCCGCGCTCATCTTCGCGAGGTTTCTCACCCTCGCTATATAGTTTGCCCGCTCCGTGACGCTGATGGCGCCGCGGGCGTCGAGGAGGTTGAAGATGTGCGAGCATTTCAGGCAGTAATCGTATGACGGGTAGATAAGCCCACGCCCCTTTAAAAGCTTTTCCCCTTCGCGCTCGAAGGTGTCGAAGAGCCCCCTCAGCATGGCGGGGTCTGACTCTTCGAAGTTGTAGATCGAGAATTCCCTCTCAGGGTCGAGAAATACGTCGCCATAGAGGATGTCCTTGTTCCACTTTACATGGTATACGTTGTCCACGTCCTGAAGGTACATAGCGATCCTCTCGATGCCGTAAGTGATCTCAACGGTGATGGGCGAGAGGTTGATGCCGCCGACCTGCTGGAAATAGGTGAACTGGGTAATCTCCATGCCGTCGAGCCAGACCTCCCATCCGAGGCCCCAGGCGCCGAGCGTGGGGGACTCCCAGTCGTCCTCAACGAACCTGATGTCATGGTACGATGTATCAATGCCGAAGCCCTTCAGGCTGTCGATGTAGATGTTCTGGATGTCCTTGGGGGACGGCTTCATGATGACCTGGAACTGGTAATAGTGCTGGAGCCTGTTGGGGTTCTCGCCGTAGCGACCGTCCGCAGGCCGCCTAGACGGCTGGACGTAGGCAGTGTTCCAGGGCTCGGGGCCGAGGGACCGGAGAAACGTGGCGGGATGGAACGTGCCGGCCCCGACCTCCATGTCGTAAGGCTGCTGCACGATGCACCCTTTCTCTGCCCAGAACTTCTGCAATGCCAGTATGAGGTCCTGAAAATACATGATAGCGCCACATTTCTATACCATAGATTAAGTTGTTTTTGCCAATATTTTCGACATACGAGGGAAGGGGACGGGAAGGGGACGTTCTTAAAAAATTAAATAACTTATTATGGGCGCAAAAGGTCCGTTTAGGACCAAACACTGCACTTTTTGACAATCCCGCAGGATTGGATGGCGGTGAGGTGAAAACAGAGAATCATTACCCAGCGAGTCAATCCGCCGACAGAAGCCTTACTGACTCCACTGTTTTTGTCGTTCACCCACCATGAAAGATTAACCAGTTGACGTTATGTAACTATGGTGCTATAGTTACATAGCAACTATGGAGGTGGTGGTATTATGGCAACGGCAGCACGAAGAGCAACAGTGTATTTGGATCCCGATCTTCATAAGGCATTAAGACTAAAAGCCGTCGAAACGTCTCGGTCCGTTTCAGATCTTGTAAATGATGCCGTAAAAGAATCCCTCGCAGAGGATGCGGAAGACATCAGCGCATTCGAAGAAAGAGCCGGCGAGCCGTTGATCAGCTATGACGAAATGGTCAAAAGACTGAAGAAAAATGGCCGAATATAAGGTCTATTTCAAAAAATCTGTTGAAAAAGATTTCAATGCCATACCAAAGAAAAATCTCCAGAAGATCATTCGTCGTATAGAGACACTTTCTAAAGACCCGAGACCACCGGGGCATGAAAAACTTACCGGACAAGAAAGATACCGTGTTCGTCAAGGTCACTACAGGATTGTTTATTCTATCCAGGACAAGGAACTTACGGTATGGGTTGTGAAAGTCGGCCATAGAAGGGAAATATATCGGCGAAGCGGTCAAAACAGAGAATAATTACACAACGAGTCAATCCGCTGGCAGAAGCCTTGCGGGCGCCGCTGATTTTTGTATCAGCAGCAGAAAGGATGTTCAACCTGACAACCGGAGGCCTTCAGGGGCCTTCAGGGACGTTGGTAACTTTGGTAACTAACTTACGCCTTGTATGTTATATGTATGCTTCACCTCAGCCCCCTATATGGGTATACTGTATCCAGTATGTACCAGGGTGTGACAGACCGATTACGCCTTGAGACGCATGATCTCGTCCGCCAGCGCGGGTCGTCACACCCCTTTCCATACACGCTCGAACAACTGCCTGGGCCTTCCGAAGAGCCCGCATCACACAAGGAGGAGCACACATGGAACGATTTG